>Ga0193742_1002764_pt1 | contig 10019 bp, 9 predicted proteins | sample L2c1metaG_FD_165511 | JGI IMG/M metagenome (GOLD analysis project Ga0193742, IMG submission 165511) | Soil microbial communities from a riparian zone of the East river system, Colorado, United States - L2c1 | ecosystem: Environmental > Terrestrial > Soil > Riparian zone | place: USA: East River... | reverse complement strand
CGGCCGGGGCGGCCTCGGCCACCCCGGCGGTCACCGCCATGCCGGTCACCAGAACCATCGCACCGGTCGCCACACTGAGGATGGTGCGTCGGACGCGCATGCAGCCGCCTTTCGCCATACGCCGCGGCAGGGCGGCGTGGTTCGATGATCACCTGTGATCATTCGTCCAGAGGATGCCGCGGCCGGCCCGGCGCACGGGTCACTCAATGCGGTCGACTCAGCGCGCCGCGCCGGCTCGTTCGGCTGATTAGGGCGCGTCCGCGCCGCGCTGAGCCCATGCCGAACCCACGGTGACCAGCGAAACGACTGCCAGCACCAGCACCGCGAGGCCGGTCGATGGCCGCGGCCAGCCGGCGCCGGTGTTCAGTGCCAGCGTCACCACCGCCACGCCCAGCGCGGTGCCCAGGCTTCGCGCCATGTTGACCAGCCCGCCACCGGTTGCGGCGGACTGCCCGGGGATGGCCGCCATGACGAGTGCGTTGTTCGCCGGGGTGAACAGACCCAGCGCCACCCCCAGCAGGCCCAGGGGCGCGAGCAGCCAGCCGCTCACCGGCGGCACCTCGAGCAGCCAGACCAGGGCGAGCAGGCTCATCGAGGAACCCACCACCGCCCGTGTTCGCTCGCTCCAGCCGCTCGGCAGTAGCCGGTCGGCCACCGTCGCGGCAAGCGCGAAGCCGGCCGGCAGCGCGGTGAGCACCAGCCCGGCCCTCAGCTGGGACAGGCCCGCGTCGGCGAAAGCGACCGGAATGAGCACCAGCGGGCCGAACAGCACCAGGTAGCCGGACAGGGCCCCGACCAGCCCCGCGGCGATGTCCCGGTGAGCCAGCAGCCCCAGGTCGACCAGCGGCGCGGACGCGCGGCGCTGCCTGGCCACGAACCCCACCGCGGCCGCGCCCGCGACGGCGAGCAGGACGATCACCTCCGAGCTGGGCAACCGAGGCCCGGAAGCCACTGAGATGCCCAGCAGCAGGCTGGTGGACGCGGCGGCCAGCAGCAGCGTGCCGGTCAGGTCCGAGCCGGTCGCGGCGGCCCGATGGTGGGTGCGCGGCAGCAGATAGACCCCGGCGATCACGGCCAGCACCCCCACCGGGATGTTGATGCCGAACACCCACCGCCAACCCAGCGTGGACACCAGCAGGCCGCCGACGGTGGGACCTAGTGCCAGGCCGAGGGCCTGCGCGGCGGCCTGCACACCCAATGCGGTCCGCATCTGGTTGCCCGGAGCGCTGGTGGTGACCAACGCGACGCTGTTGGCCTGCAACATCGCCGCGCCGACCGCCTGCACCACCCGGAAGGCCACCAGCCAGCCGAGCGAGGGGGCCAGCCCGCAGGCTGCCGACGCGGCGGTGAACACCACGAAGCCATAGAGGTAGGTCAGCTTGCGGCCGTGCCTGTCGGCCAGCCGGCCGATCGGGATGAGCAGCGCGGTGAGCGCCAGCAGGTAGGCCAGCGACACCCACTGCACCTCGGCCAGGGACGCGGTGAACGCCCCGCGCAGCGGCTGGTAGGTCAGCGTCACGATGCTGGCATCGAGCTGTCCCATGAACGCGCCGAAACACACGGCGCCCACCGCCAGCCAGCCCGCGTGCGGCCATGCCCGCAGCCAGGCCGGCCGGGCCCGCTCGGTGCCGAGCGCGGTCAGCCAGCCCGGGGTGCTCATCGCGCCGCGGCCTCCGGCCGGGAATCCACCGCCAGCCGGCGCTGGCGAATCCACAGCACGGCCACGGCGGCGAGGAACACCAGCAGGCTGGTCCAGTCGTTCAGCCGCAGCCCGAGGAAGTGGTTGGCGTGGTCGACCCGCAGTGCCTCGATCCAGCCTCGACCGACCGTATACGCGGCCACGTACAGCGCGAACAGGCTGCCCGGGGCAAGCCGGAACCGCCGCTGCGCCCACACCAGCAGCACCGCGACGCCGACGTCCCAGATCGACTCGTAGAGGAATGTCGGTTGGTAGGTGCCGAGGTCGGGGGTGTCCGGGGGCCGGTGCGCCGGGTCGATCTCCAGCGCCCACGGCAGCGTGCTGGCGCGGCCGTAGAGCTCCTGGTTGAAGTAGTTGCCCCAGCGGCCGATGGCCTGGGCCACCACCAGGGCGGGTGCCAACGCGTCGGCGAAGTCGACCAGCCGGATGCCCGCGCGGCGGCAGGCGATCCACGCGCCCACCGCGCCCAGTGCGACCGCGCCCCAGATGCCCAGCCCGCCGTCCCAGATGAACAGCGCCCGGATCGGCTGCTGGCCCGGGGCGAAGTACAGCTCCGGGTCGGTGATCACGTGGTAGAGCCGGCCGCCGACGATCCCGAACGGCACCGCCCACACCGCGATGTCCAGCACGTCCTCGGCATTGCCGCCTCGGGCGGCCCAGCGGCGCTGGGTCCAGTACACCGCGACCACGATGCCCAGCAGGATGCACAGCGCGTAGGCCCGGATCGGCACGAATCCGAGGTACCAGACGCCGCGCGGCGGGCTCGGCAGGTACGCCAGATGCATGGGTCGCTCGGATCCTTTGTCGCAGGGTGTGCTCGGACGAGACCCACTAATCGTATCGGTAACCGACATAATCGGTCGCCGAGTAGTTGACGGTTTACTGAGTATGCTGCCCGGATGGCGGCAGTGTCCTGGGAACCTTCGGCCCACCTGAGCGCGGACGCAGGGGCCCTGGCCGAGGTGGTCACGCGGCTGCGCCGGGTGCTACGCACCAGTATCCGCTCCGAGTACCCGTGGGAGTCCCTGCCGATGGCGCAGGTCGAGCTGCTGCTCGCGCTGCGCGAACGCCAGCCCGCGCGGATCGGTGAGCTGGCCACCCGACTCAAGCTGGCGCCCAACACGATCAGTGGCTTGGTGCAGCAGCTGGTGGAGGCCGCGCTGGTCAGTCGGGATCCGGATCCGGCGGATCGGCGGGTCGCCACGGTAACCCTCACCCCGGCCGGATCGGCCAAGCTGGACGAGTGGGAGCTTGCCCACCATCGGCGGCTGAGCGCGGCGCTGACCGAGCTAGGCTCGGCCGATCAGGCCGCCGTGCGGGCCGCGCTGCCTGCGCTGGCCCGACTGGTCGAGCACCTCTCCGACCCGCCGGCGGCGGAGCCGAGCGGCGGGCGGTCCGGAGGGGCGGGAGTGGGCGATGAGGACGGGCGCTAGCCGAGTAAGTCTGAACTCGGTCAGCGGTCGAATGCGATCGTGGGCGCGGCTGGTGACACGTCGCCGGCTGCGCGGATGGCTCGTGAGCGTGGCCCTCGTTGCCGCGATAAGCGGTGGCATCCAGCTGCTACCCCTGCACGTCCCGGTGCCGAGCCTGTTGGCACTCTATCTGCTTGCCGTGGTGCCGGTCGCCGTCGTCTGGGGTGCGTGGTTCGCGGTACTGGCGTCGCTGTTGAGCGGCGCGGCATTCGTGTTCCTGTTCTCGCCTCCGGTCTATTCGTTCAGAGTCGATGACCTCTGGGAACTGTTCGCGCTGGGGATCTTTCTGGTCATCTCGGTCGTGGTGGGCGAGTTGGCGACGCGGTGGCGTCGACAAGCCCGCAAGTCGGCGCGGCTCACCGAGGGGCAGGCGGCGTTGCGACGGGTGGCGACCCTGGTCGCGCGATCGGTATCTCCGGCCGAGGTCTTCGCGGCGGTGACCCGGGAGGTGGGCCTGCTCTGCCGCGCCGATATGGCGCGCATGGAGCGCTACGAAGCGGACGACACGGTGACCGGTGTGGCCGGCTGGGGCCGGTTGCGGGACGAACTAGCCGTCGGCACTCAGTTCACCCTCGAGGGGGTGAGCATCGCCGCGCAGGTCCGGCAGACCGGACGTCCGGTCCGGGTGCACAGCTTCGCCCGCGCCCCTGGTCCAATCGCACGGGAAGCTCAGCAGCTGGGAATCCGGTCGTCGGTCGGCTGCCCGATCGTGGTGGCCGGGCGTCTGTGGGGGGTCATCGCCGCCTCGTCGAAGCGGGAGGCGCCGTTCCCCAAGGACACCGAGTCGCAGATCGCCGACTTCACCGACCTGGTCGCCACCGCGATCGCGAACGCGGAGAGTCGCGCGGAGCTCGACCTGCTCGTCGACGAGCAAGCCGCGCGGCGCAGAGTGGCGACCCTGGTGGCGCGCGGCTTGCCCTCGGCGGAGATCTTCGCCGCGGTTGCCGAGGAGGTCGCCCGGGTAACCGGCGCGGACTCCACGATCATCGTGCGGCTCGATCCGGACGAGCTGACCACCATTGTCGCCAAGGTGGGTGAGCGCCCCGAGGACATGACCCTCGGGAGCCGCTGGAAGATCGAGTCGCCGGTGGTCCTCGCGGAGGCGTTGCGCACCGGCAGCCCGGCCCGCCGCGACCTTTACAACGAGCCTTCCGGCGACGCCACCGACGTCGTGGGATGGGTCGGAGTCCAATCGTCGGTGGGGATTCCGATCGTTGTCGAAGGCCGTCTGTGGGGCGCGCTCGGCGCCGGTTCCCTCGGCGGGCCATTTCTGCCCGATACCGAAACCCGCGTGCTTGGCTTCGCGGAGCTCGTCGCTATCGCGATAGCGAACGCGCAGAACCGGGCCGAAGTCGCTGCGTCCCGCGCCCGGGTCGTTGCCGCCTCCGACGAGGCGCGACGGCGCATCGAACGAAACCTGCACGACGGTGCCCAGCAACGCCTCGTCTCCCTCGGGTTCGAACTACGCGTGACCCAAGCCGGCTTGCCCGCCGATCAGCCCGCCCTGCGTGATGCGATCGGTCAGTTCGCGGACGAGATCACCGAGGTGGTGGTCGAACTGCGCGAGATGTCCCGAGGGATCCATCCGGCGGTCCTGGCGGAAGGCGGGCTGGGGCCAGCCCTGCAGACGCTGGCCCGCCGCTCGCCGGTTCCGGTCGAGGTCGATATGCGGACCGAATCCCGCTTCCCCGAGCCAGCCGAAGCCGCGACGTACTACGTCGTCTCGGAGGCGCTGACAAACACGACCAAGCACGCGCGCGCCTCACGTGCCCAGGTCACCGTCGACAACCGGGCCGGCTTCCTGTGTCTGTCCGTTCGCGACGATGGTGTCGGTGGCGCCGATCCCGAGGGCGCCGGCCTGGTCGGCCTCCGCGACCGGGTGGAGGCACTGGGCGGATCGATGGACGTGAGCAGTCGCCATGGCGAAGGCACGCTGATCCAGGTCACGCTCCCGGTTCAGCCGTGAGTGAGTGGTGAGCACTCCACGCCGAGCCGAAGCATCCGGGTGCGGCCGATTCGTACGTTCTCAGGCGACGCGCTCCAGGCGCAGCAGAGCCTGCTTCGCCTCGGCGCCACCCACGTACTGGCCCCAGGAGCCGTCGGAACGCACCACCCGGTGACACGGCAGCACCACCGGCAGCGGGTTGGTCGCGCACGCGGTACCGACCGCGCGCACCGCCTTCGGGCTGCCCGCCGCCGCGGCCACCTGGGCGTAACTCTCGGTGCGGCCGTAGTCGATATGGCTCAGGTGCGCCAGCACGGTGCGCCGGAACCCGGTGGACAGCCGCAGGTCGAGCGGCAACTCGAAGCCGGTGCGCCGCCCGGCGAAGTACTGCTCCAGCTGCCGGCTCACCTCGTCCAACCGGGCGGGGGCGTGCAGGATGCGCGGACTCACCGCCCGACCGAGCGCGGCCAGCACCGCGTCGTGGTCCTGGCTCGGGTACGCCACCCGGAGCAGGCCCTGCTCGGTGGCGGCCAGCAGCAGCGTCCCCACCGGGGTGTCCACCGTCCGGTAGCCGATGTCCAGCACGCCCTCCGCCGCCGCGGCGGCGACCAAGCGCGCGTGCAGCCGGTCCAACGCCTGGCCCTCGCCGGCGGTCAGCGCGGCGAGCAGGTCCGGGAGGTTGGTGGCGTCAGATTCAGGTGGGGTGGTCATCGCTTCGCTCCCGTCCCGCTCGCGGCGGGCAGATAGTTGGCCCGGAGGTTCTTGACCCCATCGGCCGCCGCCCGTCGAGCGGCGTCCTCGCTGCCCCCGGTGATCGAGGCGATCTCCCGGTACGGCAGCCCGGCCAGGTAGTGGTACGCCACCGCGGCGCGCTGCTTGTCCGGCAGCTCGCGCAGGGCGTCCCACAGATCGCCGTCCCAGTCCTCCGGGCGGCCGATGCGAGTCGAGCGCTCAGGCAGCTCAGGCAGCTCCGGCACGGTGACCGGGCGGCGGGCCCGCGCCCGGGTCATGTCAATGGCCTTGCGGTGCGCGATGGTGACCAGCCAGGCCTCCACGTTGGCGTCCTCGGCCAACTCCGGATAGGCCCGCAACGCCGCCAGAAACGTCTCCGACCAGGCGTCCTCGGCGTCCACCGGCCCCACGACCGCTCGGCACACCCGCAGCACGGTCGCTCCGTGCTCGGCCACGATCTGTTCGAACGGTCTCACCATCACACCGGGTAAACGCCGGGGGCGGCCGGTTCGTGAGATTGAGTCTCCGGCCAGGGACCCCCCGATGGTGTCACACCTGGCGAGCGCCGCCGGGCTGGCCGGACCATGGGTTATGTCCTCGGATTCGCCCGGCGTCCCGGAAGCCGACCCAGCCGCGTGCGCCGCTGAGGCGCTGCGGCTGTTGCAAGCTCACGCATACTTCGCCGACAGGGTGGACTGGGTGAGCGTCACGGCGGAGGTTTCCCGAGCCGTCGACGGCTCTTTGCTGCTCATCACCACCTCGCTCGCGGTGGATCGCCGCGGCCGCTGTCACGCCGCCGCTGTCGTGCCTGGCCGCGAGGGGGGTGTAGCCGAGGCCGGTGCCTGGCTCGACACCCAACGACCACGCTAACCGGCGACGGCGACGAACCTCAGCGCTCGAGGAGGTTCGATCAGCCGACTGTGCCACCAACGAACCGCCGCCGACCGGAATCAGATCATGGTCAACTCAACACCATTCGGGTCGCGACCGTGATCAAAAACGAATAGCGATGTGTTGACCATGTGCCAGCGGGCTACGACCCCAGCCTGATCGGGCCGACTGCGTCGAGGTCGACGTGGTTCATCTTGCACTTCCCGGGACGCCACTTCGCATAGCCAGGGCGCAGTTCGCATACCGCAGATACTGCGGGCACTGTGCGAAGTGTGCCCCAGGTATGCGAAGTGGCGCACCGACTGGCAGCGATTACTCCCCCGGGCCGCACAGACCCACTACCCACGGCACAGACTGTGCGCGGTCTGTGCCGTGGGCGCTCGGTCTGTGTCGCCACCGCGGCCGGCGGGCGCTCTCGCCACCGCGGCCGGCGGGCGCTCTCGCCGCGGGCGGCCGTCAATGCGCCCGCCTTGCGTCCGGTCTGACTCCGTGCCGGGGCTAGTGGACGTTCCATTCGCCGGTGAAGGTGGGGTCGGTTTTGTCCACGAACGCTTGGAAGGCCACCGGGGTGTCGGCGGTCGCGAAGTTGATCGACTGGGCGCGCGCCTCGCTGGCCAGGGCGTCCCGCAGGGTTCGGTCGGCGTTCTCGTTGAGCAGCGCCTTGCTCTGCGCCAGTGCCACCGGCGGACCTGCGGCGAGTCGGTTGGCCAGGTCGGTGACGAACGCGTCGATCTCCTCGGCGTCCACCACGTAGGTGACCAGGCCGAGCGACTTGGCCTCCTCGGCGCCGATGATCTCGGCGAGCAGCGCCAGGCGCTTGGCTTGCTGCATGCCGACCAGCTTGGGCAGCAGCCAGGAGCCGCCGAAGTCCAGGGACAGCGCCCGGCGGGCGAAGATCTGGGAGAACCGGGCGGTCGGGGTGGACACCACCAGGTCGCAGCCCAGCGCCAGGTTCCAGCCGGCGCCGACCGCCACCCCGGCTACCTTGGCCACGGTCGGGATGGCCAGCTCGTGCAGCATCAGCGCGACCTCGTTGATGAACCGCATCCGGGTCAGCGGGTGCCCCTCGCGGCCGCCGCCGGAGATGTCCGCGCCCGCGCAGAACTCCCCGCCGGCGCCGGTGATCACCAGCGCACGCAGCTCAGGATCCTGGCCGGCCTCGAACAGCGCGTCGTGCAGCAGGTGCCACAACACGTCGTCCACGGCGTTCTTGCGGTGCGGACGGTTCAGCGTCAGGGTGCGCACCCCGGTGGCCTTGTCGGTGTCGGTCAGCAGTGGCGCCTGGTCGACCATCGAGGTCCCTTCGGTCGCGGGCTACACGCCCAGCCGGTCGGCGAGCCGGGCGCGGTGCTGAGCCGGCGCGCCGAACAGCAGCTCCGAGCTCTTCGCCCGCTTGTAATACAGGTGCGCGTCGTGTTCCCAGGTATAGCCGATGCCGCCGTGGTACTGCACCATCCCGGTGGCCACCTCGAAGTAGGCCGGGCCGAGGTAGATCTGGGCGAGCTCGGCCGCCACCGACAGCTCGGCGCGGTCCCCCTCGACGGCACGGTCGGCGGCCCACGCGGCGTAGCGCACCACGGAGACGCCGTGCTCCCAGGCGCTGTACATGTCCGCGCAGCCGTGCTTGACCGCCTGGTACGAGCCGATCGGCCGGCCGAACTGCACCCGGACCTTGGCGTAGTCGACGGTCAGCTCCATGGCCCGCTCCAACCCGCCCAGCTGCTCGGCGGCCAGCGCCACCGACGCCAGGTCGGTGACCAGGTCCAGCGCGGCGGCCGGGTCGGCGCTGGCCACCGGGCGGGCGGCTACGCCGGCGAACCGCAGCCGAGCCAGCCGCCGGGTGGGGTCCAGACCTTTCAGGGTGGTGCATGACAGCCCGGCGGCGGGGTTGTCCAGCGGGCTGTCCACCGCGAACCAGGCGGGGCCGGCCGGGGTGGCGGCGTAGACCAGCACCAGGTCGGCCACATCCCCGGCCAACACGAACGTCTTCGTGCCGTCCAGCTCCCAGTGCCCGTCCCGCTCGGTGGCCGTGGTGGCCCCGCCGGATCGATCCCACGGCCCGGCGGCCTCGGCCACCGCCACGGTGCCGATCCGCTCCCCCTCGACCAGCGCGGGCAGCAGCTCGGCGCGCGCGGCCTCGTCATCGCACGCGAGCAGGGTGTCCACCGCCAACACGGCGGAGGCCAGGAACGGCGCGGGCACCAACGCGCGGCCCAGTTCCTCGGCCACCACCGCCCGCTCCACGTGGCCGGCGCCGGAACCGCCGTACTCCTCCGGCACCACCAAACCGAGCAGTCCCAGTTCGACGGCCAACCGCCGCCACAGCTCGGGGTCGTAGCCCAGCTCGGTGGCCATCGTGGCGCGGACCTTCTCCGGCGGGGACTGGTCGATCAGGAACTTGCGGACGGCGGAACGCAGCTCACGCTGCTCGGAGTCCAGAACCAGCTGCACAGGGCACCTTCTTCGACAAGACAGGGACGGGGGCGTGCTATCGCGGTCAGGTGCGCTGGGTGCCGACCTTCAGCTCGCGGAACGGCACGTCCCGGTCGACCTGAGGTTCCTTGGGCAGGCCCAGGATCCGCTCGCCGATGATGCCGCGCTGGATCTCGTTGGTACCCCCGGCGATGCTGGCGGCCGGCGCGGAGTTGATGCCCAGGGCCAGCTCCGATCCCCGGGGGTCGTCCGGCTCCCACGCCGCCGCATCGGCGCCGGCCAGGTCGCCGGCCACCTCGATGGCACGGCGCTGCAGCATCGCGCCGGCCAACTTGGCCACCGAGCCCCGCGCGCCCGGCGGGTTGCCGGCGGCGGTCTCCTGGCTCATCCGCACGTTGAACAGCTCCAGCGCCCGCTCGTGGGCGTAGAGGTCGGCCAGCCGCGCCCGGGCACCCGGCTCCCCGGCCACCCCGGCGGCGCGGGCCAGCTCGACCAGCGAGGCGAACTCCAGCGGATTGCTCCGGGGGCGGCGGCTGGCGCCGATGGACACCCGCTCGTGGCCCAGCATGGTCACCGCGGCCGCCCAGCCCTGGTTGACCTCGCCGATCACCGAGTCGGCCGCCAGGTGCACGTCGTCGAAGTACACCTCGTTGAACGGGGCGCGCCCGGTCATGTCCCGCAACGGGCGCACGGTGACCCCGGGCGCGTGCAGATCCACGATGAACATGGTGATGCCGGCGTGCTTGGGCCGGTCCGGGTCGGTGCGGGCGAGCACCGCGCCGTAGTCGGCCCACTGGGCGTTGGTGGTCCACACCTTCTGCCCGTTGAGCACCCAGCCGTCGTCGGT
>Ga0193742_1002763_pt1 | contig 10019 bp, 11 predicted proteins | sample L2c1metaG_FD_165511 | JGI IMG/M metagenome (GOLD analysis project Ga0193742, IMG submission 165511) | Soil microbial communities from a riparian zone of the East river system, Colorado, United States - L2c1 | ecosystem: Environmental > Terrestrial > Soil > Riparian zone | place: USA: East River... | reverse complement strand
TGATGGACCCCTTCATGTCACTCAACGACATGATGGGGTCCTTCAGGGCATTGGCTTGCGTCTCGAAAGCGCCCTTCACGACACCGCCGCGTGATCAACCCCCGAAAGACTTCCGACCTTGACCACTTAGGCTTCAGGTATGCGCGTGCTGATCGTGGAGGACGAGCCCTACCTGGCCGAAGCCGACCCCTTCCGCCGGGAGGTCTTCCGCGACGGACGCTACGTCGCGCTCATCCGGAAGCAGTTCGCCGTGCTCGAAGTCCTCGTCGCCGCCGAAGGCGGTGTCGTCAGCGCATGACCGGCACGGCGTTCTACACCAGGCCGCAGTGGCTCACCGACGAGCACATCGCGCACTCGTACATGACGCTGGCCGACGGCAGCCGGGTGGACGCGGTCCGCAATCTGGACAAGGGCAGCCCGTACCCGTACGAACCAGGCAAGAACCTGGGCCGCAGCTTGATCGATGCCCCGGGGACGGCGGCTTCGCCACCGCGCCGGATCTGGTCCGGTTCGCACACGCGCTGCGCGACGGCACGGTGCTGGGTCGGCGTCATCCTCAGCAACTACGACAACCTGCCGCTGCAGGAGATCGGCGAGCGGGAGAACCAGGCCATCACCGGCCAGCGCTGACACCGCCCCGGCGCCGGTTGGCCTTCACGAACTCCACCGCGTCCAACACGGTGCGGGTACCGCCGGACAACCGTCACATCTGTTGGGACATCGAAGAAATCGTTCTGACCCGCAGGTAGATTTCGCGGTCGGACGGAAGCGGAGGTAGCGTGATCAAGGGGTGGCACGGCTGGGTCGGTACGTTCACTGGCGTGGCACTCATCACGGTGGCCGTACTGCCGTTGGCCGCGCTGGCGGTGTGGGCTCTGGCACGCCGTCGGATTGTCACCGACACCACGCCGGCGTGGGCGTGGCGCACGTCGCTGGCCGAGGTCGGCATCGTCTACGGGACGGTGCCGTGGGTATGGATGATCATGTTGCCGGGCGGCCGGGCCGGCGCCGTCACCGGTCGGGTGAGCCTGGTACCGCTGCGGGACCTGCTCACGATGTCGACGGGCCAGGTCGTCGGCAACCTGCTGGTGTTCGCGGCGCTGGGGTTCCTCGCCCCGCTGCGGTTCGCGGCGCTGGCGTCGGTACCCCGGATCCTGGCGCTCGCGGCGGGCTGCTCGGTCCTGGTCGAGACCGCGCAGTACGTCCTGCGGCTGGACCGGGTGTCCTCTGTGGACGATGTACTGCTCAACACCGCCGGCGCCGGGCTGGCCGCGCTGGCGTCGCGCCGCTGGTGGCGCGCTACGGCCAGAGCGTCGTCAGACCGACCTCGATCGGCCCCCGGACCGGGACGCTGAGCCGCCCGCGGTACGCCAGCCAACGGCCCTGAGCGAGCACACCACAGAGGACGACGGCGCCCCCGCGAAGAAACGCCGCCGCCGCTGACCTCGCCTGGTCACGACGTGACCGTTTTACCGTCCGCTTGCCTTCCGCTGGCCGGGCGTGAGCCGACCGCTTCCTACCCTCGCGGGAGTGATCGCAGCCAGCCAGTCCCCTACCCGCCCCGCCATCCGGGTCGCCGCGTGGTGGTCGGCCCTGGCCGTCGCCGTCCTGGTGCTCGCCGAGCTGACCGACAACGTCGTCGACCACGACGGTCTCACCCGTCTCGACGTGCCGTGGCACCAGTGGGTGGTCGACCACCGCACGGCCGGGCTGACCGGGCTCATGCAGGCGATCAGCGCGGCCGGGAGCACGGCGGTGCTCGCCGTGGTCGCCGTGGTCGTGGCCGGGTGGCTCGCGTGGCGACGGCACTGGCGGCAGGCGGTGCTGGTGGGCGTGACCACCGGGGGCGCCGGACTGCTGGTGCCGCTGCTCAAGAACCTCGTCGACCGCCCGCGGCCGCCGGTCGCCGACCGGCTCATGGTGGAGGCGAGCTGGTCCTATCCCTCCGGCCACGCCCTCGGCGCCACCGCGGTGATCGGGGTGCTGACCGTGGTCGCCGTGGCGTCGGTGTCCCGGCAGGCGGCCAGGGTCGCGGTGGCCGCGCTCGGCGTCCTGCTGATCGTCGCGATCGGGGTCAGCCGGGTGTACCTCGGGGTGCACTGGCCGTCCGACGTGCTCGCGGGCTGGCTCGTCGGCGGGCTCTGGCTCGCAGTTTGCCGTGCGCTTGCCTCACGTTGGCGAGTCCGGAACCAGCATCGGCCTACCGTGGGAACCGAGAAGGCGAGGTGACGACATGTTCGGCAGGCGCATCCACACGCGGCAGACGGTCCGCTTCGACATGCCCGTGATCGACGAACAGACCGACCGGGAGCTGCGGACCCGCTACTACCGCGGGCAGATCAGCATCGGCACCTACCTCGACCGCCGGTTCGGCACCACGTTCAGCTCGACTGGCAGTACCTCGGCCGCCGGTTAGGCTGGGCGCGTGGCGAGGCTCCTGGTGGTCGAGGACGACCAGACGATCGGCCAGGTGCTGCGGGACAGTCTCAGTCAGCACGGGCACGAGGTGCGCTGGCAGCAGACCGGCCGCGACGCGCTCCGCGACGCGGAAGGGCACACCTTCGACCTGGCGCTCGTCGACCTCGGGCTGCCCGACCTGGACGGCACGGAGGTGTGCCGGCGCCTCCGCGAGATCCAGCCCGCCTGCGTGCAGGTGATCCTGACCGCCAGGGCCGAGGAGATGGACGTCATCGTCGGGCTCGAAGCTGGCGCCGACGACTACCTCACCAAACCTGTCCGGCTCGCCGAGCTGCACGCCAGGATCCGGGCGCACCTGCGCCGCGAGTCCTCCGGTGAGGACGCGACGGCGATCCAGATCGGCCGGCTCCGCATCGACCCATCCGCACGCCGGGCCACCGTCGGCGACCACGAACTGTCGTTGCGTGCCAAGGAGTTCGACCTGCTACTGCGGCTCGCCCGCACGCCGGGCGTCGCGATCCGGCGCGAGACCCTCATGAGCGACGTGTGGGACGCGCACTGGTTCGGCTCGACGAAGACGCTCGACGTGCACGTCGCCGCGGTGCGCCGCAAGCTGACCGAGGCGCCGGGCCTGGCACCCGAGATCGCCACCCTCCGAGGTCACGGCTACCGGCTCGAACCACCAGCAGACGAGCCGGGCTGACGTGCGCGGGCGCATCGTCGCGGCCACCCTGCTCGCCGCGGTACTCGCCATCACGCTGTTCGGGGTGCCGCTCGCGGTCGGCGTCGCCCGGTACTACCTCGACGACGAACGCGCCGAGCTGGAACGGCTCGCGGACGCGACCGCGCTCGCGGTGGCGGCCGACATGGTTCGGGGCACCCCGCCCGCCGCACTGCCCGGCACGGAGGAGGCCACCGTCGTGGCGCTCTACCGGCCGGACGGCACGCGCCTGCTCGGCAGTGGACCGTCCACACTCGACACCGCGATGTCGGACGTCGACGTCGGGCAGGTGCTCTCCGCCGATACCGACGACGACCTGGTGCTCGCGGTCGCGGTCGGCGACGGTGAGCGCGTACTCGGCATCGTGCGGGCGGCGACCCCGCGCACCGAGGTCTACCAGCGCACCGCGCTGACGTGGCTGGGCATGGCGGCGCTCGGCGCGCTCGCGATCGCGGCGACGTGGGCGATCGCCCGGCGGCAGGCTCGCGGGATGACCACGCCGCTGGAGGACCTGTCGGCGGCGGCGACCCGGCTCGGCCACGGCGACTTCACCGTCCGCACGAACCGGTCCGGCATCCCGGAGATCGACTCCGTCGGCAGCTCGCTCGACAGCACGGCTCAGCGGCTGAGTGACCTGCTCGCCCGCGAGCGGGCGTTCTCCGCCGACGCGTCGCACCAGCTGCGCACCCCGCTCGCGGGTCTTCGCCTGCAGCTGGAGTCCGCATTGGACACTCCGGGCGCGGACCTGCCCGCCGCGATCACGGCCGGTCTCACGACCACCGACCGGCTCGAGCGCACGATCGACGACCTGCTCGCGCTCGCCCGCGACACCCGCCCCGACGGCGGCATCGCGCCGTTGCGCGGCCAGCTCGCCGAACTGGAACAGGACTGGCATGGGCTGCTGGCCGAGCAGGGCAGGGTGCTGCGGGTGGCCGTGCAGCCCGACGTGGCCGACAGCCTGGTGTCCGCGCCGGTACTGCGGCAGATCATGACCGTGTTGCTGGACAACGCGTTGCGGCACGGCCGGGGCACGGTCACGGTCGGCGTACGGGATGTCGGTGCGGCGGTCGCCGTGGACGTCACCGACGAGGGCGCCGGCATCGACCAGGACACCGATCCGTTCCGTAGGCGAGAGGACACCGTTGCCGGGCACGGCATCGGGCTCGCGCTGGCGCGCAGGCTCGCGGAGGCGGAGGGCGGCAGGTTGCGACTGGCGCGGCCCGTGCCACCCACGTTCACGTTGCTGCTGCCGACCTTCGGCTGAGTTTGCCGTGCGCTAACCCTCGGCTGGCGAGGGCCGCACCCGCCGGTTCCTAGTGTCGATCACATGACGAACGCGGCGGCTCTCCCGCGCAGGACCCGCAGGCGCGGCAGGCGGCGGGTGCGGCGGATCGTGGTGCTGGTACTGGTGTTGGCGCTGATCTACCCGGTGACCACGTACGTACGCGCGCTGACCTATCCGGGCGCCGCGAGCGTCGCGGTCCGCACGACCGACTGGCTGCGCGACGACATGGGCGCGGGCGGGCTGGTCACCACGATCGAGAACTGGTGGTACACCAGGAAGACGCCGTCCAACGGACCGCCGGCGGCGGACAGCCTGCCGCAGGCGGTCGCGCGCACCGATCCCACGGGCTCTCGGCCCGCCGAGCTCACCGTGCCGCACGGGTTGCTCGGTGAGGGCCGGTGGGTGCCCGGCACGGTCGACGCGAACGGACGCGGAGTCCTCTACACCACCTTCGTGCGCCCGGACACCGCGCACGGCAGCGTGGTGGCGGCGGCCGCCTGGCTGAACCAGGCGCTCGTGACCACGAAGGCGGTGGCGGGCACGAAGGAGCCGGACCGCGACCCGAACCGGCAGGCACAGGTGCCGACGAGCATGCGGTCCCGGCTGGTGGCCGACTTCAACTCCGGCTTCAAGATGATCGACGCCAACGGCGGCGCCTACCTCGACCACACGACCTTCGCCCCGCTGCGTGACGGCGCCGCATCCGTCGTGATCCATCGCGACGGCCGGGTGTCGGTGGACCAGTGGGGCCGGGACGCGCGGCTGTCCGCCGATGTCGGGTCCGTGGTGCAGAGCCTGGACCTGGTCGTGGACAACGGAAAGGTCGTGTCGGGCCTGGACACCAACCGGGACGCCCGCTGGGGCAGCGCACGCAGCCAGTTCCAGTACACCTGGCGCTCCGGCCTCGGCACGGACCGCGCGGGAAACCTGATCTACGTCGCGGGCAACCAGCTCACCCTCGCCACGCTCGCGAACGCCATGCAGGAGGCGGGAATCGTGCGCGGCATGCAGCTCGACATCCACACCGACATGGTCAGTTTCAACTACACCCCGCGCCCCGGCGCCACACCCAAGCGGCTGCTGCCGACCATGGCGAGCCCGTCGGACCGCTACCTCAGCACCGACCTGCGCGCGTTCTTCGCCGTCGCGCTGCGCACCGACCTGGAACGAGGAAAACCCTGATGCGAAAGACAATCGTCGTGCTGTGCGCGCTCATGACACTGGCCGCCTGCGGGCAGGGCACCACGTCGTCCGCGCCGTCGGCGCCCAACCCGAACGCGCCGGAGCAGAACGCGGCGGGCGACATCCCCGACAACCAGGTGTTCGTGCCGTTCGACCCCGGTGGCTTCACCGTGTCGGTGCCGGAGGGGTGGGCGCGCACCACCGACGGCGGGGCGACCGTGTTCGGCGACAAGTTCAACAGCGTGCGCGTCGAGGCGGTGCCGCGTGCGCAACAGCTGACAGTCACGACCGCGACGGCCGAGGAAGTCCCTGCCCTGCGGTCACTTCCCGGCTACCACGCGGGCTCGGTGGACACCGTGCGGCGCACCGCGGGTGACGCGGTCCTGATCACCTACGAGACGACGTCGCCGTCCGACCCGGTCACCGGCAAGACCGTCACCGACTCGGTGGAACGCTACGAGTTCTGGCGCGGCGGCACCGAGGCGATCCTGACGTTGACCGGGCCGAAGGGCGCCGACAACGTCGACCCGTGGCGCACGGTCACCGACTCGCTGCGGTGGCCGTGATGGCCGACGCCGCCGTGCACGCCCGTTCGCTGTACCGGTTCTACCGGTCCGGTGACGAGGAAACCCTTGCCCTGCAGGGGGTGACGCTTCAGGTGCGGCCCGGGGAGCTGGTCGCGGTGACCGGGCCGTCCGGCTCCGGCAAGTCCACCCTGCTGACATGCCTCGCGGGCATGGACGACCCGGACGGCGGCAGCGTGCACGTCGACGGGCACCGGATCAGCCACCAGCCCGAGCGCGTCCGAACCCGGCTGCGCGCCCGCCTCGTCGGCATCCTGTTCCAGCAGGCGAACCTCCTCGAACACCTGACCGTCGCGCAGAACGTCGCGCTCGTGCACGGCCTCACCCGGCGGCGTGACGACACACACGCGGCACTCGCCACCGTCGGTCTCGACCACCGTGCGGGCGCCTACCCGAGCGAGCTGTCCGGCGGCGAGGTCGCACGGGCCGGACTCGCGGTGGCGCTCGCGAACGACCCGGCCGTGCTGCTGGCCGACGAACCGACCGGCGAGCTCGACGGCACCACCGAGGCACGGGTGCTCGACCTGCTCGCCGCGACCGCCCGGCGGGGCACCGCGGTGGTGGTCGCGAGCCACAGCCCCGCGGTCGCCGCCACCGCGGACCGCGTCGTCCGCCTCGACGACGGAAAGGTGCGGCCGTGAGTACTGAACCGGTCTACGCCGACCACGACTGGTCGACCCCGTCCGCCGTACTGGTCGAGTGCGCCGACCTCGCTCGTACCTACGGCACCGGCGCCGCGGCGGTGGTCGCGGTGCATGGCGCGACGTGTCTCGTCCAACCCGGCGCCCGGATCGCACTGACCGGGCCGTCCGGGTCCGGCAAATCCACCCTGCTGCACCTGCTCGCCGGCCTCGAACACCCGACGGCGGGCGCCATCGACTGGCCCGCGCTCCACGACCGCGCCGACATCGGGCTCGTGTTCCAGGGCCCGAGCCTGCTCCCCACGCTTGCCGTCGTCGAGAACGTCGCGTTGCCGCTGCTGCTGGCGGGCGAGCGGCCGACCGACGCGGCCGAACGGGCCCAGCGGGCGCTCGACCGGCTCGACATCGGGGACCTCGCGACCGCCCTGCCCGACGAGCTGTCCGGCGGGCAGGCGCAACGCGTGGCGATCGCCAGGGTGCTGGCCGCCCGGCCACTGCTGGTCCTCGCCGACGAGCCGACCGGGCAGCTCGACCGGCAGACCGCCGACCATGTCGTCGCGGTGCTGCTCGACGCCGCGGACGAGGTCGGCGCCGCGCTCGTCGTCGCCACCCACGACCCGGTCGTCGCCGGGAAGCTCGGCGAGCACTGGGAAATGCGCGATGGACGCCTCGACACCGGCGGCTACCGATGATCGGCACCTGGACCGCGGGACTCGTTCGCAGGCGGAGCGCGCGGCTCGCCGCGACCGCCGCCGGAGTCGCCGTCGCGGTCGCGCTGCTGGCCGTGCTCGGCAGCTTCCTCACCGCCGCGCAGGGGTCGATGACCGCCCGCGCGGTCCGCGGCGTCACGGTCGACTGGCAGGTCGCGGGCGCCGACACCGCCGCACTGGTGAAGGTTCTGCACGACACCCCGAGTGTGCGGCGCACGGCGCCGGTCGGCTACGCCGCCACCAGCGGTCTCATCGCCACCACCCCGGCCACCGTCGGCGCCACCACCCAGACCACCGGGCCGGGCATGGTGCTCGGCCTGCCACCCGGCTACGCGCGGACCTTCCCCGGAACGCTCCGGGTGCTCGTCGGCGACGACCACGGTGTGCTGGTGGCGCAACAGACCGCGGCCAACCTGCACGTCGCCCGCGGCGACACCGTCCTCATCGGACGCGCGGGACTGCCGCCCACACCGGTCACGGTGAGCGGGATCGTCGACCTGCCACACGCCGACACGCTGTTCCAGACCGTCGGCGCGCCACCGGCCGCGCAGCCGATCGCGCCGCCGGACAACGTCGTGCTGCTCGACGACACGGTGTGGCACCAGGTGTTCGACCCGCTCGCCACGAACCGGCCCGACCTCGTGCACACGCAGGTCCACGTCGGGCTGGACCACCGGCTGCCCACCGCGCCGGCTGACGCGTACACGGCGGTCACCGCCGCGGCCAACCACCTCGAGGCGAGCACGGCGGGTGGCGGCGTGGTCGGCGACAACCTCGCCGCCGCGCTGGACGCCGCCCGCTCCGACAGCGCGTACGCGACGATCCTGTTCCTGTTCCTCGCGACCCCGGCCGCGGTGCTCGCCGGGCTGCTGACCGCGCTGGTGGTCGCCACCGGCGCGACGAGGCGGCGCCGCGAGCACGCTCTGCTGCGGGCCAGGGGCGCGACCGGCGGTCAGGTACTGCGGCTGGCGGCGGTCGAGGCCGTCCTCACCGGGTTGCTGGGCGCCGCGGTCGGGCTCGGTGCCGCCACCGTGGTGGGGCACAGCGCGTTCGGCGCTCCCGTCGCCGTGGCCTGGAGCGCCGCGGCCGCGGCGGTCGGACTGGTGATCGCGGGTGCGACCACGCTCCTGCCGGCGTGGCGGGACGTTCGACTGTCCACTGTGGCCGCGGGGCGACAGCTACGGGACCGGGACCGGCGCCCGGTGTGGCGGCGCTTCGGCCTGGACTTCGTGCTGCTCGCCGCCGGCGGGCTCGTGTGGTGGTCGACCAGCAGGAGCGGCTTCCAGGTGGTGCTGGCGCCGGAGGGCGCGCCGACGATCTCCGTGTCCTACTGGGCGTTCGCCGCACCGGCGTTGTTGTGGACCGGCGCGGCGCTGCTCGCGTGGCGGCTCACCGATCTCGGCCTCGGCAGGGGCCGCGCCCTCGTCGGCCGCGCACTCCGTCCGTTGGCCGGAAATCTGTCCACCACGATGGCGAACTCCCTGTCACGTCAACGATCCCTTCTCGCCAGGGCGATCGTGCTGCTCGGCCTCGCACTCGCGTTCGCCGCGTCCACCGCGACGTTCAACGCCACCTACCGAGCACAGTCCGAAGTGGACGCCCAGCTCACCAACGGCGCCGACGTCACCGTCACGACCTCCCCCGGCGCCGACACCCCGCCCGCCGACGCGGCACGGCTCGCCGCGGTGCCCGGAGTCCGTGCGGTGGAACCGATCCAGCACCGGTACGCCTACGTCGGCACCGACCTGCAGGACCTCTACGGCGTGCGACCGGCCTCCATCACGAACGTCACCGCGTTGCAGGACACCTACTTCCAGGGCGGCACGGCCCGTGAACTGATGGACCGGCTCGCCACACACCCGGACAGCGTCCTGGTCAGCGCGGAAACGGTGCACGACTTCCAGCTGCACCCCGGTGACCAACTCAACCTGAGGTTGCAGGACGGGCGCACCAAACAGCTCGTGACCGTGCCGTTTCGGTACGCGGGTGTGGTGACCGAGTTCCCGACCGCGCCGAGCGACAGCTTCCTCGTCGCCAACGCCGACTACGTCGCGAAGAAGACCGGCAGCGGCACGGTCGGCGCGTTCCTCGTCGACACCGGCGGCACCGACCAGACCGCGGTCGCGGACCGGTTCCGCGGGTTGCTCGGCGCGGGCCCGACGATCACCGATCTCACCCACACCCGCACCACGATCGGCTCCAGCCTCACCTCGGTCGACCTCACCGGCCTGAGCCGGGTGGAACTGGGGTTCGCGCTCGTACTCGCCGCCGCTGCTGGCGGCCTGGTGCTGGGACTCGGCCTCGCGGAACGCCGCCGCTCGTTCGCGATCGCGTCGGCGCTCGGCGCGGACAAGGCGCAGCTACGCGCGTTCGTCGTCACCGAGACCGCGGTGCTCGCAGTGGGCGGGTTAGTGGGCGGCGCGCTCATCGGCTGGCTGCTGTCGCAGGTGCTCGTCTCGGTGCTGACCGGTGTGTTCG
>Ga0193742_1002762_pt1 | contig 10020 bp, 11 predicted proteins | sample L2c1metaG_FD_165511 | JGI IMG/M metagenome (GOLD analysis project Ga0193742, IMG submission 165511) | Soil microbial communities from a riparian zone of the East river system, Colorado, United States - L2c1 | ecosystem: Environmental > Terrestrial > Soil > Riparian zone | place: USA: East River... | reverse complement strand
TTTGCACTCCCCGGCTCACGCCGGGGATTATTTTGGTGAAATCGGCCCCGGCGCAATCAAGACATCATCGCGAGCAACGCTTGCCGTCGTCTTGCAGAGATCGCCCTCCAGCCGCACGCCACCGCCCGCCACCAGCCTGAGCGCATCGGGATAGATGCGGTGCTCGACCGCGAGGATCCGCGCCGCCAGCGTCTCCGGCGTATCGTCGTCATGAACCGCGACCGCGCCCTGCATCACGATCGGGCCGGCATCGGTTTCCGGAATGACAAAATGCACGGTGGCGCCGGAAATCTTGACGCCGGCGCGCAGCGCTTGGGCCTGCGGTTCAAGCCCCGGAAACGACGGCAGCAGCGATGGATGGATGTTGAGCATCTTTCCGTACCAGCGCTGCACGAATTCGGCGGTGAACAGCCGCATGAAGCCGGCGAGGCAAACCAGCTCGACCTTGTGCTGGTCGAGCGCTGATTGCAGCGCCACCTCGAAGGCGGCGCGGTCCTTACCAAAACGCTTGCTCTCGATGGTGAGCGTCGGCACGCCGCTTGCGCCTGCCGTGACGAGACCGGGCGCATCGGGCCGGTTGGAAATCACCACGGCGATCTCGGCGGGAAAATCCAAAACCTTGGCCGCATCGATCAGCGCGGCCATGTTCGATCCGCGCCCGGAAATCAGGATCGCGACGCGGCGTTTCATGATGTGAGATCGAGATGACCGTTATAGACCACGCGATGCTCTGCCTCGGCGGGGATCACCTCGCCGAGCAGCGCGACACTCTCGCCGGCCTCCGTGAAAACATCGCTCACCGCGTCGATCGCATCCGGCTTCACGATGGCGATCATGCCGATGCCGCAGTTGAAGGTGCGCAGCAGTTCCAGTTCGGCGATGCCGCCCTGCTCGGCCAGCCATTTGAACACCGGCAGCACCGGCAAACGCGCCAGGTCGATGCCGACGCCGAGATGCTTTGGCAGCACGCGCGGAATGTTGTCGGTAAAGCCGCCGCCGGTGATATGGGCTAGTCCCTTGACCGCCTTGGTCTCGCGGATCGCACGCAGGCACGATTTGACGTAAAGTCGCGTCGGCGTCAGCAGCGCGCCGCCCAGGGTCATGACCGGAGAAAACGGCGCCGGCGCCTCAAAACCGAGGCCGGAGCGCTCGACGATCTTGCGCACCAGCGAAAACCCGTTGGAGTGGACGCCGGAGGACGCCAGCCCGATCACCGCGTCGCCAATGGCGATATCGGGTCGCGGCAGCAGCGTGCCGCGTTCGGCCGCCCCGACCGCGAAGCCGCCGAGGTCGTAATCGCCATCCTTGTAGAGGCCGGGCATTTCGGCGGTCTCGCCGCCGATCAGCGCGCAGCCGGATTCCCGGCAGCCTTCCGCGATCCCGGCGACGATCGCAGCCGTTGCCTCCGGATCGAGCTTGCCGCAGGCGAAATAATCCAGAAAGAACAGCGGTTCGGCGCCCTGCACCACGAGATCATTGACCGACATCGCCACCAGATCGATGCCGATGCCGCCATGCAGGCCGGTCTCGATCGCGATCTTGAGCTTGGTACCGACACCGTCGGTGGCGGCGACCAGCACCGGATCCACAAAGCCCGCGGCCTTGAGATCGAACAGGCCGCCGAAGCCGCCGATTTCGGCATCGGCGCCGGGACGCGCGGTGGCCCGAACCATCGGCTTGATCAGATCGACCAGACGATTGCCGGCATCGATGTCGACGCCCGAATCCGCGTAAGTGAGGCCGTTTTTGCGCTCGTTCATGCTCGATTCCAGATGATGGCGGCTGGTTACGTCGGAATCCGCCCACGTGCAATGGCTCGCAAGCAGCCTTCGCCTGTACTATGTAGACGGGAACCGGCCGGTTCCGCAAAGGCCGGATTGATCACGAAATCAGGCCGCTAGCCGGGAAGCGCCGCGTTGAACATTCCAAACCTCATCACCGTGGGCCGCATTCTGGCGGTGCCATTCATCGTCTGGGCGATCGCCTCCAACCAGATGGCAATCGCCTTTGCGATTTTCATCATCGCCGGCGTCAGCGACGCCGTCGACGGCTTCCTCGCCAAGCGCTTCAATATGTCGAGCGAACTGGGCGCCCTGCTCGATCCGGTGGCCGACAAGGCGCTGCTGGTTTCGATCTATATGGCGCTCGGAATTTGGGGCGCGATACCGCGCTGGATCGTGATCCTGGTGGTATCGCGCGACATCATGATCGTCGGCGCGGTGATCGTGTCATGGTTGTACGGCAAGCCGATCCCTATGAAACCGCTGATGGTCTCGAAGCTCAATACCGTCGCCCAAGTGGGGTTTGCGGCCTTGGTCCTGGCGTCGCTCGGTTTCGGGTTCGATTCGGCGCCGTATGATTTGGTCCTGATGGCGTTGGTAACGATCTTTACATTGCTTTCCGTATCCTTCTATCTCGTCGAGTGGGCGCGGCACATGAGCACGATCGAAGGCAAATGAGCGCTTCGGTGCGTTGATTGCGCCGGGCGGACCCCGGCATGTAATTGCGCCGGGGGCCCGGCATACAAGTGGGCCGGGGTGGACCCCGGTATGGAGTGACTGCGTGGCAGGCCGCGTTCAACCTCGTCAGCTTGCGTTCGCCTTGCCGCATGCCGAAAGCCTCGGCCGCGATAATTTTCTCGAAGGACCGGCCAACGCCGCCGCGCTGGCTTTGATCGACGGCTGGCCCGACTGGCCCAACCGGGTGATGCTGCTGGTGGGGCCCGAAGGTTCCGGCAAGAGCCATCTCGCCGCCATCTGGGCCGAACAGGCCGGCGCACGCTCGACCAGCGCGCACGCGCTGACCGTGGCCGATGTTCCTGGCGCTTTGGCAACCGGGGCGCTGGTCGTCGACGACCTGAAGCCACAGCAATTCGATGAGCGCGCGCTATTCCATTTGCTGAACCTGACCCGCGAAGAAGAGGCCTACGTTCTGATCACCGCGCGCGAACCGCCGTCGGCGCTTGCGATCGAACTGCGCGATCTGCGCTCCCGGCTGCGCGCGATACCAACGGTGTTGCTGCAGCCGCCGGACGATCAGTTGTTTCGGGCGCTGATCGTCAAGTTTTGCGCCGACCGCCAGATGGTCGTCGATGAGGCCGTGGTGAGCTTCCTGGCGACCCGGATCGAGCGGTCTTTCGCCGCCGCGCGGCAGGCCGTCGAGCTGCTGGACACCGAAGCGCTGCGGCTGGGCCGGCCGGTGACCCGGGCGCTGGCGGCTGAATTGCTGCGCAACCCCTGATCGCGGCTTGACGGGCCGGACCGCAGGCACGTCAATGTCATCGAAACGTCATCGCGGTAACACATGCTTTGTGAGCATTCGCCACAGGCCGGGCCGCCTCCCGTCTCGAGATGGATTGAATTCTGATGGAATCCGAGCAAGCCATTGTAATCAAAGAAAAAGAGCAGCTTTCTCAAGCTGTTTCGCCGATGGCCGACAGCCCCGAGCGCTTCATCAATCGCGAGCTCTCCTGGCTGCATTTCAACCGGCGGGTGCTCGAGGAGTCGGTCAATTCCGGCCATCCCGCGCTGGAGCGGGTCAGGTTCTTGTCGATTTCCGCCAACAACCTTGATGAGTTCTTCATGGTCCGCGTCGCCGGCATCAAGGCCCAGGTGCGCGAAGGCATCACCGAGCGCAGCCCCGACGGCCTGACGCCCTCCGAGCAGCTCGTCCTGATCAACGAGGCGGTCTCCAAGCTTGGCGGCGATCAGCAGGCGATCTGGCGCGATCTGCGCGAAATCCTCAAAGGCGTCGGTATCGTCCTGGTCGACGGCCGCGACGTCACCAAGACCGAGCGGGCCTGGATCGAGGATCATTTCCTCCACAACATTTTCCCGCTGCTGACGCCGCTCGCGATCGATCCGGCCCATCCCTTCCCGTTCATCCCGAGCCTCGGCTTTACCGTCGCGCTGCATTTGGCGCGGGTGTCCGACGGCAAGCCGATGAACGCGCTGATCCGCATGCCCGGCAAGATCGATCGCTTCATCCGGATCCCGGCCGGCAAGGATGGCGCGGTGCGATTGATTACGCTGGAAGAAGCCACCGGCCTGTTCATCGGCCGGCTGTTCCCCGGCTACACCGTCAAGGGTCAGGGCGCGTTCCGCATCATCAGGGATTCCGAACTCGAAATCGAGGAAGAAGCCGAAGATCTGGTGCGGCTGTTCGAAACCGCGCTGAAGCGGCGGCGGCGCGGATCGGTGATCCGGCTCGAAATCGAAGCCAAGATGCCGGAGGAATTGCGCGCCTTCGTGCAACATGCGCTGTCGACCGCCCCGGACGAGGTGCTGCTGGTCGATGGCGTGCTGGCGATGAACGAGCTGTCGCAACTGACCCGGCTCGACCGCCCCGATCTCGAATTCGTTCCGTTCGTGCCGCGCCATCCCGAACGCGTGCGCGATCATGGCGGCGATATCTTTGCCGCGATCCGGCAGAAAGACCTGATCGTCCATCATCCTTACGAATCGTTCGACGTCGTCGTGCAGTTCCTGCAACAGGCGGCGCGCGATCCCGATGTCGTCGCCATCAAGCAGACGCTCTATCGCACCTCGAACAACTCACCGATCGTGCGCGCGCTGGCGGAGGCCGCCGAGGCCGGAAAATCAGTCACGGCGCTGATCGAACTCAAGGCGCGGTTCGACGAGGAAGCCAACATCCGCTGGGCGCGCGACCTCGAACGCGCCGGCGTGCAGGTGGTTTACGGATTCATCGAACTTAAAACCCACGCCAAGCTGTCGCTGATCGTGCGTCGCGAGGGCGGCAGCCTTACCACCTATGTCCACACCGGCACCGGCAACTATCATCCGGTGACCGCGCGGATCTACACCGACCTGTCCTACTTTACTTCCGATCCGATCATCGGACGCGACGCCGCGCGGGTCTTCAACTACATCACCGGTTATGCCGAACCGAGCGACATCGAGAAGATGGCGGTATCGCCGCTCACCCTGCGCAAGCGCATGCTCGAACACATCCACGGCGAGACCAGCCACGCCCGCCACGGCAAGCCCGCGGCGATCTGGATGAAGATGAACTCGCTGGTCGATCCTGATATCATCGACGCGCTGTATGAAGCTTCGCAAGCCGGCGTCGCGATCGAACTGGTGGTGCGCGGCATCTGCTGCCTGCGGCCGGGCATCGCGGGACTTTCGGAAAATATTCGCGTCAAATCGGTGATCGGCCGTTTCTTGGAACATGGCCGAATCTATTGCTTCGGCATGGGACAGGGCCTGCCCGGCGCAAAAGCTGCTGTGTATATCTCGTCGGCCGACATGATGCCGCGCAACCTCGACCGCCGCGTCGAAGTGCTCTGTCCGCTGCAAAATCCCACGGTGCATCAGCAGGTTCTCGAACAAATCATGGTCGCCAATTTGAAGGACACCGAGCAAAGCTGGCAATTGTTGCCCGACGGGTCCTCAACGCGTATGAAGGCCGCGAAAGGCGAAGAGCCCTTCAATCTGCACAACTATTTCATGACGAATCCGAGTCTGTCTGGCCGTGGAAAGTCGCTCAAGGAATCTTCGCCGCGACGCCTCACGCGCCGCAACGAACGGCAGCAATCTTCATAAGGGGTTTCCAAGGTGAAGCGACCGCGTAAACGCGCGTCGAGCGTCGCGGTCATCGACATCGGCTCGAACTCGGTGCGTCTTGTGATCTACGCATCGATGGCCCGCAGTCTCGTGACCGTCTTCAACGAGAAAGCGCTGTGCGGCCTTGGCCGGGAAGTTCAGAGCACCGGCCTGTTGGCGCCGGACGCGGTCGGCAAAGCCCTGACGTCGTTGCGGCGTTTTCGCGCGCTGTGCCGGGTGCAAAAAGTCGGACGCGTCCATGCGATCGCCACCGCCGCCTGCCGCGACGCCACCAACGGGCCAGACTTCATCGCCAAGGCCGAACGTATTTGCGGCGTGCCGATCGAAATCCTGTCGGGACCGCGCGAGGCGAGATTGTCGGCGCTGGGCGTGGTTTCCGGCATCCACAATCCCGACGGCATTGTCGGCGATCTCGGCGGCGGCTCGCTCGAACTGATCGACGTCCGCGGCAACCGCGCTCGCAGCGGCGTGACGCTGCCGCTGGGAAGCCTGGCGTTGCAGGATTCGTCGCATAAATCGCTCAAGCGCGCCGAGCGCATCGTCAGCACCGATCTCGTCGGGGTGGCCCAGCTCAAGGCCGGCCGCGGCCGGACCTTCTACGCGGTCGGCGGCACCTGGCGCGCGCTGGCGCGCATCCACATCGTGCAAAGCGGCTACCCGTTGCGGGTGATGCACGGCTATTCGATTCCGGCCGCGGATGCGCTCGATTTCGCGCAGCGGCTGCGCCGTCTCGCATCGACCAACATGCTGGCCAATATCGAAGTCGTCGCCGACGCGCGGCGGCCGCTGCTGACCTATGCGGCGCTGGTGCTGGAATACATCATCCGCGTTGCCCGGCCGAAGACCATCGTGTTTTCGACCTTCGGCGTGCGCGAGGGCCTGCTCTACGAAATGCTGCCGCAGGCCGAGCACGCCAAGGATGGGTTGATCTGCGCCGCGCAGGACCTCAACCAACTGTTATCGCGCTCAGCGCGCCATGCTCAGGAACTGATCGGCTGGACCGACCGCTTGATCAGGGTCACAAAACTGCGCGAAACCGACGAGGATCGCCGCCTGCGCCACGCCGCCTGCCTGCTGTCGGATATCGGGTGGCGCGTGCATCCGGATCACCGCGGCGAGGAAACGCTCAGTCTCATCACCAACGGAAATTTCGGCTCGATCAGCCATCAGGGCCGGGTCTTCATCGCGCTGTCGGTGTTCTATCGCTATGCCGGCCTGAGCGAGGAAAACGAACCACCGACGCTGATTCGCGCCCTGTTGCCGCCGGCGATGGTCGAGCGTGCGCGCGTGCTCGGCGCAGCCTTCCGGGTGGCCCATCTGGTATCGGCGGCACGGCCGGGCGTGCTGCCGGCAACGCATTTTCGCAGCCAAGACCGCAAGCTGATGCTGGTGTTCGAACACCGGCTGGTCGATCTCGTCGCCGATCGCGTCGGCAGCCGCTTCAAGCAACTGGCGCGGCTGCTCGGCCGCTCGGGGTCGATCGTCAGGCGGTAATCTGCCTTGAAATGTTCCAGCCCGCGCTAAAATATATATCGATAGCTCCCGGGTGCGACCGTGGCTAATTTCGCGAAAGGCATATGATCGGAGAACGCGATGACCGAATACAGCGCATTATCGTTGGCTGAACTGGAAAATCGCATGGCCATTACCAGGGACAATATCCGGCAATTGATCGAGCAGGCCGCGGGCGCTTCGGGTGATCGGAACGAGGAGCGGATAGCGGAGCGGATTGAACAGCAAAACGCCGAGCTCGAAGCCCTGGAAAAGGCGCGCGATGCGCTGACGGCCAGGCGCTAGCCAAGCGCGCGCCTATCGGGAGGCCGACGTCCGATGAGAGATTTCCTCACCGCGGCGAAATTTCTGCTGCTCGACATGGCGTCGACGCTGGTCTTCCTCGCTCTGTTTCTGCTGACGCACAACACGTTGCTGTCGGTCAGCCTGGGCATCGCCTTGGGCGTCGCACAGATCGGCGCTCAGCTTACCCGCCGAAAGCCGGTCGCCAGCATGGAGTGGCTGAGCCTGTTCCTGATCGTCGCTGCCGGTATCGCGACGCTGCTCACCGAAGACCCGCGCTTCGTGCTGATCAAGCCCAGCGTGTTCTATGCGATCGCGGGTGCGGTAATGCTGAAGCACGGCTGGCTGAATCGCTATCTGCCGGACATCGTGAAGCGAATTGCGCCCGACGTCGCGACGGGCGTGGGCTTCTATTGGGCAGCCCTGATGTTCGTATCGGACGCAGTGAATGCCTACGTGGCGCTGACCCGCAGCACGGCCGAATGGGCGCTGGTGATGCCGATTTTCGGCATCGTGAGCAAGGTGGTCGTATTCGTGACCGGTTTTGCCGCCATCCGCTTCATGACGCGCCGCCGCGTCCGCGCGATGCCTGCCGCCGAACGCGAGACGCTCCTCGCCTCAACCGGATATCGGTGACGGTCGCGATCTTCAGGCCGGATCCACCGGCGGCGCCGCCTCGCCCGCGACCGGCACCACTATCCGATCGATGTGGCGCAGCTTGCGCTGCCGCCAGATCGAGCCGACCACCAGCACGGTGATCGCGCCCAGGATCGAGCAAACATATTCGTCGATATCGCCATCCAGCCGGATGTGCGGCGACCAGTTGAAGATCGACGAGGTCGCATCGAGATTGAAGGCGATCTGGCCATCCAGCAGCCGTTGCAGGAACGGGTGATCGGCCGGATCGGTCGCGATCACGTCGCCGGCGATCCAGCCCAGCAATATCGCGCCGAGCCAGACCAGGATCGGAAACCGGTCGAGCACCAGCATGATCAGCGCGGCGCCGGCGATGATCATCGGGATGCTGACGGCAAGACCGAGGATCAGGAGCGGAATCTCGCCATTGGCGGCGGCGGCCACCGCGATGACGTTGTCGAGGCTCATGACGATGTCGGCGATCACGACGATCTGGATCGCGTGCCACAGGCTGGTGCCCGCGGTGACGTCATCGCCTTCGTCTTCGGGCACCAGAAGCTTGGCGGCGATCACCAGCAGCGCAAGGCCACCGACCAGCTTCAGATAGGGCAGCACCATCAGCCTCGCGACGATGCCGGTGAAGACGATCAGCAGGAGCACCGCGATGCCGGCGCCGATCGTCATGCCCCAGACCCGCTGCCGGGGCGCCAGGCCGCGGCACGCCATCGCGATGACAAGCGCGTTGTCGCCGGACAGCAGCACGTTGATCCAGATGATCTTGCCGACCGCTAGCCAGAATGTCGGTGTTTGCAGATCGACCTTGAACTGCGTCAGCACGGCGCCGACGCTGGCGGGGTCGAAGACCTGCAATAGTCCGTTCACAGCCCGCCCCTGTTGGCCCGACGGCCCTTGCGGCTGTTTTCAGCTGAAGGGCGCGCCGGCGTCAGCGTCGATCAGCCGACGATTTCGTTGCCCGAGAAAAACTGCGCGATTTCGATCGCGGCGGTCTCGGCGGCGTCCGAGCCATGCACCGAGTTCTCACCGATCGACTTCGCATGCAGCTTGCGGATGGTGCCTTCGGCGGCCTTCGAAGGATCGGTCGCGCCCATCACGTCGCGATGTCTCAGCACGGCGTTTTCACCCTCGAGCACCTGAACGACGACCGGCGCGGAAATCATGAAATCGACCAATTCGCCGAAGAACGGCCGCGCCTTGTGGACGGCGTAGAAGGTCTCGGCCTGTTCGCGGGTCATCCGAATGCGCTTCTGGGCCACGATGCGCAGGCCGGCCTTCTCGATCAGCGCGTTGATCGCGCCGGTCAAATTACGCTCGGTCGCGTCCGGCTTGATAATCGAAAAGGTGCGTTCAATCGCCATGATCTCGTCCTTGAAAACCGCTGGTGGGAGTTGCGGCGCTTATATCGGCGCCATCGCGGGACGGCAAGCGATCGGGCGACGGCGTTGATGCCCAAAATTACAGCGATTTCACCAAGGTGAACCCATTCTGAAACGCGCGTGCCGGTCCGGTTCATTTTGCAAGGCCTAGCCTGTCCTCAACCGAGCGCCTCCAAACCCCCTTTCGGGATTCAGGCAAGGCGTCTGGGAACGAGATTCCACCGGCGCCGGTGGCGCCAAACCTTGAGGAGACAACCCATGTTACGCAAACTCTCGCTTGTTGCAGTTGCCGCGGTGTCGCTGGGTGCGGCCGCATTGGCGCCGACCTCCGCCTCGGCCTGGGGTGGCGGTGGCTGGCACGGTGGGTGGCATGGCGGTGGCGGTTGGCACGGCGGCTGGGGTGGCCCGCGCTTCTATGTCGGCGGCCCGGCCTATTACGGATACGGCGGCTGCTATGTCAGGCAACTGGTTCCGACGCCCTGGGGACCGCGCTGGCGCCTGATCAACCGCTGCTATTAACCTCGTATCGGCGGACCGAGCCGTCAAGGAGCCCCGGCCGCGCCAGCGCCGGGGCTCTTTCTGCCTGGCCGGGAACCAGCTGTACGTCTTTT
>Ga0193742_1002761_pt1 | contig 10022 bp, 10 predicted proteins | sample L2c1metaG_FD_165511 | JGI IMG/M metagenome (GOLD analysis project Ga0193742, IMG submission 165511) | Soil microbial communities from a riparian zone of the East river system, Colorado, United States - L2c1 | ecosystem: Environmental > Terrestrial > Soil > Riparian zone | place: USA: East River... | reverse complement strand
CGAGCTGACCGCCGAGACGCCACACACCTCCAAGACAGGCTGGCTCGCCGAGGCCGTCGACTTCATCATCAGCCAGATGGGCGAGCATCCCACGGCGGCCACCTTCCCGCTCGACGTGCGCGCGACGGCATTTCAGCAGCGCGTCTGGCAGGCGCTCAGGGAGATTCCTCGCGGCGAGACCCGAAGCTACTCCGAGCTCGCCGCCGAACTCGGTTCACCCAACGCAACGCGGGCCGTCGCAGGAGCCTGCGCCCTGAACCCCGTCGCCGTCATCGTTCCCTGCCACCGCGTTATCGGAAAGTCCGGCTCCCTCACCGGCTACCGCTGGGGCACGGAGCGCAAGCGGCGTCTGCTTGAAGTAGAAAAGCTCACGCAACGGGCATCGAAGCGGTTACAGTGAATCGATGACTCAGGCGGTGCGGCCGGATCCGAACGTGATCGACGAAAAATCGCTCTTTGCGAAGATCACGCGCCGCATCGTCCCCTATCTCTTTCTGCTCTACATCGTGGCCTATATCGACCGCGTCAATGTGGGCTTCGCTGCCATCGACATGAAGCGCCTGCTCGGCTTCAGCGACACCGTCTACGGAACCGGGGCCGCGATCTTCTTTCTCGGATACGCTTTCTTCGATATGCCGAGCAGCATGATGATTCCGCGCGTCGGCACGCGGCTCTGGATCGCCCGCATCATGATCTCGTGGGGATTTATCGCAGCCCTGATGGCGTTGGTGCGGACACCTGGATCGTTCTACCTGATGCGGTTTCTGCTCGGTGTCGCCGAGGCGGGCTTCGTGCCCGGAATGCTGCTTTACCTCACCTACTGGTTTCCCTCGCATGAGAGAGCCCGTGCCGTCGCTAAATTCATGACGGCGACCTCGCTCGCCGGAGTGGTCGGCGGCCCCCTCTCCAGCGCCCTGCTGAAACTCGACGGGCTCTATGGACTCCATGGCTGGCAGTGGCTCTTTATCGCCGAAGGAATCCCGACCGTGCTGCTCGGCATCTCGGTCCTCTTCGTGCTTCGTGACAGCCCCACCCAGGCAACGTGGCTCAGGCCCGCAGAACAGCAGTGGCTTGTCGACGAGCTTGCAGCCGATCGCGCGCGATATGGGGCGACCCAACATCACTCCTTCGCCGACGCCTTTCGCCTTCCGATCCTCTGGCTGCTCATCGTCGTCTACGTCACCGTCCAGATCGGCGTCTACGTGGTCAATCTGTGGATGCCGCTGATGCTCAGCAATCTCTCTGAGAGTCCCGATGCGAGCCGCATCGCCAGTCTCTCCACGGTGACCTACCTGCTCGCGGCTCTGGTGACGGTCGTCGTAGGTTGGAGCTCCGATCGCTGGAACGAACGCAGCGGCCACATCGCCGCCTGCATGCTGACCGCAGCCGCCGGATTCGCCCTGGTCGGGGTCGCCACCACCATTCCCCTGGCGCTCTGCGGCTTCTCGCTGACCGCCATCGGGATGTTCAGTGCCATGGGGCCCTTCTGGGCGCTGATGACCAGGAACGTCACCGGATCGGCCGCGGCCGCCGGAGTGGCGCTCGTGACCAGCCTCGGCGCCCTCGGCGGCTTCACCGGCCCCTATATCACCGGGCTCCTCCGCGATGCGACCCATAGCTTTGCCGGTGGCCTCTATACCATCGCCGTTCTCTTTCTCTTCGCCGCCGCCGTCAGCCTCCTCACCAGGCGGTTCGGCCGCACCGAGACTCACGCCGCATAGGTCCATTGCGGGCGGCTTCGCCCTGCCACCGAAAGGGACCCACAAGAACCGGCGATGGTATCCTTGAGGCTGGAGATTAGAGCAAGTAGATCTCAAACTTTCTGAAAGCCAGAGGTGCTTCATGGCCACAGCAACCATCGACACAGCAGCCGTCGATTACAAAGTCGCAGACATTTCGCTCGCAGACTTCGGACGCAAAGAGATCGACATCGCCGAGCAGGAGATGCCCGGCCTCATGTCGATTCGCAACAAGTATGCGCCGTCCAAGCCGCTGGCTGGTGTCCGCGTCACCGGATCGCTGCACATGACGATCCAGACCGCTGTTCTGATTGAGACGATGGTCGCTCTCGGCGCCGATGTCCGCTGGGCCAGCTGCAACATCTTCTCCACACAGGACCACGCCGCCGCCGCCATCGCCGCCGCTGGCGTTCCCGTCTTCGCCTGGAAGGGCGAGACCCTCGAAGAGTACTGGTGGTGCACCGATCAGGCCCTGCGCCACAAGGGCGGCCTCGGCCCCCAGATCGTCATCGACGACGGCGGCGACGTCACCCTGCTCATCCACAAGGGCGTCGATCTCGAGAAGGGCGACGGCTGGGTCAACACCCCCTCCGGCAATCAGGAGGAGCAGGTCATCAAGGACCTCCTCAAGAAGATCCACGCCGAAGACGCATCTTACTTCCAGAAGCTCGCCAAGGAGTGGAAGGGCGTCGCCGAGGAGACCACCACCGGCGTTCACCGCCTCTACAAGATGATGGAGCAGGGCAAGCTGCTCGTCCCCGCCATCAACGTCAACGACTCGGTCACCAAGTCGAAGTTCGACAACCTCTACGGCTGCCGCGAGTCGCTGGTCGACGGCATCAAGCGCGCCACCGATGTGATGGTCGCAGGTAAGACGGCTGTGATCTGCGGCTACGGCGATGTAGGCAAAGGCTCCGCCGCTTCTCTGCGCGGCCTCGGTGCCCGCGTGATCGTGACCGAGATCGATCCGATCAACGCGTTGCAGGCTGCGATGGAAGGTTACGAAGTCACGACGATCGAAGAGACCCTTGGACGCGGCGATATCTACGTCACCTGCACGGGCAATCTCGACATCATCACCTTCGAACACATGCAGCAGATGAAGGACCAGGCGATCATCTGCAACATCGGCCACTTCGACAACGAGATCCAGATGGATCAGCTCAACAGCGCCAAGGGCGTTACGAAGCTGAACATCAAGCCGCAGGTCGACAAGTACACCTTCCCCAACGGAAGCAGCATCTTCGTGCTGGCTGAAGGCCGCCTGGTCAACCTTGGCTGCGCTACTGGTCATCCGAGCTTCGTGATGTCGAACAGCTTCTCCAACCAGACGCTGGCCGCTCTCGACCTCTGGAAAAACAAGGACACCTACGAGGTCGGTGTTTACATCTTGCCCAAGAAGCTCGACGAAGAGGTTGCGCGTCTGCACCTGGAAAAGATCGGCGTCAAGCTGACGACGCTCTCGCCCAAGCAGGCCGACTACCTTGGAGTTTCCGTCGAAGGTCCGTACAAGTCCGAGCAGTACCGCTACTAACTCCGCAGCAGACACTCAGCAAAGAGGCCACCTGGACTGGTGGCCTCTTTGCTTGCTCCCTGTAATGGCCAGCACGATAACTCTGACACTCGTCATACAAGACATCTTCAGACCGAAAACATACCTCGGCCGCATAGTCCAGATTTTGCTCGTGACGCGCGGAGCTATTCAGCAGCATTCGGAACATAATCCTGCGCCAGAATCGCCTGGACTTCCGATCGTTCTCCGATCTTCCGCTGATCGATCAGCACCACCGTACTCGCCGAACCCACGTCGTAACTCACCTGAGCGCCGGTATACAGAATCTCGCTGTTATCCGCCTGGACCGTCCCCGCAGGAACCACCGTCAGGGTGTAGCTTCCCGCTGGCAAATTGCGGTAGCCGGTATTCGCGTTATAGGTGGCTCCGGTCACGAGCGGCGCCAGTGAGCCCAGCTTCTGCCCCGCCGGAACCAGATAAATATCCACCGGCCCCGCCTCCGTCGCCTGGTCGATCAACCGCAGCGCGATCTGTCCTGGAGGAGCTGGCTGGCTCTGGTCCTTCAGCATTACCTGCTGCAGGCTTGAGGAGTAGTTTCCGATCAGCACCGTATACTGTCCTGCGATCGCGAGCGTCGCCTTCGAAGAAGCCAGCTTCTGCCTCGTCCCCGAAATTGCCGCCGACGTCGTGTAGGATCCCGGCTCAACCGGGACATACGAGGTGATGGTTCCGAAGCCGAGCTTATAGGCGATGGCGGACGAGTTCTGATAGATGTCGACCTCTGGCGCATCCGGAGAGACGTCGATCACACGGACCTGCGGACGGCTCGAGGTCGAAAGCGCTCCCTGGCACCCGGACAGAACGGCGACACAGCTCCCCGTGGCCATCCGTAGGAGAGCCTTTTTGGTGAAAAAATTAAGCGACATAAGCCGTCGGGCCGTGTTGAGCATCTTAAGTCGGGAGCTCGATATGAATCACTCTAAACGATCTCTGCCCTCAAGGCGATGGTGGAGATTCCTCAGCATAGCGCTGCTGACCCTGGAGGTCTGCGGAGTTCTCCCCGCTCTGGCGCAGGTGCAGACCAATCCCGCGCCCACTGACGAGCAGACGCCCTCTCAGCAGCCGATCCCACCTCCTCCCCCTGTTACCACTTCCGCTCCTGCGGTCTCCACGCCGGCAGGCACGGCCACGCCTGCCGTTGGCCCCCGTGTCGAGCCAATCGCGAGCATGCGCGACAAGAAGATCAAGAGTGTCGCCGCAGTCGCTGCGCATAAACAGAACTACGAATTCACCCTCAATGATTCCGAGTGGCTCGACACGGGCGCAGTGGTCGCCGCCGGCGAACTCGCCAAGTTCACCGCCAGCGGTAACATCACCCTGGCCGATGCCCGCACGTCCACTCCCGATGGCCTCGATCGCGGCTGGAAGGACCTCCTTCGCCAGTTCCCGCTCAACCAGGCCAAGGCAGGCGCGCTGATCGGCCGCGTGAGCGACATGGGAGCGTCCGTCCCCTTCTCCATCGGTTCGAACGGCCAGATTGCCATGCCCACCACGGGAGAGTTGTACCTTCGCGTTAACGCGAGCAGCGATCTCACCTTCACCGGAAGCTACACCGTCAAATTAAAATTCCTTCCCGCCCCGAAGCCCGAATCCAAAGCAGCCGACCCGGTTCCACTGACTCCCATCAGCTCCGTGATCACCCCGGCAGCCTTCACCGAGATTCCGCGCCGCGTCTCCGACGTCGCAGAGGGCCAGGGCGATCCCGGCGATATGGTGAACTTTGCGCTGGTCGGGACCCAGGAGCAGGTCCAGGCTGCCTTTAAAGCCGCCGGATGGTCTACTGTCGACAAGTCCGTACAGGAAGCGATCCTCAACGGTCTGCTGAAGACCCTCAGCCACGAAGCCTACACCGAGATGCCCATGAGTACGCTCTACCTCTTCGGCCGTCCGCAGGACATGTCCTTCGCGCGCGCCGATCCTCTGCTGGTCGCCGCCGAGCGCCATCATCTCCGCGTCTGGCAAAGCAGCGAAACAGTAGGCGGACGTTTGCTGTGGGTCGGCTCTGCCACCCATGACATCGGCTTTGAAAAAGACCAGCGCACCGGAGGCGTCACGCACAAGATCGATCCCGCAGTCGACAAGGAGCGCGACTATCTCCTGCAGAGCTTCGACGCCGCAGGCGCCTATTCGAGCGCGGCTTACGTCACTCCGTCCAATCCTCTGATCGACGCAAAGACGGCCACCGGAGGCAGTTTCCACTCCGATGGCCGAATCGTGGTGATGGAGTTGAAGTAAAAAATCCTACTTCTTTGCCTTGGTCGCAACGATCTGGTCTTTGACCTTGTCATAGACGCCCTGCGGCAGAATACCGCGCGAGGTCAGCTGATTCTTCGCCGTGTAAGGGCGTCCGTCGATGATGCGCTTCGAATACGCGTCGCCGATTCCGGGAATCGCCTTCAGCTGATCGGCAGTCGCCGTGTTGATGTCGATCTTGTCCGTTGCAGCAGCCGCAGCGGCAGGCTTGGCGGCGGCCTTCTGCGCTGTCATCGACAGGGGGAGAGTTGAGAAAAGAGCACCGGCAAGGAGAAGATTTCGCAGAATTCGCATAGCGGTAAAGCTCCTGAAAATAAGTATCTGTAGTTGCACGGGAAGACTACGAGAGCCCGTAGCCGCAGTCAATAAACAATCGCGGCAACTTCTTCAGCGTCATCTGCAATTCGACCTGGAAGAGTTGAATCCAAAGATCCCAAATACGCGCCGCTTTCCCGCCAAAGTTGACTTCCTTCGGCCCCAACGCTACTCTGAAATTGCGATGCGTTCGCTGAACCTCCATCACGGGCATCATCACCATCATCATGCGCAGAGCGTGTTGGCGGCTATGTCCGGTGTTGCGAAGTAACGAAGCGCAGACCACAGGATTTTGAAAGGCCCGCTCAACGCGCACTCCGCGAGCGGGCCTTTTCTTGTGTTGTGTAACCAACTAACGGGAGATTTGAGATGGCAGACGCAGTAAAGATCGACTTTGCCAAGATGGACGGACTCGTCCCAGGCATCGTTCAGGACTGGAAGACCGGCGAGATGCTCATGCTCGGCTTCCTCAACGAGACCAGCTATCAGAAGACGCTCGAGAGCGGCTTCGTCACCTTCTGGAGCCGCACCCGCTCCAAGCTCTGGATGAAGGGCGAGACCAGCGGCAATCGCCTCCGCATCGTCGAGGCTTCGACCGACTGCGACAACGACGCCCTGCTCTTCCGCGTCGAGGTCGAAGGCGACGGCCTGGTCTGTCACGAAGGCACCGTAAGCTGCTTCACCAAAAAGGTCGAAGCTTCTACGAAAAAGATTGAAACGGAGACGAAGTAATGAGTGACGTGAAGAAGCTGAAGCTCGGAATTCCCAAAGGCAGCCTGCAGGACGCCACCATCGCACTCTTCCAGCGCGCGGGTTGGCAGATCTTCGCCAACGGCCGCAGCTACTTTCCCGGCATCGACGATGTTGAGATCGAGTGCATGCTCGTCCGCGCGCAGGAGATGGCCCGCTACGTCGAGCACGGCGCACTCGACGCCGGACTCACCGGTAACGACTGGGTCCTCGAGAATCAGCATGACGTCGAGTACGTCACCAGCCTCACCTACTCCAAGCAGAGCCGCCAGAAGGTGAAGTGGGTTCTCGCCGTCCCCGAGGACTCTCCCTTCCAGAAGCCCGAAGACCTCGCCGGAAAGATTATCGCCACCGAGCTGGTCGAGTTCACCAAGCGCTACTTCGCCTCCAAGAACATACCCGTCAAGGTCGAGTTCAGCTGGGGAGCCACCGAGGTCAAGCCTCCCACGCTCGCCGACGCCATCGTCGAAGTCACCGAGACCGGCAACTCGCTGCGCGCCAACCGCCTCCGCATCATCGAGACGCTGATGGAGAGCGAGACCCAGCTCATCGCCAACAAGACCTCTTACAAGGACGACTGGAAGCGCGCGAAGATCAATAACATCTCGTTGATGCTGAACGCCGCCATCGCCGCGCAGGGCCGCGTGGGCCTGATGCTCAACGCACGCAAGGCCAACCTGAGCGAAGTTCTCGGAGTTCTCCCCGCCCTCAACTCCCCCACCATCTCGCAGCTCAGCGACGCCGAATGGGTCGCGCTCAACACCATCCTCGATGAGACCGAAGTCCGCGAAGTCATCCCCAAGCTCAAGTCTGCGGGAGCCACTGGAATCGTCGAGTATCCGCTAAGCAAGGTCGTTCTGTAAGCAAGCGTCCGGCCCTCAGCCTTGGCCGAGGGCCAGATGCGAAACTGCCTTTGGAGTTCTGATGAAGCTGGTAAAGACATACGGCCGCAGCGCAAAGACCGCCGCCGCTCTGATCGCATCCATCGAGCGGCGCGGCGCAGTCAGCACGGCCAAGGTCGAGCCCGTCGTGCGCCGCATCCTCGCCGACGTTCGCAAGAGTGGCGATCGCGGCGTGCGCAAGTACGCCACGAAGTTCGACGCCCTCCAAAAGAATCAGCCGCTGCTCGTCTCGCGTGAAGAGATGCAGGCCGCATGGGACTCCACCGCGCCCGAGTTGCAGGCTGCCATGATGGTCGCGCGCGGCAACATCCTCGCCTTCGCCGAAGCCCAGCTCCCCAAAGAGTGGAGCCTCTCCGCCACCGACGGCGTCAAGACCGGCCAGATCGTTCGCCCGCTGGGAAGCGTCGGCTGCTACGTCCCCGGCGGCCGCTATCCCCTTCCCTCCACGCTGCTGATGACCGTCACTCCCGCACAGGTCGCAGGCGTCGAGCGCATCGTCGTCTGCTCACCCAAGCCCGCGCGCGAGACCCTCGCCGCCGCATGGCTCGCGGGCGTCACCGAGTTCTACCGCATCGGCGGGGCCCAGGCCATCGCCGCGATGGCATACGGGTCTGGCAATAAAAAGACGTGGACCATCGAGCCGGTCGACAAGATCGTCGGCCCCGGCAATCTATTCGTCACCGCCGCAAAGACTCTCGTCTCCACCGAGTGCGGCATCGACATGCCCGCCGGCCCCACCGAGATCGTCGTCACCAGCGACCGCGGCAATCCCGCAGGCATCGCCGCCGATCTCGTCGCGCAGGCGGAGCACGATCCCGAGACCCTTGCCGTCCTCATCACCAGCAACGAGGCCCTCGCCAAAGCCGTCGCAGCCGAAGTAAAAGTCCAGGCGCGCAACAACAAGATCGCCCGCCAGTCGCTCTCTGCGCAGGGCGGGATTTTTGTCACTCAATCCGTTACAGAAGCGCGTGAGCTCACCAACCGCCTCGCCCCCGAACACCTCACCGTCGACTCCGCCGCCGATCTCAAGTGGGTTCAGAACGCGGGCAGCGTCTTCGTCGGCGACTACGCCCCGCAGTCGATGGGCGACTACATCTCCGGGCCCAACCACGTCCTCCCCACCGGTCGCGTCGGCCGTGTGCGCGGAGGCCTGAGCGTGCTCGACTTCGTCAAAATCATCACCGTGCAGGGGTACACTCGCAAGGGCCTCGGCAAGCTGGGCCCGCACGCCATCGCACTCGCCACCGCTGAAGGTTTGACCGGCCACGCCGAAAGTGTCCGCATCAGAATGAGGTAGACCCATGAGCACCTGCGTCACGAAGCCGATCACCGTTCAGCCGCGCCGTGCCGTTCTCGAGATGCCGGAGTATCACCCTCCGCTCGCTGGTCGCGACGCTCTCCGTCTCGACTTCAACGAGAACACGCTCGCGCCTTCGCCGCTCGTACTCGACCGCCTCAAACAGATCACCGCCGAAGGCCTCACCAAATATCCTGAGCGCGAACCCGCTGAACGTAAGGTCGCCGCGCACCTCGGCCTCAATCCCGCGCAGGTCCTTCTCACTAACGGCGTCGACGAAGCCATCCACCTGATGTGCTGCGCCTTCCTCGAGCCCGAAGACGAAGCGCTGATCGCCACGCCATCGTTCTTCATGTACGACGTCTCCGTCGCCATGATGACCCCTCGTCTGATCAAGGTGCAGGCCGACGAGACGCTGCAGTTTCCCTTCGAGCGCTTCCTCGCCTCCATCAACGAACGCACCAAGCTCATCATCGTCGCCTCCCCCAACAACCCCACGGGAGCGACCGTGAGCCGCGCCGAGCTGCTCGCCATCGCCAACGCTGCGCCGAATGCCGTGCTGATGGTCGATGAGGCCTACTTCCACTTTCATGGCGAGACCGTCCTCAGCGACCTCGCAACCACGCCGAATCTTATCGTCGCCCGCACCTTCTCGAAGGCCTACGGCCTCGCCAACCTTCGCATCGGCATGCTCGTCGGCTCCGTCGAATTACTGACATACTTGCGCAAGGTCAGCTCGCCCTACAACGTCAACGGAGTCGCGCTTGACTGCCTCACCGTGGCCATCGACGACGAGGCCTACATTGCCTGGTACGTCGAACAGATCCGCATCGGCCGCGAGCGCATGATGGGTGGCCTCGACGAGCTCGGCGTGCACTACTTCCCCAGCGCAGCCAACTTCGTGTTGATGAAGATCGGACCGCTGCACAAGCAACTCGTCACCGCCATGCGCAATCGCGGCGTGCTTCTGCGCGATCGCTCCGCCGACCCCGGCTGCGACGGCTACGTCCGCATCACCATCGGCATCGGAGATCAAGTGACACGCGGCCTCGAAGCCCTCAAGGCATCGCTCGAAGAGATCGGCTGGAAGCCCATGTATGGCTTCAGCACCACAGAATCCAAAGGAAGACAGGAGCTCTAAAGAAGATGGCGGCCAGCAAGAAGACGAAAAGTGTAGCGAGCGGAAAGCTAAG
>Ga0193742_1002760_pt1 | contig 10024 bp, 19 predicted proteins | sample L2c1metaG_FD_165511 | JGI IMG/M metagenome (GOLD analysis project Ga0193742, IMG submission 165511) | Soil microbial communities from a riparian zone of the East river system, Colorado, United States - L2c1 | ecosystem: Environmental > Terrestrial > Soil > Riparian zone | place: USA: East River... | reverse complement strand
TGGGTCGGTGAGCTCACGTTCTACTCAACGGACGAGTTGGCGGCCATCGTCTCGGCAGCGGCGCCGCGTATGGGGCTGAGCGTCGACCAGCCGGCCGCTGTGCGGCTGGCCGAGCTGTCGCGCGGGACCCCCCGTGTATGCCTCAAATGGTTGCGCCGTGTCCGCGACTACGCGGAGACCGTGGGGGCCGAATCGGTCACGCTGGCCGTGGTCGCCGGAGCGATGGAACTAGCCGAGGTAGACAGTCGCGGTCTCACCCCGCTTGACGTCCGTGTGCTCGGCGCCGTGTGCGTCGAATTCATGGGCGGCCCCATCGGGCTGGCCCCGCTGGCAGCGTTCACCGGTGAGGACACGGCCACGATCACCGAAGTTGTCGAACCGTTCCTCGTGCGGTCCGGTCTCATCCGGCGCGGTCCGCGGGGCCGCATCGCCACGAAGTTGGCTTACGGCCATCTAGGGCTGAGCGTGCCAGCGTTCCTAGGTTGGTAGGTCACCCCGCATAGCTTGACCCGTCACTGCCCCTGAGTTTCGCGCTCAGGGGCAGTTTCCGTGTGCCCTCTCCGCGCCTCGCCCGATGCCACGCGTAACCGAGCCCTGAGCGCCTCGCTAGCGGTTCGATCCGTTCGGCCGGTACCGCGTACCGGGATGGCCTGCCGGGTGGCTCAGTCGGCCAGCTGGCCGACCGCGCGGCCGGTGATCGGACGGGGCAGGGCAGGGGGCCGGCCGGCCGGCCCCCGATCAGGTCACCCGATGATCATTCGACATCAAACCATTCGACATTAAACCATCCGCCATCGAACCAATTGATGTCCAATCATTCGATACCAAACCATTCGATACCAAACCAATTGACATCAAACCAATTGACATCAAACCGATTGATGTCTAATCATTCGACACCCAACCAATTGACATATAACCATTAGGTATCTAATCATTAGGTGTCTAACCATTAGGTATCTAATGATCAACACCTGATGATCATGGATCAAGATCAACTTCGATGTTGACCTTGATCCGGTCGATCAAGATCAACGATCTTGATCCTCGCGCACGTCCAGATTGATATATATATTATGCGTTATGTGCACACACGTCCAGATTAAGAATGCTATCGTGTGTGCACACACGTCCAGAAGGAACAAAATGCCATACGAGTCACCGAACAAGGCGGTCCATGTCCGCTTCACCCCGGAGGAGAAGCTGGAACTCTACGCCACAGCCACAGCCCACGGCTCGAACGCCTCCGAGATCATCCGCGAGCTGGTGGCCATGTGGATGGGCAAGCCCGGAGCGGGCATACCTCCCGGCCCGTGGTCGGAGGCCAGCGACCCGCGACCCGAGGCCCGCGCCACAGGCTGAGCGGCCCCTGCTCCACCGCCGCTGCCCGCCGGCCGCTGCCCGCCGGCCGCTGCCTCGCGGCGGCTGCCCGCTGCCGCGCGGCGACCCTCCGGAAACTCCACTACGGAAATCCAGCTAGCGGGGTGATCCTCCGGAAGCCGTGCTAGCGCGCGGCCGGCGACCCTCCGGAAACTCCACTACCAACTCCCACTCCCGAACGGAGCACGACGATGGATCTCATCCGCAGCCACGCCGACAGCAAGGTCGAGCTGGTCATCTACTTGGACGCGTACTACGACCTGTCGGCGGCCGGTGAACTGCTGGACGTGTTCAACCCGGAGTTGTCCGACGCCGAGTGTGACCGGCGCGAGCAGGAGAACACCCTCCGCGCGGAATCGCTGGACGCCTCGCTGCGGGTGGAGCTGGCTCGGATCGCCGAGGAGCGTCAGCTCACCATCTACGTGGAGATCGGTGACCAGTCGGTGGTGACCCACACGTCGATCATGGGCGAGGACCCGGACACCGGCGTGGAGTACGAGGTCGACACGTTGGAGCACGTGGTGTGGCAAGAGGCGCAGGACAGCGCCGGCTTCACCCGCTCCTACGTTCCGGAAGCGGCGATCTCCTCATGACCACCCCGCCCCGCCGCGTGAGTGAGTACAGGGTCGGGGCGAAGCTGTCGGTTGTTGTCCCGGCGGAGCCGGCGCCGATGTCGGTGGTGATCGACAACGAGGGCGACGCGTGGCAGAACCGCCCGGGTCCTGAGAGGTCCGAACCCTGGCAGTCGGTGACGGGCGAGGCTCGGACGTGGGTGGATCTGGTCGCCCAGCGGGGGCCACTGAAGCTGGTCCACCTCAGCTGAGGTGCTAGCTCTTGACGGAGGGGGCGAAGTAGCCGGCGAGCCCGGTGATCAGCGCCGGTAGTACGGCCATGGCGATCCACCGGATGGGCGCCGGAAGTTTGTTGAGTAGGGGGGTGAGTAGCCCCATGACCAGGCCCGTCACTGAGGTCGCCACCGCTGAGGCGGCGACCTTCGGTTCGACGGGCTTTGGTGTGGTGGGGGTGACGACGTCGAGGACTCGGGTGCCGTCCACGATGTCGTTGACGAGGGGTCCGACGATCGGGAGCCGGTCGATCAGGGGGAGGCGCACGGTGTTGCCTTCCTAGGTGAGGATCGCTCCGGATCCGAGGAGCAGCGCGATGATCACGAACAGCAAGGCCAGTGGGGTGAGGACGTGTCGCCGGTAGGTGACGACGACGTTCCACAGGATCATGTCGAGGACGACTAAGACTCCGGCGAGGATCAGCAGGATCAGGCTGAGTGACATCGCAGACTCCTTGCGGAAGTAGCGGGAGCCGGATTCGAACCGGCGATCTTCGCCTTATGAGGGCGACGTGCTTGCCGAGCTGCACCATCCCGCTTGGGCGCCGGGAGGTCCCCGCGCGGAGACAGCACCCTTCCCGATAAGGGTTTCACGCGCGGGGTTCCCGGGGGGAATGCCGTCCCGCTCCCCAGCGCAGACGGTGGAGATCCATCTACCCAACCCCGCGTCCCTGGACATGCTGGTGGGACGTTAGGAATGTACTGCGTTCGCCCAGGTCAGTTGCGGGCACCCCCGGTTACCACCAGAATCCTCGGCCGCCGACGGGGTGGCCGGCCGCTCCGATGAGGAACAGGACGAGGCCGACGATGACGAGGATGGTGCCGAGGGTGGTGAGGATTCCTATGCCGACGAGCCAGCCGATGAGGAGTAGGACGATCCCGAGGACGATCATGGCGGTTGCCTTTCTTGTTGGTCAGTAGCCCATGTCGGCTACGGATGTCCCTTGGAATTTCGAGGGCTTCTCCGGCTCGGCTTCGGGGCACGCGTCGTGGACGTAGCAGCCGAGCTCGTTGCGGGTGATGAGGTCGCCGACGTTGATGGGTTCGTCGCATGCGTCGCACTCACCCCGGTACTGCGCCTCGAAGCTCATGTCGCGGCTCCCATTACTAGGCGGCCGATGCGTTCGCTGACCTGCGGGACTACGGCGTTTCCGAGGGCTCTACGTCGGTCCACCCCGTTGGGAACCCCATAAGCCACTCGGCCCACGTCGGGTTCACTGGTCCACCAACCGCGTCCGAGAGGGAGACCCCTTTGCGGTTGCCCAGCATGTGCCGCAGCAGCGTCTCCTCGGACAGCCCCCCACGGGCACCGTCCCTCGCTGCTGGTGTGGGCCAGGATGAACAGACGACGGCGTGTGTGTGGGGCGCCCATCGCGCAAGCTGAGATATCTCCGGCGCGCGTCTGGTATCCGATTCGGCGGAGGTCCCGGAGAACAAGGGCAAGTCCTCGTGTCCGCAAGCCGGGCACGTTTTCGGCGATGACCCAGGTCGGTCGGATGTTCTCGATGACAGCGTGCATCTCGGGCCAGAGCCATCGCTCGTCGGCTTGCGCCAGTTTGAGACCCGCTTGGCTGACTGGCTGACAGGGGAATCCGCCGCAAACAACGTCAACTCGGGGTCTAGGTTCGGATCGCCACCAGTCGACGCAGGTCGTGACGTCGTCATGTCTCGGCACCTCCGGCCAATGCTTTGCGAGTACCTGCTGGCAGAACGGGTCGATCTCGACCTGGCCGACGACGGTCATGCCTGCTCGTTCGAGGCCCAGTTCGAGTCCGCCGATGCCGGCGAATAGGGACAGGACGTTCATGACGCGAGGTCTTCGCGGTGGAGTTCGTCGAAGAGGTTGAGCACGTCGCCGACGCGGTAGAGGGGTTCGGTGGGTCGGGCGGGGTGGGGCGGGTGTTGGGTGATCCGGCCTCGGTGCGCCCAGCCTCGGATCATGGCGGCGGTGAGCATGGCGGGACGGCCTTGGCCATCGGGTGGGAGCAGCCCGGGGAGGGCGCGGCTCATTTCGGTGGCGGTGAGTAGGTGGTCTTCGGCTTGGTCGAGTAGCCATTCGCGGCGGGCTTCGACCTGGTAGGTGGCGGCGCAGCCTCGGCAGGTGATTTCGTCGGCTTTGGGGAGGGCGTAGAGGTCGGTGTCGCAGTCGTCGCAGGGGCCGGCGAAGCGGTGCTGCAACGGCTTGTCCACGGTGCGCCAGCCGAGGACTACGGCGTAGCCGATTTCGTCGGCTGCTGAGCCGGCCAGGGGGTCGGTGTCAAGGTCGAGGATTCGTGAGCCGATGAACTGTGCGAGGTTCGCGGGTTCGAACCACTTCGGGGTGACGGTGATGGGGATGCGGGTGGCGAGGTGCCAGGCCCAGCTGATGAGGGTGGCGTGCAGGTCGCGGCGGGCTTCCATCGGCCCGATGCGCAGCGGGAGGGGTCGTTCGTCGGTGGCGCCGTGACGGGACTGGTCGCCGCCGATGTGGTCTTGCCGGGAGATGGTGATCTCCAGGTCGCCGAGTAGGTCTGGGACGGCTCTCAGGTCGGCGGTGAGGGTGTTGCGGCAGGTGGTGCAGAGGAACCCGTTGTGCGCTGGGTGATCACACTTGGGTGCGGCGCAGATCGGGGTGGCGTTCACAGTCGGTCCTCCCGGAGCCTTGTAAGATCGGGCTGATCACCTCTCGCGGATGATCACCGTTTGGTGCTGGTAGCAGGTACAGGGGCGTCGTTCGTCCGGGAGTGCGAGCGGCGCCCCGCTTCTATGTCAGGGCTGGTCCGCGAAGGGCGAGTCCGCCGCGCGCTATGTGGTCGCGCATGGCGGGGTCCATTCGCCTGGCTTGTTGTGGTGTGGGGCGGTACCACTCCCAGCGGGGCAGGGCCGCTAGGTGCGCGGGTACCGGGCCGGGCGGGTACATCATTGACACCGCTTCGCCGTTGCATTGACCGGTGGCGCGGCAGCGTAGGTACATCGGGGTGGTGCCCTTGTCCACGTGGTAGGTCATGGTGATCCGGCCGCAGCGTTTGCAGGTGTAGCCGTTGGCCATGCCGCCGTTCATGTCAGCTGTCTTTCTGTCGGCGTGCCCAGGTTCTGAGGCGTTCAGCTACGGAGGAATCCTCAACTTCGATGGGGTCGTAGCTGGCGTGGAATACGGCTGGTTTGATGGCGCGGAATTCGCCGAAGGATTCTTTGATGATGTAGTCACCGACGTCTACCCATTGGATTCCGAAGTGGGTGGGTAGGGCGCAGGTGGAGGCGTCGATGGCTTGTTCGGCGTCGCACCAGTTGACGATGTCCATAGCTACGTCTGGGCTGTTTTCCGGGTCGTAGAGGCGGGCTTCGATGTGGTTGGGTCGGGCTCGGTAGAGCGGCATCGGGTCTCCCGGTAGATGGTCGTTGGAATGCCGGCTGCTTTGGCTAGCGCGGCGCATCCGGTGGCGCCGCGTGAGTTGTTGAGGATGAACGCCAGGCACAGGTCCGCGCCGAGCTGAACCATCTGCGCGTTGCGGATGTGACCTGCGGATCTCTTGGGGTAGCGGTTCCAGTTCGCGGGGTGTGGTTCGTCGGGGAGCCCGAACGATTTCCAGTGGTCGGCGGCGATGGTGTCGGCGCCTCTGGCCGCGCCGTGCACGAGGATCGGGAGTTGGTCGTGGGGGCCGGCGAGGAGTTCGTCGAGGACGGCGTGGATGGTGGCGGTGTTGTCCCATTCGCGGCTGCCGGTGACGAGGATCCGCATTTCAGCACTTCGCTCCGAGGGAATCGGCTGGGACGACTGTGCCGCTGCCGTTGTTGAATAGGAACAATCTGTTTCCGGTGGGGGCGTCGCACCACGAGGTGTAGTTCGGTTCGGCTTTGAATCCGCCGGTGGCCCACACGGTGAGCACCACGATCAGGGTGACGACGGCGAGGGCCACGGCGACGACGGGAATCATGGTTCTCACAGGTCCACCGCCGCCTTGATCGGGGCGACCCAGATGTCGAGCCACAGTCCGCGCATCGGGGTGCGGTCGGGGCCGAGGATCACCGGCCGGAGCTTGGTCATGAACTCGGGGGTGTCGTCGGGGACCAGGTCCAGGCCGATCCAGAGCTTGGTTTTGCGGGGTCCTCGGGCGAGTCCGTCGCAGCAGACCTTGAGCATCAGCCAGAGGTTGTCCTCGTCGCGTGCCCGCCGGTCGCCGGGTGCCCAGGTGAGCCGGACGGTCAGGTGGCTGCCTTGGGGGATCTTGGCTTGCCGGGCCTGAAACATCACATCGGACCGGAGCTGGCGGGTGGCGCTGGACTTGGCACCCCAGTGCTGCCCCCTAGCGTTGCCGGTGAGCGCCTCAGGCGGCCTGAGGTATGGGAGAGCTAGGTGGAAGTGCTTCAGGCCGTCAGCGTTCATCTCAGGGCTTCTTTCGCGGATTCGTGTCGGGAGGGGTGCGGTTTCACCGGGATCCGGCGGCCTCGGACGCTGGGTCGGGTGCAGCTCTCGCCGGGACTGGCCGCGCAGTGCGGGCACTGGACGCGCAGCGCGGGCTGTCGGGGTTCACGTGGCTCGGCGGCAGGGAGCTCCGTCGAGCGAGCGATTTCGGCGACAGCCCGCGCTGCGCGTCGCGGCGGCTCGGTGAGCGCGCGGGTTTGGGCTCGCATGTGCTGGTCTTGCCGGTGAGCCTTGATCCACTGGGTGACGTGGCTGGGCATGACCCACGGCCTCTCGGCCACCGACGTCGCGTAGTAGACCTTGATCGCCTCGGCCGCCTCGGGGAACGTCCAACGGCACCGCCGGGCGGCGTCGGACCAGGCGTGCACATCGGCCTCGCCGACGGTGCGCTTGTCGTAGGCGGCGGCGACGGACAGCAGGTCGAGGGTCTCGTTGGGTGTCACGATGCGTCCCCCCACGGAAGCTCGTTGGGCTCGTTTCGGAATTTCGCCTTGAGGGCCTGGATTTGCAGGACCCGCTGATCGGTGGTGGCCAGCCGCGCGCCGTTGCGCCGCCCGGAGTCCTGCTCGGCCTTGCGCATCCACTGCCGCCAGGTGGCCGGCCAGTCGCGCTTCACGGCGTTCGCCCCGGACTTGGCCCGCCAGTAGTCGCGGAACTGGTCGAACTCCAGCCGTCCATCGACGTGCGGGGTGTTCTCCCGTGCCCAGGCGGCCATCTCGTCGGTCACCGCGAAGGACTCGGGCAGCCGGGTGCCGCTGTTCGGTTTCGTGCCCCGCGAAGCGGGGGGGGACCCGCGAAGCGGGGGGGGTTCTTTTGTAGTTGTCTTTTTACGGGTCGGGTCGGGTAGAGAGGACTCACGCGTGGACTCCTGCTGTGACTCACGCCGTGAGTCCCGCGTGGTGTCACGGCGTGACTCCTTGTGTGACTCCTTGTGTGACTCCTTGTGTGACTCCTTACCCGGTTCGGGAGGGTCATCCTCAGGTGTCACGCCGTGACTCCACCGCTTGTCACGCCATCTCGCCTTGCGTTCCGTATCCGCCTTCCGGCGGCGTATTACCTGCTCACGAGTCGGTTGCCAATCCGACCAGTCGTGGAACTGACACCCCAACTCGCCGCCGCGCTCGGCCTCATACCAAAGACCAGCCTTGACCAAACCCGACGCCAATTTCCGGTCGGTGTCCCACTCGTCGATGACTTCCCACGGCACAAAACCGTCCGTCAAATTGTCCGCCGACCAGCCTCCGGCGAGGGTCCAAAGTCCCACCGCGGCGACCCGATTTTGCGCGGAAACGCGCAGCCTTCCCAGTTTCCGCACCTTCCCAGACCGGTAAAAGGTGTCGTCAACCTTGAACCACGTCACCCGATTCCCTCCCTCCATGGGTTCGGACGTAGCCCCATCCCGCCCCGAATTCGACCCACCGTGTACGTGGACAGCCGGGTCCACTCCGCAATCTCGACATCGCTCCACCCGCCCCGGTGAAGCTCCGCGATGAGCCGCCAACGAAGGTGCGTCGGCAATGCCTCCGCCGGCCGCAACCCGTAGTACGCGTCCAGGTAGTCCTCCCGCACCCGCCGCATCAACGGCGGAGGTGGCGCCCGGGACGGGTCGATGGCGCTCATCCGCCGGCCGCCCGGAACTTGGCCGTCTCCGCGCTATTCGCGGCGGTGCACGGCCGGCAGCGGCACCCGTGGTTGCAGTAGGTGGCCTTCTTGCCGTGCTGCTCGCCGGGCACCGGGGCCACCAGGCGGCCGGCGACCAGCTGGCGCGCCGCGTACTTGGCGCGCTTCCAGGCCCGGCGCTGCTGCCGCTGAGATTCGGTCCTCATGCCGCGCCGTCCGGGTACTCGTTCGGGAGGACCATCCCCGGCCGCTGGCCGTTGACCATGCCCATGAGATTCGGTTTGCAATGCACTCGACAGCCAGCCTCGTGGGCCTGCGCGACGATCCGCGACACCCACTCCAGCGGTGGTGCGAACGCGGGCACGACGCCAGTGGGTTGCCGGGTTTCGGTCTGCGCGCCGATGACGATCCAGTCGAACATTGACAGATCGGTGAACGTCAGCGGCTCAAGCAACGGCTCCAACGACAGCCACCTGACCTTGACGCCGTCGATCTCCCGGAACGCGTCCTCGGCGATCCTCACCCGCTTCTGCTCGTCCACGCTCGTGCCCACCCACGCCCCGGGCGGCATCTCCAAGCCGACGTAGCGGCCCGGGAACTTGGTGAGGGTGATGTACTGCCAGTGCGGGCTGGACAGCATCGAGTCGTGCACCCGCTCGATCCACTCATCGGGCACCCACCGGCCATACAGATCAGCCATGGAGCACACGAACACCCGGTGGTAGGCGGGGTCGTCGCGGAGGTAGGCCGGGATGACTGTGTTCGCTGGCGCGTCGAGCCGCTCGGAATGAAACAACGGCGTGAACCCGACCGGGTAGGCGCCCCGGTAGGAGTCTTTCGTGGCCAACTCGCGGGCGTAGCAGTAGCTGCATCCGTGCAGGCAGCCGGTGACGGGATTCCACGACCATTCCGCCCACGAAATGCCCTCACCCGGGGTGGGGTTGAACGTCGCCTTAGCCTTCGGCTGTGGATACTCGACCGCTGTGCCGTCGTGGGTGTGCAGCGTCAGCATCACTCGGCTGGGCTTCACCGGCTCAGGCTTCGGCTCGCTGCGCTTTCGCTGCCGAGCCTCCTTGTATGCACGGTCCAGCGTCGTTGCCCCAGAACGAACCTTGTCGAGCAGATCAGGCGCATCGCGGCTGACAGCCTTGGCCTGCCGCACGCCTGAACCGGAGGCGCCAACCGCCTTCGCGGCACGATCGGTCGCCCTGGGAGCGCGTCTGACCGACTGGGCCAGATCTGACCCAGTCGGTTTACTCTCCGTAAGGTTTCGTGCGGCAGCCGCCATCTTTCGTGCCGTCTCGGCGGCCTTGATCGCGTCTGCATAGCGCTCCAAGTACGCCAATGCCAGCACCGACACTTGGCCCGGGTTGAGCTGCCGTCGTGCGAGGTTCTTCGACACGATCAGGTCGAGGATCATTATCTCGGTGTAATGCGCCCCTAGCGTTTCGAAGCACTGGTCAACGCCAGCTTCGTCGCACGCCCGATACCTGTTCCGACCATCAACGAGTACCGTCTTGTCATGGTTGAGCAGGATTGGTTCGCGGAGCCCGTTCGCTTTGATGTCACGGACCAGCTCCGCGAATTCTTCGCCGTCGATGAGGGGGAACTCGTCGGCGAATGGATGAACCTCGTATGGTCCGAGTTTGCTCATTTCTTAGTTGTCCTTCCCGTGGATGGCGCAGTGGCACGGGTGGCAGACCGCGATCATGTTTTCGGGGACGTCGAATGTCCCCCACGGCGGGTATCGGAGGTGGTGGGGTTCGGTCGGGGGGCGG
>Ga0193742_1002759_pt1 | contig 10025 bp, 5 predicted proteins | sample L2c1metaG_FD_165511 | JGI IMG/M metagenome (GOLD analysis project Ga0193742, IMG submission 165511) | Soil microbial communities from a riparian zone of the East river system, Colorado, United States - L2c1 | ecosystem: Environmental > Terrestrial > Soil > Riparian zone | place: USA: East River... | reverse complement strand
CGTTCCCGCCCCACCTCGCAGACCACCGCCGCCTAATAAAAGGGGCGAGCCATCTGCCATACGCAACTCTACTTCGCGCGCTGTGATCATTCGCAGGGGCGACTCTCCTTCGCCTGCCTCGAGAGCCTTCCGCACTGCGGGCATATCCGCTGAGCCGGTTATCTGCAGCACGGCCCGGGTGATTCCCGGCTGACCGCTCTGATAAGTAACGGCCACCAACTCGACGGTCGCTGACACCTTCTGGTTTTCGAGGCGAGCATTGATCGTTCCTGCAATCCCCTGGAGCTTCTCACCCTGGGTACTCCACTGGTACGGAGCTCTCGCGGAATAGGCATCTGCGGCCGCCAGTAAACCTGCTGCATCACCTCCGGAGATGAGTAGTCCACCAGTCACGCTGAATACACCACCCTCGCCAATCTGGAACTGCGCGATCTCCTGATCGGCAATCGCAGCGGCTCCGGCAGACAACGTCTCCCTTCCGACCCATAGATTAGCCTTTTCCGCAGGACAGCTCTTCGTTGCCTGACCAGTCGCTGTTACTACGATCGGCAAGGTTAGCGCGCTCGTCTCATAGCCGAGCCGGGCCGCAAAATTTGCAGCCGCAGTATTTTCTGCCGCACTTGGCGACTTCGGCACGATCACATGACCGCAGATAGCATCAGCGATCTGATCTCCGTTTGTGTCTTGCGCCATCAGACTCATCTGGAAGATGTTCTCAATGGATGTTTCTGTCTTCGCTTGTTGACCATAGAGAACAGAAGTTCCACTCAGTAACCAACACGCCAGAGTAGTTGCGATGGAAATCGGCTTGCACTTTGACATCGACGCCTCCTGTTGATTCTTTTCAAGAAGAGAAATTCATTTGAAAAACAAAACTGCGCAATCCAGAGTACGAACCGGTTCGGCTTGCGAATCGAAATAATTCGCCCCCGATAGCAAGGTCTTGCAAGGATCTGGGCCGGCAGGTACCGTAGCGAGCGCAAGTGCATCTCTGCTACTTCTTTCCTGCTGCCACGCCCCATCCGCCTCCACCCGGCGTCTCCACACGGATGAGGTCATTCCTGCCGACGTGCAGCGTGCACTTTCCCGGTAGATCCGTTGCAACTCCATCCGGATGGATCAACTCTGCCTTACCTGTCGCCCCGTCTTCCCCGCCCGCAAGGCCGTAAGGAGAGAACTTCCTTCGATCGCAAAGAAAGGTCACCTGTGCCGGGGCCAGGAGTTCGATCTCACGCACCAATCCATCCCCACCTCGGAACTGTCCGGTTCCGCCCGAACCGCGGCGGTACCCGTAAGACCGCACACGGAATGGATAGGCATACTCCAGGGCTTCGATTGGCGTATTCAGCGAGTTGGTCATGTGGCAGTGAATTCCGTCGATGCCGTCCATGTTCGGGCGCGCGCCCATACCGCCGGCAGTGGTCTCGTAGTATGTAAAAGGGGCGTTCGTGCGGTGGTCCACGCCGCCCACCGTCAGATTGCTCATGGTGCCGTAACTGGCCGCTGGAACACGGTGCGGTGCAGCTTTCGCCAGGGCACGCAACAGCGTATCCGTAATTCGCTGACTCGTCTCGACGTTGCCACCTGCAACAGGTGCCGGCAACTTCGCATTGACGATACTTCCTTCCGGTGCCGACACCTTGACCGAGTTCATCAGCCCGGCCGTCGCGGGGGCATCATCGCTTAGCAGGCACCGCAACATATAGAAGCAGGCAGAATACGTGATTGGATAGACGGCATTCACACTGCCCCTGACCTGTGGCGACGAACCGCTGAAGTCAATCGTCGCGGAACCGTCCGTGGGATTGAAAGTGATCGCCACCGCGATTCGAATTGGATCGTCGGTGACTCCATCTCCATCAAGAAAGTCTTCAGCAGTAAAGACGCCTGCGGGCATATTGCGAAGTTCAGCTCGCATCAGCCTCTCGGAGTACGCGAGCAGCTCTTCCACCAGATCGTTCACCTTGGCCAGTCCGTACTTGACGACAACTTCCTTGATGCGCCTCTCGCCTACGCGACAAGCACCGATCTGCGCTGCGAGATCGCCCTCGCGCTCCTCCGGTGTCCTGACGTTCGCCAGAAGCAGAGAAAAAATGTCCTGGCTCATGACGCCCTTGCGGATCAAACGAATCGGAGGAATTCGAATGCCCTCCTGATAGATCTCCTGCGCCGGTCCCATCGATCCCGCGTACATGCCGCCGACATCAGCGTGATGTGCTCGCGACGCGGCGTAGAATGCAGGCTTGCTCGCGTCACCGATAAATATCGGCAGAACCAGCGTGATATCCGGAAGATGCGTGCCTCCCGCATAGGGATCATTCAGGATTGCAATGTCGCCTTCTTCCAGCTTCATGCTATCCACCACCGCCTTGACCGACATCGGCATGGCGCCCAGGTGAACCGGCATGTGGTCGCCCATCGCGATAACCCGCTCCCGACCGTCGAAGAGAGCGCAGGAATAGTCGCGCCGCTCTTTGATGTTCGGCGAGATGGAGGTGCGCCGCAGCGCCGCTCCCATCTCTTCTGCGATCGAGTGGATGCTGCTTTGAAAGATCGCGAGCTCAATCGGGCTTTGCATTTCATTCATGCTTTTCATCCATGCACCTCGATTACCAGATTGCCCAGGCCATCCACTCGCAACACATCGCCAAAGGGCAGCAAGGTAGCGGAGCTGTATTCCGAAACAATCGCCGGGCCGGCGAAAGTGTCTCCCGGACGTAGAAGTTCGCGGTCGTAGATCCGCGTCTCCTGAAAACTGCCATCGAAGTAAACGTGACGCGTACCGATCAACGCATGCAATCCATCGCCCTCATGCAGAGGCTCCGCCACGGGCGTGAAAGCCTCCGCTGCACTCACCATTCGCACACGCACATTCACAACTTCAAGCGCCCGCGTCTCGTTCGCAAATCCATAGCGACGCTGATGCAGGTCGTGAAATTGAGCCGCCATCTCGGGGCCGTATGGCACATTCAACTCATACCCCTGTCCTCGGTAGCGCACGTCCACCGATCGGAACGATTGCCCCATCAGATTCTCCGCTCGGAACTCTTCGGTTCCCAGCTTTTCCAGTTCGCAGAAGACGTCCTCAAACAATGCATTGATCGGAAGCATCACGGTGCGCGAGTACTCCCGCATCGTATCGGCCAACAGAATACCCACCGCCGACAATGCCCCAGGCAGAGCTGGCACGAGAACGCGAGGCACCCGTAAGGCGTGCGCCAGCGAACAGGCATGCAAGGGCCCCCCGCCACCGAAGGCCACCAGCGTGAAATCACGTGGATCGTACCCTCGTTCCACCGAGATTACGCGGATCGCCTTGGCCATCGAGGTCTCAATCACCTGCAGTATCCCGGCTGCGAAATCTTCTACAGTCGCAATGGAGCCTTTTGTCTTTTCCATCCAGAGGATCATGCGCTCGCGATCCAGCTTCACGGTGCCGCCAAGGAAGCGCTCCGTGTCCAGCCGTCCCAGCGCGAGGTTCGCGTCGGTTACAGTTGGTTGCTCGCCGCGCCCAAAACAGATCGGTCCGGGTATCGACCCTGCCGATTCCGGTCCGACGCGCAGCATGCCTCCTGCGTCGAAACGAGCAATCGAGCCGCCACCGGCGCCGGCAGTGTGAATATCAAGCATCGGAACGCCGATCGGAATTCCTGACACGACCGACTCGTTGCTGATATGCAACCCGCCCGCGCTCGCATCCACCAGACACACATCCGTGGAGGTGCCTCCCATGTCGAAACCGATGATGCGATCAAAACCGGCAAGTGTCGCCAGCTTGTAGGCTCCAATGACGCCGCCTGCTGGCCCGGAGAGGACTGTCCTCACCGGCTCGGCCGCGGCCAGCTTCGCTGAGATGATGCCTCCCGATGACTGCATCACCTCCAGGCGGGCCCGCTCGTACCCGCTCACTACACCAGCCGCCAGCTTCGTCAGATACGCGCCCATCTTTGGAGCAAGATACGCATTTGCCACTACTGTCGAAGCTCGTTCATACTCGCGAAACTCAGGCAGAATCCTATGCGAGATCGACAGCGGCACTCCCAGCCGTTCCAGCGCCGCAGCGACCTCGCTCTCGTTCTTCGCGTTGGCAAAGGAGAACAAGAGTGAAAGCGCTACCGCATCGACGTCTGCTTTTTTGATCGTGCAAACCAGATCGTCCAGTTCTGCCGTATCGACTCCGCGGATTACTTCGCACTCGGCGCTGGTTCGCTCCGCTATCCCAAAACGAAGCCCCTCCTTTACAAGACACTCCGGAGCGGGCTGAAGCCAGTCATAGAGTTTCGGCCGCGCCTGCCGGCCGATCGCAATCGTGTCTTCAAAACCTTTGGTCGTCACGAAAGCGACGCGCGCACCCTTGCGCTCCAACATTGTGTTCGTTCCCACTGTTGTTCCGTGCCGAACCACAACCTCCGGCCCTGGGGCAATCTGCCTCAATCCATTCAGAACCGCCATACCCGGGTCCTGCGGTGTGGAGAAAACCTTCAACACGACAAATTTTCCGTCCCGCAAATACACGCAGTCCGTGAATGTGCCGCCAGTATCAATTGCAATGCGCATTATGTAAGCCTATCGAAGTACCTAGTCGTGAATTCCATTCTTATTTACCCGAATCCATTTACCGGGAAAGCATCTTTCGTCGCCGTATCGGCAGTCTTTTTTTGACCTTCGCTCCTGGCATCGGCACTTGTTGCAACGCTTCGGCTTCCTCGGGATTCAGCAAACCCTCTACTCCATAGTTAACCGACCGCAGGTCGATATTCAGACTGCGCCGTGCTGTGTTCGCCAGATGTTCTTCGGCCCGTTGACGAGCCAGATCTGGATTCCCTGCTTTGATCGCCCGCACAAGGTCATGATGTTCCGCGACAAGCTCAGGTCCGTAACTGTCCATCACGATAACCTGGTAGTAGTAGCGCATCAGCCGCGTCTGCACATTCATCACAACATCCAGAAAGGCTTGGTTGCGGGTAGCCGCAGCGATGCAGATGTGAAAGTTACGGTTCCATTCCAGAAACGTGTAGTAGCTATTACGCTGCCCCACGTTGTATTCGTAGCTCGCCCAGTTTTCGATCTCCTTGACTTGCGCTGGAGTCGCCCGCTCCGCCGCCAGAACGGCGACTGCAGGATCTACCGCCGCCTGCAGCTCGCGAAGGTTGCGGTACTCCTCAATCGTCAGCGGCGGAATACTGTACCCGCGAAAAGGAACCAGCTGCATCAGCGACTCTTCGCACAACTTGCGACACGCTTCACGAACCGGCGTCCGGCTGGCCCGATAACGCTGACACATCTCCTGCTCGGAAATGGATAGCCCCGGCGCTAAAGTGCAGGTAACGACGTCTTGTTTCAATTCCTTGTAAATTCTTTTCGATTCAGTCATTTGCCCATCTCTGTATACGAAAGATATACAACTCAAACCCAAGAAGGTATACCTTCGCTCAAAACCGGTGTCAAGCAGCCCTGCGATCTTTCAGTCGCATTTAATCGATTTGTAAACTCACATTTCTGCGAATGCTAATCAACCCATTCAATGCCTGCTGACCGAGGCTTGCGTTTTGTTCGATGACGATGGCGCAGCGGGTGAATGGACGACGTTTTCGTAGAGAAGAGCGTAGGTCGCAAGCCAGTGTGTGCCAAGATACCCGGCAGCGCCGATCTTGTCGTAACCCTGTTTTCCGTTGATGGTAGCCAGCCGCTGGTACACAGCAACGCGTGGGTCATCTTTCGGGAGACCATACGCAATCGTTAGAAGGTCGGCGGCACGTTGAAAATTGAGGCCAATCAGGTTCTTCATCTGTGCCTGTCGTGTCTCGGTTATTCCCGTGGACGGCGTCGATATCCTTGGCATACAGCTGAAACTCTTCCGCGTAAACTGGCGGAAGAAAACTGTCCAGCCACTTGGCATAGCTCTCTGGAGTCATCACCCGACCCATCAATGCCGCTTCTGCCAGGCAAGGAGATGCAAAATCTCCAAAGACCGGCTCAGAGCTTGTACCGCAGTGGTTATCGTTACCGAAGAGGCGAAGTGCCGTTTCGTGAACCGCGGTCTCAAGCGCCTTGTCTTGAACAAGGTTGGTGTAGTCGAGCACGAACCCCATATCCAAAGTGGTATTGGGGTGAAGCCCCACTCTCACCGGATAGTTCAGGCAGTGGAGATAGAACACGTATTGTTCCGACATCCACTTTGCCAGAGGTTCAAGGACCGTCGCGGCTCTCTGTCCGTCGGGATCATTCCAGGTCTTGAGTTCGCCATAAAGCTTCAAGAGCCATGCATACCCATACGGCTTTTCGAAGTCCGCGCCCTGACCCTTGAGCTTCGTGAAAAAATCGAGCTCTCCATCGATATTCGGTTTCTGAAAATGACTCGCTAATTCATTCCGTATCGCCGGCGCCACCGCGATCGTTGGATCGGCCTTGATCAACGAGATCATCATCCATGTCGAATTCACAGCGGAGTGCCAGTCAAGGCAGCCATAAAAAGCACGATGCCTATCATAGTCGTCGATGATCTCCGGCTTGCCTTCGCGCTGCCAAAGATAGCCGGGACGGATCATTCCAGGGGAATGGGGATGGTCTTCGCAACCAAGTGGATTGGCCGCCAACGCCAGTCTCTGAACCTCGTCGTAGGCGGGGGGAGTTGGCGTTGGAAGGCTCTTGAGATAATCGCGTATTTTCGCATTGTCGCTGCCCTGAGCCAGAAGCGATGTCGCACCGGCGAGACAGAGGCTCATTACCTTAGATAAAACGCGCATCGTGTCATCCTGTTTTCTTGTTGACTGCAGCTTGGTTGCCTTGTTGTTGATCGATTCGGTGTCCGGCTTCAGTCCCCACCGGCTTCGTCCGTCCCATCCGAATGGCCTTTCGGCTTCTCGGGAGGAGCAAGCGGCGCTAGACCTTTCATTGCGTTCTCATAGAGCACGGCGAAGGTTGAAAGCCAATGCTGCCCTTCGTAGCCGGCGTTGCCGATCTTGTCGTATCCATGTCTTGCATTGATGACAGCCAGTTGCTTGAAAACAGGAATCCGGGGATCGTCTTTCGGAAGAGCGTACGAAATGACCAGCAGATCGGTGGCACGCTGGAAATTCAAACCAATCAGGCGGGACTCCGCCGCCAGCTGAATCTGCGCATCCGGACCAGACGTATTGCTGTGGCTGACGTCGATATCCTTCGCGTAACCCTGGAACGCCTCCGAGTAGACAGGCGGCAGATAGGCATCGAGCCACTTTAAATAGGTTTGCTGGTCCATCACTCGACCCATCAGGGCCGCCACAGTCAGGCAGGACGAGATCAGGTCGGCATTCTGCGGCTCGAAGTTTGTGCTGCAGTTCTTGTCCTTCTCAAACAAACGAATCGCATTTGCATGGATGGCCGTCTTCAGTGTCGTGTCTTCTGAGAGATTCGCACCATCGAGAGCCAGGCTCATGGACCACGCCGTATTGGTTTCAACGCCGGATCGATAGGGAAACTTCAGATCGTAGAGGAAGAAGACGTAGCGCTCAGACATCCATTTGGCCAGCGGTGCAAGCGCAGTAGCCATCTTCTTGTCTTCGGTAGAGTTCGACCCCTTCACTTCTCCATACAGTTTGAGCACCCACGCGTAGCCGTACGGTTTTTCAAAATTAGCTTCAGGCCCTCTTTGTGCATTGAAGAACGCCAGCTCGCCATCCATATTCGGCTTGCGGAAATGGGTGGTGGCAATATCCTTGATATCCGAGGCGACACTGATCTTCGGGTCCTGCTTCAGAAGCGACATCAACGCCCAGATAGACCCGACAGCACTATGCCAGTCGGAGCAGCCATAGAAAGTGCGGTTTTTGTCGTACGCATCCAGCAGCTGCGGAGGCTTCGCATACTGCCAAAGAAAATTGTTGCGGTTCGCCGGCGATTCTTGAGGATGGTCCGTGCAGCTGATCGCGGAAGCGGCAAGCGCTTCTCGTTTGGCCGCATCGTAGACGGGAGGTGTGACCGCCGGAAGCGTCCTGAGATATTCGGCAACTTTCTTTGCATCCACACCGTCGCCAAGCATGGTGCCAGGCAATGTAAGAAAAACCATCAATGCAGCAGAACAGACTCTCATCGCACTTCCTTTTCCGTTGTAACGATAAACAAGGTGCGCGGTGACGGAGAGATTTTCTCTCTGGCGTCACCGCAGCCTTCCGATCAAAAGGTGAACTTGGCTGCCAACTCGCCGATCTGGAGGGTATTCGCGGCCGTAGGAGCCCCGAAGGTGGCCGAGATTGGCGAGTTGGTAATCGTCGTGTAGTTTTCTGTGCCGAACAGGTTGAAGGCCTGGCCGATAATCTCGAGTCGCCTTGTCTCGTGTTGGAAGAAATACTTTGAAACCCGAATATCGAAGTCGCTGTATTTCGTTGAGGCAACCGAACTGGCACTTAGATTACTGGAAAGACCAATCTGAGAGCGATACAAATTGAGCGCTGTATAGTTGAGGTTACGATTACCCTGGTCCCTCGTAGTTCCCGGAACATATTGCGCCGTGCCGTTGGGATTGGGATTAGCCGTCAAGACGCCTCCGGCCGGTGTCAGAGTTGAAGTTGTGACACTGAATGGCAAATTGCTGCGGAAGCTGTAGATGCCGCCCACCATGATCTTGCCCGGAAGCATGACCGAGCCGCTGAGCACGATAGCATGACGCTGATCATACTGAGACGGGCCCCAGTCGTTCTGCGGATGGTTGTAGTCGACAGGGATGTTCTGTGGATGGTTATCCCAAGCCGATGAAAGAGCGTAGGAAGCAGTGTACATATAACGATGGCTGAATTGCTTCGACAGCTTGATATACAGCGCCTTGTATTCGGATGCACCCGTCGAGGCATGTTGGTTGATCTGTTGCAGCTGGGGATCCGGCCTGACCTTATTGGCCGGGTAGTTGACGGGCAGATTCAGGTCATAAATCTTGTAGTCGCGCAAGCCGCGATCGTAGAGACCATCGACCGAGACCGACAGATCGGTAGAGAGCTGGCGGCTGTACCCAAGGGAAAACTGATGCTGATACGGGTTGCTGAGGGTCGGAGACAGAATGGTGACGTTCGGAGGGGCCGACGAGCAATAGGTGGTCACGCTTTGTCCGTTATATGGATTCGGATAGGGCAGGATGTTGTTGGGCGGGGTGCCGGCCGGCACCACTCCGCTCGTGAGCGAAATGGGACAAGCCACGAAGTTGAGCTTTTCCGCCTCGCTGAGTTCCGTCTCGATGAAGTTGTAGTAGATGCCATAGCCGCCCCGAATGACATCTTTCGCTTTCTTGAAAGGGTCCCAGGAGAAACCGAGGCGTGGGCCAAAGTTATTCTTATCGCCACGCTTGTGAGGATCGCCTTCGTACGGAATTGCCGGCTTGGCGGGGTTGGGGGTATACGTATCGAGGAATGGTGAGCCATACTGCCGGTCGTAGCGGAGCCCGGCGCTGATAGTCAGATTCGGCTTCGCCTTCCAGCTGTCTTCGACAAAATAGGCGGTCTGTGTGGATGGCAAATAGTAGAGCAGCGGCACTGCGGCTTGGGTGAACGTATGCGGGCCCGTCAGAAGCGCTGCGGAGGCTGCGGTGCCGTCAAAGGGCTGATCGTTGAGGAAGCCATAGGTACCGTTCAGATTGCTGGCGGACGCATCGACATAAGGAACGTAGCTCAAATCAACACCAAGTTTGATCGAATGCGCAGCCTTCTGGATCGAAAGAGAGTCGTTCACCTGCCAACGGGACTCCACTCCGACCGCGGCATAGTTGTGTCCGTAACTCAAACTCGTGAACGAATAAGAGAGCGAGATGTTTTTGCTGTAGTTAGAGTCGATCAAATCAGTTGGTTTCGTCGGGAGCGGCGTGTTCCAAGGTCCCAGTTCATAGGAGATGTACGCATATTGAAAACGTGCCTCATTTACGATCTTCGCCGTGGGTTCCCACGTATGCCCCGCCACGTACGCCTTTCGGGGGTAATTTCCGTCATAGCATCCGGTGGTGATAGTGCCGCCGCAGCCGCTCGCAGTCGAGTGCTGCCACTCCTGCGAGTAGCGAAAGAAGA
>Ga0193742_1002757_pt1 | contig 10030 bp, 8 predicted proteins | sample L2c1metaG_FD_165511 | JGI IMG/M metagenome (GOLD analysis project Ga0193742, IMG submission 165511) | Soil microbial communities from a riparian zone of the East river system, Colorado, United States - L2c1 | ecosystem: Environmental > Terrestrial > Soil > Riparian zone | place: USA: East River... | reverse complement strand
TGACCGAAGCCCGAAGGCTTCGGTTGCGCTGATGTCATGTATTTACCTTGAATCAAATCCCCACTCCGGCCTAGGCTCTATTCCCTTCTGATCTGAATCAGAAGGGAATAGGCTCTGGTCTTTATATTTGACGCGTTTTCTACCGCAGATTAAGTCTGCGCCATCCGCGTAAACTTGATTGCGTAAACTTGATGGCTATGCGAACCGGTGCCGCTTCGCTTGAAAGCGCCATAGATGCCGGCGGCCATACGGCAACGGGCCATAACCACCGACATGACCACCGATACGACATAAAGCCGTCATAGCCGAAAGAACCGATGGATTCACGCCTGACCCAGGACTTGAATGGAGCCCCGCGGCTTCGCCAAAAGCGACAGCGGTTTTCGCTTCTGATCCTGTTTATCGGAATATTCGTGTTCGTGGCCGCGGCGGGCGCGCTTTATTATGCGTTGCGGCCGGAGACCCTGCGGATCGCGGTTGGCCCGCCGGACAGCGACGATCAGAAGCTCATTCAGGCGCTGGCGCAAAGCTTCGCCCGACAGCGCAGCGCGGTCAGGCTCGCCCCGATCCCGACCAATGGACCGACCGAGAGCCTCGCGCTGCTGGGCGCGGACAAAGCCGACCTCGCCGTGGCGCGCGGCGATCTCGATATGCCGGCCGACGCGCAATCGGTGGCGATCCTGCGCAAGAATGTCGTCGTGTTGTGGGCGCCGTCGGGCCTGCCGGCCAAGGGATCGAAAAAGACGCCGACACCCAAGATCAAGAGCCTCGACGACTTGCCGGGGCATCGCATCGGGGTGATCGGAACGACGCAAGTCAATGTGACGCTGCTGCGTGTCATCCTGAGCGAGTCCGGCATCGATGCCAACAAGGTCACGGTGGTTCAGTTCGCGATCCATAAGATCAGCGATATGGCGCACGACGCCAGCATCGACGCTTACATGTCGGTGGGACCGCTGGACAGCAAGATCACCTCCGAGGCGATCGCCGCGACCGCCCGTGAGCGCGGTGAACCGAAATTTCTGCCGATCGATGTTTCCGAGGCGATTGCGCAAAAGCATCCGCTCTATGAATCCGAGGAGATTCCCGGAAGCATTTTCAGTTCGTCACCGGCGAGGCCCGACGACAAGGTCGAAACCGTCGGCGTCAACCATCTCGTCGTCGCGCGACGGGAGTTGTCCGAGACGGCGGTGGGAGGGTTCACGCGGCAGCTATTCAGCGTTCGGCAGGCCCTGGCACGAGAGTTGCCGGGCGCGGCCAATATTGCACCGCCCGATACCGACAAGGACGCCGCCCTGCCCGCGCATCGCGGCGCCGCGGCCTATATCGACGGTACCGAGCGGACGTTCCTGGAAAAATACAGCGACTATATCTGGGGCGCGATCCTGCTGCTGTCGGGCCTCGGCTCCGCCGGCGCCTGGTTCCGCAGCTACCTGAAGCGCGACGAAAAAGCCCAGAGCATCGCACTTCGGGACCGGGTGTTGGCGCTCGCCGCGCTGGCGCGGGATGGCAATTCCGTCGAAGAGCTGCGCGGCATGCAGGGCGAAGTCGACAACATCATCCGCGAGACCCTGAATTGCTACGATGACGGCGCGATCGAACAAAGCGATCTGTCGGCTTTCAATCTGGCGCTCGAACAATTCCACCGCTCGGTCGCCGACCGCAGCGCGGCGCTGGAGGATATCGGCGCCGACCCTCCGCGCTTGCGCAGCCGGCAATAAATAAGCCGCCCTTCCCGCATCCCCGCTTCAGGCTTACGTTTGCCAGACGACTTCCGGCAAAGTTCCCGGTAAAGTCGCTGGCCTTCTAGGTTTGCCGAGGGGCGCACATGATCGACCCATCCCATTCTCCGGCAACCGGTCCCAGCCCTGTCGCCAAGAGCCCCGTCGAGAAGACCCATGGCTGGCCGGTGCTGGGTTCGCTACGAGGGTATCAACCCTCGTATATCGCGCACGATCTCGTCGCGGGACTGACCCTTGTCGCCATTGCGATCCCGGAGCAACTGGCGACGGCGCGGCTTGGCGGGTTTTCACCGCAGATCGGATTCTTTGCATTTTTAGCGGGCTCGCTGGCTTTCGCGTTGTTCGGCAGCAACCGCTTCCTTTCCAGCGGCGCCGACTCGACCATCACGCCGATTTTCGCCGGCAGCCTCGCCTTGCTGGCCGCGTCAGGTTCGCCGGATTATACGGCGCTCGCCGGCGTGCTGGCGCTGATGGTCGGCGTCGTGCTGGTGGTCGGCGGCATCTTTCGGCTCGGCTGGATCGCCGACCTCCTCTCGATACCCGTGACCGTGGGCTTCCTGACCGGCATCTCGATCCATATCCTGATCTCGCAACTGCCGGCCATCCTCGGACTGCCGACGCCAACCGGATCGATGCTGCAGCGGCTTGCGACCCTGGCCGAACAATTGCCGCATGCCAATCTGCTTACGCTTGGCATCGGCATCGCCGTGCTGGCCCTGGTCACGGTTTGCGAGCGGATCGACGTGCGTATTCCCGGCGCACTGATCGGACTGATCGCCGCCGCAGCAGCCGTTATATTCCTGAATCTTGAAGGCCGCGGCGTGGCCGTGCTCGGCGATATCCCGGGCACGCTGCCGAAACTCGTCGTCCCCGACATCCCGATCGGCCGATGGCTGCAACTGGTACCGCTGGCGCTGATCATCGCCATCATCGTGATGGTGCAGACGGCGGCGACGACGCGCTCGTTCCTGTCGGACAAGAACCAGCCGCCGGATGTCGATCGCGATTTCGTCGGTGTCGGCGCCGGCAGCATCTTCTCGGGCCTGATCGGCGGCTTTCCAGTCAATGCCAGCCCGCCGCGCACCGCGATCGTGGCGGAGACCGGCGGCAAATCGCAGCTCGCCGTTCTGGTCGCGGCCGCGATCATCCTCGGATTGCTCGCCTTCGGCGGCTCGCTGCTGCATCACGTGCCGCAGGCAGCGCTCGGCGGCGTCCTGCTGTTTGTCGCGATGCGCATCATCCGGGTCGGCCAGATCATTGCGATTTCCAGGCAATCGCTTGGCGAATTGCTGCTGGTGGCGGCGACCGCCGCCGCCATCATCGTGCTGCCGATCGAACAGGGGGTGGCGATCGGAATCACGCTGTCGCTGCTGCACGGCATATGGAGCACGACCCGCGCCCACCTCACGGTCTATGAGCGGGTACCGGGCACCTCGATCTGGTGGCCGTCCAACCGGCAAATTCCCGGCGAGACCGAGCCCAATGTCGTGGTCGCGGGATTCCAGGCGCCGTTGTCGTTTCTCAACGCCTATCAGTTCCGGCGCGACGTGACGGCGCTGCTGCAATCCTCCGCGCAGCCGCTGCGCCTGATCGTGCTCGAAGCAACCGGTATCGTCGAGATCGACTTCACCGCCGCGCAAATCCTGAGCGACACCATCAACGCCTGCCGCGCCGCCGGCACAGGCTTCGCGATTGCGCGGCTGGAATCGGAGCGGGCCCAGCAAGCGATCGAAAAATTCGGCATCGATGAGCTGCTCGAAACCAAGCGCCCGTTCCGCAGCGTCGAGGAAGCTATTCGCGCGTGCCGCGGCGAAACCAAAACGGGCACGAAAACCTAGAGTGTGCTTCAACCGAGTTGAAGCACACTCAGCTCTTTCCTGCTCGAACACCGTCAGCGAGCTGTATTCCGGCTGCTTCATCAGCGTGTGGAGCTGCCGGCGACGCACGCCCATATTGCCGCCGTCGAACAGCGGCAGCACCAGCGCGTCCTGCATCAGCGTGCCGAAGGGCAGCTCGCGGTCGTAGCTGTCGATGCCGACCACCCGCATCAGATCGGCAATCACCCGCACCGCCGTTTCAGAGCCGAACACCTTGGCATGCAGGGCCAGTTCCAGCGCGCCGGCGGATTGCGCATCCACCGCACGCGCCGCCTGCCAGCTCAGCGCGCGCACTGCGTCGATCGCCATCTTGGCATCGGCGAGCGCGTAGCCCACGGCCTGGTGCTCGATGATCGGGACTGCGCCGCCGCGGCGTTCGGTCCTGGCGAAGTGCAGGGCGAAATCGAACGCCGCGCGCATCAATCCGACGGCAAAGATGCCGACGATCGGCGCGGTGCCGGTGAAGCAGCCCTCGGCGAGGTCCTTGCCGCCTCCCAACGGCCCGACCACATTGCTCGCCGGGGTGCGCACCTTGTCGAGCCGGAATACCGGCAGCAAATGCGCCCGATTCCCCGCGCCGCTGTCACCGCCTTGCAACAAACTCGTGTCCGGCGGATGCGTGGCGTGCGCGCCCGCAACACCATTACCGATATTTAAGAAAACTCCGCGCGCATCGGCGGGAACGCAACGAAATGTTGCGGGTTCTTAGTCGCGCAAACCCTCAGTCAAGGAGATATTCCTCATGCGATCTAAACTTGCACTCGCGGCCCTCGTGGCAGCCTCATTTGTCGGCGTCACCACCATGGCATCGGCGCAAACGCAGCCGGCAGCGGGCGCTTCGAGCGAGGGCAGTGCCGGAGCGAGCGCCACCGACAACACCAAAATGACGAAATCCAAGAAGGTGTCGTCCAAGAAGTCGGGCAGCACGACCGGCATGAGCAAGAGCAAGTCGTCCGGCCAGGGCGGCACGGATTCCGGCGCCGACACCGGCGGCGGCATGAGCAAGTAGCCCAGTAACCTACGTAGGCCGTTGGCTGCGAAGGAACGGTCAGAAAAGAAACTCAAAAAGAAAGAGGACCCCGGAGCGATCCAGGGCCCTCTTTCCTGATTTTTTATTGTCCCGCGCGCCTCACATCCTGCTTCGCTGCGCCGCGGTCGATTTCTGCATGATCATGGCGAGGACGGCATCGATGATGCGTCCGATCGCGTCGCGCCGATAGGCCCAGCGCGCGTCTGAATCCGGCACCGCGATCACCATGGTGGCGTTTGCTTCGAACAGCAGGAGATCGCCGTTTGGCGCAACGGCGAAATCCACCCCGGCATAATCGAGGCCGAGGGTGTCGCGGATCCCCTCAAGCGCCGTCATCGCCTTGTCGCCGAGCGCAGTTCGCATGTCGTTCAGGAAGATGGCTTCCTCCGACCGATGGTCCGGCTTGTCGGCCATGTCGGAGGTGAAATAATGCACCTTCCAGTTCCGCGATATCGCCAGATGCAACGGATAGATCTCGCCGCCGATCATCATCACGCGATATTTTCGTGCGCTGCCGTCGTGGCCTCTGGCGTCGAGATATTCGATCACCAGGAGTTCGTCGCCGGGGAGACCGGCCGCCGCCGCGGATAGTTCGGACACCTTCTCGACGAGGATAAAATTGCGTCCGGTGTGATAGCCGGGCGAACGCAGCAGCAGTGGAAAGACATACCCGAGATCCGCAATCGCGTTGGCACCGCCGGGGCCCGCGAGCATGGCGCGATCGACCGCTGATGTCTTCGGGGTCACCACGCCGGGCAAGGCGGCAAGCCGCGCGGCGTTGTCGATCCGGCCGGTCTTCATGACGGCGCGGGGGTCGTTGATCACGGGCGCGGTCGTCCGCGCGACCAGGGCTGCGGCCGCCTCAAGCGCCGGTGCGCAGAGATCGGCATCGCCGATGGCGTTGAAAATCAGCTGATGCGGCGGCAAGGCGACCCGTGGGTCGAGATAGTCGGCGACAATCACCGAAGTCAGAAACGTGCAATCGTCCAGTACCGCCAACGTTGGGATGTTGCCGCCGCCCGATGAGACCAGTTGCAGCAATTTCACCGGCGGCTTGCTGCCGCGATAGGGCAAGGTCGACACCGCGTGGTCGCGAAAGCCCTTCTGGAAATGCCGGCGGGCCGCCATGCGGTCGCCGAGATCGGACAGCACCGCGCCCAGCCCCTGATGCGCTTCCGCATGGTCCGGATTGATGCGCAGCACCGCTTCGTAATGCTCGCGCGCCTCGGTGTGCCGGTTGGCGCGCAGCAGCAGATTGGCGAGGTTGACGCGCGCCATCGGATTTTCGGGGTGATGCAGGATCGCTTCGGCATAGACGCGGCAGGCGGCATCGATCGCGCCCATATTCGTCAACAGCGTGCCGAATTCGTTCAATGCGCTGAAATTTTCCGGCGACCGGCGCAGGATATCGATGAAGGCTTGCTGCGATTCCTGTCGCCGGTTCAGCGCACCCAGCAGAACCGCGCGCTCGATCTCGCTTGCGATGGCGTCGCCCTCAGGGCGGCTCGCCAGCAGATCCTCAAGCTGACGCAGCCGCGCTTCCTGCGCCTGCCGGGGCGCCCAGCCCTGCTTCTCGGAGATGTTTGGCAAGATGGCTGCGTTTGGCTTTGGTCCGGTCACGATCTGGTCCGCGCAAGGAGCTGCACTATCGGCTGATTCGCACGGCGCGCGTATCGGCAAAATCAGGGGTGGCTTGCCCTTCTTGTTGGTTATTTCCGGATGTTTCCAAAATCCGGCACGATAACCCGAAGTCAGGTCACGACAACACTTTGTTTACCAAGAATCTTCATGGTTCGGTTACTTCCACCGACGCAAGGCGCAAATCCATGACCGCAACCGCCGCCTCTTCCCTGGGCGCCGTGCCCGCCGGCTCGTCCGCCGCGCACTGGCTGCGGATCGGCGAAGAACATTACGCCGCCGGCCGGAACGACGACGCCTTTGCCGCCTTCCGACTTGGCCTGGCCGCGGCCGAAGCCCAGCCGGCCGGCAGCACGGCGGCCGAGACCATCTCGGAGCTGCATTCCAGGCTGGGCAATACCTGCATGGTCCGCGGCGATCTCGAACTCGCTACCGCGAACTACAAGGCGGCGCTGCGGCTGGTGCCGACATTGGTGCCGTGCTGGTGCAATCTCGGCAATATTCACGTCCAGACCGGGAAAGCGCAGGACGCCATCGCCTATTACCTCGAAGCGCTGAAACTCAATCCGCGCCATTGGCCGACGCGCACCAACCTCGTTCAGGCACTGACGGCCACCAAGCAATATATCATCGCCAAGGCGCTGCTCCTGGAGCTGCTCGGCGAACAGCCGCAGGACGCGGCACTGCGTCACCAGCTAGGCAAGGTTCACTACGAGCTGGAGGAAGTGCCGGCCGCGATCGAATGTTTCGAACAGGCCATCGCGCTCAATCCGCGCGATTCCGACAGCCTGTACTGGATCGGCGGCATCAAGCAGCGACTGGGCGACGACACGGCGGCCCAAGCTGCCTATGCGCGCGCGGCCCAGATCAAGCCATTGATCCGGCGGCCGGCGATCAAATCGCCCGCCGATTTTCGCGTGCTGGCGCTCTACGCCCCGTTTGGCGGCAACACGCCGACCGAATATCTGTTCAAGCATGCGCCCTACGACACCGACACCCTCGCGCTGTTCGAGAACAATTCCTACGATGCCCAAGCCTTCGATGCCCAAGCCTTCGGGCAAGGTGTCAACGTCGTCGTCAATTTGATCTCCGATGTCGACCAGGCCGGCGCGATGCTGCCATTGGCTGCCGATCTGGTCGAAGGGCTCGGCAAGCCAACGATCAACGATCCCCGGAAAATCCTGCGGACGACGCGCGACATGGTCGCGGAGCTGCTGACGGGAATTCAGGATTGCCGTATTCCCAAAATCCTGCGCCAGCAGGCCGGCACGGAGTGTTCCGTTGTAAGCTTGCAGGCGGCGTTCCCGCGGGCGGCCGCCATTCTGGCCCGGCCGGTCGGCACCCATGGCGGCGACGATTTCGACAAGATCGACGGTGCCGACGAACTCGCGGCATATCTGGCGAAGCCCGCTGACACCGACCGCTATTTCATCGAATATGCCGACTATCGTTCCGCCGACGGTTTCTTCCGGAAATATCGCTTCATCTTCGTCGACGATCAGGTGCTGCCCTATCATCTGGCGATCGCAGACGACTGGAAGGTGCATCACGTCAACACCGACATGGCCAACCAGGTCTGGATGCAGCAGGAAGAAGCCGCGTTCCTGAACGATCCCACGCTGGTTTTCAACGAACGGCACTATCGGGCGCTCGGCGAGATTCAGCAGCGCATTGGGCTGGAATATTTCGGCATCGACTGCGCGCTCGATACCAACGGCGATCTGCTGGTGTTCGAAGTCAACGCCTCGATGCTGGTGCACGACGACAATGCGGAATTTCCCTACAAGGATCCGGCCGTCCGTCGCATCAAGGCGGCGTTCGACGCGATGCTGGCCAGGTTCGCGGCCTCCGGCGTCTGAAGCCGGCCGCACCCGGCGCCCAAGGGCTGTCCCTTCGGCGCAGCGGCTGACACGCCGCGTCGGATTGATGGCCGCTAGAGCTCTAATTCCTGCGCCTGCAACATCGCCTTCAGGGTGCCTTCGCTCAGGCGTCCCTTCGGACGCTGCGGCTTTTGTTCGGCGCCTTCGATCGGCGCGAAGTTCTGCAACGGAAGCTTGATGCCGGCCGCCTCGAAGGTTTCCCCGACGTCATCGGCTCCGTCAACAGAGCCGGCCCCGCGCATCTGGATGCGGTTCTTTTTCGGCTCGAGCTTCTTCGGCTTGACTTCCGGCGTATAAACGATCGGCATCAGCATATGGTGTGACATGATCAATCTCCGTGATGATTGCCCGCACGCATACAAACTCAGCCCTCATTTTTCAGAGCAAATCCCGAGCCAGGAAATTCCCGTTGAAAATCAATCGGCTTTGCACGTGATGCCCCACGCGGCGGCAAGATTTGCCGGGAACTTGGTGACGACCGGGAACGATCGGCGCAGGCGGGAGCGCGATTAAGCGCGCGCTCGAGGAACGGCCTGGCTTGCAGCGGCTTGCTCTAAGTTTGCGGGCCCGACAACGTGATCTCGCGCTCGGCACGGAAGACATTGCCGTAGAGATTGCCGATCCACTGCCGCCCGCTCGATGTCATGTTGAGATAACGTATCGCAGTCTGGACATGAGGAGCTACGCTGTTCCAGTAGAATTGTGGGTAGCGATTGACGATGTCGGCGGGCGAGTCATAGCCGAGTTGGCGGTTCATGCCGGTTTCTTCAAACTCGTAATAGAGCGCATTTGCCTTTCTGATGTAATTGGGATCGCCAAGCTGCCCGATAAAATCGGCCGCGCGCACGATCAAAGCCTCCTCCCCCTCGGGCCCCTCGGCAATGCTGGCTGCACTCGACGGAAATCTGGTGCCTTCGATCGCCCGAGCGATGCGCTGGCTGTCGAGCCCGGGAATACTTGAAATCCTGTCCATGACATAGAGCTTCGATCGATCGACATGGTAGGACATCAGGGCCGCATCGGATGAGCCGCGCGGCAAGCTCACCTTGCCGCCCGCCGCATCGATCACGAAGCCGTCGGCGTCGTCGCCCTTCAGCAGGCCGCGCACATAGCCGATGTCATGGGCGAGGCAGGCAATGATGACGTGGGCGTAATCGTCGGCCGTCACATGGGTATACAGTGCCCGGCCGCGGAAGATATCATGACCTGCCAGTGTCACGAGCATCGTGTGCTCGATGTTATGGTAGAGGGCGTCGCTGTTTCCGATGCACTCCAGCGCAACGCGGGCGGCGTTCGGCACGATGTCTATCAGATCCGTCTTCGACGAGCCGAAGCGGCGGCGCATATAGGACCCAAGGAATTTTTCCAAGGCGCTTACCGCCAGTTCAGGTAAAGTCAGCATAGACGTTCCCCCGATTAACGGGACGCTCTTCCCGCGTGGCTCCTGTTTCTTTTCTTATCGCGGCGATCGTAGTTGACGAGCATAGCCCATCTCCGGCGGGCGGGCCAAATGCAAATATCAACTTTCAACTTTAGGTTATAGGCCGGCGCGCGGTTGCAGGATGTTGGGGTTCGACACCTCAGCGGCGGTCGCCGGCTTCGACCCATGGAGTCAAGCGCAACCATTGTTGCAATGCGGTTGCGCGGACCGCGAACGCAGCCCGCTGCAACCTGGCCTGCCGCCGCAGCCGTCGATCGGCATCGAACTATTTCGACGCCGAGACCTTCGACAGCGCTGCTATCGCCTCCTGCACGGTCGTCATGAACTGCGCCGGGAAGATGATGGTGGAATTCTTCTCGACCGAGATTTCCGCCATGGTCTGCAGGGTACGGAGCTGCAACGCAACGGGATGCGCCGTGATG
>Ga0193742_1002756_pt1 | contig 10033 bp, 11 predicted proteins | sample L2c1metaG_FD_165511 | JGI IMG/M metagenome (GOLD analysis project Ga0193742, IMG submission 165511) | Soil microbial communities from a riparian zone of the East river system, Colorado, United States - L2c1 | ecosystem: Environmental > Terrestrial > Soil > Riparian zone | place: USA: East River... | reverse complement strand
GGCCATATCCGGGGACCAGGAACTTCGACCTCGGACTCGATTGCTGCATGGTTGTCGAACAACGAGTATGTCATGAAGGCTCGCTCGGTGGCTAAGTACGGCGTCGGCTTCATGAACGCTGTGAACAGCGGCCGGTTCAAAATGCCAAGGTTTGCGGAAGGCGGGATCAACATGATCACACCGTCTCCGCGGGCACAGTTCACGGGCGAAGGTCCCACAGACGGTGGGGCCATGCGCGCCTTGAACCTGTCCCTATTCGGCGAAGATTTCACGGGCCTCCTCATGCCGGAGGACGTGGCCACGCGCATGACCAAGTTCGCTATCGCAAAACAAACACGGTCCGCTGGGCGAAAGCCCTCGTGGGTGGGAGGGCAGAAATAATGGACCCGAGCTACGACGACATCGACGCACCAAACGCTCACACGCTGCTCCGTTTGTCAGGGTTCGGTGTTCAGCCTTATTCGGCCCGTGGGCTCTCGCAAACTTACTCGCCGATCCAGCAGTCTTCCATGAACAAGAGGACGGTGAATGGAGCACTCAAGGATATCTCGTTCCCTGGGTTTCGGAAGTATAGTTCGAGCGTGTCAGGGGCGGATCAGTTACCGCCGGCAGTAGATGGCATTTGGCCTGGGCTAGAGGTCGAGGTCCATTGCCTGTTCGAGTTCCAGTACTTGACAGACGGCGGGTCTCCCGCGCGGCCGGTCGTGCCCGGGTCCTCACGCGTCGAGGGTGCTTACACGCTCTACCGGCCGATCTTGGCCTGTCGCATCCAGAACTTCAGCGTGTCGACAGACGAATATGGCGCCCAGGTCAGTTGGTCCATGGAGCTTGAGGAAATCTGATGGCCAAGAACTTCTACTTCGCATGGGTGAACCCAGGCACCGCATTCGATCCAGAGGTGCATAACGTCGAGGACGAGGACGTGTTCAATCACACGTTCTCCCATGATGAAGGTGGGTTCGCAGGTTTGTCTCTGGAAATCCGCAATCCTAGGATTGGTCTCCTCAACCCCGGTCGGAAGATCTGGGCTTACTATTCTTTTAATCGGGCTGAAGAAGGAGACCTTGATGATATTGTGCCGTTGTTCTTCGGCCGCATCATGGGTATCCCGTCCAATGTTTTCAGCACTCTAGTTACGATCGAGCTCACCGCCAGACCATCGGACTTCGTGGCTCAGAAGACTGCCCTGGCGGAGACGCTTAAAGTACTGCCCTATTGGGACCCGATTTTCATTACTCCTGACTCGTGGCTGGACCCTGACACAGTCCTGGAGGCACGCAGTGCCCTATGGCACATCGATCCGGTCACTCATGTGGTTTCCATCTCGGATATTCTGATCCCCGGAGACGGGATCGTGGACTTGCCGGCAGCCGACATGTTCTATGACTCAATGTCCCTGTCATTGGAGACTGTGCCTCTTAGATCCGTCACAATTCAAGCCACGATCCCCTGGAGCCAGTCCGCTACAGGCACAGTTGATCTCTCTGGCACGATCAAGAATAGGTTTGAGCCGTGGCAGCAGCTCATTACGTCTTTCACTATGGGAGGGCTAGTGTCATCCTGGCCGAAAGACGGCGCCAGCATTGGTAGTGGGTGGCAGGTCGTCACGGGCAGTCTGGTCGATGTGTCGTTTCTTTCCGTACCTCACGTTGAAGTCCATCCGCTTTTCGACGATGGGTCCTTGCCGGTCATGGCCGAAGGGTCGATCCTCTTTCCCGTCAAGACGACGGGTAAGGTCTGGAGCGGCGTAGATGGCGCCGGGTATGATCTTCAATATGAAATCGTCGGCGTGTCCCTAGGTTACGCTGTCCCGACTTTGATTGTCCGCTACACAGCGAACCGAGAATTTGCCCAGATCGTGAACTTCACGATGTACTCAGATCAGCAATCGATCATTACTGAAGCGGCGGAAGATGAAACGCTAGTGATCGCTCTGACTGCCAACAATATTTCAGATCTTTCTTACGAAGGGGATGTTCCCCTTGTCGATGTACGCCGCCGCGATTTCCTCCATACCCCTCGAGGTCTCCAGGCCGTCGAGTATCTGATCCATGTTGCTCGAGCCAATCTGATCGGCCGATCGCGGGCGGTGAAGATTTCCTTTTCGACGGATTTCGAAACGGGTCTCCAGTATTCCTTGACCAAATCAGGGACAGTCCACGACGATCGACTGCCTGGCGGTACGGCCACGGGCAAAGTTACTCAGATCACGCATTCGCTCAATGGGGACTCAGGGGAAGCTATAGCGACAATCACGATCGCATGCGCGGTTGGGTATGGGGGATCGCTATCTGGATCAGCAGGCACTCCCAATTGGATCGACGAAGGCTACATCGATCAGGAGTACCAGGAGTATGTAAATGAAGTTTCCTTGGTGGAGACCAGCGACGTGACCTGGTACATCCCACCCTTCACAGCATTCGACGATGACGTGGACTTCATCAAGGGTCTGACCCCTGGAAATTGTATTTTAGCTCTGTCCGTCGAGAACCTTCCTGAAGCACAGGAAGCTGCTATCATGGCTGCTAGTGCTGCTGAACTTACGGACCAAGCTGCTATTTCATCCGTACTCCAGGAAATCCCCACCCGGGTCCATCTACAGCTTGTTCCTATGGAGGGGGGTCCTTTCACGCAAGTCGTGACTATAGCAGTTTCGGATCTTATCACGCCGCAACAAATCAATCTGGAGGCGCCAAGTGTCTAACCAACTTGAACAGATCGTCCGGCCTTCTCAGGCGCCTTCCATCCGGCCAGGTCCGGCCATCCAGATCTACGCCAGTCCGAAAATCATTGAAAATGAACCCATCGTCTGGGGCACCTCTGGGAACTCCGTCTTCCAGCTCCGGGCATCCGCGAATGACGAAGCGAAGGCCGCCACGTGGCCGGAGACAGATCGCACTTACGATGTGGTTCGCGTCTATAACAAGGACGACCGCGAGCAGTACATCGACACTGAGGTCATGACTGAGTACCAAGGTCGTAACAAGATCAGCCAGGACCGCATTCAGATCCGGTTCGCTGCGACTAAGGAGTCGAAGGACGTGGAAGTTCGGGAACGCGGTCTCACGCGCAAAACATCGTCGTAAAAGGATAGCAGCAGATGGACGGTATCAATTACAAAACGACCGATATGACCCGGTGGGGTGCCGGCTCTGGTGCTGGCACGGGGGGAAATCTTACCCCCCAGCAGGGGGACCTTAACTTCTGGGAGCTTTACACGCGTCTGAAGGAGTTAGAGGACAATCCGCCAGTGGCAGTCAGCATCACCGGCATGACAGTCATTGGTTCGCAATGGCAGCTCAGCATGTCCGATGGCTCGTCCCTCGGACCCTTTACGCTGCCCATCGCCACGTTTGAGCTCAAGGGGGATTGGGCCAATGCCATGACCTACTACGAACTGGACATGGTGTCAGCTCCAGGGTTCGGCCTCTATCTTGTCCGACTCGATCACACGACCCCCGCTTCGCCCGCGACTTTCGACCCGGACGCGACCGACGATGATGACAATGCGCTTTATCTGAAACTGTTCGGCGAGGACGCCTACATCTACGATCTGGGGTTTTTCTTCCCGGGCCGGCCAGGTATTGGTATTGAAGACGATGCGTCCATCGCCGGCCATGTCTTCGTGCAAAACGTGACACTACCTGTCGATCTTGTCGGGTCCGAGGCTACGCTCAAGATTGCAGCGGCCAGTGCCCTAGTATTCCCGATCAAGTACGATGGAGATGAAGTTGGGTCTGTCAACTTTGAGCCGGGGGCGACCATAGGGACTTTCACGCTCGCCACTGAAGTCGATATCGTGCCGGGGGGAATGCTGAACCTGATCAAACCAACTGTCGTCGATCCAGATGCGCGTGAATTTTCTGTCACGTTCAAGTGCACTAGGAACTTCTGATGATCACAGTCAAGCAGTTCGGTTTCGCAACGGGGGCCGGGGCACTCGCAAACCTCGTTGACAGCAACGACGCGACATCGTGGACTCCGCTTGCCACGAACTTCAGCGCCTACCCTGCGCAGTTCATGTCTCCGGACGGTACGGTGCTGAACTATGGGGCGTCATTCCCAGCGATTGAGTGGGATTTCGGCGAGCCGACGCGAGCGGTCTCGCTTAGCATTCTCGTCGTATCACCCCTGGCATTGGGACCTGCCGTGCTGATCGGTTCGGACAATCCCGCGACATCTACCGCAAACACGTTGCAGACGGGGGACGTATTGCTCGCAACGTACAATGCGCAGGAGATTGTCAGTAGCAACGTGCTGACCATTGCCTTGACGACTAACTCCGACGTGAAATTTCGCTATTATCGGCTGCTACAGCGATCGTCGTTGCTCTCAGCAGCCCTGCCGGGACCCACCAACTCCAAAACCTATGACACGGGAGCTGGCAATCACACCGTCGGCGCCTACACGGACAAGTTCATCATTGAAGTGTGGGGTGCGGGTGCATCAGGCGGTGTATCGACCGAGGCACAGGACGGCGGGAATTCGACATGCGCGACATACGCGCTCACGGCCGAGGGCGGGAACAAGGCATCGACATCGGCAGCCAACGCTCCGACAGGCGCAGGCACGGGTGGAGCCGCGACAGGTGGGAACACAGCGAATATTGTGGGCGGTGACGGTGATCCCCCCTTCCCTAACACCACGGGTCTGGGCAACTCCGGAAAAGGAGGGGACTGTCCGAATGGCAGTCTTGGCGGGTTAGCCGTTTATAACGGCGGTGCGCAGTTGATCTACGGTTGGCACCCTTGGGGCTCGAAGGCTGGAAAGGTAGTCATCGGTGCGGTTGACCAGCCGGGGGGCACTGTGACAGGTGGACCAGGTGGCGGCGGTTCGGGCCGTAACATCGCCATTGGAACTCATCGGTTTAAGTACCCGGGCGGTGGCGCTGGCGCTTATGTCAAGCATGTCTTGACGAAAGGTATCGACGGCCCTGACGAAGGGGACCTGATCGCTTACGTGATCGGTGCGGCCGGAGTCTCTACACAACCCGACGGCGCGGGCGCGAATGGTCGCGTTCGCTTTAGCTGGACATAACGGAGAACAAACAAAATGCCTCTACTCTTCTTCGATGGCTTCGATATGTATCAGTCCAACGACGCTCCCATGGGGCGAGGTTGGACTTTGCCTGCCGGAAACGTAAACGTAAATCAGGCCGGACGCTTTGGAACCAGCAAATCGCTCTACATCAATTCTGCGGCCAACTCTTTAGTCGCGTCGCTAACTGCGTCTGCGACTGTCTGCGTGGGTGTGGCTCACCAGCCTAGTGCCATGGTGTACGCCGCGACAGGGTCCGATCTCATACGTTTCGCCAATAGCGTGACCGTGCAGTGTAAGCTTGGTGTGAAGGCGGATGGTGCGTTGGTCATCGGAAGGGGTGATTTCACCACCAACCTGATCGCGACGTCGGCTGCGGCCATCATCACGAATTCGACCTGGAATTACATCGAGGTCGAACTCACGCGGCACGCTTCAACTGGAATTTTCAAGGTCTGGGTCAATGGGGCGCTCGTCATCAACAGTACCGGCGTGAACACGGGTGCATCAAATATCGACAGGGTATCGATTTGCGGTCATCCCGCTGGGAACAACTTCTTCGATGACTTCTACCTCACGAACGACGCAACTCGGCTTGGTGAACGTCGCGTGGATTATCTCCCCCCGAGCGCGGACAGTTCGCCGCTCAACTGGACGCGGTCTACGGGTGCCACCAACTTCAGCACCGTCGACGAGATACCGACGAACAATGATACCGACTATATCTCGTCCGCGACTGTCGGTCACAAGGATCTATACGATCTAACAAACCTGAGCACTACCCCACTCACGATTGATGCCGTTCAGACTGTTCTCGTCGGGCGCAAGGATGACGCGACGACACGGGAGGTTCGCACCAATCTGAAGACTGGATCTACGACAACGAATGGTGCGACACGTGCGATGGCCGCGACTTACGTCACGACGTCGGATCTTTACCTCCTGAACCCTGATACAGCGGCGGCTTGGGTCGCGTCTGATATCAACGCCGCACAACTCGGCGTGGAAGTGGTGACCTAAACATGGCGACCAATCGCGTCACAACTGTAGGCGCAGAGGTTCTGCACGTCGGTGCAGCACCTAACGCGCGCGTCACAACCATAGGTGCAGAGGTTCTGCACGACGGCGTAGCAAACGCGCGTGTGTCTTCGCTGGGTCTGGAAGTTCTTCTCAGCACAGCTACGTCGACTAACGGAAACGCGAACGGTGTAACTTTCACCGTCACCACGTCACTGATCGCGGGCAGCACGAGTCTCGACGGCGACGCTACTGGAACGACATTCACCGTCACCACGTCACTGATCGCGGGCACCGGAGGTATCAGCGCTTCAGTTAATGGTGTGACGTTCACCGTCACAGCATCACTGACCGCAGGTGTTCCGACCACGCAGGCGATCGACGGCACTCCGATCTATGAGACGACGTTCGGTGTTGGCTCTAGCGAACGATACCAGGAAGCTGACTACGACTCGATGTTCTCGAAGGGTCGTCGCATACAGAACGGTCTCATTACGGCTGGAGATTATGGCTGGACCCTTGGGTCTGGCACAGGTGTAGCGGCGTTCGACAATAATCTGGGTGCCGCCGCTGGCAATGGTCCAGCGTGGGGAGGTCCCTATGGTGGCACACTCTGGTTCCACGCGATCACACCTCTTGACATTCAAGGGTTCAGGTTCATCGGCACAGATGAAATAGCTGCCGAGGCGACGGGTATCTGGGAGTTCAAGGGTGCCCTCGGTGTCGGCTCTCCCAGCTCGGACCCATATGCCAGGGAGTTCGACGCCTTTGTCGCACAGCAGGGGCCGGACGTAACGCCGTCGGGGATGATTTTCACTGAGTATGTGACGACGCCACGATCGCCGGTCTTGTACGATTATTGGCAGATGACCTACGTTTCGGGCACCCGTTCTAGTGCACGCTTCTGTAACGAGATCGACCTCAAGATCAGCCACTCGAACCTTGATGGCGGCGATCGACGATCGACGAATGGCAGGCCGGAAAAGCGTTGCGTCTTCACCATGTCGGCAGACTGGATGTATGCCCCCAGTCATCTTAACCCGCAGGATGCATTGTTCGACGGCTTGCACTTCTACGACAATGCTGGTGACTCGTCGAAAAGCGGCCATCAAGCCGCGATCGGCAGAGCGGTCGGCGCGCCCATCGGCAATCCACTGTCGGTCGTCGGAGCATGGTTGCAGTTCGTGTTCCCGCGACCCGTGATCATGCAGCGGCTAATGTTCGTGACGTTCAACACCGACGGCGAGGTCTATGACTCCGGGGACGAGCCGACGATCTTCGGCAGATGGCACTGGGAGATCTCGAAGAACGACGGAACGACGTGGGCGCAGGTCGGGTCGTCGTGGTCGTTCTGCGAAGGTGGCGACATGGTCGCCCCGCGGGATCTGTCGCCGTTCGACATCGACAGATCGGATGCGGGCGTGGGCGAGGACGGCGTGACGCACTGGCGCATGGTTCTCGAGGAGGGTCCTGCGTTCGGCACTGCTGAAGTTCTCGATCAGATCGTGTTCGATCTGTACGACGCCACTGGTCTTGCTCCGCTCTTCACTGTGGACTTCACGGATGACATTGACGGAGAGCCCATTGTGTTCGTGCCGGGTGACTCCGGCTCACCATACGTCGTCACGTTCTCCGATGGTTCTGACGACAAGCTGACGTTTGTGTTTGAGAACACACCCAACCCCGTGCTGGCCGTTCACTTCGATGACGGAGCAACATTCGACACGTGGTCGGACCTGTATCCATCAGTAGTGGTGCAGACAACCTTGGTAACGACAGGAAGGTAAGAAATGCGAGAGAACCGACACAAGGCCTTGGCCATCGAGCTGAAGTTCGAAGGTGGCAAGGATGACGATCCGATCGACCCCGGTGGACGCACCAATCAGGGCGTAACGCAACGAGTCTATGCGGCATGGCGCCGGAAGAAAGGCCTGGTCGCACGGGATGTTTTCCTGATGGAGAACAGCGAGCGTGATGATATCTACTTCACGAACTACTTCGACAAGGTTCGGTTCGACGAGCTGCCGCCGGGTATCGACGTAGTGGTCGTGGACGGTGCCATCAATTCGGGTCCTGGGCAGTCGATCAAATGGGTTCAGCGTGCACTGGGCATCACGGCCGACGGCGTGCTGGGCGACGTTACGATGGAGCGTATTCTGTCACACGACAACCATGATGCTCTCATCGCGGGTATCGTCGAGCGGCGTATGGCATTCCTTCGTGCACTGAAGACGTTTTATCACTTCGGCAAGGGCTGGACTTCCCGGGTTACGCAGCTCAAGGGGGTCGGCCAGTCCTGGGCCATGGGCAACGTCGGTCCGCCGGTGGTGTTTGTCGCGAACGGCAACAAGAAGGCGACCATCGTGGACGCCAAGAAGATCCCGTCCACGGCACCTGCCGACGCGACGGCAGCAGGTGGTACCGTCTCGACGGGCCTGTCCACTGCGCAGTCCGTGTTCGAGCCGCTGTCTGGGCGGTCCGACACCATCGACACCATCCTCATGGTGCTGATCGTGGTGGGCATCGCGCTCACGGCATTCGGCCTCGCATATGGCTACTGGGTTCGGAACAAGAGAGCTGAACTCAATGACGTTCTCGATCTCGAGCCGATGCGCGGGGGCGTGGCTGACAACGACAATATCCCGGTGGAAGTTCTCCGGGAATACAAGGACCAGTATGCGCAGGGCAGCGCGACCGGCAACATGGCCGCGGGTACTGTCACCACGTCTGGGCGCACTGAAGGCGACACGGAAGTTCGTGTCAATATTCCGCAACCCGTTCCTGAAATCAAGCAGGACAAGGCCGCGTAATAGTACGCAATCACGCGGGGGGTCTCAGCCGAGGCCCCCCTTACCCCGGGGGATTTGATCATGGACTGGTTCGGCTTGTTTCTGGGATGGGTCCCGCTGTGGGTCTGGATCACGCTCACTGTGCTGGCGGCGATCCCCATTCTATATTTTTTCGGACCTATCCTTCTGCCGATCTGGCGCATGCTGCCGACGTGGCTCCAGGCGTTACTGCTTGGCATTGGTGCTGCAATGCTGGCATGGGCCGGGGGACGGCACATCGGTGCCAAGCGTGAACGGGACGAACAGAAGCGCCGCGAGGCAAATGCAATACGCAACAGAGCAGAGGTCGATCAAGATGTTGGAAATTTATCTGAGAAGGATACTCGTGATCGTCTCAATCGCTGGAATAGGGATTAGCTTCGCTAGTTGTTCTACGGGTTGCGGGGGCTTCCATGAGTTCCGACCGTCCAAGGAAGACAAGCTCACCGACGGCACTGCGAAGCAGATGTTGGCACACAATGAATTCGGCGCGAAGCAGGGATGCTGGAAGGCTAGATAGAAATGCCCGAGTGGATTGTGGGTCTCCTCAAGGAAATGGGGATCGAGGGAGGGATCATTTTCGTCCTGATGGGCGTAGTTACTATCATGGCGGAGGTCATCCGCCGGTTGCTCCAGCATGCGAGTAAAGTCTATAGCTACCGGCTGACCGAGCGCGATACGCTGAACAAAGCCCTGACTGATACGGCCCGGGTCTTGGCCGATATGCTGGAAGCCACGAGGGATCGGAATGATCTGACCGAGGACCAGGCAGACTTGATCGCCAAGCAGTCTCAAGCTTTCGAAGTGCTCAAGGTGACTATCCTCGGTCAGTACGACAATATCAGGAGCAACAACACAGCCGTGGCCCAGTCCGTGACTGCGATGGCCGAGGCGATCCGGGCGCTCACAAGCCTCGTGAACGACAACCGGGGGATCGCGATCAACCAGGTCACGGACGTAAAGCAAGCGGTATCGGCAGCAGTATCAGAAATCAAGGAGTCCATCAGGATAGCTAACCAGGCCCAGATCACCGAAATCCGGACGATCTTGGGGGTCGAAGTTACTCTAGTAAGAAGGAGGCTTAAATCTCCGTGAAACTACTCGATATAATTCTTGAAAAGCTAGGTATAGATAAAACTGCCGAGGATGAT
>Ga0193742_1002754_pt1 | contig 10036 bp, 12 predicted proteins | sample L2c1metaG_FD_165511 | JGI IMG/M metagenome (GOLD analysis project Ga0193742, IMG submission 165511) | Soil microbial communities from a riparian zone of the East river system, Colorado, United States - L2c1 | ecosystem: Environmental > Terrestrial > Soil > Riparian zone | place: USA: East River... | reverse complement strand
TGATCACCTCTTTTGTACAGGGAAAAACCTTCAATTATCTGACATACAGTATGGTTTCTTCTACTGACAAATGTTGCAATACATAAATTATCTGACACTGTTTCATCATTTGTCTGACACTTCCCACAAATTATCTGACACCACCTTCTATATTAGGGGAGACAAAATATTTTTTGTGCAAACGGCCCGCCATAGTATAGCTGTAATATTACGGAACGTAACAAATTAGGTGGGAATAATCTGATGAATTCGTTGCCGTTTTCTCTAATAGAAATTAGGTGATTATCCGAACTGCAAATAAAGTTACAAAGAATAAAATTCTACTTATTGCTGAGCCACTGAGCCATGCACACAATGTCTAGGTTCCTCGGGCATTGATGTCCGGAATCTTGAAACGGCACTTCCGCCAAATGGGCCCTTTTCTGTCTGGAAATGAACCGGCTTGCAGGTCAAATTTCTTAAAATTTGTCTGGATTCTGGCCTTTATCAGCATTATCCGGGGTCCTACAATGAGGTGGGGTCCGGTATGGGCCGGATGAGGCGGAATTCTCATTTCCGACTTTCTTACGAAAAAGGTTAATTTGGCCGATAACCCCGAAGTTGGTCCTTCGATAACCGGAGATACAGCAGTGCTGAGTGCGCAGGCGCGCGCAGGGCTTATTGGGGATTTTGCTTGACATGTTGCAATGGCTTTAATCTAATCCATTTCCATTGTCGATCTCCAGCTAGATTACGGAAAACCTTACAATTCATGGTTTCTAGGTACAGCGTCCACGAGGAATCCATTTACCGATATGAAGCCAAGTATGGGAATTGGGTGGGCCGGCCACTCTTAAGCGCGAGATGGTATCTAATTTATAATGGAGAGTTCAAGAATATGGGTATAATAAAGAGGAGAAGGTTGCGTAAGCATCTAGCAGAACCCCAAATGTCCTCCATGACGAGTTGCAAGTTCGAATCCTACCATCAGGAAGAAACCCAGACCTAATACGACCCCGAGGCCCTGTTGAAACCTGGAGCCTTCGTCGACTGATTTCAAAATAGTAAGTGCTTCGGAAGAAGGTTCGGCTTTGGCGTATTCGCCAGTAAGCCAGCTATCGCCTTGGAGAAACATCTCCCTCGATGAAAACACCTCCAAAATCTCGCACTCGAAGCTCGGAATGGCGAGGGTATATTTCCTCCACAACTGATTTGATCCCTCGTGCTTGGTAGAATAGGCACCAGGCGTTTTGTCTTTGTCGTCAACCGAGCCAAGACCAACCGCCAGAAGTTCGAAGGCTGGTACTTGCTCAAGACGCCTGAACATCTGGCCAATGGCGTACTTTTCTCGGAGGAAAAGGTCAGCACATTGCGGGGAGGTCATGCGAACAGTGGATGTTGCGGTGCAGACGATCTTCCCTGCACATTGAAGGTGCACTTGGCGAGTTTGGACGATGGGAGAATTGGGAGAGGCGGAGGCGGTAATGCTTGCACTGGGATTGGTGATGGGTTCCGCGGCTGACTGTAAGGAAGTCTGACGGACTGTTTGAGAGTATACGAGGGCGATGACGATTGGGCGAGCAAAGAATGCGCTGCCAACAACTTCAATCAACGTAATCAAGAGCAAGTGTCAGTATCACATACCTCAGGACTCTTTGAAGGTCGCCTTGGGTAGAGAGGGCGATCCTTTCTACACCATTGACCTCCGTGGGCCATGGATACTGGAACGACTAAGACGTCAGCACCTCGTTCATCGATGATAGGGCTGAACTCACACTGATGCTAGTTGTCCTCGCGTTGTAAGAATCGAAAGAAGGCATTCTTAGACTTTGGGAGTTTGGGGGTAAGTTTATGGAAGCTCAGATGGAACCATGGCGTTCATTAAAAAGAGACGGATTTTTGAATCGGTCCTGTAAGCCACTGCCGTTACCCTTTTGGACTATTAAGGGCCTGTTTGTGTCCGTGGTTATCTATGGAGCAACTTCGGGGCTGTCTGCAGTACTCCAGTCCAGTCTGGCAACTCGGAGTTAGACGGTAGAACGGGGGCCGGTGTCGTAGTGAGATCTGGTATGGAAAAAGGGAAGTAAAATTGCAGCACACGCGCTCGAAGGAAGACGCTTGTCATTGTTTGTAGATCTTTGCTATCTCCAACAAACTGTTTCTGAACTATTGAATTCTTTCCGATGATCAAGAACGGAGATCAACTATTGGCCTTACAGGTTCAGGCTTTTCTTGAAGCATCGGAAGACGTCGACGTCGATGCCGAAACTATTGAAGATATCTTACAGGCTCTCATAGTTGACAGAGAAGATGTTGATGATGCTGAAACTCGCTCCGAAACGCAAATGAATGAAGATGAGGATTCAGACGGAGAATTTGAAGCTTCCATTCAAGAATTAGATATCTCTCCGTTATTCGAGGGAAATCATGAAGGTTTTTCTTGCTTCCGCGCCATTCTTCCCATCAACTTATGTTTCACAAGCGGCAGAGACCTGGTCAAAGCAAGAAATCAAGCAAATGCTGCATCTCCTCAAGGAGCGTGGTTAGTTTTTTCTCACAAGTCATCATCGGCGCGTCTGATAAGGGTTTCTTTGCTATAGGATCTTCAGCTTTCATCGAAGAATACGTCCGGACGCGTCAAATCCTGATACCAAAATTATTACACGCGTTTGGCGTCGATCTCGTATGCTGCTATGAAAGGACACCTGCCACACTTTATTAACAGCATCATTTTCAGTGCCCAGAACTTCAAGATCGACGTCCAGCAACAATGATATACTTCCTTCGTGTGGCAATGTCACATCAGTGGGCTAATTATCTTGGTTCCTGGACAACTTTTCTGATCATATCTGCTAGGCTCCGACAGCGCGATAAATTGTCACAGCATAATACAATCGCCGATGCGATTGATCTCATTCAAAAGTCCCAACGCATCTTAATATTGACCGGCGCCGGTATCAGTGCGTTTAACTGTTCCTGGTCTGCTTTATTCATGTTCTGACGGCATCTTATAAAAGGTGTTTCATGCGGAATACCCGACTTCCGTTCTCGAGATGGACTATATGCATCACTCAAGAATCGGGGAGAATACGATTTAGATGATCCACAGCAAATGTAGGAGATTTTGTCTTATCCCGAAAACTCAACAAAAACCCAACAAGCCACAACTCATTCCAATGATCCCAGGTTTGATATACAATATTTTAGAGAGAATCCATCCGGTAGGGACCGATATTCAGCCCGGTTTAAATTATGCCGTTAACTTTCTTTTTCTGCTAGTCTTCTAGTGAGTTACATTAGGAGCCAAGCCAACGACCAATGATGCTTATTGCGCGATATGAACCCAGCTCTTTTGCCAGGTACATTTTCTTACAGACACTGAATCAAGCAAACGGGAGTTTGAAATCGAGAATAGCCAAATATACCCATCGAATTTTGTTCCATCTCCATGTCACCGATTCATCAAAGAGGTGGAAGTTCGAGGGAAAGTAAGTCAGGGCGTTATCAACATGTCAATCATTATAATCTTACCTCTGGCCCTGGTTATTAGTTGCTCAGGGTAGATTTTTTCATATCTCCTTTGTTTAATTTTTCATCCAACCACGAGTTTCACTTCAGAACTATACACAAAATATAGACACATTGGAGACGCTGGCGGGCGTCAAAAAGGTACTCCAATGCCATGGCTCTTTTGCCACAGCCAGTTGTCTACAATGCCGTCGGCGTGTACCGGGTTCCGAGATCGAATTCGACATCCTCAGACAGAAAGTACCCCTTTGCACTGTCTGCAATGGAAGTAACGCTGGACCACTTCCTCCGAAGGGGAAAAAAAGTGTCAAGAAAGCGAAAGGCCAATGGGATAGCGATGTAGAAGACGAAAGTGATGGACCTGAGTATCCTACAGGTATTATGAAAGTAAAGTGATTATTTACGCTGAACACGGAGCTTTGCTCACCTTGAAATTTCTTAGCCCGATATAACGTTCTTTGGCGAGAAATTAACGGACGAGTTCGATAAGTCTCTTGCTGAAGATCGTTTTAAAGTGGATTTGTTACTTGTGATAGGTACTTCACTGAAAGTGTCGCCTGTTGCTGCAATACTTTGTAAGTTTTGAGTGAACCTAATCGATAGATGTGTGGTTACTGATACGAAATCTAGCACACCTGCCTCATTCGATACCCCAGGTATCCACGTGTCGCTCTGGAAGAGGCACCGATGTTGACTGACCTACCTCTTAGATCCTTATCAACAAGACTCCTATCCGGCACATAAACCCAGATGTGAGTTGGCAGATTTCGCCCATGCGCAAGGAATGTAACAAACTTTATCCCCCTAAGATTGTACTTCTCGGAAATGCCGACGATATTGTTCTATACCTTTGTCATCAACTCGATTGGCAACTACCACCCCCAAGTGAGACTATTCAATCAACATCAAATCAATCGACTCGCCTTTATCCATCGCGAGTAAACCTCAAAAAGCGGGCATCGACTGAAGACCGATGCGAAATACGAGAAATACAACCTCCTCGTCAGGTTGGAGAAAGGTAAAAAAAAATCAATCAACATTTTAAAAAAATATACTCTCACCCTCTCTCATTCATGAACAGTCACGTCTGGTTATTCGATGGCGCTGAAGGTGGGAAGTGGCTGCAACAGCTTCAGTGTCAATTGGGGATTATCCCAGGATCGATACCATCAAGTGCTGTGACTTCTGGAGACAACAGTCGTCAATCGACGCCAAGCAGTGGTTCTGCCAAGGATGGAGAGGAAAGTCGCAGAGAGTTCAAAAAAGCTCGCGTCGGATGATACATCTATATATATGATGAACTTGGTTCCGTTTTCTGTTTATCCTCGTCAACCCTATTGGCACCTCAAGTATGTGCCCAAGTAAAGTCGTTTTAACATAAATATAGTGTATTTGATGCAGGCAAAGTACATGTACCTAGAGAGTCCTATTTAGCCTTAATTTAATATTACTATCGACTACCGATTGTTCGACTATCGTTTGACGAAATAGATGAGTCGCTTTAACTCGAAGGATGGTCCACAGGTCGCTCATGCGACATGATCCACCAAGGTTCCTGATAAGTGTCCAAGCTTAATACGTCGATTTTAACATATCGCGAAACTTTGAGAGGTTTTTTACCCAACATACTGCGAAGATCTTCATCAACGAGAAGCATGCGTATAGGGTAGCCTGCACTGCGACGGAGAGGTAGAAAGTTACACAAGGCGCCATGGAATTTTTCCATTTGCGCCTGGCGGATCAAGCCAGTGACGAGAGTATCAAGGTGTTGCCAATGTGACGTGAAAGTAATCTTGACTCGGTCCTCTTGATAGAAATTGGCGTATGGTAGGTAGAGGTGGGTGATAGTGGGAAAGGCGGTAGGAAATTGGAAGTGGTAGGAAAAATCATAGGATGGGATGGTAAGATATTTCAGCGCGGGGAATTTGACATGGCCTCTCATCTGAGGAGTGTCAAAGAGGTGGCTATAACTGTTGAATGAAGATCCGAGCCACAATGATTCCAGGTTAGGTGCAGAGACAGATAGAAGAATTTTAACAGAAAACAAGCTCGGGTCTGGAAGGCGGAGCGCTTTCAGATGGGTCATGGAGAACCCTGGCCCATTGCCATGCCAAGGCCAATGTGATACATTCAAAGAACCTTGAATAGAAAGATTGCGAAGGGAAGGAGGGGCGGTTATAATTTCAACGAAAGATTGATATGATAGATCCATCGTATCGGTGAGTGTGTGGAGGTGGAGGGTGGTGAGGTTCTGGAGTGACAAAGTCACGCAATCTGGTAGATCGGTTTCTAAGAACGTTAACTGTGGAAGACCCGTGCTGAAAGCTTTGAAGCCCGCAGTGCGGGGGCCTATCGTAGCCGGATGACCTATATTCATTCGCAGGCGCCGCAGGTGGGGAGCAACGGAATTGGAAAGGTGTGATAGGAGAGTAAGGGCTGTGAGTTCGAAGCAGGATATGACGAAGAGACTGCGTGCTCGGTGGATATGGGGAAATAGTGTCTTCACGATTGACTGGATAAGGGCATTTCTTTTACCGGCTGAACGGATGAGCATGCGTTTATCCACATTGTAGATATCGACTCGGACGTCGAGGAGCATTTGTGATGATCTTTGCAAGTAGTTAGCCGCACACTCTGAACGTTTGGAGTAAATGTCAATCCTTGTCCAAAGCGAAGGTGTTGTGAGGGCAACAGCTCTCCACAGAGAGGAGACATGGCTGAGGATAACTTCGAATGGGAGTTTGTACTGAATGCGACGTTTCGATAGTGTCATTTCGAAGATAACGGCTAGTAACTCTGGAGGCATCGAGGCGATGCCCGGAGGCTCAGGCTCTATCGATACATGATCAGGAATCGTTGCGCTCTCGGATCCCGCTGCTTCAGTGGCTTTACTGCTCATGGATCGTTCGATTAGAGACCAGTCAATGGGTGAGAGTCATCAACGGTCGGGTGACGCCGTAAACGGACGTCTTATTTTGACAGGAGGTTTTTATCACCGCGCAATCGTCAGGCAATGAGCTCACGTTCCAATGGTTCGGCCAACAACTCCTCGATCAAATCCCTGGAGTCAAATTGATTCGGGTAATGCCGTTAGCCTTTTTTCTGTGTCTTTTGGCGAAAATAAATTCCACTGTTGCGTGAGAGTTCGAGATTGATTAATATTAATATTCACCTGTCGAGCGGTGTCGAGCTGAGTGAAAGTAAAATAACATATTGGCTCCTTCACTGTCCTTCACACCAGAATTTAAAATTCTGAATTGACAAATTCGTGGTGATTATATATAGCTACAACAAGGTAAATTTTTGAGTACGATATAATAACTACAGAGAGTAGGAGAAAGAAATCATTGAGTGGGCGAAATCTGCCAGGCAGATTATGAGCGGCAAACACTCCGTGAGAAAAATGTAGCACGTGGACATCAAGCTTTGATCATGTGATGACTGTCGTTCCAGCGAATTTTGTTTTTTCCTTGGTCAAGGCGGCGGCCAGTGTCTGTAATACTCTGTATGTCGTCCGTTCCGACTCGCAGTGCAGTGTCGGCGAATTCTCGGCCTTAGTCGGTTACACGACCTTCCCTGCTTTCTGGCCATTTCAATTAGACGCGACATGCAATTATTGGTTATTCAATGTGGTCACCATCTCAAATTCTTCCAACGTGCTTCTCTACTGCTTGCATTTCCAAAGCATAGGACGTTATACACAGGGCTATCACCTAATAGGTTACCACAACCTTTCTCTCAAACACCAACCACGAGTTTTCCTTCGAATTCTGTGGCGGTGTTTACTTCAACAAAGCACACAACGCGCACTGTGACTTCGTCTGTGTCGCCATCAGAGGAACCGGTTTCTTCTCAAAAGTCCACTTCTGGACGACCTCAGTCATCCGAAGTCGAGTCCAACTCTCCATTTACCCCAAAGAAGGAAATCATAAACCCCAGGTCACCTGCTACTCAATTTGGCATCATCGCTGGCGTGTTTCTACGTCACACGGCACGATCTCTTGGGTATCTAGTACTCCCAGATGGATATATTCGGGTTTCTGATATGGTAACTTCTTTTCTCTAAATAAATTTGCTGAGCCTGCCGTGCTGACGAGACGTTATACAGTTGACCTATAGCTATTTTGGAAGGTTCAAATTTCTTGAATTTGCGCACTTCATGAAGAACGATCCAATGGACCGTTTCGAAATGGCGCTGTTACCTGATTTGGTGGATGGAATTCTTCAAAAAGTGTGGTGGGTGAGGGCAAAATATGGTCATTCGATGCTAGTACGTGTCCACAACCTAGTCATTTATTCTCCTTTGCTGATCTCCAAGACAGGAAGTCAGCCATGCCACTAAACGGATTTCTCGTGTCGAAAAGCTGCCTATTGTATATTATATTACTCGTCTATCGAATTGGGATTACATACGTGAGTTCTAGATATGACGTCAGTTCATGGTCTCTCAAATTGCTTGCATCAGGCGAGCACGGTATTCCCGAAGGCCCAGGTCATCTTATACCTCTTATCGACAAGTCGCGTTCTAACATTTTCCATGGTCTGTCCAACACATAAATGGAGTTGACGACTGACATAATACCGACGTTTTAGATTACGTTCCCGCACATGCAAAGGCTCTCTCCATTTCCGTCGACCCGACGAAGGCTGCAGCTATGGGTGTCAAATTCTTTCACACTAAAGAGACCCAACTCATTGCCACCGGTGACTGGAACCAAGTGATACCTCTAAAGGCATTGAAAAGCGTGGTCGAACTTGAGTTCACTAAAGAGACACTGAAATGAGTCGTCCTGCTACATGGTCAACCACCACTCGCAACCCCCCGCGACCCGCAGAAAGCCGAGGATTCTGCGCTTCGGCCGCACCCTGTCGTACATGCTTCGTTTGAATCTTGTCGTCAGGTGTGCTTATGGCACGTATCTCATGACCACAATATGGTTCTACTTAGGACTTTGTCCTCGACCACTCCTGGCACGTCATACCAACATGTGACACAGGTTTGCTTGCTACGCTTCAATGTGCTGCATCCTGGGACCGACATATATCCGCCACTCCTACCGTAAATTTGTATAATTGCCCCTCCAACGGCGAGGACTATCCTATACAATTACAATAACTTTGTTATGGACATCAAGAAGAAAACAAAACCTATGGAAAAACAAATTCGAACGAGACCATCACAGCACAATCTTTTTAGATACGACTTCCATACACATCCTTGGGCGCCACACCAGCTTGGCCCTTACGAATGTTGGCTTGCGCCCATCTGAAGTCGAGGAAACTCAGTGCGGGGTACTCATCTTTTTTCCCAACTGGAGACAACGTACTTTTTAATTCTGATCGACTCGATCTGGATGAAACCTGTCGTATCAGTTGGCTCAAAGCCACCTAGTTCATCCATGGACGACTGTTGCTCGTCATATAGGCCCTAAAACGCAACAAAAAAAATCAGCATTTTTCAAAAAACCGTACTTTCAGATGCGAGATAAAAAATGTGCAGACCTCGGAGCTCTCCCGACCCTCCACGACAACGTTTCCTTTGTACAATTTCAATCGTACCAACCCGTTAACGGTCCTCTGGCTCGTTGGGATAGAGCTAGTAATGAACTCCCTTTCGGGAGTGAAGAAGTGACCGTTGTACAGGATTCGACTGAATTCGATGGTGGTGAATTGGTCCCTCAAGGCACGGACATTTCTGTCCAAGGTAAGGCCTTCCAGATCAACATGGGCGACTCGCAGGATGGTGGCACCAGGCGACTCGTAGCATCCTCTAGATTTGACACCGATGAATCGATTCTCAACGATATCGATTCTGCCAATACCGTGTTTCCTTCCCAGAGCGTTGAGTGCCAAGAATATATCTACACCATCAGTGTACTCTTTTGCATCAGCAGGCACCACGACTTTGACCGGAAGACCGCCTTTGAATTCAATGGTAATGAGCTCGGGAGTTTGTGGGGCTTCTTCGGGGGCAGTGGTAAGTTTCCACATGTCTGTAGGTGGGGTGGTGTTGGGGTCCTCGAGTATACCAGCTTCATACGAGATGTGGAAAAGGTTCTCGTCGGTTGACCAGGGCTTAGCTGCAGTTTGCACGACGGGAATTCCTTTCTGGTCTGCATAAGCCAGAAGGGCCTGTCGGCCAGGGAAGCGATTGTAGAATTCTGCCGATGGAATAACTTTAGCATAAATGAAAGAAATATATTGCATGAGACCAACCTGGGATTCGCCACGGCGCGATAACTTTGATGTCTGGCTTGAGACCGTAGAAAGCAAGTTCAAATCGGACTTGATCGTTTCCTTTGCCAGTGCAACCGTGCGAGACAAAGCTTGAGGATTGGTACATTAAATGTAAGCCCACGATTACGGACCCAAAATATGTCGACTCACTCGCAACCTTCCTGTTCAGCAACAGCAATCATACCACGGGCAATAACGGGACGAGCAAGAGATGTTCCGAGGAGGTAAACATTCTAGGTGTCAACGGAAAAAAAAAAATTCAGCAATGTAATCAAATCAATCACCTTCAAAA
>Ga0193742_1002753_pt1 | contig 10036 bp, 8 predicted proteins | sample L2c1metaG_FD_165511 | JGI IMG/M metagenome (GOLD analysis project Ga0193742, IMG submission 165511) | Soil microbial communities from a riparian zone of the East river system, Colorado, United States - L2c1 | ecosystem: Environmental > Terrestrial > Soil > Riparian zone | place: USA: East River... | reverse complement strand
CACCTCCGGCGCGCGCATCGTGTGCCACATGCCGACCGAGTAGGCCCAGCCAGGTACCTCGTTGTCCTCAGCGACCCCGACGACGCTCCAGCCGTACTCCTCGACGTGCCACACCGTGTTGCGGTCGAACTCGTCTTGCTCGACACCGTCCGGCGCGCCGGCGCACAGCCAACAGTGGCAGTCCCCCTGAGTGTTCACGGGACCGAACCCTACGACGGGGGTACGACACCCGCCGCGCCGCCGGCGCCCTCCTCGAGCAGTCCCCGGTCATACGCCAGCGCCACCGCCTCCGCACGCCGGCCGGCGCCCAGCTTGGCCATGATCCGCGACATGTGCACGCTGACCGTCTTCTCGCTGATGAACAGCTCGTCGCCGACCTGTTTGTTGGTCCGGCCCAACGCGACGAGCGCGAGCACACTGCGCTCCCTCGGCGTGAACAGGTCGACCGTGTCCCGCGGCGCCGGCCCGTCGCCCAGCGCGATCCGCGCCCGCTTCGCCAGCGCCCGCACCGCGTCGAGCAGCGGCCGCGCGCCGAGTTCCTCGGCCACCTCGGCGGCCTGGCACAGCTCCTGGCGCGCCTCGTCCCGGCGGTCCGCGCCGAGCAGCGACTCGCCGAGCCGCCACCGGCACACCGCCTGCTCGTAGACCGCGCCGTAGCCGAACGCGTCGACGGCCGCCTGCCATCGCGCCGGGTCGCTCGCGCCGTGCAACCGCGACAGCTCCGCCTCCGCCCTGGCCAGCCACCCCCGCCCCTCCAGCCCGAGCTCGCCGGTCCTCGGCCGGCCGAGCCGCGCGGTCGTGCGCGCGTGCTCGACGAGGCCCTCGCCGGCCTCGACAGCCGCGCGGACGGCGTCCGCCGCCCCGGATCGCCTTGCCCGCTGCGCCAGTTCGGCATACAGGGTCACGCCGAGGCTGCCGAGCCGGATGCCGATCATCACCCACTGGCCGCCGACCCGCTCCACCCAGTCGAGCGCGTCGCGCACCACGGCGACGCCCTCCTCCGGCCGGCCCCGCCACAGCGCGAGGTCGGCGCCGACGCCGCCCATCACGGCGCTGATCTGGAAGTCCAGGTGCCACTCCGACCGCAGTTCGGCGGCCAGCTTCGCCGCCTCGGCGAGCCGTCCGCGACCGACCATCACCTGGCTGCCGACCGCGGCGAGCCGCGCCGACATCGTGCTGTTCAGCCGTCTGGCCGGCGCCCCGGCCGCGGCCTCGCTCTCGTCCCAGTCCCCGCTGGCGTAGCGGCAGATCGCCTTCATCGTGCGCAGCTCGAAGCCGTAGGTGCTCCAGGTGAGACCGGTGCTCCTGGCCCGATCGAGGCCGACGTCGATGACGTCGTTCGCCTCGTCGAGATCGCCGTTCTCGTAGCGGTTCACGGCCAGGTAGTGGTGCGCGCGCAGCTCGACGGTGACCGCCTTCGACTCGGTGGCCAGCCGCACCGCCTGCCGCAGCCTGGCGCGGCTCGCCTCGTTGTCCCCCTCGGCGTCGTCCAGCGCGCCGAGCGTGATCAGCGCGTCGGCCTCGACACCCCGCTCGCCGATCTCGCGCGCATCCCGCACGGCCAGCTCGGCGAACTCGCGCGCCTGCGCCACGTCTCCGGTGACCCGCAGGATCATCGCGTAGACGGTGAGCACCCACGCCTTGTGCCAGCTCGGCGGTGCGTCGGCGATCAGCTCCCAGGCGCGCTCGATGATCGTCCGCGCCTCGTCCTCGCGTTCCATCACGTACAGTGCGAACGCGAGCCGGCGGCGCAGGTGCGCCGAGGCGATCAGGTCCCCAGCGTCGTCGGCGATCCGCACCGCGGACCTGGCGAACGCCACCGCCCGCTCCGGCTCTCCCGAGCTGCCGGCGAGCAGGGACGCCTGACCGAGCAGGTTGGTTTCCTTGATCTCGGCCGGCCGCTCGTCCGACGGCACCACGTCCCACAGCTTCAGCGCCCGTTCCAACTGGTGCAGCGCCTCGGTCGGCGCACCGGCCTGCCGCGCCTCCTCGGCGGCCTCGACCGACGCGGCGAGCGCCTGCGGCAACTGGTGGCTCTCCATGCTGTGGTGCGCGAGCGCGGCGTAGACGCCCCGCTGTCCGCGTTCGGCGGCCAGGTGCTTGGCGTACGCGGCGTGCATCCGGACGCGTTCGCCGGGCAGCAGGTCGCCGTACACCGCCTCGCTCAGCAGCGCGTGCCGAAACGCGTAGACCTGGATGCCCTTGTCAGTTGCGGCGACGAGCACGTGGTGCTGCACCGCCTCGCGCAGCGCCTCCTCCAACTCGACCTCGGTCAGCGCGGCGACCTCCGCCAGCATCACGTGCGGCGCGCGGCGGCCGGCCACCGACGCCACCCGGATCACCCGCTGCGCCGCCTCGCTCAGTCGCTCCACTCTGGACAGCAGGACGTCGACGAGCGTCGCGGGGATCCCGCCACAGCCGTCGGCATAGGCGGCGAGCAGCTCCTCGGCGAAGAACGCGTTGCCCTCCGACCGGCCGGCGACCTCGCGGACGGTGTCCTCGTCCAGCACCTCCTCGGCGAGCGCGACGACGAACGCGCGCGAGTTCGCCGCGCTGAACGGCGTCAGCTCCAGCCGCTCCACGGCGGGCAGCCGGACCAGCTCGGCGAGCAGTGGGCGCAGCGGGTGGCGGCGGTGCAGGTCGTCACCCCGGTAGGTGCAGACGATCAGCAGTGCCATGCCATCGCGAAGCCGGGCGACGAGGAACGCCAGCAGGCGTCGGGATGAGGCGTCCGCCCAGTGCAGGTCCTCCAGCACCAGCACGACGCAGCGCCCCGCGGCCAGCTCACCGAGCACCGCGTGCACCGCGTCGAAGAGCTGCAGCTGACCGACGTCCTGCTCAGGCCGCTGGCCGGTGCGCCCGTTGCCCACCACGACACTGCCGTAGCTGAGCGAGCCGCCCGGTCCTGGGTCCGGCCCGGCCGGCACGCCGACGTCGGACAGCAGCCGGGCAAGCGGCGGGTGCTTCTGCACGACCCGCTCACGATTGGGGGCCTGGCCGAGCGCCTCGGCGAACGGGAGGTAGGGCAGACCGGTCTCGCCGGCGTCGAGGCACCGGCCGGTGAGCACCACCGCGTCCTTCTCCCGTGCCATGGCGGTGAGCTCGTCGGTCAGCCGGGTCTTGCCGACACCGGCGTCACCGGAGACCAGGACGGCCGCGGGCGAACCCGCGGCCGCCTGATCGAAGCTGGCGCGCAACCTCGCGAACTCCCGGTCGCGCGCTACCAGCGGTATTCCGGATCCGAGGCGGGGCACACGGTGATGCTCGCACACCTCAGGCAGCGTTCTGGTCTCCACGCACGGTCACACTGTGCTGGCCGCGCAGGCGCCGCCACCACGCGTGCGGTCCGTGGCGTACCGGATGCGCGTACGCGAGTACCTCGTTGATCTCCGCGCTGCGCAGGGCGCGCTCGACCCGGTAGTCCATCTCCGCGCGAACCGCCTCTGGGGTCCAGTTCATCTCAGTCTCCTCATCCGTGCTTTCGCTGACAGGATCGAGACTGCTGGTAAGGCGGGACGGCCGGCATCGGTGGTTCGGGCACGGCTGGCGATGGAAAGCCCTCAGCCGGCGGACTGGCAGCGGGTAAGGGGTGGCGCGGGGTAAGGGATCTGGGTGTGCGGTGGGTGCTCCAGGGTCCGGAGAGCAGCCACCGTCATTCACGTCGTTGCCGGACGTGGGAACCGGCGCAGTATGTTGGAATCAGGCGAGATCCAAACGCCCATCCTTGACGACTCCGACGAATGCGGAGAAGCCGGTTCCGGAGAACACGACGTCGCCCGCATCCGGGTTCTTGGAATCACGTACTGCTGCGCCGTTTCCGGCCACGACAAGCTCGACACAGTCGTTGCCCGCGCCGCTGTAGCTGCTCTTGCGCCACGTGGCACCTGCCAGGTCAGAAACGGTCACGCTTGCGCTCCTCTCTCTCCCAATCGACTCAGGCCAGCCCGTTGGCCGCCCGTTCAAGGAGGTCGACGGTGTCATCTGGCTTCAACGCCGCCGCCCGAAGATGGTCGAACATCAACGTATACCGGTGCACGTCCGATGGCTGTTCCAAGTAGACACCCGTGGTGGTGTTCTCGACGTAGACGACATCGGGATCCGCCTGCTCGGGAAAGCCGAGGATGAGGAACGGACCTTCCATGCCGGCGTGCGCGCCGGCCAAGAACGGCACCACCTGGAGCGTCACGTGCGGCAGCGCGGCGAGCTCGACGAGCCGCAGCAGCTGCTCCCGCATGATCCGCGGCCCGCCGACGATGCGGTGCAGCACGGCCTCGTCGATGACCGCCCAGTACTCGGGCGGGTGCGGCTCGTAGAGCAGCTTCTGCCTGGTCATCCTGGCGTCGACCCGGCGCCCGACGTCCGAGTCCGGCACATCCGGCCGGATCGAGCGGATCACGGCCCTGGTGTAGTCCTCGGTCTGCAGCAGCCCCGGCACGAGCAGCGCCTGGTGGGTGTGCAGCGACGACGCGTCGGACTCCAGGCCGACGAAGGAGCCGGTGAACACCTCGTTGTAGGCGTGCCACCAGCCCTTCTTCCGCGCCTCCCTGGCGAGCTGCACCAACGCCTCGCGCTCGTCGTCGTCGATGCCGTACACCTCGAGCATGTCCCGCACGTCGCGCGGGGTGACCCCGACGTGCCCCGTCTCGATGCGGCTGATCTTGGACGCGGAGCACTCGAGCTTCTCGCCGACCTCGTCGATGGTCAGCTCGGCGGCCTCACGGAGCCGGCGCAGCTCCATGGCGAGCCGGCGCCGACGCACCGTCGGAGAAGGCCCTCGGGTCACGTCTGCTCTCCTCACCTCGTCGAACAGCTCGAAATCGATGCTCTCACCAGTAGCGACAGATCACGAAGGGTGCTGCGAACAACGGTGCATGCAGTCTGTAAGCGGTCGATGACAAACGCCATCGCCTTCACCCAAACGTGTAGTGCAACTTGCAATATGCGGATGGGGTGACGCAGGCTTGGTGACCGAGGCCGGCGGATCCTGCCGCCCGGCCCGACCCGAACGAGAAACACGGCAGCCGATGCTTCGACGCGTCGCTGGGGCCCCTTTCGACGGTCATGACGGGAGTCATGGTGAACAGTCCGGTCTTTGGCCAGCTGGAGTCCGCATTAGCCGGCTACCTCGCCGACGTCACGCGCCGCGCCCACTCCTACGACGACCGGACGGCCGCCGCCGTCGCCCGCAACGAGTTGCCGCGCATCGTCGAGACGCTCAAGGCGGTCCTCGACGAGCACGAGCCGGACGAGAACGGCCGCTGCGCGACCTGCCGGACCAAGCGGTTCGGCCGGGCGGTGGCGCCGTGCCGGGCCTATCTGACCGCGCACCTGTGCCTGGTCGTCACCGAGGACGGTGACCCGGCGGACCAGGCGGACCCGGCCGCGACGACGCTCGTCATGCCGAGCGCCCGTCGGTACCGGGAGGTGCCTGGCTGACACCGACCACGAGCGCGGGAGCTCCCCAAGAACCCGCGTCTCGTTGACGGGCGACTCGTCTCCCCCACTCTCCCCCGGGTCGCCCGACACAATGGGGCGGGGCCGGTAGCGTCCCCCGACGTTCCCGGCCCCGCCGCATGTCGAGTTCGCCGTCAGCAGGCCTTCACCCAACTGCACTCCAAGTCCAGGCGCCGATTGGCGCCCTGTCGTGGCGAGTCCTCGATCCGTGGCGCCGGGGCGGTGCGCGCACCGTCCCCGGACTTCCCCGCCAACCGGATCGCGACGGCGTCCTCCAACACCTTGGCGTCCAGCCCGATGGTGTTGTTCGTGACCATCGAGAACACCAGGCGCTCCCCGCTCGCGGAGTCAACGTAACCGGACAGGCTGCTGACTCCGGTCAGTGAACCGGTCTTGGCGTGCACATTTCCCTCAGCCGGGGTACCCCGCATCCGGTTGCGCAGCGTCCCGCCGACGAGCCGGTCCGGGTTTCCGGCAATGGGCAGCGCCGCGTACCACTGGGCGAACCACGGCTTGCCGCTCGCCGCGACGAGCAGCGACGCCAGCTGATCCGGCGCGATCTGGTCCATCCTGGACAGTCCGGAGCCGTCCACGAGGGACACCGTGGCCGGGTCGATGCCCAGGTTGGGCAGGGTCGCCGCGACGGCCTCGACGCCGGCGTGCCAGCTGCCATCGTCCGCGGCCTTGCGGCCGATCGCCTTCATCAGGATCTCGGCGTGCATGTTGTTGCTCAGTTTGAGGAACGGCACGGCCAGCTCGACCAGCGGCATCGACTCGTGCGCGGCGAGCCTGGTCGCGTCGGCCGGGGTCGCGCCGCCGGTGGTCGGCCCGGTGACGGTCACCCCGTGCGCGCCGAGCGCGGCACGGAACAGCGCGGCCGCGTAACCGGTCGGCTCCCACACCGCCATCCACTCCTTCGTCGGTGCGCCGTCGGCCGGGATCGAGCCGGACACGGTGATCGTGTTGGCGCCGTGCACCCGGTCGACGGTCACCGCCGCCTCGGCTCCTGCGGCGCCGGTGACGGCGGTGTTCTGGATGGTCACGTAGTCGGTCGGCGGCTCGGTGGTGACGACCGCCGGCGCACCCTCGGCACCGGGGGCGACGTTGACGATGATCGAGCCGGCGTCGTAGTCGGTGTCCGGCGCGGCGGTGAGCGCGGAGGTCTGCGCCGAGTAGTAGTACGGCTCGTCGTCCCACGCCCAGCCGTAGCCGAGCCGCACGGTGTCGAACCAGGTGTCGTCGGCGACCAGGCCGCCGGACACCGTCGTCACGCCGGCCGCGGCGACCTGCGCGGCGAGCGCGTCGTAGTCCGTGGCGAGCATGGTCGGGTCGCCGGTGCCACGCAGGTACAGGTCCCCGTCGAGCACGCCGCCGGCGACCGGACCGCTGGCCGCGGCGGTGGTGTCGAACCGGTAGTCCGGCCCGAGGAGCTCCATGGCGACGGCCGAGGTGACCAGCTTGGCGTTGGACGCGGGCTGCTGGCGGCGGTCGCCGCTGCGGTTGTAGAGCGTCTCGCCGTCGAGGGTGCGGACCACCAGCCCGACGTCGGCGCCGCCAAGACCGGGGTCGGCGAGGATCGCGTCGAGGTCCTTGCCGAGGGTGTCCCGGTCCTGCGCGGTGGCCGGCGCCACCACCCCTGGCAGCACGGCGAACAGCGCGCCGGCGAACAACACGAGGACGGCCACGAACAGGGTCAGGCGCGAGGTGGGGCGTCGATCCTGGGACACGGGAACCCCCAACGGGTCACGGGCAGAGTGTGTGGGAACCTTCCTACCCCGGTACCCGCGGTGACCGGAACCGCCTATCGGACGCGCAGCAGCCCCTCCTGCACGACGGTCGCGATGTGCGTGCCGTCGCGGGAGAAGAACCGGCCGGTCGCGAGGCCACGCGCGCCAGAGGCGCTCGGCGAGTCACAGTCGTAGAGCACCCACTCGTCGAACCGGAGCGGACGGTGGAACCACAACGCGTGATCGAGGCTCGCGCCGGACACCTCGCCCTGGCCCCAGTAGACGCCGTGCCGCACGAGCACCGAGTCGAGCAGCGTCAGGTCCGACGCGTACGTCAGCATGCACACGTGCAGCAGGTCGCCGTCCGGGGTGTCTGGCAGCAATCCGTCGGCGCGCATCCAGACCTGGTTGCGCGCCTCGCGCCGCCCACCGCGGCCCCGCACCTCCCACGGCGGCTCGGTCACGTACCGCACGTCGATCGGCTGCGGCAGCTTGGCCAGCCGGCCGAGCTGGTCGGCCCACTTCAGCAGGCTCTCCGTACGCGACGGCAGTTCCTCCGGCGCCGGGACGTCGGGCATCGGCTCGGCGTGCTCGATGCCCGGCTCCGCCCGGTGGAACGACGCGGACAGCGAGAAGATCGCCTTGCCGCGTTGGACGGCGACCACCCGGCGGGTGGTGAACGAGCGCCCGTCGCGGATCCGGTCCACCTCGTAGACGATCGGCACGCTCGGGTCGCCCGGCCGGATGAAGTACGCGTGCAGCGAGTGCACCCGCCGGTCCGGCTCGACTGTCCGCCCGGCGGCGACCAGCGCCTGGCCGGCGACCTGTCCGCCGAACACCCGCACCGGGGAGACCTCCGGGCTCACGCCGCGGAAGATGTTCTCCTCGATCCGCTCCAGGTCGAGCAGGGCCACCAGCAGGTCGACCGCGGTCTGACCGCGCGACACCTGCTCGCCGCCGGCCAGTTCGGCCGCCGCCTGTCGAGCCGCCTCCGTCATCGCCACCCCTCAGGTCGGACAGCTCAGGCGTGGTCCTCCTCGCCGAGCCGGTGCACGCGAATGAGGTTAGTCGAGCCGACGGTGCTCGGCGGAGAGCCTGCGACGACCACCACAAGGTCGCCCTGCCGGTAGCGGCCGATGGACAGCATGGAGATGTCCACCTGGCGCACCATCAGGTCGGTCGAGTCCACCTCGGGCACCATGAAGGTCTCGACGCCCCAGGTCAGCGCGAGCTGGCTGCGCACGGCCTGCTCCGGGGTGAACGCCAACAGCGGCAGGTGGGTGTGCAGCCGCGCGAGGCGGCGCACCGTATCACCGGACTGCGTGAAGGCGACCAGTGCCTTGGCGTTCAGCCGCTCGCCGATGTCGCGCGCGGCGTAGGAGATCACGCCACGCTTCGTGCGCGGCACGTGCGTCAGCGGCGGCACCACGGTGGACTCGCGCTCGACCGCCTCGATGATGCGGCTCATCGTCTGCACCGTCTCGATCGGATACCGGCCGACGCTGGACTCCCCGGAGAGCATCACCGCGTCGGCGCCGTCGAGCACCGCGTTCGCCACGTCGGACACCTCGGCCCTGGTCGGCCGAGAGTTGTTGATCATCGACTCCAGCATCTGGGTGGCGACGATGACGGGCTTGGCGTTCTCCCGCGCGATCTGGATGGTTCGCTTCTGCACCAACGGAACCTGCTCGAGCGGCAGCTCGACGCCGAGGTCGCCGCGGGCCACCATCACGCCGTCGAAGGCGAGCACGATCGCCTCGAGGTTGTTGACCGCCTCCGGCTTCTCCAGCTTCGCGATCACCGGCACCCGGCCGCGGCCCGCCCGGTCCATCACCTGGTGCACCAGGTCGATGTCGGCCGGCGACCGGACGAACGACAGCGCGATGAAGTCCACGCCGAGCTGGAGCGCGAACTCCAGGTCCTCGATGTCCTTTTCGGACAGTGGGGGTACCGAAACGTCCATGCCGGGCAACGAGAGGCCCTTGTTGTTGCTGACCTTGCCGCCCTCGGTGACCTCGCAGACCACATCCGGTCCGTCCACTTCGGACACCGTAAGGCCGACGTTGCCGTCGTCTACCAGCAGCCGGTCGCCGGGCTTGGCGTCCCTGGCCAGTCCTTTGTAGGTGGTGGAGACGCGGTCGTGGGTGCCCTCGACGTCCTCGATGGTGATCCGTACGGTGTCGCCGGTGCGCCACTCGACCGGACCGTTCGCGAACGTGCCCAGTCTGATCTTGGGACCCTGCAGGTCCCCGAGGATGCCGACCGCCTGGCCGGACTCGTCGGAAGCGGCCCGCACGAGGTCGTAGACCTGCTTGTGGTCACTGTGGCTACCGTGGCTGAAGTTCATCCGCGCCACGTTCATCCCGGCGGCGACCAGGTCCCGCACCTTCTCGGGGGTACTCGTTGCGGGCCCGAGAGTGCAGACAATCTTCGCTCGTCGACTCACGGCAAGCAGCCTAGCGCGCGTGGCTGGAACGATCCCGAAATACTCGGAAGTAGCCAAAGAATCGATCCAGAACGTTACCGGCCGTTCCGCTCCGAGACGCCTACGTGGTCCCTGGCCCACTCGTTGAACCCGCGCAGCGCACGCCAGGCCGTGCGAACCCGCGCCAGGCAGCCCCGCTCGTGCAGCACGTCGTCCGGCGGCCAGCCGCGCACCGCGTACAGCGAGCGGTGCCGCAGCAGGTCGAGCCGAGGGTGGTCGGGGGCGACGCCGCGCGGCCGGGTCTTGAGCTGGTCGCCCTTGACCTCCCAGCCGGCCCCCGCGAGCTTGTCGACCATCGATCGCAGCACGTCGCCGTGGATCTCCTCGGCGATCGCGGTGCGGAACCGGGCCAGCTGGTCGGGGTGCAGGT
>Ga0193742_1002751_pt1 | contig 10040 bp, 10 predicted proteins | sample L2c1metaG_FD_165511 | JGI IMG/M metagenome (GOLD analysis project Ga0193742, IMG submission 165511) | Soil microbial communities from a riparian zone of the East river system, Colorado, United States - L2c1 | ecosystem: Environmental > Terrestrial > Soil > Riparian zone | place: USA: East River... | reverse complement strand
TTCTGATTATGTTTCGCAGTTTGCCGAATCTATTGAGAATTAATCCAGAATGATATGTAGAAGGATACATTACATATTGGGCTAAATTTAGGTAGAATCTTACATTCTGTACATATTCTAATTGTCTCGAAATTGATACAAAAGGTAATAATCTACTAAATGCAAAATTGAGGCAGAACATATAAATCTCACCAGATTCTAATTATCTTTTGCACTTTGGCAGAATTAAATAAGAATTAAATATTCTGCTATGTGCAAAATTTAATGGTTTTGCAATACATTCTACCACGATTCTGCACACCGCAAAATAGTCCCCTTCCAGCAGTGTGGGTATCTCACCTGATAAGTAGATTAAAGACCTTTTTTGAAAATAAATAAATAAGTAATTCCATAGATCAAGTCTACTGAGCCGCACGGTACGAAGTGGTCTGTATGTAATAATTGAAACTAAATAATTGGGTATGGACTATTCATGCGTATGGCGTGCAAGCAAGTTGGCGAAGGATAGGAAGATATCACCAAGTTCACTATCGGTGCTGGAGGTCACATGTTACGGAAAAATTGGTGGGTCAAAAACATCCAATAGCATTCAGTCGGTGTGCTCTCCGTGTCGAACCAGACCTCGTAGACGGAGCCTAGTGAACGAGTTTCTGTCAAACTTGGGAAAAGCTGTGGGGTGTAAATTAAATTACCGTAAAGGGGTCATTAATTTCCTTATCTTTTGATCTTATCTTGTTCCTATCAACTACTCCTTTACTCTTTTCTCTACCGCCAATATATCACATTTCTTCGTGCGACGCTGACGTAGCAGAGTGCCCCAAGTATTAGGCTGTGCTTATCTCCGCACGATTATGGAGCACCTGGCCATCCACGGTTATTTGTACACCTTGAAATAAAAGAGGACTAATTTAACGACAGTACTTTTGAAGGGTAGAAAAGCCGATGCCGAAGAAACGGCGAATGGAGAGGACGACTCAAACAAGCGTGGGTCACAGAGCAGCAAAGGATTAAAAATGTAGGCATCAACACGTCGAGCTTTTAGTAAAGCTAGCAGGTAAGCCAGCATGAACTTTCGTATGGTGGTCCCGCTCACTGTGAAGACTCAGCCACTAGTTACTAGTCAACCCCCATTTCTGCTGCCTCCTCGCCATCCATTGGATATTGATATAATTGCTTGCTGTGCAACAATCCACGCCAAGAAACTTTGGGGACTGAGGAGACCCGACGCCAAACATGGCAGCGTGGCTTAAGCACATAACTGGAATTGCATCTGAGGCAACTAAACTGCTTATCACTTGACGTTCACTATTCAGGCAGGAAAACGTCAGCGCAAGGTACGGGACACCGAGAGTCCTTAAATTTCCGCGCATGTTACTCCTGTAGATTGATAAATGACTGATGCAGGGGTACCTCGATGATGTTCAATTTGGAGGAGGTCCTTCATCAAGGTACCAGGTACTTTAGCAAGCCGAAACGTTCCCACGATACCAGACTATCTAAGTTGCAGGGCATGCATTAGCCTTTGCGCGAGCCAGATGAATCTGGATGGTATCAGCATTCAGCGGCAACTTGGCGGAGAGAAATGGTGTCCCGACCACCCGAGAAGACCCGCCCGACAGCCATGGCAGAACCTAATAGATCATATGGTGAAGACGACATTATTAATTAAAATTTTTGTGAATGGGCTAGAATGACTCAGGAATACATACAGTGCACACAATAATAATTGTTGACCCTGAAAGGTACTCCGCGTACGGCGACCGTACTACACGGCCCATGAGGTACGGTCACGGTGTGCAGCCACCAACACTTGCAGTTTCTGTCTGCTTTACAACAGTGTAACATTTAATGTCTCTCTCTGCTCTCCTACAAACCCCAAAAATTCACGACGGTCGCTGTTATTCATCCTCATACCTCAAAAAAAAAAGACAGCCAAGTAAATATTAGCCAAGCGGAATTAATCGTTCTGGCTTGGCATAGCCCCCCATTACGAAACCCTCAGAAAGTCCCTGTTGACGCTACCTCAATTAAAAGTTATGCCTTAAATACCACCACCACCTGGTTAATGTTAGAGCCCTAGACGACAAATGTGGTTTCTAAAAGGCTCAGCTAGTATTCGAACTCTTCTTGGATTCTCGCCTTTAGCCTTGTCGTTATTGACGACTATGGGCTCCCCAACTTGCCAGCAAGATGATCACGACGGATACGCGCCTGAGATTAAAGAACTGTACCGTGGAAACAGGGCGTATATTGCAAATGTGGATACAGAGTTACTTAAAATCCTGGCAAAAGACGGCCAGAGTGCGTATTTGTCCATTTGTCTATTTCAAAATCTTATTGATCTAAACATTCTCGCCATGTTTCACTACCGCAGAGCCCCCATTTATGCTGGTCGACTGTTCAGATAGCAGGTATGCTTTCTTCTATTGTGAGGGGCGTTTGGTTCCAATTCATTAATTTCGGTCTTCCAGAGTAAACGAACAAGGAGTATTCTCAGCTGCACCTGGTACCTTGTTTACCGCTGGCAATATCGCAAACCAATTTGATGAAGACGACCCGAACTCGTACGTTTCCATCTCCCCATGTTACCCTTTTTTTTCTTTTCTCTCTCTCACAACCATTTCGTTATGCAGCAATGCGGTGCTCTCTTACGCAGTGGAAGCGCTCAAGGTCAAACATGTTGTCGTCATGGGCCACTATGGGTGTGGAGGAGTCGCCGCTTCCATGGTCCTTTCTCCTGAGCACGACGATTTAACCCCGCGGTCTGCGAATCTTCCAGTTCATAATTGGATATCCCCCATTCGCCAGATATACCAAACGACTAACCGGTTTGTCAACCTCTCTTTTTTCTTTCTCTTTTCATTTCGTCTTTCAAATCCCTGTCCGTCACGCTAATGACCACATCAGATCAGAGATAGTTGCTCATAGAACGAAATATGCAAATGCATCTCAGGAAGGAAATACGCCTCATCTGCATGATCGTACGTTTTTGGTATAGTTATACTCAATTCGACTCATAATCATTTGTGTTGAAAGCTGCATTCCGAGCCCTTGTGGAAGAAAATGTGAAAGCTAATGTGCTCAGGATCGCTGGGTCAACTGTTATGCGAGAGGTATGATCATCATCCATCCATCTCCCCCCGCCCCCCAATATCCTTTAACCGATCTTTCAACCAGCACTACGCTTCTATAGGAAATTCGACGACTTCAAACTCAGGATCCGTCACAGAGGTCTATATTCATGGATGGGTTTACGACGTTGAAAGTGGAAAAGTTTCTGATGTAGGGGTGTCAGTGGGTCCACCTGGGAAAGTCGTCCCTCCCACTCCTTTCCCTATTATCAAACCTTCGGATCATCAAAAAAGGAACTTGGCAGCTCGATCATCATAAAGCCCGAACCCAATAAGCATACCAGTCGGGTCCGTCAACTAGAATATTTCAGCAACTTCAGGACGGTAACGCAACCTGTATGGCCTAGTTTTTCTTGACCTTGGCTGTTTGGAACGTTGACAGTTAACCATCGCATCCAGAAGAGAGTTGGAAGTTTTTTTCTTCTGGTATATAGAGACGAGATAATAGAACAGTAGATTATTATTGACTACAGTGGGAACTTAACCTAGTAATACCTTTGAGTACAGCTATGAGCGTTGTTAGTACGTGCAAGGCATTAAGTTTGGCCAGTCCCCATCCGTTTTGACGAGATCTCTTGGACACGAGACCTTTTTCTTTGCCCGAACATCGGTGCCATCACATGAACCTGGTCCCTGTTACGGTTCGTGGTATCGCATCATCGAACCAGGAGTCAGCCTATAGTGCGTTCGACCCATCCAGTAACCGCGTGATTCCAGCATCAACCCCAGCTTTATAACGCTTATTGCTTCCCCTTGTCGTCCATCCTCTTCTATGCTCGTGTTCACCACACTGAGCTTGGCTGGCATGACCACCGCCAGTCTCGTCCAGCCAGTCTACGAATTTGGATTGCGGGCTCCCGCGCTCTTGAACGATACATGCAACACGGACCAGAATGCTCCTCCCCGAGACCTCACCACCTGTGGCAACTCGACCCTCTTTTTCACCTGGCGGCCAAAAGCTAGGTTCATCGCTCCCGAAGGATGGATGAATGACCCGCAAGGTCAGAACATTATCATTTAAAAAAATGGCGTAACTGAGGAGAGGACATACTCAACCTTTTCAGGCTTATTCCAACGTGCTGATGGTTCGTTCCATGCCGGATATCAGTGCCACCCTCAGGTAAGCCAGTCGTATTGCAATGTCTTCATAATAATCTCAGACTGAACGATGGATTCTAGCATTACCAATGGGGAAACATTTCCCAATGCTCTGCTTTCTCTGATGACTTGACCTACTGGCGAGATGGTGGGCCCACAATCGACGGCTTCGTCTCGTCTCCAGCTAACTCGTATACACAGCAAACAGTTGGCATGATCCAAAAACTCTTGTACCTCCCTTACATTCCCTCCTTGAAATTCATTCGATTCAGCACTGACTCGTCTCCTTCAGTATCCTTCTCAAATCTACGATATAGGCGGTGTATTCGACGGGTCTATCATCAAGAACGGCTGGAATGGCTATCCAACCACCATCTACACCTCCGTGTTTCCTGCCCCTCTTGGCGCCATCAGCGATCCTGCAGAGAATCCTGGCACTGAAACCCAGAGCATCGCCTACACCAAGGATGGAGGAGCGACGTGGATCAAACTCAACTTTGGACAAGGTGCCAACCCTGTCATCTGTAAGTTCCCCTTCCAACCCCACCCCATACTTTAAATCTCACTCCCCCAAAGGGAAATGGCCAATTCATAACCTTACTGGCTTCCGTGATCCATACGCTTTTGAATCGCCTGTTCTCGCCAAATTACTCCAGGGAAAAGTGAATGCCACAGGCGACTCCTTCCTGGCCATCAGTAGTGGTATACGTCCCGAAGCTGATCCCACTGGCGGTCCCCGTCTCTTCCTGTACCGCCAAACCAATCTGAACGATGTCTTGCACTGGACATATATCGGTCCCCTCGTCGCTCCCTCCGGTAAATCCAGCTTCTCGGAATGGAGTGGGAATTTTGGAACTAATTTCGAGACGAGTGGGGTTGTCAGGTTGAATGAGCAGGGCATGGCCTATGATGATGGAAGTGATCCCCGTGCGTTGAACATTGTGGGACTAGGTACGGAGCAGGGAAGGAATGGGAGTCATGAGAACCATTGGCCACTGTGTGAGTACCCCGTTTTTTATTGGCCAAGGCTCTCATTGTGGAAAACGATATTGATCAATTCGTAGGGTCTGCTGCTACATTTTACACCTCTAACGCCTCCGTCATCAGCTCAACCATAGATGCCGCTGGTGTCGTCGATTGGGGTCGCGTATACGCCACCATCTTCTTCCCAGTGAAAGGCAACCGTTCAGTGCTAATCGGATGGACCTATGTGAACTTCATCTTCTGAGTGGTTGAATGGACGTAGGCACTGATTTCCTTCGTTTATAGGAGGATGACGAGGACCTCGTCCTCGCTGCTCAGCGTGGTTATCAAGGCGCCTTTACTCTCTTCCGGGATCTCTTCCTTAAGGTCACTCATAATGTTGACCCTTCCACTCCTGGCCTCGATGGCCCCGGTAACTGGAAGGTTTGGAAGGAAACTGATGGAAGCACCTCGGTTGTTACTGAAAGTTTGCTTTCCTATTCGCTCTGCTGCAAATGTACTTAGCCCCAATTGGGCTTTATTTTAGGTTGGTCAGAAAATTGTCCCTGAAACCATGAGAGAATTCAAATCCAAGTCTACCGTATCATTGCCAGCTGCACGCAGTCTCAAGGGAACCTCAGCGCACTATGTTCCATTCAGTACCCAACCAAAGTCTCGTCATTACGCAATTAACGCCAACCTCCGTTTCGACGGCATCAGTGGCAACCTCGCTGCTGCGGGCTTCCGAGTTCTCGCCAGTGATCAGGAATATACCGATATCTACTTTGACGCCAACGGCGAAAATCTCATCATCGAGAGGTCGCACAGTTCTCTCATCAAAACCTGTACGTCCCGTCCTTTCTCTTCTTCCCTATCTGGTTCGACATCTGTCACTGACGTCGGACCCCCCCCACCCCCCCTTTCTTCCTAAACAGACGGAAACGAAAACGAAATGGGCAAATTGCGACTTTGGAACATCAAAACCGATTCGACAGTCACACGACAGACTCTGAATCTCACCATCATAGTCGACAACTCCGTCTTGGAAGTGTACGCTAACGATGAGACGGTCATCACAACGCGCGTCTATCCCTGGCTCAACGCTTCCAAGGGTGCTGGGTTCCTTGTTCATGGTGGTGGCGGCGTCAACTCCTCAGTCTACTATTCCAAATTGGAGCTTTGGGATGGTCTCATCAATGCATGGCCTCAACGTCCTGCTGATACGAGGAAGGGATTGGTCTATGACGGGCCGCTGACGAATGGGCCATGGAGTGCTTGGGCTGGAACTTGACGGGGTTGCGAACGCGAGTGTTGAACCTTTGAGCATATAGAATGAGGGTTTAGTTCATTGTCGGAGCCGCACGGGTCACGATTACTCTGACCGCCTCCATTATCATACCTTTTGCCCGACCCGTAGTGGCCTAAAATCTTCATCCCTCCTCAATAACGAAAAAGAGTGAACGTATTTGCCTCGGTGGTTGTCCTGGGTCATAATTATCAGGGTGGTCAGGCTTTTGAGCATGGTATTATGCTTCGTTTGAGAGAAGCTGCAAGTCGGTCTATTAATGGGGATTTACACTAGTATCAGATGTTCACCCGATGGTCGCACAATCGGTTGCCGTTACATAATTATGAAAGGCAGCCGATTTCGTAAAGGAAGGTTATCGTCATGAGAAGACTATGTCGTATATACATACCTTCTCGACGTTCAATCGACATGATATTTATTGTAGCAGACTTGGAACATTACTGACTTCTCCAAACATATCCTTTTCTACATGATCGTCTGCCATCTCACACTACATAATATCCTAAGAAATGAATGGGTTGCCATTCCGATTCGATTTTGACGGTAACCAATTGAAACCAGCTTCCAGAAGAGGATATCCAGTGATTTTAGAGAAAGAAGCCCCTGGAATGTATATTACAAGCACCAACTGAAATGAGTTCTATTTTTGAATCATAAACTCAAGTTGTATTCCATCTTCTCTTAACGATTCCCCGAACAATAAAATCTATGGTACTAGTCTAAATGATTGTTCATGCGAACCAGGCAACTGCGTGTATCCTGTTGATGCTATCAAAGAGAGACTTGAGACACTTTCAACGCCAAAAAATTAAAATTAAAAAAAAAATTAAAAAAAAATTAAAAATCCAACGACTCGACCATTATTATGCATATTCAGCTAGTGCATGACAAAATGTAAAACGTAATGACGTTTTATAAACAAGAACCGCGTTTATTTAATGAAGAGTTTCCGAACAACTGGTTTATGGACGAATTCGAAGTAGACAAGCCTTGATGCATGATGCGGTATTATTAGAACTTGGGTACTTATAGTATATGCCATACATGATACTACCTGAATGTGTACGAGAAAGTCTGAGGGTTTGTTCGTTCTAGGTTTTTCAAGTAAGCTGACTGCTGATCTGGTCACCATTTGACCTGTCTGTCATCCTCCCGGTCCAGGCCCAGATCGATTGTCCTCAAGGCTCAAGCACATATAATGGGACATCTATTGTATTTCTTTCGCTCCACCCAACCCACATCAAGTTTATTAGCGTGTACGCCTATCCTAAATTTTCCCCTCGTCATTGCCGTCTGACTTTTATCACTTCTAGAGCAATTTTTGACAGATATGTCTTCTCAAGCCTCTTGTGCGTATCAATCCGTTCCTAGTCGTCCTTGAATGGTAACGTACCAGCCTAATCACCTTTCCATAGGGCCCCCAAACAACGGTACCTGGTATCTTAGTATTCAGAACAACAATCCCTTCGATGTGGACATTATCCTTTCCTCGACGGGCGGCGATCGGGTCACCGTCGCGCCATTCGAAACATATCGCCCTCCCACTCCAGAGTTTGGCGGGGTGTACGACGTTGCTGCACCGCTGCAAGAGACCCCTGACAAGAAGTACCTCTCGGTATATTTTACAAATGAAGGTAGCGTGTCCACTAACAAGGGTCAACTGAGTGGCAATTTTTCTGTCAATATTGAACTGCGCGGAACAACCGTTGGTACGTTCAATTTACTTTTTCTCTGTTAAAGAAGCTTGCTGATATGTTATCTCAGCATGATATTTGATATGATGATCGAGACAATAACACTTGAGTCTTTATCAGTTATGCATGTACAGATCTGTCTCGGAATTCAATCGTGCTATAAGCATCACTGAACTCAATCCTGTGAGGTCGGATATATGAGCCACCTCAGTCAATATGAATGTTTCTGGTGTGGATCTACGGCTGCCCATCGTCCTTGTTACGAGTCCTATTAATAGGACTCTTTCTAAACAAGTTTGCGGCAGACGCCGATCTTTATTCTTAGGTTCCCCGTGGTCAATTATTCGTCTTCATCATTGCTGTCCCTCGCATCTCTTCTTGTCTCTCGCTCAGTCCAGAGCATCAAAAGTCCTATTTCTCCAAAATTGTTGTCTTTTATGACTTTCAAGGCAAAAAAGACCGATATAAAAATGACATCGTCAGCTGACTCAGCCTGACAGCTGCATTTGTGCCTGTCCACCCCTTTTTTTTTTTTTTTTTTTGTTTTTGTTTTTTGGTATTTATGGAATTATTTTACTTTTAGAAGGAAACCACAAATCCAAATACAATAAATCTGCAGTCTCCGAAAATTGCAATATGAGGGCACAGTTCGACAGTGCTTTAAGCTTTAAGCTTTAGGGGTAAGTACTCGACTTTGAAGTTTGAAATTAGAAAGCTCGAAAGTTCAGGGCTATGGTTTTTGTATGATTGAAAAGAGGTTTGGGTCATGCTAGGCTGGCACGGGGGATGGTGCGTTGTTGGAATTGAACACGACAACGGAAGCTCCTTACTGTGAGGTTGTCCACTTCGATCCGCAACAACTCGTTGATCGAAACTTGCCGCCTTAGGATTTCGCTTTTGAATTTACAAAGTACCTTGGCTAAGCAGTAGAAAATTGTGTGTTTAGCATATTTCAGTACGCTTTTTTGTGTGTTGTATTTCATAGTTATTTTTATTATAGTTTGAAGCATACAGGGCTCGAAGAACTAGAATTGATCTAAATTTTTGTACCCATCAACTAGGATGGCGCGGCGAGTCCCCCGCAGCCGGCGGTCCTTAATATCATATTACCTGCATATCCATCGTCATACTACACCCGTTCTCCAACCATCACGTATGGGTCCTCGTTCTCCTCCCATTTTCTCACTACCCACCTTACCCCAACTCAGACTCTCCTCCACGCCAGATAATCACCGCCTTTTTTGCGGCCGTACCACTACAGCGTCAATCTCGGGCGTGACCGTACAAGAGCCTGGATCTGGAAGTTGTCCTCTTCGGCTGCATCAGTTGTTGGTCCCTCCGTGATGCGGTCGAACCACATGAGGTGTACACTACTGTTTTTGAAGCTGCGATCACGAGCCGGATAGACTTTCCCTATAGTTTCGAACCTGCATTGTCAACGAGCGTATACGTCCAGTGATATCGGAGGTGTCGTTTGGGATACTTACCAAGTAAAGCGGCCAGACGATTTTGAGAGCGGAGTGTGGAGATTGTGAGGGTTGAGAGATTTAGCTTGATGATAGAATTGTCTGCAGTCTCTGGTGGGTCTATGGATAGTATGTATGCACTCACACATCTTTGCTCATATTGCGAACTTAGAACAGCTTCTCCCGTCCATTGACCTAAGGAGTCCAAGGTCCGCAATGCGCACCATGGATTACCGTAATACCAACAAGCTGAGAACTTTCTGGAAATCTGGACATATTCATCGAAGAAGGGTCGTCACCTTTTTTTTTTTTTTTTTTTTTTTTTTTTTTTTTTTAAATTTTTTTTTTTTTTTTTTATTTTTTTTTATTCTTTTTCCAT
>Ga0193742_1002750_pt1 | contig 10041 bp, 7 predicted proteins | sample L2c1metaG_FD_165511 | JGI IMG/M metagenome (GOLD analysis project Ga0193742, IMG submission 165511) | Soil microbial communities from a riparian zone of the East river system, Colorado, United States - L2c1 | ecosystem: Environmental > Terrestrial > Soil > Riparian zone | place: USA: East River... | reverse complement strand
GTGCGCGCCCGCCGGCACCGTGACGTTCTTGTCCAGGATCGCCCGGCGCACCACCGCGCCCGCGCCGACCCGGACCCCGTCCGCCAGCACCGACTCCTGCACCACGGCGCCGTTCTCCAGGTAGACGCCCGGGGAGAGCACCGACTGCATGACCTGCGCGCCGGACACGATGCACCCCGCGCTGACCATGGACTCCTGCGCCGAACCACCGTTGACGAACTTGGCCGGCGGCCGCTGCGCGGGCAGCGCGAAGATCGGCCAGTCGGTGTTGTAGAGGTTGAAGATCGGGTGCGTGGAGATCAGGTCCCGGTGCGCCTCGTAGTAGGCGTCGATCGTCCCGACGTCGCGCCAGTAGCCGTGGTCCCGGACGGTCTCCCCGGGCACCACGTTGGCGTTGAAGTCGTACACGCCGGCGTAACCCCGCCCGACCAGCTGGGGCACGATGTTGCCGCCCATGTCGTGCCGGGAGTCCGCGTCCCGCGCGTCGCGCTCCAACGCCTCGACCAGCGCGTCCGTGCTGAACACGTAGTTGCCCATGGACACGTAGGACTCCTCCGGTGAGTCGGGCAGCCCCGGCGGGTCGTCCGGCTTCTCCAGGAACTCCGAGATCGTGGTCCCGTCCGGGGTGTGGATCACCCCGAACGCGGTGGCCTCCTTGCGGGGCACCCGGATGCCGGCGACGGTCACCCCGGCGCCGGACTCGACGTGCTGGTCGATCATCTGGGACGGATCCATCCGGTACACGTTGTCCGCGCCGAACACCGCGACGATGTCCGGCTGCTCGTCCCTGATCAGGTTCATGCTCTGGTAGATGGCGTCCGCGCTGCCCAGGTACCAGTGCGGGCCCCGGCGCTGCTGGGCCGGCACCGGGGTGACGTAGCCGCCGGTCAGCGAGGCCAGCCGCCATGCGGTGGAGATGTGCCGGTCCAGCGAGTGCGACTTGTACTGGGTGAGTACCGCGATCTTGTGCACGCCCCCGTTGACCAGGTTGGAGAGCACGAAGTCGATCATCCGGTGCACCCCGCCGAACGGCACCGCCGGCTTCGCCCGGTCCAGGGTGAGCGGCATCAGCCGCTTGCCCTCGCCACCGGCCAGGACGATGCCGAGTACTCGAGGCCGCCGGCCCGTTAGTGCAGCCATCACTTACCCCCCAGACTTTGGTAGATCGCCACGGTGCGCGCGGCGATGGCGCCCCAGCCGTACTCCGCCACGGCCCGCTTGCGGCCGGCCAGGCCCATCGCCCTGGAACGCTCCGGGTTCTCCAGCAGCTCGTTGACCCGCTCGGCGAAGGCGTCCTCGAAGGCTCTCGGGTCCGCCTCGCTGTAGGGCACCAGTAGCCCGGTGACCCCGTTGCGCACCACATCCGGAATGCCGCCCACATCGCTGGCCACCACCGCGGTCTCGCAGCCCATCGCCTCCAGGTTCACGATGCCCTGCGGCTCGTACACCGACGGGCAGGCGAACACCGTCGATCCGGAGAGCAGCTGGATCACCTCGTCGCGGGGCAGCATCTCCTGGATCCAGTGCACCCCGTCCCGACTGGCCTGCAGCTCGTCCACCAACCCGACGAACTCCTTGGCCAGCTCGGGGGTGTCCGGCTCGCCGGCGCACAGCACCAGCTGCGCCCGCTTGTCGAACTTCGCCGCCGCCCTGACCAGGTGCGGCACCCCCTTCTGCCGGGTCACCCTGCCCACGAACAGGACGGTCGGCCGGTCCGGGTCCAACCCGTACCTGGTCCACGCCGACCGGTCGTCGGTGTACTGGTAGAGCTGCGAGTCGATGCCGTTGGGCACGATCCGCACCCGGTCCGGATCCACCGTGGGGTAGACCCTCAGGATGTCCGAGCGCATCCCGTGGCTCACCGCGATGATCGCGTCGGCGTTCTCGATCGCGCTCTTCTCCGCCCAGCAGGACAGCGCGTAGCCGCCACCGAGCTGCTCCACCTTCCACGGCCGCAGCGGCTCCAGGGAGTGAGTGGTCACCACGTGCGGGATGTCGTAGAGCAGTTTGGCCAGGTAGCCGGCCATGTTCGCGTACCAGGTGTGGCTGTGCACCAGCTCCCGGTCGGCGACCGCGGCGGTCATCGACAGGTCGATGGACAGGGTGGCCAGCGCTGGGTTGGCGCCCTCCATCGCCGTGCTGGGGAGGTGCCCGCGCACGACGGTGTCGCCAGGGCCGCGGTCCTCCCCCCAGCACTGCACGGTCAGATCCACCAGCGGACGCAGCTCCCTGGACAGGAAGTCCACGTGCACCCCGGCGCCGCCGTAGACGTGCGGCGGGTATTCCCTGGTCAGCAGCCCTACCTTCACGAGTCGCCACCCAGGGCCGCGTTGACCACGTCCTGGGCTTCGGCCTGGATGCGGGCCAGGTGCTCGGGGCCCTTGAAGCTCTCCGCGTACACCTTGTAGACGTCCTCGGTGCCGGACGGCCGGGCGGCGAACCAGCCGGACGCGGTGATCACCTTCAGCCCGCCCAGTGGCGCTCCGTTGCCCGGGGCGGCGGTGAGCTTCTCGGTGATCGGCTCGCCGGCCAGTTCGGTGGACGGCACGTCGTCCGGGGACAGCTTCGCGAGCTTGGCCTTCGCCTCCCGGGTGGTGGCCACGTCGGTGCGGGCGTAGGCCGGGGCACCGAACCGCTCGGTCAGCTCGGCGTAGTGCTCGCTGGGGCTGCGCCCGGTGGTGGCCAGGATCTCCGAGGCGAGCAGGGCCAGGATGATCCCGTCCTTGTCGGTGGTCCACACCGTGCCGTCGGAGCGCAGGTAGGACGCCCCGGCGCTCTCCTCGCCACCGAACCCGATCTCCCCGCTGACCAGTCCGGGGACGAACCACTTGAATCCGACCGGGACTTCGTCGAGGCGCCGTCCCAGGTCGGCGGCCACCCGGTCGATCATCGACGAGCTGACCGCCGTCTTGCCCACCCCGGCGCTCGCCGGCCAGCCCTCCCGGTGCCGGTAGAGGTAGCCGATGGCCACCGCGAGGAAGTGGTTCGGGTTCATCAGGCCGGCGTCGGCGGTGACGATGCCGTGCCGGTCGGAGTCCGCGTCGTTGCCGGTGGCTATCTGGAACTCATCCTTGCGGTGGACCAGGGAGGCCATCGCGTACGGCGACGAGCAGTCCATCCGGATCTTGCCGTCCCAGTCCAGGGTCATGAACCCGAACTGTGGGTCGACGTTCGGGTTGACCACCGTCATGTCCAGCTTGTAGCGCTCGGCAATGGCACCCCAGTAGGCCACCGACGCCCCGCCCAGCGGGTCGGCCCCGATGCGCACCCCCTCGGCCCGGATGGCCTCAAGGTTGACCATCGCGGGCAGGTCCTCGATGTATGTGTTCAGGAAGTCGTAGCGACCGACCTGGTCGGACCCGATGGCCCGGTCGAACGGGATGCGCCGCACGCCGGCCAGCTTCGCCTCGAGCAGCTCGTTGGCCCGGTTGGCGATCCAGCCGGTGGCGTCGGTGTCCGCCGGGCCGCCGTTCGGCGGGTTGTACTTGAACCCGCCATCCGGCGGCGGGTTGTGCGACGGGGTGACCACCACGCCGTCCGCCAGTGCCGCCGGTCCACCCGCGTTATGTCGCAGGATGGCGTGTGACACGGCCGGCGTCGGGGTGAACACCGCGGTGCCGTCGGTCGCGCTCTCGATCAATACCGTCACGTCGTTGGCGGCGAACACCTCGATGGCGGTCCGCCACGCCGGCTCGGACAGCGCGTGGGTGTCCCGGCCGAGGAAGAGCGGCCCGGTGGTGCCCTGGCCGGCCCGGTACTCGCAGATCGCCTGGCTGGTGGCGGCGATGTGGTCGTCGTTGAACGTGCGAGTCAGCGAGGAACCGCGGTGCCCCGAGGTGCCGAAGGCGACCCGCTGTGCGACAACGGAAGGGTCCGGGTGCTCGTCGTAATAGGCACCGATCAGCCTGTCGAGATCGACCAGATCTTCTGGAAGCGCCGGTGTGCCCGCGCGCGGATGGACGGCCATCTGATGATCCTTCCTGCGTCGGTGGCAACGACGGCATGTGAACCCTAATCCCGCTCGGCCGATCAGTGCCGTGCGTCACGTCCCGTTGTTGCCCAAATCGAGCTGGCCGAGAAACATGGCGGCCACCTGCTGGAAAGGAAGCGGGCGGTGGCGCCGGGGAAGCCGCCGCCGGCATGATCGGGGCAGGCCCGGCCCGGGCCCACGCGGGCCGCCCGGGTCAGCCGGCCGAGCGGGCCAGGTCGGCGGCTCCCACGATGCCCGCCTCACCGCCCAGCTGCGCAATGAGGACCTTGGCGAACGGCCGGCGGCCGCGCCCGGTGAGCCGTTCCAGGTACGCCTTCTCCACCGGCTCGCGCAGCATCTCACCGGCGTCGGCCACTCCACCGCCGATGAGGAACACCCCCGGATCCAGGACCGCGGCCAGGTCGGCCATGCCGTAGCCGATCGAGCCGGCGATCACCCGGTAGATCTCCAGCGCGGCCGGGTCGCCTTCCTTGGCCGCCTGGGTGACCTCCGGGCCGGTGATCTTGTCGGGGTCCCCGCCGGCCAGCTCGAGCATGCGCTGGGCCAGGGACGGCGAGATCCGGGCGAAGTCCTGGGCGTCCCGGACCAGCGCCCGGCCGCTGCCGTACTGCTCCCAGCAGCCGCGGTTGCCGCAGCCGCAGCGCAGTCCGCCTTCGATCACCACGTTCATGTGGCCGATCTCGGCGGCGATACCGAACTCGCCGCGGACCAGGTGGCCGCCGATGATGATGCCGCCGCCGATGCCGGTGCCGATGGTCAGCGCCACGATGTTCTGTTCGCCCTGGGCGGCGCCGAACCGAGCTTCCGCCCACGCCGCGCAGTTGGCGTCGTTCTCCACCACCGTGGGCAGGTTGAGCCGCTCGGTCATCTCCGCGCCGAGCGGCTCCGCCCGCCAGGGCAGGTTCGGGGTGAACAGCACGGTGGACCGGTCGGCCGAGACGAAGCCCGGCGCGCCCATCCCGACCGCTTCCACGTCATGCCGCTCGCGCAGCTTCCACACCAGGTCGGCGATCGCGTCGTTGATCGCGCCTGGCGTCTTCGCCGGAGTGTCCACCCGCAGCTTCTCGATCATGACGCCGTCTTCGTCCACGACAGCCGCCGCCACCTTCGTGCCACCGATGTCGACCCCGATGACCAGCCCCATCGCCCGCTCCTCCTCGCCTCGCGTCCTGTCGCTGGCCAACCGGCCACCCCGCCCGGCGCAGGTCAGACCATGTCCTCGAGTTCCTTGCCCTTGGTTTCCTGAACGTACTTGATCACGAACGCCGCGGCGAGGAAAGCGAACAGCGTGTAAACCCCGTAGGCAAGGCCAAGGCCGATGTTCGCCATCGGCGGGAAGGTGGTGGACACGATGAAGTTCGCGATCCATTGCGCGGCGGCCGCCACCGCCAGCGCCACGGCTCGGATCTTGTTGTTGAACATCTCGCCCAGCATCACCCAGACCACCGGGCCCCAGGAGGCGCCGAAGAACACCACGTACAGGTTGGCCGCGATCACCGCGATCGGGCCGCCCGCACCCAACTGGGGGACGCCGTCCACGACCGGCGAGGTGCCGAAGATGATCGCCATGACCAGCAGGCAGACGCCCTGGCCCGCGGCGCCGACCAGTAGCAGCGGCTTGCGGCCGATCCGGTCCACCAGCGCGATCGCGATCACCGTGGTGAGGATGTTGGTGACCGAGGTGATTACTGTGGTGAGCAGCGCGTCCTTCTCACTGAAGCCCACCGCCTGCCAGAGCACCGAGGAGTAGTAGAAGATCACGTTGATGCCAGTGAACTGCTGGAACACCGACAGCAGGATGCCCACCCAGACGATCGGCAGCAGCCCGCCGCCGGGCTTGCGCAGCACCGAGAGGCTGGGCTTCTCACTGCGGCCTTTCAGCGTCCGGTTGATCTCGGCGATCCTGGCCTTGACGTCCCCGCCGACGAACCGGCGCAGTACGACGGCCGCCTGCGCCTCGTCGTGCTTCGCCACCAGGTAGCGGGGCGACTCGGGAATGGTCAGCGAGAGCCCTCCGTACACCAACGCCGGCACGGCCAGCGAGAGGAACATCCAGCGCCAGGTGTCGATCCCGAACCAGAGTGGGGCGGTTGCCGCACCGGAGGTCGCGACCAGCGCGTAGTCCACCAGCAGCGAGACGAAGATGCCCACCACGATGGCCATCTGCTGCAACGAGGCGAGCCGGCCGCGCAGCGCCGCCGGGGAGATCTCCGCGATGTACGCGGGCGCGATCACCGAGGCGGCGCCCACGCCCATCCCGCCGACCAGTCGCCAGAACGCCAGGTCGTAGATGCTGAACGCGAACCCGGAGCCGAACGCGCTGACCAGGAACAGCACCGCGGCGATGATCATCACTCGGATCCGGCCGTACCGGTCGGCCAGGCCGCCGGCTGTCCAGGCCCCGATCGCGGCGCCGATGAGCGCGATGGCCACGGCCAGCCCGAGCAGGAAGGCGTTGGCGTGGAAGGCCTCGCCCACCGCCTTGACCGCTCCGTTGATCACCGCGGTGTCGTAGCCGAAGAGGAACCCGCCAAGTGCGGCGGTGCCAGCGACCAGGATGGTTCGACCAATGTGGGGGCCGACGTCGCCGAGTTGTTGGGATCCGCCCTCTGGTGCTGTGGCCATCGCGATCCTCCTTGATCCAGGCCGGTGCCCCGCTTAAACAGTGTGGCGCCCGCCACATCTTGAAAACAAGAGTTGAACACTAGAACGCATTGATAAGCCTACTAATGTTCGACCGTTCGGAGCAGTGTCTGGTCGGTCTCAACAGTGTCGCGCAACGCCGCGCCGAGCGCCTCCGGGGACGCTCCACTGGATGCGATCACCAGCGCGCCGAGCACGTGGGACCGCGCACCCAACTCGGCCATCACGATGCTGACGGCCTCCGCGGCGCTCGGAATGCCCTGCCGGTTCAGCGCCCGCCGGATGGACCCTACGATCAAGTCTTCGGCCTGCGCCAGCTCGCCACCGATGATGATCCGGTCGGGGTTGAAGATGTTGCATAGGTTGGCCACAGCGACCCCGACGTGGTGCCCGGCGTCTTCGAGCACCCGGCGACAGGAGACGTCCCCGGCGTGCGCCATCCGCACCGCGTCGGCGATGCTCAAACTGGTGCCGTGGTTCGGCGCCAGCTGGTCGAGCAGCACCGATGTGGCCACCAGAGTCTCCAGACAGCCCCGGTTCCCGCACCGGCAGAGCGCACCGAACTCGTTCATCGTGGCGTGCCCGATCTCGCCGGCGGTGCCGATCGAGCCCTGATAGAGCTCGCCCCTGATGACCAGGCCGGCGCCCACCCCGTCGGACAACTTGACGTAGGCGACGTTGTCCGCGCCCCGCCCGGCACCCCACCGGTCCTCGGCCAGCGCGCCCAGGTTGGCGTCGTTGTCCACCCGTACCGGCACCCCGAGCCGCTCGGTGGCCAGCGCGGCCGCGTCCACGCCCACCCAGCCGGGCAGCTGCGAGGGCGCCCCCACCTGACCGGTGCGCGAGTCGATCGGCGCCGGGAGGCCCATGCCGAGTCCGACCACGAGCGCCGGGTCGATGCCGGCCTCGGCGAGCAGCCGCGCCATGATCCTGGCGACCTCGGCCAGCCCGTCATCCACCCGGTGATCCCACTCCAGGGTCACCCGTTCCTCGGCCAGGATCTCGTAGGCCAGGTCGGCGATCGCCACAGTCAGATGCCGGTGCCCGAAGTCAGCGGCCACCAGGACGCCGGCGCCGCGGGACAGCCGGACCGCCTGCGCGGTGCGCCCGTGGCTGACCGTGGGGGATACCCGGAGCAGCCCGGACGTGGTGAGTTCGCGGACGATGTTGGACACAGTGGATGGAGCCAACCCGGTGAATCGGGACAGCTCGGCCTGCGTCATCGTTCCGGCGAACTGCAGCGCCTCGATCAGCCGGGCCTGGTTCGCTTCCTTGAGCGAGGAGGGCGACCCGGGGCTCGGCCGGCGCGCACGTGGCTCCACTCCGAGGATCATATCCACGAGACGCACGGCGGAAAGGCCTTTCTCACCGATCCGCGTGCATCTTGTGGCGGCTGGGCACGGGCTCCGGGGCGGCTATCGCCCGACCCGCCGGCGGACCAGCCCGAGCAGCGCGATGGTCCGATCCCGCCGGGCCCAGGCGATCACCGACACCACGATCAGCGTCACCACCGGCAGGATCAGGATCGCCCCGCCGCCGAAGAAGATCGCGGTGTAGGTCACCGCGCCGATCATCAACAAGATCTGGGCCAGCGCGGCCAGCCCGCAGAGGATCGGCACCAGCAGCGCCACCGCGCCCAACACCTCGAGCACGCCAATCGCGTACATGCCGGGGGCGCCCAGACCCATCATGTCGAACCCGGCCACCGCCATCGGGTCCGCCGTGAGCTTCGGAATCGCGGCGAACACGAACAGAGCCGCGGTGAGCACCTGCAGCACCCACAGCGCGACGTTCGCCCCGCGCCGCCCAACCGAGCCGCTGTATGTCGTCATTGTCCCGTCCTCCCGCTCGACCTTGCCCGTTGCCACAGCGTCGAACTGGTTGGTCGTTATACGACACCTCCCGGACAATTGCTCAAAGCTTCCCCCGCCCGGCGCGCCCCCCGCCGCGAAATTCCCGCGAAGAACGGGGGGGTCAGGCGGGTGGTCACGTGGTGGTGGTTACCGGGACGGAGAGGGGGCCGCGGAGATTTAGGCGGCCGTTCCAGGTGATGCTGTCGGCTAGGTGGAGGGTGGCGAAGCGGCGGATCAGGCGGCCGAGTGCCACCCGTCCTTCCAGCCTGGCCAGCGAGGCGCCCAGACAGTGGTGCGGGCCGCCGCCGAAGGACACCTGGCCGCGCGCATTGGGTCGGTCCACCCGCAACTGGTCGGCGTCCGGGCCCCAGAACTCCTCGTCCCGGTTGGCCGAGGCCAGGTTGGCGATCACGAACGTGCCGGTCGGGATCACCCGGCCGCCCACCTCGTAGGGCGCCAGGGTGATCCGTCGCGACTGCTGCACCGGGCTGTCGTAGCGCAGCAGCTCCTCCACCGCGTTGGCGTCCAGGTCCGGCCGGCTGGCCAGCAAGGCGAGCTGCACGGGGTTGCGCATCAGCGCGATCGAGCCGTTGGCGATGAGGTTGACCGTGGTCTCATGGCCGGCCACATAGAGCAGCACGACCTGGGCGAGCAGCTCCTCGTCGCTGAGTACATCGCCGTCGTCCTCCGCCTGGATCAGCGCGGTGAGCAGGTCGTCCCCGGGCGCCCGCCGCTTGTCCGCGATGACCTGGGCAATCCGCTCGGAGATCTCCCGGCCGGCCGCCGAGATCGCCGCGATCAGCTCGGGGTCGGTGACCGGCTCCAGCGAGCGGACCAGGGTTCCGGCCAGCTCGCGCAGCCGCTCGTGGTCGGTGTCCGGCATGCCGAGCATTTCGCAGATCACCGCGAACGGCAGGGGGTAGGCCAGCTCCGCGACCAGGTCGGCCTGACCCGACTCGGCGATCCGCGCCTCGATGCGGTCGAGCGCGGCGTCTACCAGCTCGATCACCCGGGGCTCCAGCGCTTCCACGGCCCGGACAGTGAACGCCTGGGAGACCAGCTTGCGCAGCCGGGTGTGGTCGGGCGGGTCGCGGTCCAACATGGACGCCGCGAGTGGGCGCGAGTAGTCGCCGCCAGCGGCGGCCACTCGCAGCTCGAGGATCGGGCTCGGCGCGGCGTTGCGGTCTTCCACCGAATTCTTCGACCGCAGCAGGGCGACCACGTCGTCGTGCCGGGCGAGGATCCAGAAACCCAGCGGGTGCTCGTGCACCGGGTCCATGGCGCGCATCTGGGCGTAGTGCGGATACGGGTCGTCGGTGAAACCCGGTGCGAACGGGTTGAACACGTACGGCTCGGCGCCGCCGGCCGGGGCGGTGGTCGCGGTCTCGGACATGGTGCGCCCTCACCTTCGTCGCTGATGGCCACTGCATACCGTCGGTATGTTGTAACGCATCCAAGAGTGCCCCAGCAACGGAAATAGCGCGTCACGCCTGACCGTCCGCCGCGGGCCACTCCGCCGGCGCGCCGCTCACACAGCCGCGGCCCGCTCACACA
>Ga0193742_1002749_pt1 | contig 10044 bp, 9 predicted proteins | sample L2c1metaG_FD_165511 | JGI IMG/M metagenome (GOLD analysis project Ga0193742, IMG submission 165511) | Soil microbial communities from a riparian zone of the East river system, Colorado, United States - L2c1 | ecosystem: Environmental > Terrestrial > Soil > Riparian zone | place: USA: East River... | reverse complement strand
CTGCGGTCTACGCGGAGTTCAATACCTCGAACACCGTCACCGGGTTTACCTCGGGTGATATTCTGCACGCCGACTTCACCGCGACCAAGACGATTGGCAAGTGGACCATCGGTCCGGTGGCTTATTACGAAGGACAGGTTTCCAACGACTCCTGTTCGTCGGTTGGCTGCCAGGCGATCTATGGCGTAACCCCTGCTAGCGTCGCCGCTCTGACCAACAACCGGTTCAATGTCTGGGCGGTTGGTGGTCTCGTGGCCTACGACTTCGGACCCGCCGCGCTGTCGGTCTGGGCGACCCAGGAAGTTTCCGCCAAGGCTTCGAACGCCGCGGCTCTCGCGGCAAGGGGTATCGACCCCTCCGAGGTTTCGCAGGGCATGACGGTCTTCGCGACGCTGAGCTATCGCATCTGGGGACCTGAAGAGGCGCAGCCGGTCAAGACCTCAATGTACCACAAGTAAGCAACGTCTCTCTCCTACCGAATGTCCCCTCCATCGACGATGCGGAGGGGACATTTCTTTGTGACGCGGTCATTGTTGAATACCGATAAGCGGGTCCCGGCTACGCCAACGCTCCGCCGGGCACTCCCGCATCAGGCCGCCGAAGCTTCAGCGAGGGCGGCGAGCCCGCGCATGACGACACTTAAACGAGTCGTTACTTCCCCAAAGGCCGCAGGATCTTCACCAGTTCGGCGTGGATGTATTCGTTGCCGCAGATCAGATTGCCGGTCTTGAGCGGGTCGCTCTGGCCATCGACGCAACTGACGACGCCGCCGGCTTCCTTGATCAGGATCGCGCCGGCCGCCATGTCCCAGGCCTGCAGGTTGCGCTCCCAATAGCCGTCGAGACGGCCCGCGGCGACAAACGCCATGTCGAGCGAGGCGGCGCCGAATCGGCGCAGACCGGCGACCCGGTTCTGGATTTCGGTCATCTCGCGGCGCGACAAATCGAGATCGCCGCGCCCGATATGCGGCAGGCCACAGGCGACCACACAATCATCGAGCCTGCGCCGTCCGGCGACGCGCAGCCGCTGATCGTTGAGGAAGGCGCCCTTGCCGCGCTCGGCGATGTAGAGTTCGTCATTGGCCGGATTGTAGATCAGGCCGGCGATGACCGTGTCCTCGCGTCGCAGCCCGATCGAGATCGCAAATTGCGGGATGCCGTGCAGGAAATTCGTGGTGCCGTCGAGCGGGTCGACGATCCAGGTGTGGGTCTTGTCGGCGCCTTCGCGGGTGCCGCCTTCCTCGCCGATGAACCCGTAACCGGGCCGCGCCTTGGTGAGGTCCTCGTAGAGCATTTCCTCGGCGCGCTTGTCGGCCAGGCTGACGAAATTGGCGGGGCCCTTCAGGGACACCTGAAGATTCTCGATCTCGCCGAGGTCGCGCTTGAGGCTGCGGCCGGCGCGGCGCGCGGCTTTGACCATGACGTTCATAAGGGCTGATTGCAGCATGATGTCGGTCTTGTACTCGATCCCGGGATTGACGCTTCAAATGGAAAGGCCGCTCCCTCTCGGATCGCAGAGGGCCGGGCGAGGGTTATAAGCTTTGGACTGGGTGCCCTGCGGTGGTGCGGGCGTCAAGGCGGATCATTTGGTACCCAGCCATCGACGGGCGCCCGCTTCGGCCTTGGCGCGATCCTCCGCGCTGAGATTGGCGAAGGCGTCGTCGAGCATCGGGTCGCCTTTACCGGCGGTTTTCGCCACAATATGCCATTTGAGGCCCTCGATCCTGTCCTCCAGCGGACCCTGAGGGGTCGACAGCACCCAGGCTAGCCGATTTTGGGCGATCGGGTTGTTTTGCTTGGCAGCCTTGCGCAGCAGCGCCACCGCGGCGGGTTGGTTCTTCGGCGTGCCGGTGCCGTTATAGAGCGCGATGGCATATTCGACCTCGGCCTCGGCATTGTCGGCCAGCGATGCGGCCTGCAGCAGCCGCACCGATTTTTCGACGTCTTTCGGAACGCCGGTGCCTTCCTTGTAAAACGTCGCCAGCGCGTATTGCGCTTCCGGATTGCCGGCGTCGGCGGCAACGCGAAGCAATTCCGCTGCGCGAGTGAGATCGCGCGGCAGGACCTCGCCGGCGATGTACAGCAGCGCCAGATTATACGCCGCCTTGGAGCTGCCGAGCTTCGCCGAGGAGGCCAGCAGTTTCGCGGCGTCCTCGCCGCCGTTCGGGCCGCCGCGTCCCGACAGCCGAAGCATCGCGAGCGCGAACATGCCCTCGTGGTCGCCGGCGTCGGCGGCGCGCCGGTACCAGTCGATGGCCTTGTCGTAGTCGCGCTTGACGCCGAGCGCATTGGCGTAGAGTTCGCCGAGCATCGCCATCGCCTTCGGGTCGCCCTTTTCCTCCACGCGTTTGGTCGCGAGGTCGAACGCGGTCTTGTACTGTCCGCGCTGATAGGCGGCGTAGACATAATCGGCATTGGGATCGTCGGGGGTGGGCGCCGGGGTCACGGTCGCGGCGGGCGCCGGCGTCGCCTGCGGTTTTGGCGCCGCTGTGGCAGCCGGCTTTGGCTTCGGTTTCGCGGCCGGCTTGCTGGCCGCCGGCGGCGTCGCCGCGCCAGGCGGCGTCAGCGAGACTTGCGCGGCAGCACCATTGGCTAGCAGCCACAGGCCGCTTGCCAGCATCAAGAGGCTCGATATGGGACGCGGGATTTTCATGTCCGGCGCTATTCCTGCCCGGCCGTGACTTTTCCGCACGACTGCGCGAAGGTCTGCTGCATCGTCTGCTCGACCTCCGACAGCGCCGCCGCCGGACCGCGCGGATCGGCCCAGATGAAATCGCCGACCAGAACGAAATCCGCGCCGGCGGCGACGAATTCGCCCGCCTCTTCCCGCGATTCGGCAAAGCCGATGCAGGGCGGCTCGAACAGTTCGGCCCACCATTGCAGGCGTTCGGCGATTGCCTCGATCGAGGGCCGCTGCCCCTTGGCGTCACGCTCGCCGAACAGCACGTAATCCGCGCCGGATTCGCCCGCGGCCATCGAATCATGCCGGGTCGCAAGGCCACCGACGCCGATGATGCGCTCGGGCTTGAGGCTCGGCAGTGCATCTTCCATGGCGGCGATGCCAGTCAAATGCGCGCCATCGGCGCCCGATCGCGCGACCAACTCGACATGGCCGTCGAGCGTTTGGCCGTCGAGCAAGGCAGCGGCACCGCCGGCCTGGATCACAGGCGCCAGCGCCTTGGCGCGGGTGATCATGGTACGCTGGTCGACCGGCCTCAACCGCAGCAGCACGGCGGCGACATCGGCAGCCGCGAGCGCGCTTGCAAGGCTTGCCGCAAGCTCGGCCGGATCATCCACCACGGGGGTTGCGAGATAGAGCCGCGGCGCCGGGCGCGGCGGAACTGGTTTGTTGTTGGCCATGATCGGCTAGTGCCCCCGGACTGCGGCCAAAAAAGGGGCGAGATTACGCTCACCCCTCGCAACTTTATGCGACTTTCGGATCGAGCTCGCCCCTGCTGTAGCGCTTGGCCATTTCGGCCGTGGTCAGCACTTTCTTGATCTTGTCGGCCTGGCCCGCGGTGTTGAACTCCTGCAGCCGCTGCTTGCACAATTTGGTCATCGCCTCCATCGCAGGCTTGAGATATTTGCGCGGATCGAACTCTTCCGGATTGTCTTTCAGCACCTTGCGGATCTGTCCGGTCATCGCCATCCGGTTGTCGGTGTCGATGTTGATCTTGCGGACGCCGTGCTTGATGCCGCGCTGGATTTCGGAGACCGGCACGCCCCAGGTCGGCTTCATCTTGCCGCCATTGGCGTTGATGATCTCCTGCAGATCCTGCGGCACCGAGGACGAGCCGTGCATCACCAGATGGGTGTTCGGCAGCTTGCGGTGGATTTCCTCGATCACGTTCATGGCGAGGATGTCGCCGTCGGGCTTGCGGGTGAATTTATAGGCGCCGTGCGAGGTGCCCATCGCAATCGCCAGCGCATCGACCTTTGTCTCCTTGACGAACTTCACGGCTTCGTCCGGATTGGTCAGGAGCTGGTCGTGCGAGAGCTTGCCCTCGGCGCCGTGGCCGTCTTCCTTGTCGCCCATGCCGGTCTCCAACGAGCCCAGCACGCCGAGTTCGCCTTCCACCGAAATGCCGCCGAGATGGGCCATGTCGGTGACGGTCTTGGTGACGCCGACATTGTAGTTCCAGTCGGCCGGGCTCTTGCCGTCGGCCTTCAGCGAACCGTCCATCATCACCGAGGTGAAGCCAGCCTGGATCGCGGTCATGCAGGTGTCGGGGCCGTTGCCGTGATCGAGATGCACGCAGACCGGAATCTGCGGATAGATTTCGGTGACCGCATCCATCATGTGCTTGAGCATGATGTCATTGGCATAGGAGCGCGCGCCGCGCGAGGCCTGGATGATGACCGGCGCATCGAGGCTGGAAGCGGCCTCCATGATCGCAAGCGCCTGCTCCATATTGTTGATGTTGAAAGCGGGCACGCCATAGTCGTGTTCCGCCGCGTGGTCGAGCAATTGACGCAACGTGATACGAGCCATGGATATCCTTCTCCGCGTTTAGGGGGCGTTGCCCGCGAGACGATCGTGCTTGCAAAAGAGACTATTTTACCTTCAAAACCGCGACGCCGGGCAACGGCTTGCCTTCCATCCATTCGAGGAACGCGCCGCCGGCGGTTGAAACGTAGCTGAAATCACCGGAGACGCCGGCCTGGTTCAGCGCCGCCACGGTATCGCCGCCACCGGCCACCGAAATCAGCTTCTTCGCCTTGGTTCGTTCGGCGGCGTGCCGTGCCGCCGACACCGTGCCACGGTCGAACGGCGTCATCTCGAACGCGCCGAGCGGACCGTTCCAGACCAGTGTCGCGGCATCGTCGATGGCGGCATGAATCCGCGCGATCGAGCGCGGGCCGACGTCGAGGATCATGCCGTCGGCCGGGATCGCATCGAGGCCGTAGGCATGCGACGGCGAGTTGGCCGCGAAGTGAAACGCCACCACGGCGTCGACCGGAAGGATGATCGCGCAATTCGCGGCTTCGGCCTTTTCGATGATCCGCAGCGCGGTTGCCGCGAGGTCCTTTTCCGCCAGCGACTTGCCGATGCCTATGCCCTGCGCGTGCAGGAACGTATTGGCCATGCCGCCGCCGATCACCAGCGCGTCGACCTTGCTGACCAGGTTTTCCAGAAGATCGATCTTGGTGGAAACCTTGGCGCCGCCGATGATCGCGATCACCGGTTTTGCGGGGGCTTCCAGCGCCTTGTTCAGCGCATCGAGTTCGGCCTGCATGGTGCGCCCGGCATGGGCCGGCAATTTGTGGCCGAGACCTTCGGTCGAGGCGTGGGCACGATGCGCGGCCGAGAACGCGTCGTTGACCCAGATGTCGCCGAGCCTGGCCAGATCGGCCACGAAGGCCGGATCGTTGTTTTCTTCCGCTTTGTGGAAGCGGGTATTCTCCAGGCAAAGAATGTCGCCGTCCTTCATCGCCGCGACCGCCTTTTCCGCGGCCTCGCCGATGCAATCGTCGGCGAAGCCGACCGGCTTCTTCAGGATGCGGGAAAGCTCCGCGGCGATCGGCCTGAGCGAGTCCTTAGGCTCGCGCCCTTTCGGCCGGCCGAAATGCGCGAGCAGGATCGCCTTGCCGCCCTTGTCGGAAATCTCCGTGATCGTCGGCGCGACGCGTTCGAGCCGTGTGCCGTCGGTGACGCGGCCATTCTCCATGGGAACGTTGAGGTCGACACGCAACAACACGCGTTTGCCGTTCAGGTCGACGTCATCGAGGGTGCGGAAGGTCTTGGACATTGGCGGGTCTCTTGTGGCGCATCCTTCGAGACGCCTCGCTGCGCTCGGCTCCTCAGGATGAGGTTTCCCTCATGGTGAGGAGCGCGCTCTTCGCGCGCGTCTCGAACCATGAGCTCACAGATTCAGAGCAGCTTCCCCATCGCCACGGCGGTGTCGCCCATGCGGTTGGAGAAGCCCCATTCGTTGTCGTACCAGGCCAGCACCCGGACCAGCGTGCCGTTCTGAACCTTGGTCTGGTCCATATGGAATGTGGCGGAATGCGGATCGTGGTTGAAGTCGATCGAGACGTTGGGCGCGGTGGTGAAGCCGAGGACGCCCTTGAGCTGCTGCTCGCTGGCGCGCTGCATCGCCTCGTTGATTTCCTTGGCGTCGGTCGCGCGCTTGGCGACGATCTTGAGGTCGATGACCGACACGTTCGGGGTCGGCACGCGGATCGAGACGCCGTCGAGCTTGCCCTTCAGTTCCGGCAGCACCAGGCCGATCGCCTTGGCCGCACCGGTGGAGGTCGGGATCATCGACATCGCCGCGGCGCGGCCGCGATAGAGATCCTTGTGCAGGGTATCGAGGGTCGGCTGATCGCCGGTATAGGCGTGGATCGTTGTCATGAAACCGGTCTCGATGCCGACGGTATCATTCAGGACCTTGGCGACCGGCGCCAGGCAATTGGTGGTGCAGGAGCCGTTGGAAACCACCAGATGATCTTTACTCAGGGTGTCATGGTTGACCCCGAACACGATGGTCGCATCGGCGCCGTCGGCAGGCGCCGAGACCAGCACGCGCTTGGCGCCGGCGGTCAGATGTGCGGCGGCCTTATCCTTTGCGGTGAAGATGCCGGTGCATTCCAGCGCGATGTCGACGCCGAGTTCCTTCCAGGGCAGCTTGGTCGGATCGCGCTCGGCGGAAACCTTGATCTTGCCGTTACCCAGGCTGATCGAGTCGCCGTCCACGGTGACGGTGCCGGGGAAGCGGCCATGCACGGAATCGAAGCGCAACAGATGGGCGTTGGTCTCGACCGGGCCGAGGTCGTTGATGCCGACCACTTCGATGTCCTTGCGGCCGGACTCGGCGATGGCGCGAAGTACGTTGCGGCCGATACGGCCAAACCCGTTGATTGCAACCCGGACTGCCATCTCTCGTTTCTCCCTCAATGACCTCTGTCATCCCCGCGGAGGGCGACGAGCCGTCCACGAAGGCTTTTGCGGCGGACGCCCGGTTCTGCCGGGCGAAAACGGATAATATGCCACCTAGGTAGTCCCTTTTGCAGGCAATCTCAACCGCCAGCAGGGCGCTGGCGGCCTGAGTTTCCTGCAATGGTTGACGCGGGCACTCGACTAGACGCGCTTCAGGGCCGCGTTAACCGCGGCCTCGGCGGTAATGCCGAAGTGCTTGTAAAGGTCCTTGGCCGGGGCGCTGGCCCCGAAGCCGTGCATGCCAATGAACTCACCGTCGTGGCCGATCACGGCGTCCCAGCCCCAGCGTACGGCGGCCTCGATTGCGATCTTGACCGGGGCGGTGCCGATCAGCGCCTTAAGCTTCTCTTCGGGCTGCGACAGCATCAGTTCCAGCGAGGGCACCGAGACCACCCTGGCCGGGATGCCCTTTTCCGCGAGCTGTTTCTGGGCATCAACCGCGATCTGGACCTCGGAGCCGGTGGCGAACAGCGAGACCTTGGCCTCGCCCGCGGCCGCGACCACCTCGTAGCCGCCATGGCTGCACGGCATGTCCGCCGGCGTCGAGGTGCGCAATTGCGGCAGGTTCTGGCGCGTCAGCACCAGCACCGTCGGGCCATTGGTGCGGTTGAGCGCGAGTTCCCAGCACTCCGCCACTTCGACCGCATCGCAAGGCCGGAACAGGCGCATATTGGGAATGGCGCGCAAGGCCGCCAGATGTTCGACCGGCTGGTGGGTCGGTCCGTCTTCGCCGAGGCCGATCGAGTCGTGGGTCATGATGTAGACCACGCCGGTCCCCATCAAGGCCGCGAGCCGCATCGCCGGCCGCGCATAGTCGGTGAAGCACAGGAAGGTCGCGCCGCTCGGCGCGTAACCGCCATGCAGGAAGATGCCGTTCATCGCCGCCGCCATGCCGTGCTCGCGGATGCCGTAATGGATGAAGCGGCCCTTCGGGGTCTTGGCCGAGAAATTCTCGGCGGTCTTGGCCTTGTTGTTGGTCGAGCCGGTGAGATCGGCCGAACCCGACAGGAATTCCATCGGCATCGCGGCCGCCATCGCATCGATCGCGAGCTCGGAGGATTTGCGGCTGGCGATGTTCTGCGGCGTCTCCAGCAGCGACTTCTTGAACGCCTTCAGCGCCTTCGCCAGCGAAGCCGGACGTTCGTGGCGCAGGCGGCGATCGAACTCGGCGCGCTTGCGGTCGGACAGCGTCGTCATCCGCTCTTCCCATTCCTTGCGGGCGGCGGCGCCGCGGCTGCCGGCTTCGCGCCAGGCCTTGAGCACGTCGTCGGGCACCGAGAACGGCTCCAGCGAAATGCCGAGCTTTTCCTTGGCGCCCTTGAGCTCTTCGGCGCCGAGCATTTCGCCATGCACCTTGTTGGTGCCGGCCTTGGTCGGCGCGCCGTAACCGATCGTGGTCTTGCAGGCGATCAATGTCGGCTTGTTGGATTTCTGCGCCTTGGCGATCGCGGTCGCGATCGCTTTCTGGTCCTGGCCGTCGATCAATTCGGCGGCCCAGCCTGCGGACTTGAAGCGCTTCACCTGGTCGACCGAGTCCGACAGCGTGGTCGGGCCGTCGATCGAGATGCCATTGTCGTCATAGAGCACGATCAGCTTGTTCAGCTTCCAGTGCCCGGCGAGCGCGATCGCTTCCTGCGAGACGCCTTCCATCAGGTCGCCGTCGGAGCACAGCGCATAGGTGTGGTGGTCGACGACCTTCTTGCCGTATTCGGCGGCCATCATCTTTTCGGCGAGCGCAAAGCCGACCGAGGTCGCGATGCCCTGGCCCAGCGGACCGGTCGTGGTCTCGATGCCCTTGGTGTGGAAGTTTTCCGGATGCCCGGGGGTCAGCGATCCCAGCTGGCGGAATTGCTTGAGCTGGTCGAGCGTCATGTCGCTGTTGCCGGTGAGATAGAGCAGCGCGTACAGCAGCATCGAGCCGTGGCCGGCCGACAGGATGAAGCGGTCGCGGTCCGGCCAGTTCGGCTCGGCCGCGTCGAACTTCAAAAATTGCGTGAACAGCACGGTCGCCATGTCGGCGGCGCCCATCGGCAGGCCGGGATGGCCGGATTTAGCCTTCTCGACCGCGTCCATGGCGAGGCCACGGATCGCATTGGCCATACGGGTGTGGTCGACCTGCGTCATGTTGAAAATCCGTCTGAAATGAGATGCTTGGTTGCGATGCGGCAGTAAGAGCCACGGAAAGTCAGCGCTGGGATAGCACCTGTGTTCCCGGAGTCCAAGGCGATGAAACGCCCGGCCGGGCCGAAAAGTTGCTTTGCGGTGCATAGTTCTGCAGCGGCGTTGCGCTGGCCTCGCTTGCCACGTAAATTTCACCGCCTAAACGCTTGCCGAACCGCGAAATTTCTTGTTCCGCGGGCGGCGCCACCAAGGTCCGCGCGCAACCAGCATGAGCGATCGTCCCGCCACCGGATTGGGCCACCCCGAGCCAACGTCGGCCGAGATCGACGCCGCGACGCGGCGGCTGATGGCGGCGCTTGACGCCCTCGAAAGCGCGGTCGAGCGGCGCCGCGAGGCCGACCGCGACGAGAACGAACTGGCGAGCCGGATTCAAGCGCTCGGCGCGGATCGCTCGCGGTTGGCCGATGAACTCGATGGTTCGCTGGTGAAATCGCGCCGGCTGGAGCGCACCAATCGCGAGATCGCCGAACGGCTGGATGCGGCGATCGGCAGCATCCGTGCCGTACTCGATGCGGGAGAAAACTCATGAGCCACATCAACGTCACCATCAACGGCCGGCAATACCGCATGGCCTGCGAAGAAGGGCAGGAGGCGCGGCTGTTGAATCTGGCCGAGAGTTTTGAAGCCCGGATTACAGGCCTGCGCGGCAAGTTCGGCGAAATCGGCGACGCCCGCCTCACGGTGATGGCCGCGCTGACGGTGTGCGACGAACTGATCGACGCCAATCATCGCGCCCGCGCGCTTGAGGAAGAACTGCACGCGCTGCGCGATATCCGCGTGGTGGCGGCGGATCGTGCGAGGGCGACGCAGACCGCGGTGGCCAAGGCGCTCAACGCCGCGGCCGACCGCATCGAGAAAACCACGCAAGTGCTGAACCGCACCATCGGCGGCGGCGTGGCGATTGGTTGATCGGGACGTGCTGTT
>Ga0193742_1002748_pt1 | contig 10046 bp, 11 predicted proteins | sample L2c1metaG_FD_165511 | JGI IMG/M metagenome (GOLD analysis project Ga0193742, IMG submission 165511) | Soil microbial communities from a riparian zone of the East river system, Colorado, United States - L2c1 | ecosystem: Environmental > Terrestrial > Soil > Riparian zone | place: USA: East River... | reverse complement strand
CAATGATGTTGGGATCAACAACATCTGATTGACGAAAAGCCGAGTGGTAGGTACTCGGTGTCACTTGCACAAAAGCGACGTCCAAGGTAAGACAAAGAAGGGTTTTTGTTCCTGTTAGTTGATTTATTAACATACCTGTCCCATGAGCATCACTACTACTGCTACTACAAGCCATCTTCGGACCTGACGAATCCAAGTGGTGGTGGTGGTATGATACGATGGTTCTTTGCAGAGCTACGGTTTTTGACAAGTGCTTCGATATAAATTCTTGTAGTTCATATTGGATATCTTGAAAAGTAGCTTGAGCTTCCAAGATGTTCGCTGTTCAGCAGAGAGAGAAAATGCGTTTCATAATCCGCCCCCTGGCCAAACAAAAAAAAAAGGAAGAGGCAGCGAAGAGAGTTTACCTGGAATATCTGTTGATATGACGATGTTTCTGAAATTCTGTTTGGTTCTCTCAAACTCAGCAGCGGACTCCGTGTCTTCGACATTCGTTGAGGATGCCATTGTGAGCAGCGAGGGATCAGGGATGGGGTCTAAATCCATAGCTGGGCTGGTCAGGTAAAGTTATGTTGCCTCAAGTAAACGACGTGTTGTTGATAATCGTTATGTTGTAGGGGGAGGCACGACTTTTTCATGACTTGAAATTTGATAATACAAGTGAACGTAACAGGGAAAAAATCATCTGTAGAAACACGCCAATGTTATTAGTCATTTGCCCCCTCTCTCGAGAATACAAGGAAATGGATACCGACAAAAATAAAGAAATGATCACGAGAGGACCCAAATCTGTATCACTACTCATCCAAACCTTTACTAGTACTCCCCAGTCTCTCCTCTGCCGAGCCCTCCTCCTGCTTTCCACTCATATTAGCTTTGCCAGCGAGGAGGAACTTGCTTGGTACTAGTTTAAATCGCTTCTTCACCTTCACTTGATGCTTCATAAAACGCAGCCTACATTTATCGCACAGGGTATTCGCCGTGTCAACAGCAAGTGATCGGCGGCACGTCTTATTCGCACAAAGGCGCTGTAAAATGGAAAATAACGTCAAGCAACTACGCAAGATTATAATGAATAAAAATTCATACTGTAGATGTATTTGGCTTTGAAAGTACTTCGGCGTCGACTGCCAGGTCAGTCGTTTCCGGTTGAGCAGAAACTACAGGTGACGACGCTACGTTAGAACTGCCAGAAGCGACCGATGCCGGGGGTGGCGTGGGCACAGAACTCGGAATATCACGTCTAGTCTGATCAACAGCCAAAGGCGATTTAAGCTTCTCAAGATCAGGATCTACTTTCCGCCGTTTCCTCTTCTATTGGAAAAGTGAGGATGAGCTCTAGAATGGGAATGGTCCGAGGATTTTTTGGGTTACATACATCGTTAGGCCTCGTGGGCGAACTGGAACTTCCTGCTCCATAATGATAATAATTAAACTTTGTATCATGAGTTTGTTGGTACCTCTCGTGAGCGGCAACAGCAGTTTTTGGAAAGGGTGCAGAAGCAGATGTAGGCGCCAGTGTAGGCGTAGGTGCGAATGTGGATGTAGGAACAGGAGAAGGAGCAGAAAGAGGAGGATAATAAGGATACGGATACGGAGTACTACCCGAAGGTCCAGGCGGTAATCCATTAAAGGGTTGTTGACCAGGAATATACCGTGTTGACATGTATGGATAACCTCCTGGAGGTGGTGGATATCCATAAGGCTGAGGGGGGTAAGGGTATGGATAAGGAGGATAGCCCGGTATCGTCGTTGATGGTGGTATATGAGTCGGCGATGAAGATGAAGCCGTCGCTGATTTCGAAGATTTGGAGGATAGCTTTTGCCTTGAGTCTGATGCTATAGGCGCCGGGGCTTGAGGATAAGGAAATGGTGGAATGCCATATGGGGAGGGCATATAATAAGGGTATGGATAAGGATACTGAGGATATCCATAAGCTCCATATGAACCAGGCAGGGCAGAAGCAGGTGAATCTGAGACTCCCAATGCGGGGGTAGGTGTACTACTTGTAATTGGTTGTTTTTCTAAAGAAGCAGCAGCTTTACGCTTGCCTTTTCCTGTTTGGCTCCTCGTTGACACATTCTTCTTCTCAGGGGCTTTATACACAAAGGGTGCCGACGTTGGGATAGTTGGCGTTATGATAGGTTTCGTGATAGAAGTCAGGCTCGCCTGTTTTTTAGGCGGGAGCGTCATCACGCCAGTCTAAAAGAAGATTTTTTTTAAAAAAATATAAAAAAAGGGGGATATAGAGGAGAAAAAAACGCACGCTTGCACCTTCAGCCTGCAATACCTCGGTAAAAGCATCAACCGACAATCCCGGATTCCGAGCCAAAATCCTCCCAATTGCCGAAGGCGTTGTCTTCGGCCGGTAAGCTCTGAAAGCCAAGGGATCATCAAGCGTTACAAGTTTGGCCGTAGAAGTTGTAGGATCCAACGCCGCCGACTGTGAAGCATTTTCAGGATCAATGGTTACATGAAACCTAGAAAAGCCGCTGGTCATTGAGGTTGTAGGTATTGAAGGAGGCGGATTAGCCAGGGGAGGGAGAGCAGTTTGCTGGCTTTCAACGGCCTTCGGCTCAGTTTCATCCCCATTCTCAACCATATCGATATCCCCTTCGGCATCAGGGTCAACGGCAACTATCGAAACGGCATGTTGCGATTCTTGAGCCTTCCCATTGCCCCCATCGGCAGGCTGATTGGCCGAAGCCTGAGAGCTAACGTCCATCTTCTCACTCCAATGTTTCTTTGCTGCAGCTTTCTGTTCGAACCTGATCTGATTTTTGCGTCGACGGTCTATTGATCTACATGGCTCGCACGACCGCCATCTGACAGTAGGCAGTAGAAGATTATGACAATCGCCCACAGAACAAGAGAACTTGGAGCGTTTCTAAAAGGATGGAAAGGTAAAAGAAACGATTGCCTGAAAAAAGTTCCAACATACTTGATCATGTGACTTGTCCTTTTTACTCTCAGAATCGATTGCTCCGCCTGTCATGACAACGTCAGAGACGCCAGCTTCCTTTCCTTCAAGAGCGGCCTTCGCTTGCTTCGTCTCTGGTTTCTCCGCCCTTCCGCCACCCTCTATCTCAGGAGGAATTTCCACCAACGTCGCACCCTCCTCTGGTCTGACAGCTTTAACGTCCTTCTCCCTGACTCTTTTCAACTGGCTATGATGCCTATTTTGCAACCGATGTTGCTCACATCTCTTATACCTATAGTAACCTGGCAGGATCTTGTGACAATGCGACACAGTACACATCCGGGCGGGTAGAGATGTGTTGGCTGCAGCCGCTAGAAGTGGATTCTTGTTGAGGTGCTGATAAGGAGGGATAGCGTGAGGCGAATCGACAGTGGATGAGGAGGCGATGCTGGGAGGATAAACTCCAGCTACGACCATGGGGGAATTCATGCCAGGGCTGAGTGCAGTATTAGGGGGTAAGAACTGGGCCGATCCAGGTTCGGCGACAGGAGAAGCTCTAGGAGGAGTGGCACTCTTATTAACAGGAACCAGAGGAACTTGCTCGTCAATAATCGAAAGTTCCCATGCACGGAGCTCTTCTGGAGATTCGGCCAAAGGCTAAATGAAGGTCAATTATCAACTTTACACATAAGCTTTACACATAAGCTTTAACATCAACTTACTTTGAACCCCTTAGCTTTCCTCTTCTCGTCTTCCACGATCCTTAACGACGCCATCTCTCGGTCGAAAGCGTCTCGTTCAGCTTTCCATTTCGCCCGTTTAGTGTTTCCATAAGTGCGATACCGCGTACGACAAGGAGGGCACATTTTATATTCGTAAGACACTAAAGTTTCATGATAAGCATACAATATAACGGAATTCTCTTATTCACCTTGAATAACAGCTTTGCAGCCTTTAACAGAGCAGAATCGTTCTGATCCATCTACCTTCCCTGACGCTTGACCGAGTTCTGCAATTTCAGATGATGTTTGTCGATCATTCGACGACAATGTGCTTAACTCTCCCATGTCTTGTAGTGAGGCTATAACCTGTTGTTCTTCCTCATTGTCATTTGAGGAATCGCTACCGCGTCGGCTAGCAACGGACATGTGTGGTTGTGGTGAGATTTGAAGATGCGAGGTCTGCTGTTGAGTCATAGTATGATCACGGTAATGCTTGCTATAGTCGATAGGTATCTGGTTGGGAAGAACAGCTGATGAAGAAATTGGCACTGACGTAGGTTGACGAGGTATCAGAGCATTGGCCAACTCAGAGCTGGTTGACGTTTGATGTGGCCTTGGGGAAAGATGATGTGACGATGCAGGAGATACGTCCCCAGAAAATAAACGAGGATCAATGGCATGGTTCCAAGTCGACAATGAAGATAAGGATGAGGATGAGGCTATGGCTGATGGTTGATGATCCTGTATGATATCCTTGAGTAATTGCAGGGCTGATTTGGGGGGAAAACCCCGAGATCACAAGTTGAGCATGCAAATGCGCTCGCTGAACCTGTGAAACTAGAAATAACGGGGAAAAGAACCCTTATCCCTAGATTCACTTACGATAGCCAATCTGTGGCAATATCGTGAAAACGAAGTAGATCTCTGTCAAGCAGAGAAAATTGAACGCCAATTGAAATAACGTACTTGATGAGACCGCCCATCGGTAGTTACCCAGGTAATGGGCTGAGCAGCTTGCTCAACAAGCGACATTTCTTGAATATCTTTCCCACTGCGAGCCGCAACAGCATTAGTTATAGCAGCTTTCTCGAGCTTTCTTTTTGCACGCTTGGTACTTGCATATATTCGATGGCGACTTCGACACCCTTCGCACATCCTGTTCGGATCGCTGGATGACAGGGTGTCGGCACATCCTTTGACAGAGCATTGCTTGAGCAGATCCTGGGGGTATCCTGGGTGTTGGATCTCCTGGGTTGGGAATCCCACCGATGGGGTATAGTAGACACCAGACTCGTTCAGGCTGCTCATCCTGCAACCAAAAAAAGCAGACTCAGGAACACACTGGCACTCACACGGCGGAGTTCAATTCGCTCTTTCAACTTTGCTGCCCCTCCCCCTTTGCAATAGACAAGTATGGTTCATGTTTAAACATGGACAGAGTACAAAGAGAAAAGAATCAATATCGAGCGACGTATAGTGATATTTAAATATTCGAATCTCTCAATCACTGCCTTGTTAGTTGAAACCTTGTGATCATATCTGAACTTGAATTTACTGTCGGACACGCCCACATTTCGGTACCGTCAGGGATAACCATCTCTGTTGAATTGCGAAAAAGCGATCCTGGGGGATATGACGGCCAGAGCTAGCCTCGAGGAGATATCCATGTCCCATCACGCCCCTCACCTTGGCAGTCGTCCGCCTTAAATACAGCCCATTTTTGGATTCTTGTGATCACGATCTTTCGCATAAAATAAACCTTGGGGAGCAACAAGTCGACCGCTTGCCTTTCATTGATCATGTATCTGGCATTTCTCCCCACATTGATCTCCATTGTAAAATCAGCCTTTGGGAAACATCATCTATGCGGGAGTCAATGTAGCAAATTTAACGAAACCGTATATTGTCACTTGGTTTTTGCTTTTCATTACAGATGTTAATCAACCCTTGGTGGATGTTTCACCAATAGTATTTCGCCGAATACGCGAATACGCGAATAACTATATCACAGAGATGAAAGGTGTCTACGCACTCATTGATCCACATAATTATATGAGATACAAAGTAGGCACCTCACTACACTAAGTACTCCCTTTTCAAAAAAAAAAAAGTTCCCTCTATCACAATCCCCCAGTGATCCATCTCAACAACCATTCTCGGGAAGCGTAAGTCAAGGACCCAGGAATTTCAGTTTGTCATTTATCAAACATGGCCACAGGTCATCGGCAACGCGTCAGACCTAACAGCAGCCACTACCAACAACTTCGAAGCGTTTTGGCACGAACTCGCCCGCCGATTCGTAAACAACCCAAAGGTTGTATTCGGTATAACAATGAACCTCACAACATGGTACCTTTGTCCTTACGCATGTAGTCTTTCTGCGAAAAAAAAAACACTTAAAATATATCATTTCTTCCCAGCCAACACAACTTGTTCTGGAGAACGACCAAGCAGCTATCAACGGCATCTGCTCAGCAAGGGGCTAAACAGCTCATCCTCGCTCCTGGAAATGGGATTGACAGGTGGTCATTCCTAGACACAACTCCGAGTCACTGGTACTGCAGGATACCAGCCATCAAGTGATTTCTTGAATAAACTCGTCGATCCGCTTTGTAATACCGCTATTGATGTACATGAGGTGAGTTGTACTTTTTTTTGGACATGGTATCTGCTCAAGCGATTGTGTAGTATCTGGGTGAGATTCGTTATTGAGTGATATCGAAAAATTGTTGTGTCAAATGGGTTATTACAGATATGGATTTTCCAGGCTCTCACGATGCGTGCACGCAGCCACATGTTGCCCAACCCACAATCTGTTGGTGCCAGATCAAGAGCGTCTCTCTCATCACATGTCCTTTAAACCTCCCAAGCCTCACGACATGGCTACAACGAAATAACCTCAAGTTCGTCGTATAATGTATTCATCTACAAAAATATGTTTTTTCAATTCTTCTCTATTTGGAAGGTCTGTCGTCAGCGAATGCGGAGGGGAAAACGGCCAAAACTGTTTCCAGGTGTGTCTTACTTGCTTTAAATGCATACGGTCAGGGGTTTAATCTTGAATCTTTAGTTTATCGATGACCTACTCACAATACTCAACTATCTTGCCACCAACGACGAGTATATCGGATGGTCCATTTGAGCTGTAGGACCAAGTACGTTGATCTGTCAGCCTCACTGAAATAGCAAAATTCCTTTTTTCAAATCACTTCTTCAGTTTGGGGCACCAATCCACCTTGTTGTGATCCTGATACTGGAAATTTGGAGTCTGAGCAAGTGAATGATATGGGTAGAACAAAGATTCTCACTAGCAGAACATCATTCGTTTTATCACCTTTTTTTTTTTTTTGGCACATTCGATACGGTGTGGGCTCAGGCTGTTAGACCTAACTTCATACCTAAAAAGTACACCAATCTTGGTTCCAATCCAGCCAACACTCATTTCGTTACTCGTCGTAGATCTTAAAAATGTTCGGGAACGTCGAGTCTTTTCATGAAAGGTTGTGAAACTTTTTTGAGGATCAAATATGATGAACTAGTCTGTCTTTCACCTTGGTCCTCCGACGATTTTTTTTAAATTTGTTAGAAAATGTTTCAAACCCTCGAATAAGACTCAGTAGTACACGAAACTAGGCAACCACAGAACCAGAGAGTCAGACGGTGCTACATAGCTAGTCGACGTCGAGTTGCCAATGCGTCAATGTTGTTACCGAATCACCTATTTCTTGTTGGCCACTTCGAACCCTCTCTGCATGGCAGGACTCAGCATATTTACATAATTGTTTAGTTGTACATGCCCGTATTACGACAAATTCACTGATACAAACTAGCCAGGTGACCTACATATTTGAATCGTAGCTCAAGCTTATCCGGCCTGCCTTGAGAAATCACCTCCACCGCATCTCAAACCAATCTGACATACGATCATGCCGCAAAACCGAAACCTTCCAACATCCAAGCCTATAAACCGCCCATGCACCTATACCCCGTTATCACATATAACAGCAAACTCCATATTATACAAACATGTAAAACAAAAAATGTTCCGACCAATTGGAGTTGTTCGCAGTTGGTCGAGGAAAAACGTTGAAAATTGAGTTAGATGGAGAAGTTGCAGGCCCGTGCCTTAGAGCGATGGAGTGATGGGAAGGGTTGGCTATCTTGCGACTCGTGGGTGTGGGTTTCTGCGTTTAGTGATTTGGCGATGCGAAAGTAAATCATTGGCATGCCTGCGTGGCGGGCGAGGAAATGGAATCGTATTGCGGTGGCGCCTTCGAATTTTGATGTCTTCCTTGGTGAAATCGAGGTCGAATAAGAGGATCAAGGCGGCGATTGAAGGTGCAAGGAAATAATAACAGACAAGAAGGATGTGGGCAAGGATGTTTCGGAATCGTGGTGAGGGACTACCAAGCTCTCTGCGGATGGATTCCATGCTGTTTGAAGCTGAAACGCTGAAGCTTTACGAATAAGCGAGATCACGTGCAGTTCCCACACTGATGCGTCTGCTCTAAATTTGACATGCTCACCAACTCAAATGTACCTGTCAAGTTCTTCAAGCTCCCGCGGATGGCAAATTATCACCGGTAGACTGCCGTTCGGTCCGCATGACTATCAGCTCGAAGGAACCACCCAGGCTCTGGATGGAGAAGACGTCGTTGCGTTGTGGTATATCCAGCAACGGCCCTCGAAGATGATCTAGTAAAAGCGGCCTCACAGCATGGTACCTTTTGTCCTTACGCATATAGTCTTTCTGCGAAAAGAAAACACTTAAATATATCTAGCCAACAGAACTTGTTCTGGAGAACGACCAAGCAGCTATCAACGGTCATCCGCTCAGCCGGGGGGGCTAAACAGCTCATCCTCGCTCCTGGAAACGGATTCACAGGTGATCATTCTTGGACACAACTTACTGGTACTGCAGGATACGTGATTTCTTGAATAAACTCGTCGATCCGCCTTGTTAAACTGCTATTGATGTATATGAGGTGGGTTGTACTTTTTTTTGGACATGGTATCCGCTCAAGCGATTGTGTAGTATATGGAGTGAGATCGTTATGAGTCTCTCAAAAAGTTGGTGTTAAAATGGGTGTCACAGATATCGATTTCTCAGGTTCTCACGACATGTGCACGCCGCCAGGTATGGTCACCCAACTCCACAATTCTGTTAGTGCCCTACCAAATCAGGAGTGTCTCTCATCATCACAGGTCCGCAAACCTGACGACATGGCTACAACGAAATAACCTCAAGTTCGTCGTATAATACAAAAGATACAGTTTTTTTTTTCAATAACTCTTCTCTGCTGGAAGGGCTGTCATCTACGATTTCGGAGGGGGGCCAACCACCAGAACTATTTTCAGGGTGTGTTTTTTACTTGCTTTAAAATGACATTTTAAATCTTTTAGTTTATCGATGACAATACTCCACTATCTTGCCACGAACGGACGAATATATTCAGATGGCTCCATTGGGGCTGCAGGACCTAAGTAACGTGTCTGTCATCACTGTCAGCCCTCACTGAAGTATAGCAAAATCCTTTTTTTTTAAAATCGACGTCGAGTTGCCAATGTGTTGTTGTTTGCCAAATGACTGTTGACTTCCATTTTTGAACTCTTCTGTATATAGGGAAGGGAGGTTATATTGATGTATTCATTTATACATTGGGGTCCAATTGTGTGAGTCAGGTTAGTTACGACGAACTATTCGAATTCACTTGCCGCGAGATCTGTTAGCGCTTGCGACAGTCTCGCCATGTTGGTTAATCTACGCTCGCAAGCAGCTATACGCACACCCTACTATCCATTCATTCTCGGCGTCCACTTTGCTTGCGGACAAACGACTCAGAATTGACCCGTAGTACATATCTGATTCATATCAATATCACAAACGTTCCGAAATTACCTCCCCTTGCATACTCAAACTGTTCGACGTAAAAACTTGGGCATCTCATTCTTATGAACTGTCTAGTAATCACGTGTGTCCTTCAAGTCGTTTACGCCAGCATAGAGCAGGTGATGCTCGGCAACAATGGTGTCTGTGTTAAATAGTAGCTGTAGAGCCAATCGGGCAGAATGGAGGACATGTTCTTTTAAAAAGAGCCGATTGTGGCATTATTGAAAAAAAATTACAATATGCCCTTCATACATGTATTGACTGTTTAAGCTTGGACAAGTAACGCTCATGCGTTTCTTTGACAACACGAGTAGCCAGTGCCTTGAGTTCAGCTGGCGTTGAGGGGTCGTCATCTCCTCCCGTAAAGGAAGATGCGCGAGGAATGCAACGAACACTATGTCAAAAGGTAGGGGTGTGAAGTTGGTTAGCATTTCCGATTCAACATGGCTGCAGCTCGCTTACCTTTTGGTTAGTAAACTCAAAGCTTCGTTTGCCTTCTCTTCGATGTCTAGG
>Ga0193742_1002747_pt1 | contig 10050 bp, 5 predicted proteins | sample L2c1metaG_FD_165511 | JGI IMG/M metagenome (GOLD analysis project Ga0193742, IMG submission 165511) | Soil microbial communities from a riparian zone of the East river system, Colorado, United States - L2c1 | ecosystem: Environmental > Terrestrial > Soil > Riparian zone | place: USA: East River... | reverse complement strand
ACTGGCAGTATTTGCTTGAAATCTCCTCCAAAGACAATAGACAGTCCTCTAAAGGTTTATCAGAGTGTTGGATATTTTCTAATCCCAACAATCAACACATTCTCTAATCCCAATAATTAATGCATTCTCTATTTCCAATAATCAACACAGTTTTAGATCCCAATAGTCTCCACAGCACAACAGTCCATACTCATTTCTTTTTATCCTCTGCAGCAAATATTTCACCTATTGATGGAGATAAAGGTAAAGTTAAGGGTTGAAAAGATCCTTATCCTTGGCAGTGGTTAAGGGTATTTGCAGAGCCAAAAATATCTGCATATCTCACATTTATTTACCTACTTTGTTTTTGGCTTGTACAAAGACATAACACATACTGTCAGAGAGTTGTTGACATATTTTCATTGTTTAAATCAAACCCATTACTCTGATTGACAATGAAGCACATTCATGAGTTTGCAAGGGGTAGGGTGTTGGAACCCCAGAAGTTACTTCAAACAACTTCATTAGTTTTGCTGTCTCACATGAAGATCAATTAACTACTCTTGTCTTCTAATATTGATCCCCAAATTTTCATTGCTTTTTCCTCAAAATCTTTACTTCCCTGCTTCCCTACTATGTATATAAATTACTCATAATTTCAAATGAAATCCCCCATGTGTTTATCTCCAAAAAAACCACTTATATTGTTGACCTTGGACTTCATTTTGGTCATTTTAACATAGGGTACAACTGAAATACCCCAGACAATCCTGATTTCCCCCCCTGTCAAATAACCTGTCTGTCCATCCATCCATTCCATCTGTTCACCCACTTTCTGCCCTTGTTCTCTGTTCTCTGTTCCATACAGGTGGTGGACAGATGAACAGACAGATGGATGGACAGATGAACAGACAGATGGATGGACAGATAGGCATTGATGTCTATCTACCTATCCATCTATCTGTCTATGGTCTACCCACCTACCCACCTGTCCATCTACTATCTACTATCCACTATCTACTATCCACCCATCCACTCATCCACCCATCCACCCATCCACCCATCCACCCATTTACCCATCCATCCATCTCCCCCTCTGTCTAACAACCTGTCTGTTCAACCTATCTATCCGTCCACCATTCCCATCTGTGAATCCTCCCATTCTCCTATTTTCTCATGTTCCTATATCTTTAATAATTAATCCACTCATCTGCCCAACTTCCTATCTGCCCATGATTTTACTCATTTTGACATTTTGACATTTTCCCATCACCTGTCTATCCATCCACCCATTTTCAAATGACCCTGTCCACCCATGCTCCCATCTTACCCATCCATCTATCTGCATCTCCTCTCATGTTTCTGTTTTTATTTTAACCTCATGTTCCCATCTGTCCATCTGTATGTTAGGTACACCAAAGAAGGAGAAGCAGCCAAAAAGACCAAGAAAGGAAAAATTAAGATGCTCCTTAAGGCCAATTTGAATAAAACCTCTGTCCATTTACACATCTATTCATCCACCTGTCTGTCTGATTATCATCTGGACATCCACCTATCTGCTGAGTGCTACTGTCACTATCCTACCATTCTATAAATTATTATCCCCCTGTATATTTTAACCTCATGTTCCTGCACCACCATCCATGGTCCACCCATCTGGTCATATCTATAATATCATGCTTAGAGGGTACAGACAGGAGGGGCAGCCCAAAAAACAGTCAAAAAAGCGGAATTAAAATGATTTATTGTCAGGTGTCACAGGATTGTTGTTGAGTCACGCTGTGTGGCTGTTCGTATATTGAAGAGAAGGATTGTGGGAGCTGCTTAGTCAATTATTACGTAAATATCTTACATGAGCATCTCCCACGAAACAACCTTGCTTTAATATATAGAGATAAAGATAGAGATATAGAGATAGAGATAGAGATATAGAGATAGAGATAGAGATCCCTGTAAGTTGTCCACGAGGCTGTGTCCGATGTCGCATCATGAATGCAGCATTTCTCACGGTCAGAGGCATGGGGGAGAGGGGAAGAAGAGGTGACATGGAGGGCGACACGCCGCGTGGTTCAACAGGGTTGATCGATGTGGCTGTGGGTGGTCACCAGGTCCGCGATGACATTTAATGTTACTCGTATTTGAAAATACATAATTCTGTCTGGAATCTTTGGTCTATTTAAACTTAAGCTTTTAAAAATTTTAAGGTTTAACATTTAACGTTTTTTTTATTACATAGTCACTCATTGGCGATACAGTCCCTGACGGCAGCTTTTGGAGGGACTAAATTGGAACCCTTGAGCCGTTATATATCAACCTGGTTGGCCACATTGTAAAAATCCATCCCCAATCCATCCCCCCCACCCCAGGCGCTAGCTGCACTATGTACATGCCAAATTTCTCTCTATTCACGAGCACCCGCACGATAGTTCAAGGCGACGTGTGGCATCTAGATCGTAGTCGGACCACAACCAACACAAACTCCTGCAATTCCATACGAGCAGACAGACCGCCCACCAGTCAACCTCCGAGTCTGCCTCTCCAAGGTAGGCCGATTTGTCGTTCAAGCATCTAGAACATAACTGAGGAAATTTACTCAGAGTCGGCTCAAGCTTTCAGCCTACCCCATACCAGTATTCCCTCTGCCAATGATGTAGATAGGCCGTCCTCAAGTAAAGCCGCATATTATGACGGTCCTATGAACATGACACTCACAAGTGTGGTCAAATAGACACATTACCTCATCGGTGCTGCGGAAGATCACAGACCGAGCCAGCAGAAGCACCAGCGGCGCATCGCACGGTAAGCGATAACTCGAACACAAGCATAATGTCCTCACAACTTGTTAAATCCAAATCTCTAGTCAACTTCTTCATGCATCGATGTCGAACATTTATATCCTCCCTCTTCTTGCTTCACTCAACCCTTGATTTTTCAGCATGCTCCGTATCTTTATTGGAATCTTTCGTCTGAAGTGGATATCCCGAAATCCAATGTAACTAGTGCCAAGACGAGGAACCCTGCTTCTACCACCCCCGCCGTGGACAATTTATGTCAATATGTATTGAACAAGATAAAAGGGTGGTTCGATAGATTCTTGAGTTTCTTTTCATGAACCCCTTGTAATTCAAGTTACTTACATGGTGTCTGCTTATGCTCTATCCTCAGTGAAACTTCGAAGTTCTGTGTTACTAGTTAGATGGTGAATGATTATGCTGTTGGTTATCCCTGCCGAAACTTCAAAACCTTGGGTCATTGTAGACGGCTTGTCGGAATATTGACCCGGCTTGAGAGTACCGAGTCCCAGTCCGCAGATAAGGATCCCTAGCTAGAGAGCGATTTTGAAGTTTAGCCCGAGGCTTGGATCCGAAAGAGAAAACAAAAGCGAACAAGCGCTCGTCGTCATATGTGATTCACCAGTACTGGACACGGTGGCTTTGGACACCGACTGCGATCAGGCATAAGGATTGTTCCATCAAGGGAGAGAAGGAGAGAGAAGCAGGCAGGAAAGTGAGGCGCTCGACTCACAGCTCGGAGGATGGAGGATTTGGGAGGTAGGTAGCGCTCGACCTGAGTGTGAGGCAATCAAGTACGCGATGGTCGTTTGTCATCGACGGGTCGGCAAATCTAGTAAATCTAGCCAGACGCAATCCCAGGGATGATCAGTCGAAATACAGACAGACCCACCCAGGCCATACTTAGAAGCGTCGCTGGCAGAACCTTGCCTAAGAATGAAAAAGATCCACAGAGGCGTGGCTCTGGATTGTAGATAGGTCAGGCCCTGTTTTGTATGGTATGTCGTTCGACGACAGGAGTAAGATGCGTAGTATGAGGATGGGCCGTGGAGGTCACCACGGTGGCAAGCTGGAGGCACCTTCATATACGAGGCCTGATCCGATTATCATTGCCTATTGGAGAAGGAGGGGAAGATGAGCAACACAAAAATGAAGAAGTAATGGAAAACCACACTCAGTTGACTCAAGGTGATCACACCCGCACCCACCTTCTCCAAAGAAGTCGTTAACTGCATGATAGCAGCACTCGAATAACCAGCACCGCTCTCCACAGACTAGCTAGATGCCAGATGCCTATCTCATATTTCCTCCCTTCCTCTCTCAACGCCACCACCAACGACCTACTGGCTCTCGCACCAACTCGCCTTCTGGTACTTCCCCCGATGCTTGGAAAGGCTGAGAGGGCACATATACTCCAGCTGCTATCATGGTGGTAGGGATTCGTGAGTGGCGATTGTTGATACGAAGGTGGAGTGTATTTGAGGGTGAATGAGGTGGAGATGTATTAGCGATGATTGCCTTGATGCCACATACCTGAGAGTAGGTCGTTCTAGTATTTGGAATTAAGGGATGGATAGAGACGTACCAACTGTGCCGAGGAATGCGAATATCCTTGGCATAAAAGTTGTAGATGAGCTCTATGAGCATAGATAGAATATGAGGGTTCATAACGTGGGAGCACCACGATTTAGTTACAGCTGTATATGAAACCTTGGGGGAGCACTGAGATGGGGGGTAGCGATGTGTGGTAAGCAGAATGGATGTGAAAGTCGTTATGCGTTGGTTGGTGTATAGAGAAATGATTCACATCGTTTTTGAGCTTTGTATGGTATATGGTTTATCGGTTGGTCAGGAATGCAACTCGTCGTCGCAGTCTGTTTCCATTTTGAATAGTGAACGTGACCGTGACGGGCTGTATATGCCTAGTCCAGCTGTAGTGACTGGATATTGTCAAAGGAGAGAGCGGACAAGGACACCAGGAACACAGCCTCCTTCCACCTCCGTCGACGTCCCATACATCCAACATGACACTCTTCTTCTCGCCTGTCTTTCCACACTCGAAAACAAGGATCCTATCCATGAACAATTCAAAGCCACACCCTTCTCCCCCAAAAACCACTCAGTTTCCTTCGTCTTCCATATGTCCTATACAATGTTTTACGTTGCTCCTTTCGTTTTTGCATGAATTTGTTTCTTTTTTTTTTAGAAGGTTCTGTCAGTGCGGGTCGATTCTAATCTTGGAATGGCAGCTCCGCCCATGTACTCGTTATGTACTCGTCTTGAGTGAACTTTTGCTCATGTGGTTTTGCTGCTTCAGAATATGTTTTTCCGTTCCTGCTGGGACTCGGGGTTGCCAGCTACTTGGGGTCTGTCTGTAGTTCAATTGATTATGTCTGGAGGTACACGATGACGACGACCGTCGTATACTTATGGTACTTCAAGTGAGCACTGCTTTCTGGATTCTTCTCATCATGACCGGTACCAAATGTTGTTGTACAACCCTCTCGAAACTCAAATATCCATCCATAACCGCATATCCATTTAGAAGACTCCAAAAATCACGTTATATACGGTACAACGTCAACCCACCTCAAAATCTATCGTCCGATAACGATCCAAACTGCGGACATTAAAAACTCGACGCCGGAAATGGGTGTATGTAAACCTCCACAAGTTATCCCTCTTGAATGCAACCACCTGACAGAAGAGGCGACCGAACGCGTCCGTTAGCAAGGTCGATACACTGCTGCCAAAACGTGGAACGGATTCGATGCGAGCGATGGACGTGGCAGAAGTAGAAATCTGTCTAAAAGAAACTGCCAGTCAGTTGAACCATAATAAGGTCACGCTAGAAAATAAAGCAAAAACTAAAAATAATAAAGTTAAAAAACCTGTCGAGATGGCATTATATCCCACCTTCATAGCCACAGGCGGTTTCTCTGATCACTGTCAAACGGACTACAACTCAAAATTTGCCTCCGTTCGTCTCCGTTATCCTCTGTTATCCTCTGTTATCCTCCGTTTATGTCCGTTTGACAGCGCGTTCCTGACTTTTGAAATATGAATTGTGCTATCCAGTATTTTATCTTAAAAACTATGACCTGAGGTGCCACCTCGACCTCAGCTCTTACCACCGTCCCCTGGTTGCACTACATGTCAAGCTTCTCCCTCTTCAACTATACGATAATTCGAGTTCAGGGCGATGTGAATCATGTAGATTGTAGTCGGACGACAACCAATACAAACTCCTTCAATATCAAAGCTGCAGAAAGGACGCTTATCAGCCAACCTCCATCTTTAGAGCCGACTCCCAGCGAACTCCGTACTCTGTCTGCAGATAGGTCAAGTTCTTCAGGTGAGCTGTACATTTAGATAGTCCTATAAACATTACGCTCACAGATAGGGTCAAACAGTGACCCAAACAGAAATACCAGTGGTACATCGCATGGTAAGCGGTCATGCTAACACACGCGTGATGCACTCAAAATTTAGTAGTCAACTTCAAGTTCTTCATCCATTAATGTCGACCATTCATACCCTCCCGCCGCTTCGCGGTTGACCCAAGCCTTCGATCTCCAACGTGCCCCGCATCATCATTCGAATATTTCGGCAGACTCAGTGGATGTACCAGAATCCCTTGGCACTAGTACGACGACAAGGAACTCTACCGCCACCATCCCCGCTGCGGGAAAATTGTATCAATATGTTTTTAACAAGATCAAAGGTTGGTTTCGTAGATTGTCGGCCTACATTTTTCAGTAATTCAAAGTTGGAAACTTCGATTTGCTTACAAAGAGGTCTTGACTCGACTTGATCCTCTGCGATATACCTGATATACCGATTTCAGTACTAGGGATAACCATACACAATGAATAAACAGAGAAAATATACAGAAGAAAAAAAAGAGCTTTGAAATTTTTGGGTTCGGAGACTGTGTAATTAAACGGCAACGGGAGCTAAATTCAGACGAGGGTTGTTGGCGATTCAGTGGTACTCGCCGCGAAAAAAAAAAGTATTGCAAAAGGTTTATAAATAGATTAAATACCCGACCGAATTGGCTTCAAACATAAGTCAGTACTGCTTAGATCCAGAGAACAAGATAGGGACCTAGATCAAACGATTATTATCATAACCAGGTCAAAAGATACTTTCGATCGAGCTGTTTTTTTGTTTCTAAATTCCACAGCTGCCCTAGAATCCACCTATTGTCCATGATCTTAGCTATATTCAAGGAAGTGCCCAAACCTGCTACGTTATCATGAAGTGATGCGCTTGAAGCCAGGGGCCAATAGAAGCCGTCAAGCTCTTGGCTTGGCTTCGGTTTGGCCTATACTACCTGGTTTGGCCTGGCTTTCAGGCCAAGCCGGCACACTAATTTCGTAGTTGTGAGTACTGTACGCCACCCCTATCTGCGTTGCTTGATTTTCTAATTCATCTTGTCGTCGACATTGTCGCTGAAGCTTGAACGTTTAAACTTGAACCATGGGTACTCAGAACCTACAAGGTCCGTGCGTGCGATCAAGACCGATGAGCGCCTAAATCCCCAACTTTCTATTCAAACCATCATGTCGCCTTCGACAGCCTCCGCAAAAAAACAACCTAAGGACCAATATCAACATGTCATACCGAGATTCATACTACGAGAGTTTCAGATCGGCCCCAAGAGGTGAGAATGTCAATTGAGCGAGTCGAATCATGAATTTCACTAAAATCTACGTTTTCCAAAGGACCCAAGCTCAAAGAAAAAGCGAATTCAGAAAGACCGGCTTCGTCGACGAGAAGGTCTGGTTCTATGATATAAAGAATGGCACACTCCATCCTCGGCCCATCGCAGGCGTCTTCGGGGTCACAAACCTCTACCGGGATGTTCGCAGTACCCAAGATGTCGACGAAATCGAGAAGAAATTTTCCAACTTGGAGAGCACAGCAGCAGGCCTAATACATGACCTGCATCATAACCTTGACAAACCTCAAGAACACGGTCGACCCGCAACCTTCTCCATCGTTCGAAAGGATTTGGATCGGCTCCGAAAGTTTTTGTTTCTCATGCACTATAGGAATGCGAGTTTATCTCTCACCTACTTCCAAGCAGACCACCCCGATAACGAGTTCATTCGTTCAAGGATTGAGAAGCAGGGGTCGAAATTAGGTTTGAACACTCCCAGAGAGATGTGGCTCCACTTCATGCGTTATTACCTTGACACCCCGCACTCCGAAATTGGATTACAAGTCATGGGGTTCATGAAAGCCATAGAAGATCCATTAGAGTTATTGAAGAAATTATCCAGTGCTGACCTGGATGTGGACTCGGACAATTTTGAGGCTATGACGTATCAATCGCAAGCCGGCATGTACTACCTTGGGGTCGTTCGAGCTGCTCCTGGCGAGGAGTTTATCTTGGGACATAATACCTTTGGGCTTTGGGAAGGTCATCTCGGTGATATCCCCCATCTCCATCGGCTATTCGTCATCAGTCCTCAGATTGCGCTGTTGCTGCGTCTCAACTATTTGCGCCGAGATTCACCGAGTTTCGCAAAGTTATACCCTCTGTGCTTTAGCAATCTCATCGACATTCCCATTGAAGGCGCTCGTTCCTCGGCTCCCTTAGTCAATTCAGGCCCTGAAAAAATCCAAATGTACAAAGCGTCAAGTCAAGCAAGTGGCGATAAGTTCGAATTCCAGATTGTCAGGCTCTCAAAGCAGCAAACATACGCTATCAATTCAGTCGTTCTTCTGAACACAAAGGTCGATGGTTCCCTTGCGTTCCTCAGTGGAGACTGCATGCGCTCTACAGTACGAAAGTTCTGGAAAGATAGAGATCCATTCGCACGTGAGGAGCGCGTGAAGTACAAGGCACTCATTCTCCAACTGTCATCTTCATCTGAGGCTATCACTGGCGAAATAACTCCACCGGCTGGTAAACCAATTGCAATGCCTGCTCCGCCGCAGCCAGCGAAGGTCGCGATCGCTAGAGCTACCACACTGTCTTCCCCTTCTTCTACGTTCTCCAAGGGCTCCAAGGCTGCTGCATCGAAAAAGCCAACCACCCAATCTCAGGCGGTTATACCCTCAGGTCCGGCCTCAGATATATCGGGATCCTCGTCTTTGCCAACCCCAGGCCCCTCCCAAGGTTCAACCAACTCTACCAGCCTCGCCGACCTTGATGATTACATCTTCGCCCAGATCGCCCGTCTGCGCGGTGTGCCAACCCCTCCGAAGAAGCATTACGAACAGATGCATCATTTGTGGAAGCTTTGCTGCAACGACTCGGACGAGATCAAGTCACATCCTTTTGTTTGCGAATATCAGCGAATGTCATGTGAAATGATCCAGCGGTCCACTACGCTCCTAGAGAATCCCCCTCCATCTTTCCGAGCCCACCCACAGGCTGAGTTGGTCAATACCATGGACTCGGGCGATGTGGAGATGATGGTGATTATTATGGATAGATATGTCAAAATGTTGGGTTTCGACTTTGACAACTCCGATCCAGTGGGTCCTCTGGAGAACATTACCCGCAAAGTTACCGAGGTGTTGTCGAAGGCTTGGGGTGTAATTCTGGAGGATGTTGTGACTTTAGGCTTTCTATCATGGCTGGCGAAAAACAGACATGATGTCTTGGACATGATGTTTGGTGGAAAGTTTTGTATCTACCGACCTGCGGCACCGTAACAATAAGTAACATTTGTTACATGGCAAGGTCACGGTCACAGTTTGCTTGATTTAGAAGCGTAGGAGTTGAAGCACGGTCTTTTTGTAGTAACAATCTGTATCGGCGTGACAGTCCTATCTCTCTGCAATCAGGACTGTCATCCTGCAGGAGTAAGCTACGTCCTGCGTGTTGAATATACGAGTATTCCTCCAAACTTATAATTCATGCATTTTGGTTTATCTTTTTATCTTATCGCGGTCAGCATTTGCGAAGTTTCTACCTCCCAGTATTATATGAGGAAAACTGCCAAGGGTATTGTTGGGGACAACCTACAAGTTGAAAGTTGGGGACGACGTCAAGTTGGCGAAACATTTTGACAACGAACATGAGGAAGGTTGCTTGAGTACAACTCGGTTTGATTTGGAGGGAAACACCTTGATATGATCCGATCTGAATTTCCGAGTTGTTCACTGGGTGGGTATCAGCGCTTCAGCCTGCATCCTTCTCATCAAAACAGGGTCCGATCTATCCATAATCCAGAACCACACCCTTCGTGAATCCTTTTTTTTTTTTCTTCTTTAGGGCAGAGTTTTGCCAACCTCGCTGCTGAGTATGGCCTGGGTTTCG
>Ga0193742_1002746_pt1 | contig 10053 bp, 14 predicted proteins | sample L2c1metaG_FD_165511 | JGI IMG/M metagenome (GOLD analysis project Ga0193742, IMG submission 165511) | Soil microbial communities from a riparian zone of the East river system, Colorado, United States - L2c1 | ecosystem: Environmental > Terrestrial > Soil > Riparian zone | place: USA: East River... | reverse complement strand
TCAAGAGTTCAACCTGACCTCTTCTTCTACTTTGCTTTTTTTTTTTTCCCGTCAGGATCGTCAAACTTGTGAAGAATTTTAGATCTCATCGCGATATTCTACAGTTCTCCAATGATACTTTTTACAATTCGGAACTACAGCCTTGCGCAGGTCGCATTTTGGTACATGTATTGGACGCATATGAAGGGTTGCCTACGAAAGGATTCCCTCTCATCTTCCATGGCGTCGTCGGCCGTGATGAGCGAGAAGCCACCTCGCCTTCCTTTTTCAATATTGATGAGGCCACCCTGGTCAAGAATTATTGCTTAGATCTCGTTCACAATAGCAAAACTAGTTCGTATTCATCCCACTTGTCATATCCAATACTTTGCCTAATCGCCCTGGGGATAATTAGGGGCTGAACATATTGGTGTTATTGCACCCTATCATGCACAAAGATGCAAGATCACGGAGCTTTTTTCTAATAATTTCAAGTTGCGAGATATCAAAGTGGGGAGTGTGGAGGAGTTCCAGGGACAAGTAAGCTATCAGACTTGATGGAAGTGATTGTTAAAGGTTATTGACTATGGTTTTGAAGGAACGACGCGTTATTATAATTTCAACAGTGCGAAGTAATAAAGATTACATTCCCGCTGATATCAGGCGATCTCTTGGTTTCGTTGCTAATAAGAGTCGACTTAACGGTAAATTTACAAGTTCTTTCTTAATCAGCCTTCCACTGAACTGCCTTTCTTCAGTCGCTCTTACAAGAGCCCAAGCCCTCCTAATCGTCATCGGAAATCCTGTCGTGCTCTCCCTCGATCCCCTATGGAGGAGTTTCCTCAACTTCGTTCATATGCGAGGGGGGTGGAAGGGCAAGGAAATCGACTGGAACCCCGAAGAAACTGTTTTCCTTGAAGCCACAGATAGGTACGGCAAAGAAAGGCAAGCACGTGAAGAGAGGAACTTGAAGGCTGCCATAGTTACATTGAAGGCGCTTATGCTGGAAACACATGAAGGGGATGGGTTTGGGTTTGTTGAAGGGGAGGATGAAGAGGACGCTGCCTTTGAAAGACCGATCTTACGTGAGGCAGAGTGATAGCTAAAAAAAATCGCAATTCAGGGATTCTGTGGTCACGTAGATGAGGGGAGTAAGCAGTACACTGTAGCAATTAGTTTGATTCGAGTGCAATTGTTCGCAACCTTATATGTACATAGGCCAAAAGGCCATCCCAATATGGTCTTCATAATGAACAAGCACCTGGGCAACCTCATGCCCTGTCAGAAAATGATTCGAGTACATCATCTGATAGAATAACGGTCAAGAAGATAGAACAACTAATTTCAGTTGTCTAATGACAAAAATTCCGACTCACCAACAACCAATAGCGCAACGCGTCCCATCCGGCTGCCCGATGGATCATCTTCCAATATTCATCCACGAAAGCAATCATGCCTTTGAAGTAATTAGCTATAAATTTGTTCCTGTCAAGAACCAACATCAAATAATTTTTTAAAAGAAAGGTTCGTCAATCGTCAGTGATGAAAAAAAAAAAACACGAATAGTACCGGTTCAACATAATCCATCGAGCCCAAAGAGCATGCATGACTTTATACTCCTCTTTCACATCATCGCTTTCGTAAATCTCTTCTTCTCGATCTAGGATCTCCCAATCGAGCACTCCGAATTGGTCTAACGGGAGTGTGTTGAGGAGATCGAAAAGGCATTGACCGCCTGGTCGATAGGAATGATATACCGTTGGACCTCCATATTCTGACTTGGCAGGAAGATAGGGACGTTGTGCAGCAGGGCCTAGTGGATTATCTGCTGGTGGAGGTGTTGGGTACCGAGAAGGACGTTCAGGCGCTACTGTGGCAGTTGTCCTAGTCGTGCTAACGGAATCTCTTGTGTTGGACGATCTTGTGGAAGTAGATTGAGAAGTTGACTGGTGACTTAGAGAAACTGATCGAGAAAGAGGGTCGGAGTCTTCTTGGATTTTCAATTGATCTAGTTTAGCGATGTTTTTGGTTTCAACGTCTGTCGATGGCGTTCTGTACGAAGAAGTCGTGATAGTGGTAGATCTCCGTGCAGAGGCTGGGGAAATTGATACATAAGGGAATGGACTATATGTGTTTTGAGGTGGGGTCGCTTGGGTGCCTCTGGTAGGGGTATTTGGGATAGAACGCAGTTGCGGCTTTGTATCAACCACAGAAGCGTCGGGGGTATGGCTGACTGAAAGAATAGAATGACTTGTACTCTCTTAAAGGTAAGTTTTATACAAATAGTATTGATGAGGATATACCGTTCATCCTCCGTCTTAGGTTGCATCTCTGTCTCAGGAATGACCAATTGTAAGTTCCAAGATTCTGATTCCTAGACGTTTATTAAGTTAGCAATCCCTTCCCCAGTTAGGACCACTTACCTCTGTATCGTCCATCTGTCCCCATTCAGAAAATACTTCCGCATGATCCCACTGAAGATGATAATCAAGCATCTCTCTCGTCCTGAACGTGCCATGAAGCTCACAAAGTGGGCATAACCATTTCGAAATGTCGGTTTTGTAAGTAAGGCCAGCCAAATAATTATACTGCACACGAAGAGACAATTGCCGGTTATCACTGTATATAGGGACGCTGAGGGCCCGACACCTAGATAGAAAACCCTCGCGTACATTGCGAAGCAAGAAAGGAAGTTGATGGGTCTTCTGCATGCGTATAGTAGAGAGTGTGAGTGAATCTAGAGCTGAGATGAGTTCATCTGGTGGTTTAGTAGATGGTGATTGAGCAGCTGGGGTATTGACAAGATCGGGATCGATCTGGGGAAGAGGAATGGTAATCCTTGGTGGACTATCTAATATCATTATCTCTGGAGGTGTACGTGCTCTAATTGGACGAGGTTCGTCCATGTCAACATCGTACTGATCGGAGTCCAGTTGGTCCTTCTCCGACGAATTAAATGGCGTTCCTTTGCTTTCATCGCTGTCACTGTCTTCAACACTGGAAGTTGTGTCTACATAGTTTACTTTGCGAGCAGCAGATTTCTTTGCAGAGACCTGAGGTCTAGAAATTTCGAAGAAAGAATTCATTACGTTGTCTATAAAAAGGCTGTCTAACAACACACCGAATAGATTTACGGCTACGAAGTTTTGCCTGAGGTCTGTATCTCGGCTCGTCGTGGTCTGAATCAGAGTTATCTGGTTGATCGATGGCATTGATTCTCAGTTTCGGACGAATATTGGCCTTTGGACGGTCTGGGTCTGCAATATCTATGGTATCATCCTTCGATTTTGTCGCAGGTGGTTGGCGACGGGTGATGCGCTTGGCAGTGTAGACTCCAGCTTCGTCACGACGACGTTTTACTCGAAGTTGTTCTTCGTATGTATCATCCAATTCATGCCACAATGGAGCCAACGATTGGGAAGTTTTGGCTGTCATGATATCAGCAGGCATCACTGATGGGGGCGCATGGGTATGGGTAGGAGGCCTTCGAAAGGCTTGAGAAGGTGGAACATGAGATTGTGCTGATATTCTTCCTATGGCAATATATTAGAAATGAGTCGGAGCGAATCCACCTGAACTAGTCTACCTGATAGATTTGCAGTTCGTGGTGTTTTCGCTGACAATGGAAATGAAGATCTGGAATTTTTGGCTCTATGGTACTAATTTTTTCATGAGAAAGAACGTGAATGCTAAATATTGTATGCACTGACCTGACCAAGTTCTTGTGAGTGTGCTTGAGGGCTTCTCCATCGGGACTGTGTATTAGAGTTTGAGGCGCTCGAGATCGTGGTTGACTTTGTTGATTTGAATGACAATCCGGAATATCTCGATTTTGAAGCCGCGTACGCTGGCCCGGTGGATACCAACCCACCTCTAATGGGCTCACTGTGTCTGAGCCGAGCCGATTGTGAGAAATGCTGTTCAGATTTGCGCGGCAGCGGAGGTGGTCGACGAAACGCAGCGTCCGGGGTACTGTTGAGATAGCCAGATCCCTTTCTTGGTTGTTGGCTCCGCCCAGCGGACAACGGTGTATCTCGGTCACTCGACATCCCAGTATTGAATATCGATCAAGTACTAGGCCTTATCTCCTTACATAAAATAAATAAACATGTTATTGCATATTTGTTTGTAACCCGCGTAACCGCGCTCTGACAGAAAGGCATGCGATAATCATTTCACACTTCTAGTAAGTACAATTATTTTTTGGGTTCGGTACAGTACTTACATTGCAAGTTCCCAAATTGAATCGTCGAAAAAAAAAAAAGTTAATCTACTTACTAGTAATTGGTTGAATTGATGGGCGCTTATGTCAGCTAAATTATTCTTTGTCACTACCACCGTGGCTCCGGATTTTTGAGGCGGGAATTCATGGTCTCAACACCGCGGAAACGGCATGCTTCAAGGTCGCCAGAAGACAACAGGCTCGCAAAGCGGCCGCTCACGTCTGACTCTCCAGAAGAAGGCGAGCTCGACGACCCAGTGCCACCTGTAATTCTACCGATTTCATTGCCTCCTAAACCGCCACCACCAATAAAGAAGGTTCCTTTTCCTTTCAAAAAGAAGGTGGAGAATCCTTCTGTAGGGGAAAAGCTGGATGTGCAGGAACCATCGGTCAATGTGTTTGAAAGGTTTGAGGAGGATTCTGCCAGAAAGGTTCGGGAAGAATCAAGACGGCATCGCAATTCCCGTGGACCAATGCCCAAAGCGAATATGTCTGACCATTGGGAGCCTGGATATGGTCGAAGCGACTCTCTGTTGTCCAGAATCGAGCCAATAGGAGGTACTAGCCGCTACGACTACCAGAGAGACCGAGATCGTCGCAGGTCGCCCCTACCACGCCACTCTCCCCGTCGTTCTCGTTCTCCTGACACCCCTTCATCATTAAATCAACAAGACAGGCATAGACTACCCGACTCGAGAACCCCTGATACCAGGTTCAGCTCTCCAAGACAATCCTCTTTCCGAGACCGATCTCGCGAGAGAGGTTACGAGAGAGACAGAGACAGAGACGGAGACTATCATGCTTACAGAGATGAAGATCCTCGAAGATATGGCCGTCGCAATTCTATCTCAAATGACCCTGAAGGCCGTCATTACCGTCCTTCACACAATGATTATCATAGAGGCGATGGTCGCGAATGGACGCGAAGAGATGCACCTTATCATCCGGATAGAAGAAGTTCGAGTAGGTTAGACAACAGAGCGCACGACTATGGCCGATATCAAGATTCTTCCCGTCGATCGGACTCCCATGACCAACGAGTGTTATCACCTGCACCGTCCATTCGTTCAGGTCCTATTTCGCCACCACCCATCCCACCATCTCCGCCGCCACCACCTCCCTCTTTACCGTCTGCCTCCTTACCGAGCTCACTACCTCCATCTGGTGGAGCCCATCCTCCTTCCCCTTGTCCTCCGCCGCCGCTTCTCAGTGATATTGCCCCACGACCACCTTCGTCAACCCCACCTCCAGCCCCGCCGCCTGACTTACGTCTTGTCGACTCCAAGCTTCCTTTCATACATGCTCAAGCTAAAATCATCATGAAACGACCCGACGCACCCAACCACCATAACTCACCGTTAGCCATGGATCTTGCTCCCATTTCAACTGCACAAGCCATGGTTAATGGAACTGTGCTCAAGGAAGAAAAGACACAGAACGAGAAACCACAGGGTAACAAGCCGTCTAGAGATGCTGAAGCTCTCAAAGTAGTGAGACGGTTAAGAAAACGAGAGCCAGTACGGAAAACTCAGAAGCAGGAGCTGCAAGCTTATGGACATAAATTTGTCGGATGTGGACTACAGTCTGACTACGATGTTACAACCAAGTTGGGGGAAGGCACTTTCGGGTTTGTCATCGTTTGCCTTTCAAAATATACCGAAACTTACCTCTTTATCCCTGAAGTGAGGTGCATAAGGCTATTCAAAAGTCTACTGGAAAGATTGTCGCTCTGAAACGTATCCTTATGCACAATGAAAAGGAGGGTATGCCTGTGACTGCGCTGCGAGAGATCAAGATCCTCAAGGCCTTGAAACATCCCAGCATTGTTAACATTTTAGATATGTTCGTAGTGCGAAGTAAGTCTGACAATCCCCCTTCATTTGCGGTGGCCTGATCTTTCGTCCAGGCACTGAGAAAGACCCACTCTCGGTGTACATGGTATTTCCCTACATGGATCATGATTTGGCCGGCCTTTTGGAGAACGAGCGTGTAAAACTTCAACCGAGTCATATCAAACTGTATATGAAGCAGCTATTGGAGGGAACTGAGTATATGCACCGCGTAAGTCGCGACATCTCTTCACGTTTCTATCTGTTGGTTTAACGTTCCCATCATTTAGAATCACATTCTACATCGTGATATGAAAGCCGCCAATCTGCTTATTTCAAATGATGGTTCTCTGAGGATTGCAGATTTCGGTTTGGCTCGGACGTATGACACGAACATCTCAAATTCTCGTGAAGGCGGACACCGAAGCAAAGAACGTAAATACACCAACTGCGTTGTTACTAGATGGTATCGTCCTCCTGAACTCTTGTTGGGTGCTAGACAGTATGGTGGAGAGGTTGACATCTGGGGCATTGGGTTTGTTTCAATCTCTCACTTTGCGATTAATGCAGACTCTCAATCTTTCTTTCCAGCTGCGTGCTAGGAGAAATGTTTACTCGGAGGCCAATCTTACCTGGCACAACTGACCTTGATCAGCTAGAAAAGATCTGGCATCTCTGCGGTACACCTAATCAACATACTTGGCCACATTACGATACTCTTCCTGGTTGCGAAGGTGTCATCCGGTGGACTGTTACTCATTCGAGAAGGATTAAAAACTCGTATGAGAGGTTTGTAGTTTTTTGGTCCTTCCCTGATATCATTCATAACGTCGCTTCTTAGCGTTGGGCCGGAGACGACGGATCTCCTAGATAAGCTGTTGATTCTCAATCCGAAAGAGCGCATCACAGCTTCACAGGCCCTTGAGCATGACTACTTCTGGACTGATCCAATGCCTGCCGACCCCAAATCGTCAGTATTATAATCCTCTTCACCATACAATTCTGATGGTGATACTCATATGACTTCCTCGTTATATAGTTTGCCATCATATGAAGCCTCTCATGAATTTGATAAACGTGGCCACAGGAACCATCATTTACCTCTACCTGCTGGACCGCTTCCCCAAGCACCTCCAGATAATCTTAATAGACATTTGCAACCACCAAATAACCCTCAGTTTAACAGAGGTGGTCCGCCTCCCGGGTTGCCTGCTCCTCCTCATGCATATCCGGGTGATGGCCCCCGGCATGGTGGTCCTGGAGGTCCCCCCTACCCACCCCATAATATCCCTCCCGTCCCTTTCCGTGCTGGTGCACCACATCCCATGCCGGGGCCAATGCCTTTTAATCCGATGAATCGATCTAGTGTGCCGTATAACGGTTATAGACCACCCCAGCCTGCGCCTCCTCATTATAACAAGGCATATCATGGACATCATCCTGGTCCCAGAAACGATCGTTGGGAGCCTCGTGGAGGCCACAACAACAGCAATCAAAGTCGACCGTTACCACTGCCTGCTCATCTCCCACCACGTCCTCTTGCACCTTTGGGAACCAAAGATAATGATCGTGATCATGGGCATTACAGAGGAGGCGGAGGGGGGTATAATAATCAAAGGAGACCGGACCCTCCTGGTGCTGGTGGCGGCGGCGGGGAATTACCTGACAAGCCTGCGGGATCTGCTTTGAACTATGGTTAATTGTGTTTATTATTTACTTTCCACCTTTTTTTTTTTCTACCTTGCTTTCTTGAGACCTTACTTTTCATAAATTTTGGTCAACTCGTTACTTACTACACTTGTATTTTCCATAGTCGCATGTAGAAGTTTACATCCCATATAAACATGCATAATCATGGTTGGTTCCAATAGAAGTTCAAAGATCATTTTCAGTGTCACATTGGACAATAGACCTGTGACAGGCCATCACATGAGATGGGCGAAAAGCCTCTCGATAGGTTTACTCGGCGTAAAGGCGGATTCCGAGGGTAGCGAAGGCCTCTGCTCGTCGTATCTACAGAGGCGGCAAGGCTGCCTCTGTCTCTGTATGATGCACGACCACAGAACCGAGTGGATTACCAGTAAAATACAAGCTGTACTTATACTAAATAAAATATTGACCCATGCCCTAAACACAATGCGAAAAAACTCCAGGCCGAAAACACAAGACGCACGCATGGCGCTCGACCCAACATAATAATTCCAACAGTCTATCTCTTTACATGTGATTCTTCTTACATGAGCTCATCATAGTGTGTGACTATCCCAGACCTCTCATCTCTGATGACATCTCCTAGACTGCCACCGATTCAGAGCTATTTACTCAGTGGATACTGTTTCAGGAGGTGGAGAGTCTAGGGAGGTGGCTTGTCACATAAATCCTGGGCTTTCTCCCCCTGGGATCTCCATGATTCTACAGAGAAGTTGAGAGAACACACAGGTATTGTTATCCATAACTTCCTCCGAGTCATATCTATTCTGTAAAAACATGAAGGGTATAGTAATGAGAGATGATATTGGGAGGCAACATGCATAGCCTACATGACTACAAATGTAAACCATTTTATGTACCTAAGTTACTGGACGGGAATTTGGTGGCGGCGAAAATCGTGCTCCGAGAGGGAGGCCTTGGGGGTCCCATTGCTTCCTCTTCTTCCTCCTCTTTACGAGCAATGGGTTTTAGTACAAACATCATGCTAATGTCTACTGCTCCTTCAGCGTCTTTATCCAAACCAAGAAGTTCACGCTCTAATTCATCGATGATCTAACATTGTTTTCCTTTGCCTTTAGTTGACTTCTGTGTGGGGGGAGAAGTTTCAGGCGCAGATATGGGGCAGCTGTAGATAATAAAAATACTGAGCGTCTTGTTATTTAATGTGGAAAGGCGAACGTACGTGACGAACGAGGAGATACGGTTGTCTTCCGATCATAATGAAGATTCACAAAAGAGTCCAGTTTTTCTAGTGAATATGTTCCATGAGTTATTTAAATATAACTCGACGAGTGAACGTGAATAAGATGACCGACCCCAGTATCCTCATCATAAATGAACACACAATCGACCTCAGATTGTTCAGAAATATATCAGACTAATACAACGCTCAGATCCATTGAAAAATGCAATGATAAGATCTACATACTTGAGTGCTGGGGTATTCTGCCAACACTATGGTCAATCAGTCATCACGACTCGCTCTCCATAGTATTTACTTCCTTGTGGAGCTACAAGCGCTTTTTCGTAAAATCTGGGAACTTGCTCACGGAATGCAACCTGCTGACGCTCATCGTTGGCGGCTCTCAGGTGATCTCGAGAACATGATGGATGTAGATGAGGTTGTGGAGATATCAACAAGATCCTCTTTATGAAAGGACATGTGAAGAACTATCCTGACTTCGTTGTCACGGCGTATGACGATGTGGAAAGGCATGGACGCTGTTGTCACCTGCTATGATGATCGAGGTGAGATTGGTTATAATGATGGGGATGTTATTCGACTGGTTGTTGAAGTAAGGTTCCCTGAGGAGAGAACGACAAGAACCTTCTTCACAGGAACAATACATGAATCTCATGGGTATCGTTGGCGAGACGAAGCTATTAGAATAGCCATCCTTGGAACAGAGTCCTCGTATATGCAGCAAGAAGAATAACAGTGGTTGTAAACAAAGGTGTCACAACTGCGCGTCCAAGGCAACTGCCCTTGCGATAAGTATCGTTGTCGCCTGAGTGCTCCCAGTCAAACATTCAACATTATGAACCTGGGAAGGCTTTATGTAAATAATTTCAATTGCATCTATTACTGAGGCTACGATCTCTACTTCAAAACTTGGACTCTCGCTGGCTTATCAGAATTGTCACTTCACCTTCTACAATGACTCAGGCCGACCTTGACAATAGTAAAATCCCCCCCGGAATTGATGATATCCGAAACCCTGAATACTATGCGAGTGGGGGAGATGAGAATCCATGGTTGTGCTTCTCGAGGAAGAGATACTACACGAATGCGTTCATTGTGGAAGATGGAAA
>Ga0193742_1002745_pt1 | contig 10057 bp, 9 predicted proteins | sample L2c1metaG_FD_165511 | JGI IMG/M metagenome (GOLD analysis project Ga0193742, IMG submission 165511) | Soil microbial communities from a riparian zone of the East river system, Colorado, United States - L2c1 | ecosystem: Environmental > Terrestrial > Soil > Riparian zone | place: USA: East River... | reverse complement strand
CATGTTGATCGACCTGATGAAGTCGAAGGTCCACCGGGCGACGGTCACCCAGGCCGACCTGGACTACGTCGGATCCTGCACGCTGGACGCGACGCTGATGGCAGCCGCGAACCTGCTGCCCGGCGAAAAGGTCGACATTGTCGACATCACCAACGGGAACCGGCTGTCGACCTACCTGATCGAGGGACCTCGGGACTCCGGCGTGGTCGGCATCAACGGCGCGGCCGCGCACCTGATCCACCCGGGCGACCTGGTGATCCTGATCGCCTACGGACTGTTCGACCAGGCCGAGGCGAAGGTCTTCGAACCGAGCGTAGTCTTCGTGGACGAGCACAATGCGATCACCCGCATCGGCTCGGACCCCGCCGAGACCCTGCCCGACAGCGGCACTCTGCGGGGCGACCAACTGCACACCCCGCGCTGAGCAGGACCGCGATCCGGACCAGGACGCGACCGGGCTCGGGCGGCCGCGATCGAGACGAGGCCGTCATCAAGAAGAGGATGGGTCGACGATGACCGACAGCACGGAGCAGGCTCCGAAGACCGCCACCCACGACACGGAGCCGAAGGAGAAGTTGCGCCAGTTCATGAACTCCGGCTGGGGCGACATCGAGCGAACCGACGTCGCGCTCAGCGACGTCGGCGCCTGGGCCGCGAAGCGCCGCGATGCACTCTCGCAGGCGTTCCCCGGTGAGCGGCTGGTGATCCCGGCCGGGACCTACAAGGTCAGGTCGAACGACACCGACTACACGTTCCGGCCGCACACCGACTACGTCTGGCTGGTCGGCGACCAGACCTCCGACGCGGTCCTGGTGCTCGAGCCGAACGGCACCACCGGCCACGACCCGGTGCTGTACTTCCGGCCGCGGGCCGACCGCGGCGAGGGCGAGGAGTTCTGGCGCGACCGGATGTACGGCGAGCTGTGGGCCGGCCGCCGTCCGTCGCTGACCGAGACGGCCAAGGAGTTCGGCGTCGAGACCCGGCACCTGGACCAGCTCGCCGATGCGATCAAGGGCGATGTGCCGACCCGGGTGCGGCGGGGCGAGGACAGTTCGCTCGCGTCCGCGCTGAGCGGTGTCGGCACGGACGCCGACAAGGACAAGGAGCTCGCCGCGACGCTGTCCGAGCTGCGGCTGGTCAAGGACGCTTTCGAGATCGAGCAGCTCCGCGAGGCCTGCGCGATCACCCATCGCGGCTTCTCCGACGTCCTGAGCGAGATGGACAAGGTCCGCCACTACGGCGAGCGCTGGATCGAGGGCACGTTCTGGCGGCGCGCGCGGGCGGAGGGCAACAACGTCGGCTACACCTCGATCGCCGCAGCCGGTCCGCACGCGACCACGCTGCACTGGATCGAGAACGACGGCTCGGTGGACGACGGCACGCTGATGCTGCTCGACATGGGCGTGGAGAACCGCAACCTCTACACCGCGGACATCACCCGCACGCTGCCGGTGAACGGCGAGTTCACCCCACGCCAGCGGGAGCTCTACCAGTTGGTGCTGGACGCGCAGAACGCGGGAATCGCCGCGCTGCGTCCCGGCGTCGCGTTCGGCGCCGGGCACAAGGCGGCGATGGAGGTCATCGTGCACGGGCTCGAGGCGATGGAGTTGCTGCCCGTCTCGGCGGAGGAAGCGCTCGACCCGGAGAGCATGATCTACCAGCGCTACACCCTGCACGGCGTCAGCCACATGCTCGGCATCGACGTGCACGACTGCTCCGCCGCCCGCAACGAGCAGTACCGCGGAGACCTGAAGACCGGCTACGTCCTCACCGTCGAGCCCGGCCTCTACTTCCAGGCCGAGGACCTCACCGTCCCCGAAGACCTCCGCGGTATCGGCATCCGGATCGAGGACGACATCCTCATCACCGACGACGGCACCGAGAACCTCTCGGCGGCCATGCCCCGCGAGATCGACGAGATCCAGACCTGGATGTCCTCCTAGCCGCCCAGCACCCACCCGTTCATTCGCCCCCTTTTGACCGCCCGCCGGCGGTCACCTGACCGCCGGTCTGCACCGGCGGTCAAAAGGGGGCGAATGAACGGAACGTCAAGGGGCGCGGGCGGTCACCAGATGCGGACGCGGGCGTCCTCGTCCAGCCACATCTTGTCGTTGTCCGTGACCTCGAAGGCGGCGTGGAAAGCGTCGATGTTGCGGACGACCGCGTTGCAGCGGAACTCCGGCGGGGAGTGCGGGTCGAGCGCCAGCCGGCGGAGGACCTCCGCCTCGCGGGTCTTCGTCGACCACGCACCGGCCCACGCCAGGAAGAACCGCTGAGCGCCGGTCAGCCCGTCGATCACCGGCGCCTCTTCCCCGCCCAGCGAGATCGCGTACGCCGTGTACGCGATCGACAGCCCACCGAGATCCCCGATGTTCTCGCCCAGCGTCAGCGCGCCGTTCACGTGATGCCCGGGCGCCTCGACGGGCTCCAGCTCGTTGTACTGCGCGACCAGCTTGTCCGCCCGCTGCTCGAACGCGGCCCGGTCGTCGTCGGTCCACCAGTCGATCAGGTTGCCGTCGCCGTCGTACTTCGACCCCTGGTCGTCGAACCCGTGCCCGATCTCGTGCCCGATCACCGCACCGATCGCGCCGTAGTTGACCGAGTCGTCCGCGTCCGGATCGAAGAACGGCGGCTGCAGGATGCCGGCCGGGAAGACGATCTCGTTCATCTTCGGGTTGTAGTACGCGTTCACCGTCTGCGGCGTCATCCGCCACTCGGTCCGGTCCACCGGCTGACCCAGTTTGGCCAGGTCGCGCGCGGTCTCTACCGCCACCGACCGCCGGACGTTGCCGGCCAGGTCGTCAACGCTCACCTCGAGCTCGCTGTAGTCCTTCCACTTGTCCGGGTACGCGATCTTGGGCGTGAACCGGCCGAGCTTCTCCAGCGCCCGCTGCCGGGTCTCCGGGCTCATCCAGTCCAGTGCGTCGATCCGCTGCCGGTACGCCTCGACCAGGTTCGCGACCAGCTCGACCATCCGCGCCTTCGCCACCGGCGGGAAGTACTCCGCCACGTACAACTGGCCGACCGCCTCACCCAGCGCCGACTCGACCACGCCGAGACCACGCTTCCACCGCTCCCGCTGCTCGGGCGCACCCGTCAGCGTGCGGCCGAAGAAGTCGAAGGTCTCGTCCACGAAGGCGGTACTCAGTAGCGGCGCCGCCGTGTGCACGACGCGCCAGCTGAGCCAGTCCTTCCAGTCCGCGAGCTCGATCTCCTCCAACGCCCCGGCCGCGGCCGTGAGGAAGTCCGGCTCGCGAACCACCACCTGCTCGAACGCGCTCTCCGGCACTCCGGCGGCCGCGAGCCAGACGGACCAGTCCAGTCCGGGAGCCAGCTCGTTCAGGCCTGCGCGGTCGAGCTTGTTGTAGGTCAGCGTGACGTCGCGGCTCTTCACCCGGTCCCAGTGGCTCGCGGCCAGCCTGGTCTCGAGCGCCATGATCCGCTCGGCCGCGCCCTCCGGGTCAGCCACACCGGCCAGTTCGAGCATCCGCGCGACATGCGCCACGTACGCCGTACGTTCGGCGGCGAAGTTGTCTTCGCGGTAGTAGGACTCGTCCGGCAGGCTGATCCCGCCCTGCATGACGTAGACAATGGACTCGTCGGACTTCTTGGCGTCGGCGTCTACCCAGTAGTGGAAGACCCCCGGCACGCCCTGGAGCTCGAGCTCGCCGAGCGCCTCGAGCAGGCCGGCCTTGTCCTCGACCGAGGCGACCAGGGCGAGCTGGTCCGCGATCGGGCCGGCGCCGAGACGCTCGATCGTCTCCTCGTCCATGAAGCTGTTGAAGAGGTCACCGATCTTGCGGGCCTCGCTGCCCTCCGGGTGCTCCGCCGCGGCGGTCTTCTCGACGATCGACCGGACGTTCTCCTCGGCGGTGTCCCAGAGCGCGTGGAAGGCGCCGTAGATCGCCTTGTCCGCGGGGATCTCGTGCTGCGCCAGCCACGGTCCGTTCGCGTACCGGTACAGATCGTCCTGCGGCCGAACCGTCGTGGACAGCCCCGAAATGTCGATACCCGTCGTCATCGATCCCTGCTCCTTCTGGTCCGGACCTCCGCGTTCACTGACCGCGAGATTACCCGGTGCCGGTTACCCAACTGTTCGCCTGCCGCTTCCGAACTGAACCGTTCGCCGCGCTGGTCCGTTGCCATAGGTTGAGAGCACAACCAGCCGCACGACGGCTATCGGGGTGTCGAGCGGCCCAGGTCACCGACCCAGGAGGAGAACCGCCCATGCCTCGCCCCATGTCCAGACAGGTAGGTCGCACGCTCGTCGCGACCTTCGCCTTGACCGCCCTGGCGTTCACCAGCCTCACTACCGCCTCGGCCACGCCCCAAACGGCGGCCGCGCCCACCGCCAGCAGCTCGAGCCGGCACTTCCCCGTCCGTTTCGACCTGCCGAACAACTTCCAGCCCGAGGGCATCGCCATCGCCGGCACCACCGCGTACTTCGGTTCGCGGCTGGACGGTGACATCTACGCGGCCAACCTGAAGACCGGACAGGGCCGGGTGATCACCCAGGGCCCCGGCACCGGCTCGCTCGGCATGAAGGTCGACCACCGCGGCCGGCTGTTCGTGGCCGGCGCCGCCGGCGGTAACGGCCGGGTGATCGACACCCGCACCGGCAAGGTCCTCGCCAGCTACACGTTCACCACATCGACGCCGACCTTCGTGAACGACGTCATCCTGGGCAAGGACGCCGCCTACTTCACCGACTCCCAGCAGCCGGTGATCTACAAGGTCAAGCTGGGCCGCAACGGCAAGCTGCCAGGGCAGTCGGGCGTCCAGACGATCCCGCTGACCGGCGACTACGTCCACACCCCGATGGTCAACAACGGCAACGGCATCTCGCTCACGCCGGACGGCAAGGCGCTCATCATCGTGCAGTCCTCGACCGGCTTCCTGTTCCGCGTCGATCCCCGCACGGGCGTCACCCGGAAGATCGACCTCGGCGGCGCCGTGATGACGAACGGCGACGGTCTGCTGCGGTCAGGCGACACCCTGTACGTCGTGCAGAACCGCCTGAACCAGATCGCCGTGCTCGACCTGAACAAGTCCGGCACCAGGGGCGAACAGATCCGGGTGATCACCAGCACCGACTTCGACGTACCGACGACGGCCGCGTTCTTCGGGAACCGGATCTACCTGCCCAACGCCCGGTTCGGAGTCACCCCGACCCCGGACACGAAGTACTGGGTGACCGCGGTCCGCCGCTGAGGTGTCGCCGCCCGGGGTCAGGAGATGGTGCGGAGGTTGCCCCGGGCGGCGGCCTTGAGGCGGCTGCCGCAGGACAGGCGGACGGAGTACCCGGCGGGGATGGACAGCGGCTCGCCTGTCTGCGGATTGCGGCCGGTCCTGGGCGCGCGCAGGACGCGCTCGATGCTCAGCAGACCGGTGAGTGAGACCTTGTCACCGTTATGGACGGCCTCGGTGACGACGTCGCCCAGCGCGTCGAGCACCTTCTCGGCCTGGTTCCGCGGGATGCCCGCCTTCGACGCCACGCCGGCGACCAGCTCATTGCGATTCACGGCTCTCCTCAGACTCGTGCCGCCGGCGGATGCCCCATACGTTCGCCGGTCAGTCGGGAAAAACCTTAATCGAAATGAATGTCGTTAGCGAGAAGAGTTCGAATTCCGGACACTCGGACTAGCTGGCCCGCTCGCGGAGGCGGGCTTTGGCGGCTCTCTCCACGAAGAGAGGGATGAAGTCTCTGATCGGCGCCTGGTCGAACTCCGGGCGGGTCTGTTTGATGGCTGTCTCTACCTCGTCAGCCGGGAGCTCGGGAAACTGCTTGGCCAACCGGTCGACAACCTCGTGAATCGCGCGGTTCTCCTCTGACCTGTCCATATCTCACCGTTACCCCACCGCCATCCGCCCACACAAGGGCGGACAGCGGATCACCACGCCGGCCGCACCGCCGTTGGTTCGATCCCGGGCCCGATTTCGTTCTTTCGATCGAGGCGACGCCGGGCGGCGGTCTGAAAGTGTGGGGTGAAGACCATCCGCCGGGGTGACGCACCAACTCGCCGCTCCCGATACGGTCGTGGCATGAGCCAACCGCAGCCCATCGATCCGCGCTTCGTCGGCCGGACCCCCGTCCGTCCGCAGAAGAAGCGCCACTGGGTCCGCCGGTCGATCGGACTGGTCGTCCTGTTGTTCCTGCTGATGCTGATCTGTGTCCCGCTGTACGCGTGGAGCCGGATCAACAAGGTCGACGCGATGCCGTCGGGCAACAGGCCGGCGGACACGCCGGGAACGACGTACCTGCTGGTCGGTTCGGACAGCCGTGAGGGCCTCAGCGCGGAGGACAAGAAGAAGCTCGGCACCGGGAGCACCGGCGGTCAGCGGACCGACACGATCATGCTGCTGCACGTGCCCGAGTCGGGCCCGACCGCGCTGATCAGCCTGCCGCGGGACAGCAAGGTGCCGATTCCCGGACACGGCAAGAACAAGATCAACGCGGCGTACTCGTTCGGCGGGGCAAAGCTGCTGATCCAGACCATCGAGGGAGCGACCGGGCTGCGCGTCGACCAGTACGTCGAGATCGGCTTCGGTGGTTTCGCCTCGATCATCGACAGCGTCGGCGGTGTCGAGATGTGCTTGCCCAAGGCAATGAAGGATCAGAAGGCCCACATCAACCTGCCGAAGGGTTGTCAGAACTTGAACGGCACGAACGCGCTCGGCTACGTCCGGGCCCGGTACTCCGATCCGCTCGGCGACCTCGGCCGCGTGCAACGACAGCGCGAGATGATCGGGGCGGTCGCGAAGAAGGCGGTCTCGGTGTCCACGTTCGTCAATCCGGTGCGCTACTTCAGCCTCAGCACCGCCAGCGCCGACGCGCTCACCGTCGACAACGGCATGGGCCCGGTCGACCTGATCAAGTTCGCCCAGGGCATGAGGGCGGTCGCGGGCGGCGGTGACGGGGTCACCCTGACCGTGCCGGTCTCGGACACCAACCTCAGTACTCCGAACGGCTCGGCGGTCAAGTGGGACACCGCGAAGGCGAAGGCACTCTTCCAGGCCTTGAAGCAGGACAAGACCGCCGGCTTGAAGAGCAGCTAGCGGCCTCACGGGACACTCAATGAAGCTCGAGGATTTGGCGGGGCAGCGGTTCAGTTATGGGGCCGTGGGGTCCACGCTGGTCGACGAGACGCCGCCGGGGTATCACCGGCTGGAGCATCGGCTGCTGCTCGGCTCCGGCGACGAGGTCTTCCGGCGGGCCGGTGAGGCGCTGCTGACGTGGCGGATGCACAGGGCGGCGGGGGTTTCGGTCAAGGCGACGGACAGCCCGGCAGTGATCGGTACGAACTCCCTCGGGCGGCTGGGACTCATCCAGATCCCCTGCCGAGTGGTGTGGGTGGTCGAGGAGCACGACCGGATCGGCTTCGCGTACGGCACCTTGCACGGCCATCCCGAATCCGGCGAGGAGTCCTTCCTGGTCACCCGCGAAGGCGACGAGGTCTACTTCACGCTGCGCTCCTACAGCCGCCCTGCCACCTGGTACACCCGTCTGGGCGGGCCAGCCGCCCGTGGCACTCAAACCTTCTTCGCCAGCCGCTACGCCAAAACCCTCCGCCGCCTTGCCACCAAGGTGGACTGATGAGGTGGACGCTCAATGGACCTGTGGGGAGAGGAACGGGCTCTCTAGGCTGCGGGGTATGACTGAGAACCACGTAGTCCGCGGAGCCGAGTCAGCGGATATCCCGCAGTTGATCAAGGCCTATGACTGGCTCTTCGCGCCGCCGGGGTCGACGCCGGCCGACTGGGATCCGGCCGTCGCCGAAGAGCGGATGGCGCGGACTCTGGCCGGCCCGCGCAGCGGCGTACTGGTTGCTGTTGGCGACGAGCGACTGGTCGGCTTCTGCACGTTGTATCTGGACATCGAGTCCGTGCGGTTCGGGCAGCGCTGCTGGGTCGAGGATCTCGCCGTCGACCCGGACCAGCGGTCGGCGGGCATCGGTGCCGCCCTGCTCACCGCCGGCCGGCAGTGGTCCGCCGAGCACGGAGCCAGCCATCTGGAGCTCAACTCCGGGACCGCCCGGGTCGACGCCCACCGTTTCTACAACCGCCACCGCCCAACGGCCCACGCCCTCAACTTCGGCTGGCAAACCCCCGAGACCAGCTAACGTCCGAACCAGCGCGGGGCCTGCCCCACGGTACTTCGGACGCAAGCACCACCGGGCAAGGCAAAGGCCCCGCAAGCTCATACATTGCGGGGCCGGGTCCTGTGTACCAGCCGAGTCAATCGGTTCAGGTGACCGACACACCAACAGCAGAAGACGATCCGACAGCGAGCAACTTTCCGCCCCCGTTGTACGGCGGGACCTGGGGCTGGGATGCTTGGGCGGGTGAGCCCGAAGACGTTGAGTGATCTGATCGCGCCGGACTGGGCGGAGGCCCTCGCGCCGGTCGAGGCGACCGTGAGCCGGATGGGTGAGTTCCTGCGCGCGGAGATCGCCGCCGGCCGCCCCTACCTCCCGGCGGGAGAGAACGTACTGCGGGCCTTCCAGCGCCCGCTCAACGACGTGAAGGTGCTCGTAGTCGGGCAGGATCCTTACCCGACACCTGGCCACCCAGTCGGACTCAGCTTCTCCGTCGCACCCGACGTACGGCCGATCCCCCGCAGCCTGGCGAACATCTACCGCGAGCTGATGGCGGACGTAGGCGCGCCGGCGCCCTCCAACGGCGACCTGACCCCCTGGGCCGACCAGGGCGTCCTGATGCTCAACAGAGTGCTCACCGTGCAGCCCGGCAAGTCCGCCTCACACCGGGGCAAGGGCTGGGAGGCTGTTACCGAGCAGGCGATCCACGCACTCGTGAAACGCGGCGGCCCGCTCGTAGCCATCCTCTGGGGCCGCGACGCGCAGACGCTCAAGCCCATGCTCGGCAGCACGCCGTACGTCGAGAGCGCCCACCCAAGCCCGATGTCGGCCGACCGCGGCTTCTTCGGCTCGCGACCGTTCAGCCGGGTCAACGCTCTCCTGGTCGAGCAGGGCGGCACCCCTATCGACTGGCGCCTTCCGTAGCGGCCGTGCCGGTCCAGCTGTGCCAGAGCTGGGCATAGCGACCACCTGCCGCAAGCAGGTCCACATGAGTGCCCGACTCCACAATCCGCCCGTGGTCCAGCACCACGATCCGGTCGGCCTGCTCTGCCTGGGTAAGCCGGTGAGCCACCACCAGCGTCGTACGGCCCTCTGTAGCGGCTGCACCAGCTCGCTCCAGCCCCCGCGCCCCCGCACTACCCGCTTCAGCAGTCGCCTCATCCAGTACTGCGATCGCAGGGTCGGCGAGCACTAGCCGAGCCAGGGCGACTTGCTGTGCCTGCGCACCCGTCAGCTGATGCGCATTCTCACCAACCTGGCTGTCCAGCCCCTCCGGCAGAGCCCGAACCCACGCGAGCGCCCCGACTCGCTCCAAGGCCGCTTCCACCTCAGCAGGCGACGCGTCGGCCCGAGCGAGTCGTACGTCGTCCACAAGTGGCCCCGAGAACACGTGAACCTCCTGGCTCAGCAGAGCCACCTGTGCACGCGTCCGGGCTTCCCCCAACTCACGGAGATCCACGCCACCGATCCGAACCACCCCAGCCGTCGGCACCAGTACTCCGGCCGCAATCGCTGCCAGCGTGGTCTTCCCGGCTCCACTGGCTCCGACCAGGGCAACCCGCTCGCCCGGCTGGATCCGCAGATTCACCCCGTCCACGACCAACGGCCCGTCGTACGAGTGCCCGACTGCCACCAGTTCCAGCGACGCATCGGCCGGCGTACGTCCCGGCGGCGGCTCCTCAGTCGCCGGCAACTCCATCACGCCGGCAAGGCGGGCCAGACCGGCCGCAGCCGTCTGGATCTGGTCGAACTGCATCAGCAGCGAACCGATCGGGTTGAACAGCCGGTGGAAGTACAGCGCCGCCGCAGTAGTCGCACCGACGGTCACCGCATCCGCCCGTACCAGGAAGAAGCCGGCGACCAGGATCGCTGTCAGACCGGTGAACTCCGCGTGGTTGATCCGCGCCGAGAAGAAGCTGTAGAGCTTGAAGACCTTCAGCGACAGGTCCCGCGCGGTCGCC
>Ga0193742_1002744_pt1 | contig 10060 bp, 12 predicted proteins | sample L2c1metaG_FD_165511 | JGI IMG/M metagenome (GOLD analysis project Ga0193742, IMG submission 165511) | Soil microbial communities from a riparian zone of the East river system, Colorado, United States - L2c1 | ecosystem: Environmental > Terrestrial > Soil > Riparian zone | place: USA: East River... | reverse complement strand
CATCGGACTCCGGTATCGGAGCCGCGAGTGCACTCCGTCTTGGGCTGGCGACGATGAGGAGGAATATACAAAGGTGACGGAGAAATATCGGAGGAAACATCGGAGGACGTGGAGCGTCCCCTAACAAATTGGGTTTTTTCCAGGGAAACACCACCCAGTGCCAGCAGTGTGCAGGCACCATTGGACCCAGTCTCGGCGATGTCCCTCTCCCAACAACCCCATCTCAGACTGCCTCACCAGCCCCTTCTTGTCAGCATACTACTCATCCATCTGTGTCTGTTGCCCATCCCACAGCTGCCCCAATAACGCCATCTCGTCGACATATTTCTCAACCATCTTCATCTGCTGTCCATGCTGCGCCTACCCCATCTCATCAATCTGCATCGAGGTGTCATTACAACCCACTGTCATTCTATTATGTTGTTGTTTGTGGCAATCGCCCTGGGGTTTATCATGGAACGTAAGTATTTGATATCAATGTAATTATGTCACACACTCATCATCTTTTCACAAAAGTAATGCCACTGTAGCGGCCATTACCATGGCACATCGTATTCAGGTAGCAAGCATGGAACAGGGCCAGGCCTTGTTTACCACAGAATACATGGCTGGCAATGTTTGGGACCTGTGAAACCTCTTCATCTATTTCTATCTTCTCCTTACTATGTGACTGTTTCCTGTTATCTACCACATACTGCTATCATTTGAATAAATGTATACCCTTCCCTCAACCCTCTGAGAAAAGTAAATTTAGGAAACTATGTTTTGATAAGAAAATGAATTAAAAAATGGAACAGCGCATCATTATGATGGGTGCATTTATCCCAGTTAGGCAATTTCTACCTCATAAGCTCGACATAAGTAAGTGGTGGTCATTGTCTGTCCTTATATTTTTCAAACTTGGTATGGGGGTCTTGGGTAAATTGGCCTTCAAAGATATGCTTCAAGCACAAAAGTGTCGCTACCTTTGGTACATTTCTCAACCATAGGGGAGACCTGTAGATCTGTATATTCTTTGAGAATCTTTCCTGTTAGATCAAATAGTTGTAGATGAAATCTACTACTCCGGAGAATATATGTTGTAGCTACTTATCTTGAGAATATAATGGAAAAAATTGGAAGCCTCAAGAGATTTCTGTCGTGTTTGATAAATTATTTTATTTTATTAAATCATCTGCCGGCAAGTCCACAATGGTTTACCAAGGCACTTTTATCCCTATATCTCTGGTGGAAATGTTGGTCCTGATTCACTGTTGTTAAAGGAGTCTACTTTCAACAGAATTGAATACTTTCTTTTTTTCTGCTTTCCCAAGACGTACTGCTGTGAGCCTTTTTCTGTAAGTCATTTCCACAATTCAGCCTTACTTAAAAATTCATGATGTATCTGTGGGGTATGAAATCAATCTTCTGAAATAATATTGCAGTTCTAGCTGTTCATTCTGAATTCCGGTGGATAAGTGTCCAAAAATGACAAGATCACAAGTAAGTTTCCTATTAAGTCATGACCATACAACTAGGCTGCAATCACTAATATTAACTTATTCCTTTTTCTTGACGTTTTAATTTTTGAAGGAGATATCAAAGGGCATAGCATTCATATATTCTACTTCTGTCTACAAAGCCCTCAAGTGGCCTAAATAAACAAATTTCTTGGTTGAGAAATGGTGTTGGCATACTTGATCATTAGCAAGAGCGGTTAGAATATTGGCTAGTTGACAGAGGGATGCTGACGCACTTACAATTTCAGGGAAGGGTGTTGACTGTTTGTAGTTATATTTTGTTCCTGACATTGTTTGTGAAACCAATGCCCATACGAAAGACAAGCAGGTCTTTTTGGAGGCCGAGATTTGTCTTGTTTAGTCAGTAACACCATGTTGTATGTGGTTTCTCAGCAGATCTTTCAGCAGTGGAAGCCTGCTCAGATAGAATTTCAAGCTTGGGAGTGGTGGTGTCTCTTTGGAGGGTCTGGCAGCTAAACAATTGAGATCGGGGCAGATTACAGGATGGCAGGAGGCATAGAATTTGCCAAAAAAAGTCTATAAATGTAGGTTGTTAGTGAGCTGAATAAGTCAAATTATTACTGTGTATCAAGTGTGATGGCGCTCAGCCATACCTGGATAAAAACAGAAGGAGTGATTAGTGTGGGTGTGCTCAAAGATAGGCTTAATATTTTGCTGCTAATTCGATGGCCCCGGCCTGGGGTTAAGTCATAATTTGTCTAACCAGCAGCAAATAGAAAAGCCTACAAAGTGAAAAGGTACTCACTTACCTGTCTGAGTTCGACCTTCAACGGTCAACATTTCAACCTTGAGGCAGCTTGAGGGCAGAGGTTGTTGCACAAGTTTCATCAGTCACATGATTGCATCATTCTATGTTTATTAGTCTTTCAAAACACATTAATATTACCACAAGTATGGCTGTTAAAAAACCCGGTCGGGTTCTGGTCAAAATCAAGCACACAGAATCAGCAGCACCTCAAGGACAACAACCTCTGGCCATGGTCTCATGTCTAGAAAAAAGGTACATAACCTCCAACGTCAATGTGAACGTGAACGGGTTGATCGCCTGAGCAATATGGACAATGCACAACAAAAGGAGTTGGAAGCACTCTGAGAGATCCATTGCCCAGTGGAGCGTGATGAGGATGGCGATGACACTTGGGAGACTGTTGATGACTTCCAACCCATGGATGTCGACCAAGTTTTACATGATGAGGCCAGCATCGATCTCAGCCATGCGGGCGGCGAATTTCATGACATCCTTGACAGCTATTCTGACATGAAAAAACAGTTAGTATATGCCACCCCTTCGTCTTACATTTAGCTAACATGTTACAGGATTAACGTTTATCACAGAACACATCGTAATCAAGTGGAGTTGCAAAACCAGGCCTTTCGTGCTCAACTCAGAGGAAAAACCGATGCTTATCTAGCTTGGTTTGCCTCTCTTGGTGATAAGGGTCTTGCCAATGAACATCTGACGCCCTCACCATGTGCTTTCCAAGATGACTATAGTATTGAGGTGGTGGATGTATTTTGTATGTTACTACCCTTCATCTCATACATCCTTCCTTGTTAACATTCTTTGACCAAAGGGGTTGGGAAATGACTAATTTGCCTATATGAAGGAGATGTTGGCATACCAGCTGCTCTTCTTCGGCAGGGTGTTGTCCTTTGTGCACCGTATACACCAACCGTAGCCTTCACTATTCGCCTTCTTGAATTGTATCCCAACACAAGCCTTCAATGTCCTCATCTAGCCATTCAACCATTTATCAAATCAATCTGTGACTTCCACGGAACTCCTTTTTGCCCATACCTCACCAAGCAGTTCTCCATTGCCCTCAACCTCTACCTCTCCATCTGCAATGAGGTCGAACAGCGCATTCAGCATGCAATCAAGCGAGACTCTCCAAATTGGCGCCTTCGTCATGCCTGCCCTGCATGTACATACAAGCTGCAAGGTGAGCCAGAGCTCCTCTTCAAGATGCTGGTTAAAATGGACGGTAACGACTCCCTGAAGCGGATCCTTCGACGATCTCCTGCACCAAAGGATGTTGACGATGGTGACGAGAACTTGGTGCAAGCCAGTGCTGAACGAGAGGATACGAGGGAGGTTGCTGGAGATTACTACGTCACTCATGAGCGAGTTGATAGGTGGGCAAAGGAGGTACTGGCACAGTGGTTGGCTATTCCGTGCAATCAAACTGTGAGTTACTGTGCCCTCTAATTTTGACTATATAATAATATTTGACCCCTTGCCAGGCAGATGACGGAGAGATGAATTTCTGTGAAGATCGATGGAAAAACATGGTAAATGAATTAACTGCTCTAATGTGGGGTATATTCGACAAGACTGGGATCTTCCTCACCCTATGCTGCCATGGTTTTATTCTTGTGGTCATTGACATGGTTCGAAGCAGTGAACTGTAAGCATTTCTCCTTGCTTTACCCTTCTGATGTGGCCTCTAACATCACAATGACAATGACAGTGCTAAGTACCCCCTTGCCATCATTGAGGTATTACTCCAGGCTTTTGGTGATGGCATAGGTGGCAGTTACGATATTGGGTGCAAGTTTACAAAGACCCTTGCCTCTAGCCCTCTTGGCAAAGCTGCAACCTCCATGAACTATAAGCCTTTGGTTGATATATTCCACGGACATGCCCACAATTGCCTCTGCCAGCTTCGCTTTCTAGCTACATATGTCAAAGGCATGGGCCTTGAAGATCTGGAAGGCTGTGAGAGATTTTTCTTGAAATCAAACTCCCTTGCTTCGTCAGTCCGCCACGCAAGCATCTTCCATCACAAGCAAAAGATCGTGGGGTTCATGAAGCACATGGATGAGAATGAGACTTACCAGAATCTCAGTGAGTTAATAACACGTTCATGTAACACAGAGCACTAATTCATTGAATGAAGGTCTCTTCCTTGTCAATAATTACCACCAAGCTCTCGACATTATCGGCACAAAACCCGCCCTGATCAAGCAGATGCAGGACCAGCAAGTAGCTGATTTGGGTGTCTTTGCTTCCTGGATCAATGAGGAACGTGTCTATCTTCAAACCCTGAAAAAGGAGCCGTTAGAGGAGACCACCGTCATGGAGTATTGGCAGAAATTGGTTAATCTAGCACACAGTCAGTAAGTTCTTTCATTTCCAGTTGATGATTAGCAACTCAATTTATAAACAGATGTGTCTTAAAGGCTGCAGAAGATGCTTGGAGCGTGCTCACTCCCGAATCCATGAACCATTGTGATATGACACGCTCCATCGAGACAGACAGAAGACACGCGCAAGAGATTGAGCAGAAGGACCTACTTATCATCCACGCACTCGAGAAGAAGCTCAAGATTGACCGCAGATGGATGCCGGAGGATTCTGAATGGCAAGAGGCTGCGGTTATGGTTGGTAAACGGCGCTATCAAAGGTGTCTTGACAACCTTGAGGGATTGATTGTATCACGAATGTTCTAGCTAACGAAGATGAACATGTCGCAAACTGGTGAGCTACTCGGCCTTCAACCATTGACACCCCTCACACTCCTCTATTATTACCATCTAGGCTACAAACTTTGTAAACACATTGGTAACGTCCTCAAAGCTCGCTCGCAGGCTGTATGAACCGCCCTTGAGAAGTATAATGCGGCAGCCTGCGCTCTTGTCCCTCCTCGTGCAGCTCTATCATGGGATAATGTGGTCGAGTATGAATTTCTCACTGATTTTGACCTCTTATCCGACACTCAAGAAGATGTACGTCTCTGTCCATGGGCTCGACCAGCATCCCAATCCCTGATGGATCAACACTTCAAGATGGAATGTGCTCATGAAGAAATCCTTCACCTAAATGTGGAGATCTGGCGCTTTGCCTCCTACATCCATGATGAAGAACGGTTCCTTCTCGAACAGGAGGAGTCTCTTCTCGAATTGTACCCCCACCTCTCTCGTCAGCTGCGTACGTGGCGTCTACGGCTTGTTCTCTCAAACGATCAGCATGTACGATGACTGCGCAAGCTGGCACTCCTTCCCAGCTTCACAGGCAGCGTCACCCCCAGAATAAGCTTGGAGGCTGTTCCATCCAGGACAACATAGCCAGATAACGTCGGAGACAGAAGAGGAGATCTGTGGACCCAGCCTGATGCAGAGGAAGATGAGCAGGATGAAGAGAATGCTGGGGAAGAAGCTGGTGATGCAGCATGTAAGGTTATAGAAGTCTCCTCCATGTAGTAGCAACCCTTACTTTCTTAATATAATCCATTTCAATATGCTATTATTATTCCCTATTTAATGGCTATTTATACAGAAATAATGGACTGCAGGGAGGGGGGGACTTGAGCTCGTCATGGGCAATGATGATGAGGAATGTTGATGGCGGAAGGGACTAATGATGGGAGTGATGGGAGTGATGGGATGACAGTGCCAAAGACTGTGGGAATACTACGTACTAGTAAAATAGCTCTAAGTCCCCAGGAGCTATTGAAGCTTATAATGGAGCAAGCCTATTATTTATATAAGATGTCTACTTAGAGGTGGTTACTTGGCAAGGCTCCACTTCTGATTAGAGGGCCTTGATGGTAACTATAGGTGCTGTAATGCATGCGATATGACATGTGATAGTTGTCATGTCATGTCGTCTTTGATTTGACAATGATAACCAACGCAACGCGGGGCGTTTTTCAAACTTAAAGTGTTGTGAGTTATAAACAATATATCCTTTTTCATCTATTCCGTCTTCACCTAATCGCTCATAAAGTTAAAATTTCAAAGAGTGGATGATGTTTCAGGACTTTATGTGCACTTTTGTTACTTCAGGCATATTGTCGTGTGACATACCCATGTGATGTGACAACGTGTTTCTGAACTTGAATGTTACCTGGGCCATTCATTGTTTAACGTTTAGTTTTTGCATGGAGTTTAGTGACTAATTTCCTCGTCTTTAACCTGCTGATATTCAGATCTTCAGAATATTTAGCTGATGATTCCACCTTTTTTTGAGGTGGAAGTCGTGTCTGCAATTGACCTAAGTAATTTGATACCATCCAAAAACTTGAGCTTGAAATCCCATAGTCGTGGTTCTGATTCTTGTTCAGGCCACAGTGGCCACTCACTCTCTTGCTTTGACCCCGAACTTATATATCACTTCCAACCACCATGTCTACGAACACTTCATCTGTATATTCATCCTTCAACTTGCTCAATTCAACAAATTCAGATTGGACAGGTAGGTTGATCTCCTGCTTTGGCAACAGTGAATACTCATGAATTCATCAGACAGTTCCTCAAAGTCAACACCGTCTAAAGCTGGAGTGAATGGCTTGTTTAATCAGAAGCGTGACAATATGATGCCTGCACTTTGAGCAGACATCCAGGATTTCATCTACAAAGACGTCACCCTCAAACTATTTATTGAGCATATATGAGGCCTACCTCCCGAAACAATTACCAAGCTTCTTTCTGCCGATTGGACACTCGACGAGATGGCCTTTGCTCAGTATAAAAATGTCCTTGATCCCTCCAACACATTGAGGGAACCCGATCTCCATGCTCCATTTTGTGCCATCGCCTCCAAACTGGTACTCGACGCACATATTGTGCTGGGAATCCTTGCTGCCAACTTGGTTGAACATTTTTGGGATGGCAATGGGACGACCATCCTATCGAGAAAATATACAAAACGGAAACCTGACCTACTATCGCTATGGGGCCCTGTTCCAAACTGGGCGAAGATGAGAAGTGCTCTGGAGTTCAAGATTGAGACGATACCCAATAATGCTGAATCCTCTGTTTCCTTGCCTGTTATCTCCGAAGACTTATTGCTTCCCAAACCAGATAGAACTCCTCGACACCCGCAAGAAATATCAAACAATCGTAGGGTAAAGAAGCAGAAAGATCCGGGGCATCATTCTCAAGCTGCAACAATCTCCACAGAGCGCACATCAAGGATCTCATCGCAGACTCAGGTCCCTCTCGTTTCGACCACAACTCCTCCATTACTTCTGGCACTCAGAGCCTCAAGCAGCGGCGGTCTGTTGAAGATGACGATGACACTGTGTCTGTGGCTTCTGCCTTAAAATGGTCACACTATGTGGTCACTTATATTACACAAGATCAGCTTCAACTGGCCACATATGCCCTAGAGTGCTTATCCGTATCAAGCCAACATTATGCCATGGGCCTTTTCATTAATTTGTGAAAGGTTACTTTGTGGTACTTTGATCGTACTGCTGTGATACGCACTGTTGCATTTGACTTTGGTAGGGACAAGGGTCCCACACAGCTTGCTCTTACCCTTTACGCACTGAGTCAATGTGACGTGCGCCATGCTGGTTTCAACCCTTACCTCTATCAGATCAAGCTGCCTGAGGATAATGATGCCATCGTCCCCGAGTCAGTGATACACCCTCTGGAAGAGCCCCATCATCCAACCTTGCCGAAACCTGCCTGGTGTTCCCTGAGCCTGGAATCCTCAAATCCAGACAATTTTTTGTTCTATGTGACCTCATTTATGCTTATCGAGGCCTGGTTGGACGAGGTTCCATGGTCTACGAAACACATGCTGGACTCACAGGCTCCAGACTCCCAAAAGAAATCTCAATCTTAAAATTGAGTTGGCAATACCTCTTTTGTAAACACGAAGGTGAGATCATCACTCACCTCCGAAACACCATTCCGGCATGGAAAGACCACCTTCCAGAGCTTTTGTTTTCTGCTACCTTTTCTGCTGAGGAATTGGACCTTCCATGGGTACGGATGATGCTTGAAGATATTGGTAACCGCATCAAGTCACATCAACTGGATGTGATAGCATCATGCAAGTATGAAAATCTTTGGAAAGCCAGGAATATCGAGCAGTTCAAACAAGCATTTATAGATTGTGTTGAATGTAAGTTTCACTATGCATGTGTAAGATGTCAACTAACCCCAAAATACAGGTCACTATCATGCTTATACTACCGGACACGTTCTCCATCGTGACCTCAGTGATAACAACTTGATGCTCTGGCACCCAAAACTTGACAGTCCCACTGACGAACCACCATTCGACAGCACCTCTGGGAATGCAACTCATCCGTCGATGCAAGGTGATGCCCCAGACCGGCCCAGTGTTCTAGAAATCCTCAATGATTGGGATATGGCCTCTGAGCTCACCGATGAAGGTGAAGTTCCCAACAGTGCCGCCCTTCATCGGACTGGGACCCTGCCCTTCATGGCCATTGACCTGCTGGGGACTTCGCCACCACCCCATTATTACCGGCATGATCTAGAATCATTCTTTTATATCTTGATCTGGGCAGCCATCCATCATGACCTCAAGAATAAGACCCGACACCGGATGACATCTACAATGATGTTATCGTGGGGGGCCAAAGCAACCGCCCAGAACTCAAAGTTACCTCTGCTGGTTACTGGAGCTAGGGGAGATGATTGCAAGCATGGTATCATGAAACTAATCCGCAAAGAGTTCAATGATGTTTTCGTACAATGGTTTCTGCTGCTGTGCACACTCTTCATCACAGCTTTCCGATCAATACCCAATTCTGACCAAGCTGAATTTTTGTCGTATGATCACACAACCTGCGACGGACAAATCATGTTTCAAAGCTTTATGACTACATTGGGAGTGAAGCCACAGTCTCTGGGAAAGTTGGAGAAGACGAGCCCGGGAAGAACGTAGGAGTTGATCCAAAGAACAGCTTTTAATCTACTGTACTTTTCATTTCTAAGCGTTGTTGGTTCGTTTTGCCCTTGTATATTTTATTCATCAAATTTTTTTTTTTACCCAATTAGCGCTCAGAAGTCAATATATAGGGTAAGAAGAAAATAATATGAGATGAATAGTAGGCAGTGCTGGTGAAAGTCCCAAATCTGACTGTTTTTTTTTGTTTGCCCAAATAGCGCTCTTGAAGTCAGTCTCAAGTCGCTGTCTCCATTCTGGCTTTGGAGTTGGAGATGTATATTTGCTGGGGTTATGGTACTACCAGAATCAATAGGAGGGAAGTTGGTTGTGTTACTAACAAGATTGCTGGATGGTGCAGAGTCAATATCAATTGGTGTTGGAGGATATTTTCAGAGTTTGCTGATGCTTTCTTTGAAATCTGGCCAACAGAGTCTCTGCATTGTTTCATCTGTGTCAATAAAGGATCAGATGGTTCTGACTTTACCCTTGAAGGTTATTTGAAGCCCAATTGGGATAATTGTCAGTGACAAACTGCTCAGCCTTCCAATTGAACTCACAAAGGCCAAGTTTGGGGAAATGCCAATGCATTTCACATCAATAATGGACAGCTACATCTAGAACAGCTTCCCCCCAAGACCTGGGAGCTTTAGCAGCCCCTAGGAGCTAGTTCCAATAGATCATGCAAATTTATGCATCTCACTGCACAGAAGCCATTGACAACAACCCCATGCACTGTTGGAAATTGGGGTTGGTTTGATGAACAAGTCTAGACTGGTCGCTAGACACAAGGCAGGGACTAGTACAGAGTGGGGATACTATATGTATTGGATCAAACCGATGAGGGATTCCGCCCCCATGAGCTTAGTATATATACACAAGGAAATGT
>Ga0193742_1002743_pt1 | contig 10062 bp, 12 predicted proteins | sample L2c1metaG_FD_165511 | JGI IMG/M metagenome (GOLD analysis project Ga0193742, IMG submission 165511) | Soil microbial communities from a riparian zone of the East river system, Colorado, United States - L2c1 | ecosystem: Environmental > Terrestrial > Soil > Riparian zone | place: USA: East River... | reverse complement strand
GTCCCTGAAAAACTGCGGAGATATAGCCACATTACTTTTAAAAAAACGGCTAAAATAAAACTCGTCATTAAAACCCAATTCGTATGCAATCAACTTAACGGGTTTGGAGGTTAGGTATAACTGTCTTTTTGCTTCAGTAATTATTCTGTCGGCTATCAGGTTTGACAATGTCTTATTAAAGTGAGTTTTACTTATTTTGTTTAAGGCTGCCGTTGAAATGTTTAGTAGTTCAGCATAATCACCGGGACTGTGAAGTGATTTAAAATGTTCCTCAATGGCATCTTTTAAATTACTTAGAATAACCGGTCCTTTTTCAATTGACACATATTCCAAATGCCTTCGTTCAATTTTGATTCGGGAAGCATTGATAAGCAGTATTTTTAAATAAGATATCAATACCTCGGGTTGAGGTGTTCCCGGCCGCTCCATTTCAACTTTAAGCCCGGTTATAATTGTTAACAAATACTGGGCGTCATCAATAGTTAAACCGAGGATCGGTGACTCATAAATGTTATTAAAAAGAACGCCACTACAGGAAACTTCGTTCCTGTGTTTATGAAGGCAAAAAAACTCAGGATGAAAATTAACCATGATCCCTTTAAGGCCCTTTTCGCATTGGATCTTAAACGGTTGATAAAGAGAAAAGCACATGAGGCTATTTTCATCAAAGCTGTATTCTGAAATATCAGCTATAAGACTTCCTTTACCTGCTAAAATCAAAATCACAGAAAAATAATTATACTGCTTTAAACTATTAAAATATTCATCACGCTCAAACGTAAAAACTTTAAATACCAAAGATTTAGTTTGAGGATTATACAGTTCTAATGCGTTGTCGTTCATTATAAATTTGTTTAAAATAAAAAAGGCACAAATCCAAACTATAGAATCTCTATGATCAACAAACGTAATGTTTTATTTCGATTGAAATAAAAACAGCCTTTAGATGTATCCAAAGGCTGTTTTTAAAGTATGGTGACCTGGGAGAGGATCGAACTCTCGACCCACTGATTAAGAGTCAGTTGCTCTACCGGCTGAGCTACCAAGTCATTTGTTTTTTTTCCGGGTTGCAAATAAACGAAAATTTTCCGGTTTTTCACAGCTGTTTATTTTCAAATGCGTTCAAGAGGAATGCGCTGTTTTGGAGTTCGGAATTGGGAATTCGGATTTATTTGATTTGTAAATACCAGATCACTTATCTTTTGTCCTTTGTCTTTGATCTTTTATCCAATTGTCTTTTCAAATTATACCATCGCGTACAAGTCTTCGCGTTGTTTTTGTACCACGTCGCTGTTTATGTATTCGTCGTAGGTCATTAGCTTATCAATATAGCCGCCTGGGGTTAATTCAACAACGCGGTTAGCTACAGTTTCAACCAGCTCATGATCTCGCGAAGTAAACAGGATGGTTCCTCTAAAGTCTTTCATGCCATTATTAAGCGCTGTGATCGATTCCAGATCAAGGTGGTTGGTTGGCTCGTCGAACATTAAAAGATTGGCTTGTTGCAGCATCATACGGCTAAACATGCAGCGCATTTTTTCACCACCTGATAGTACATTGCTTTTTTTCAATACTTCTTCGCCCGAGAACAACATACGGCCTAAAAAACCGCGGATAAACTGGTCGTCCTTTTCGCCTGGAGAATATTCACGCAGCCAGTCGATCAGGTTATCGTCTTTTCCTTTAAAATAATCGGCATTATCAATAGGGATATCTGCCGCGTTAATGGTAACGCCCCATTTAAAGGTGCCTTTAAAATCGGTATCCCTGCCGGTTAAAATATTGTACAGGGCAGTGGTAGCTAAACTGTTTTGTGATAGTACGGCAATTTTATCACCTTTATTTACCGTAAAGCTAATGTTGTTAAATAAAAGTTCGCCATTGAGCGACTTGCTTAAGTTTTCAACCTGTAGTATCTGGTCGCCCGCCTCGCGACCCAGGTTATTAAATATAATACCAGGGTATTTGCGGTTTGATGGCTGTATCTCGTCAATGTTGATCTTATCCAGCGCTTTTTTACGACTGGTAGCTTGTTTTGATTTAGATGCATTGGCACTAAAACGGCGGATAAACTCCTGCAGTTCCTTAACGCGGTCTTCGGTCTTTTTATTCTGGTCCGAGCGTTGTTTCAGGGCCAGTTGGCTTGATTCATACCAAAAAGTATAATTACCGGTATAAATGGTCATTTTGGCAAAGTCAATATCCACCACGTGGGTACAAACCGTATCCAGGAAGTGCCTGTCGTGCGATACTACCAGTACAATGGCTTCGTATGAGGCAAGGAAATCTTCCAGCCAGCTCACGGTATGGATGTCCAAATCGTTGGTAGGCTCATCCAGTAATAAAATATCGGGTTTACCAAAAAGGGCCTGTGCTAATAATACCCGTACTTTTTGGGTATTATCAAGCTCTTTTACCAGTTTATAATGAAACTCTTCTTTAATACCCAGGTTGCTCAGCAGGGTAGCGGCATTGCTTTCGGCATTCCAGCCATCCATTTCGGCAAAAAGGTTTTCCAGTTCACCAGCACGTTCGCCATCAGCATCACTGAAATCTTCTTTCAGATAAATGGCATCCTTTTCCTTCATCACGGCATACATCTCTTTGTAGCCCATCATAACGGTTTCAATGACTGAAAACTCATCAAAAGCATAATGATTTTGGCTTAAAACAGCCATACGCTCGCCCGGGGTAAAACTTACCGAACCGCTTGTTGGGTCAATATCGCCCGAAAGGATTTTCAGGAAGGTTGACTTGCCTGCGCCATTAGCACCAATAATGCCATAGCAATTCCCTTGAGAAAACTTAAGGTTAACGTCTTCAAATAATGTCCGTTTTCCGTAACGTAAAGATAGATTGGATACCGTAATCATGCTGCACCTGTATTTTGGCGCAAAAATACGGTAAATACTTCATTTTTTGGTACACTAAGCTGATATTATGTTTGGGGTACTTTTGGGGATTTAAGTAGGTGAATAATCCCGTTTAATTGACAATTCCGTGTGTATTATTGCCCAAATTATGGGTAAATTTAAAACATAAAGCACTGTGTAAGCGTTATATAGTTATAAATTTAACCAAATTTAAAAATGGAACAGCCTTTGACTAAATTGTTATATAAATCACTAAATTTCACCAGTCATGGTAGCATTAATTATCGCTTTGGTTATTATCAACATAGTATTAGCCCTCAACAATATACAAAAACGGAAGGTTTATTAACCGGCAATTAATGAACGCTTAGCTTAATATGGTATTCAAACTTTGCGTTTCATAGTCGGCCAATTTTTGCAGAGGACCCGAGGCGAGCATTTTCATCAACATGCCCAGGTCTGCATGAATAGTTAAGAGCACATCGGTATGGTCGTTATCAAAAGATAACGACCATTTTAATTCCAGGTCAAAAGGCGGCCTTGCTGCCGGAACAATCCTTATTTCCTGATCTGGTATCCGGCTTTCGATCTTTAAAGAGAGTTTGGCCATATTGGGTATGCTAAAACTGGCTTCGTCGACTGTGGATACCCACTCCTGTATGTTTTCAGGCATCAGTTTCTGGTGATTGTTAAAATCAGCCAAATAGCTGTAAACCTCATGAAGTGGTTTATTAATGCTTGTGTTGCTTGTAAAAGTGGTCATTTGAGGTTCGGGTTACAGGTCATGAGTTGCCAGTTATCAAAATTGACAAATAAATAGTTAAGATCACCGGTCAAAAATCACGATAATCTTTTAATCGTGTAAATCAAGGGTTCAGACAAAAATCAACGGTTCAGCTCGATGCTATTTGCCCCCACGTGGCAGGATTTTCGCGCCATTGTTTTAGTATGGCAACATCCTTATCAATGATATATTGATTTTCTTCGGCGTATTTAATTAACGCGTTATAGTTTGACAGGGTAACAAACGGGCAACCTGCTTGTTTAAAGTTTTCGGCAGCAACATCAAATCCGTAGCTAAATATAGCGGCAAGGCCTGCTACTTCATAACCGGCTGCGCGCAGGGCATCAACAGCCTGCAGGCTGCTTTTTCCGGTTGATATCAGATCTTCAATAACAACCACCCTTTTGCCGGTGGTAGTTGGTACATCTCCTTCAATTAAACTTCCGGTTCCGTGCTCTTTAGCTTTAGCACGTACGTAAATAAATGGAAGGCCAAGTTCTTGTGCTACCAGTGCACCTTGCGGTATACCGGCAGTAGCTACACCGGCTATACAACCCACACTACCAAACTTTTCTTGTATTATAACTGTTAATTGTTGTCTGATATAGGTGCGAATAGACGGATGAGAAAGCGTTACGCGATTATCACAATAAATTGGTGATTTCCATCCCGACGCCCATGTAAAAGGATTGTTAGGTTGTAATTTAATTGCTTTAATTTGCAGCAGGAATTCGGCTACTTGCTGCTCTATCTCATTATTATTAAACATGGCTCAAAAATACAGAATTTATATTAACGAAAAGGTTATCCTGATAACGGAATCTGAACCTGCAAAAGTTGAAAGTTATGAAAAGCTTGATGCAGAGACCTTTGATTTGAAAATAATTTACACCTGGATACTCGCAAGGCCCAACAGGCTGTTCTATATTCAATGCAGTAATGCCAAGAATTTTTTAAAATCTGTTAAAAAAAATATCACACTTATTGAGGCCGCCGGGGGACTTGTGAAGAACACCGCCGGCAATTATTTATTCATTTACCGCAATGATAAATGGGACCTGCCCAAAGGAAAAATAGAGAAGGACGAGACAATTAAGGAAGCCGCCGTGCGCGAAGTTGAGGAGGAGTGTGGTATAAAAGTGAATAAGTTAAAGGAGAAGATCTGCAAAACTTATCATGTTTATGTAAGCAGGGGCGAGGTCGTGCTGAAAAAAACGCATTGGTTTAATATGGCCAGTAAAGGGCAGGAAAAGCTGAAGCCACAAAAAGAGGAAGGCATTACCGATGTACGCTGGTTTGAAATACATCATATTGAACCAATAGTTCATAATACTTTCCCATCCATTATGGATGTGTTGCATAAAGAGAAACTGGTTACAAATAAGCTAATGCCTCAGTAGGTATAAACTGGGCAACATCGCCGTGGTGCCGCATGATTTCGCGCACTATGGTTGAGCTTATAGACGAGTAACCCGGTTTGCTTACAATAAAAATGCTTTCAATATCGGGCACAAGGGCATGGTTCATCTGGGCTATGGCTTTTTCATATTCAAAGTCTGATACGGTACGTATCCCCCGGATCATGTAGGTGGCGCCAATGCTTTTGCAAAAGTTTACGGTTAAACCTTCGTAAGCTACTATGTGTATGCGGTCGTCGTGCTTAAAAACCGCCCTCAGCATTTGTTCGCGGGTTTCGATACTCAAAAGGCCTTGCTTGCTGCTGTTTGCGCCAATGCCTATGTACACTTTATCAAACAGACCAACCGATCTTTTTACAATATCAACATGGGCTTTAGTAACCGGATCAAATGAGCCGGGGAAAAGAGCGATCTTCATAGTAATTAGATGTTATGCTTTACCCAAAAGTAACAATGATTTCGAATGTTTACGTGTATCAGGCCGAAATAATTGACAGGTTTTAGCCTCCGATAATATCTTCCAGTTTATAATAAACCTTAATGCCATTTTCCCCGGCTATCCTTACATCTTCATCAGCACCTTTTGATGCGCCATCAATCCTTAAAATAGCATCACATTTTGCAAGTATTTGCCTGGATACGGGGTAAGAGATCTCTTCGTAAGCCTCGTCTCCCGGATATTTTGAACCGGCCTGTTTTAAAAGCGGTAATGCAAACCATTCGCCGATAACCGGGATATGCCCTGCCCGGAATATGGGGAGCGCCGCAGCTTCCATTTTTCGTAAATTTTCGGACATCAGTTCAGGGTCATCATTGGTGCCAGACCGGTAGGGGCCGGCGATTAAAATTATTAAGGTTTTGTTTGTCATGATATTAAATTATTGATTTGAGCATACTGTAAAAGCATTATAGTTTTGGCATCTCTTATTTCGCCGGTGCGTATCATTTGCAAGGCTCCTGCAAATGGTAGTTCCAGCACCTCTATATTTTCGTTCTCTTCCTCAAGGCCACCACCATCGCCAACTTTCATGTCATTGGTATATTCGGCTATAAAGAAATGCAGTATTTCTGTTACTGACCCAGGCGACATATAGGCCTCAAACACCTTTTTTACATTGGTGATTTGATAACCTGTTTCTTCTTCAGTTTCTCTCCTGATGCAGTCTTCCGCATTATTCTTATCAAGCAGTCCTGCACAGCATTCAATAAGCAATCCGCTTTCATTACCATTAATGTAGGTGGGCATCCTGAATTGCCTGGTCAGTATTACGGTTTTATTATCGGCATTGTATAACAGTATAGTGGCGCCATTACCCCTGTCATACGCTTCGCGACTGAGCTGCAGCACCGAGCCATCCTGTTTTGTGGCCTCAAAAGTTATTTTGTTTAAGGTGTACCAGTTGTCGGAAAGCACTTCTTTTTTTAATATTTTTATTTCATTCATGTATAAATTGATCAAAATATGATTGTTTATGATTATTTTTGATCAAATTAACGCTATTAGAATGAATTTTCAAAAAAGAAAACAAAAAATACTTGATAAATTAAATAGCACCGGCGAGGTAGATATTAAAGATCTGGCCACAGAGTTAAATATCTCGGAGATCACCGCCCGGCGTGATCTGAACCAGCTGGCAAACGATGGCCTGCTCTATCGTACACACGGCGGTGGTATGAAGATTGATCCTTTAGCCAAACCGCACGATTTTGTAAATAAGGCGGCCCAAAACTCAACCGTAAAAGATGATATTTGCCGCAAGGCCGCAGAATATATTAACGATGGGGATATCATTTTTATGGATTGCGGCAGTACGGTTTTTCGATTGTGTCAGTTTATAAAAAATAAAAAAATAAAGGTGATAACCAATTCACTGCCTGTTATTTATGAATTGCAGAATTGTGCTGTATCCTTAAATATAATAGGCGGAGAGTTTAACAGTGAACGACAGGCCGTACACGGTAAAATTGCAAATGAACATATAGCCAGGTACCGGGCAGGCAAAGCTTTTTTAGGAGTAGACGGCATTTCGGCGAACGGCTTATTTGCCAACAGTGAACTGGAGGCCGATATTACACTGGTCTATATTAACCAAAGCGCCTACACCTATGTGTTGTGCGATGCCGGTAAAATAGGGAAGGAGACCTATTTGAAATTTGCCGATATAGACCAGGTAGAGGCTATTATTACTAATGCAGCGGGTGAAAAGCTTGATTGCTTCAAAAATACGGCGCTTGCTGTTTTAAAGGCCTAACCTGAGCTTGCTCCAAGGGAGCTACTGGGTGTACATATCTTTTTTAAAAATGTCGGAGCATATAAACTTGTGTAAACACAGTAGCCGATGGAGAGGGGGTAAAAAAGTAAGCACGCAAGTCAAAGTCCTCTCCTTTGGATAGGATTATTTTTATTAGTGCTCATGAAGGCTACGTCGTTTGGGTGAGGCTTGCGTTCCTGAAAAAAGAAAAAGACGAATGTCCATATTTACGCTGTTCCACAAAAGCAGGATGTTTGCTCAGGTTTTGCAACGACTGATGTTCAACTATTAATAATGCTCCTGGTAACAGGATGTTCCGTTCAAAAACTATCCCGGGTATTTCGGGGATCTTGTTGAGGTCATAAGGGGGATCGGCAAATACCAGATCGTACTGCTCGGTTTCTATTTGCAGGTATTTAAAAACATCCTCCTTGTAGGCCTTTATTTGATCAAGCTTATGCTGGCGCGACGCGTCTTTTAAATAGTTTACGCAATGTATACTGCGGTCCACAGCTATGACCTGTGCGGCACCCCTTGAAGCAAACTCCATGGATATATTACCTGTACCGCTAAATAGGTCGAGCACCTTAAGGCCCTCAAACTCAATTTGATTTTGCAGAATGTTGAACAGGGCTTCCTTTGCCAGATCAGTAGTAGGGCGTACCGGAAGATTTTTTGGTGGATTAAGCCTTAAACCCTTTAAACTACCTCCGATGATGCGCATAATGATAAAGCAGCAATTGACAATAGTTTATGTGAAGCGATCTCTTCGGGCAATTGTAACACCTGCAGGTCATTGGGCCGTACCTTGCCAAAAAACTCGGCCAGGCGGCTAATGCTTTCATCTTCAGCGTTAATATCACCGCTTATATAAAGATTGGTATCAGCAGGTTGTAGGTTTAGTTCAGTAGTTACCAGCGCGGTAAAATAGGCAAGCTCGTCGCTGGTTTTAAACTCAAACCTGTTATAAAAACGCAGTTTACCGTTATTAAAAGCAACAAACTCCACATTATCTCCGTTTATATCCAGATACAAGTCCTTATCATCAGGGTTGTTTTTAGCAATGGCTGCTACCCATCCTTTTGATGAAAACACCGTATTACGCAGGCCAAACTCTTCGGCAGCATTTATGATGGTCTTGTCCGTTTTATAAACAATAACATTTTCGTTATCTAATGATTGGGCTGATACCCTTTCGTTTGGCTTTACATCAAGGAAACGGGCAAAATCGGCAATACGATCCTGGTTGAACAGGATTTGGGGTACCAGCGTAAAGCTGGTAGCCGACAGTCCAATAACCACCTGTTTGTATTTGGCAGACAAAAGATCAAGAAGTTCCTGCGGATCACTAAATTCTTCCAGGGAATGGTTCTCGGCCCAGGCAATCAATTTATCCTGATCAATAATCGCATATGAAAACGATGTTTTATCAATCTGGATCAATAAAGTATAATCTTCAGCCTGGTTAAGGCTAAAGTTATCATCATGGTAATTATAATTATGTTCGCTCATGCCAGTTTAACAAAAGTAATATTTTTTGGCAGATACAACAGATGCTGCCATTAAAAATGCACTTAGCCTATCCTTACTATATAAGATGCAGCTATCGCTATCAGGATTGCTACTAACAAAGGTGTCCAGATTGGTTTTGGGAAATAATCATTGTCAGGGAAGTACTTTTTGAAAAAGTACCTGGTAAGTACCAGACCTCCTGCAATATTAACAACCAAAGTTAAAGCATAAAGCGCTACAACAGACTGGACCTGCTCGGGGCTTAACTGCGCGCCATTTGCTCCCGCTTTAATGGCCGCCACGTTAATCTTCATGCCCGTTGAGCTTATGATAATACCCGATAGGATATGGTAGAATATTGAAAAGATTAAAACCTGCCAGGCTGCTCTTTTGAATCCGGCGGCCCTTAAATTAAGCATAAGCAGTACACCACCAAATATAACCCCAAAGAAAGCTGAAAAACCTAATATGGCCCCTTTTGAATAAATATCCACATATTCATCTTCAGTATATTTATCTTCTGTTTCCTCGTCTTTATTTTCATCAAATTCCATGGTCAAATGTAAAACTAATCTTACTTAATTAAATTACTTATCAGCATTTTTGCACGGTGACAGAAACTGATCATATACGCAAAGCTTTTCCGCACCAGCCCACCGGACAGCAACTGGAGCTGTTTGACCGCTTGCACAGCTTTTTGCTGAGCGATGACGGCGACGAATGTTTTATACTAAAAGGTTATGCCGGTACAGGTAAAACCACGGTATTGGGCGCTTTGGTAAAAGCATTACGCCAATACAAATATAAAGCTGTTTTGCTGGCGCCTACCGGGCGTGCTGCTAAAGTGATCACTAGCTATTCGGGCCGCAAAGCATTTACCATACATAAGCGCATATACCGTAAAAAATCGGCCTTAAACCTTGATGAGGGTTTTGCCATTGCGGATAACCTGGCCAGCGATACTTTGTTTATAGTTGACGAGGCTTCCATGATATCTGACGAGCCCAATGGCAGCAACCGGGCATCTTTGTTGTATGACCTGTTAAAGTATGTGTACAACACTAAAAACTGTAAACTGGTATTGGTGGGCGATACTGCCCAGCTACCTCCTGTAGGTTCTGAAAATAGCCCCGCGCTGGATGAGCAGATCATGAATGGGAAGTTTGCGGTAACCGTATTCAGCTATGAGCTTACTGATGTACTGCGCCAGGGCAAAGACTCGG
>Ga0193742_1002742_pt1 | contig 10064 bp, 8 predicted proteins | sample L2c1metaG_FD_165511 | JGI IMG/M metagenome (GOLD analysis project Ga0193742, IMG submission 165511) | Soil microbial communities from a riparian zone of the East river system, Colorado, United States - L2c1 | ecosystem: Environmental > Terrestrial > Soil > Riparian zone | place: USA: East River... | reverse complement strand
AGCTTCAATTATCTTACGGCGATTTTCTTGACGCTTCTCTAGCTGGTCATCTTGTGCTTCTTGACGATTATCAAGAAGCTTCATTTGTGCATCCTGGCGCTTCTCCAAGCGGTCCATAGATGAATCCTGTGACTTCTCTAGACGACGATTCGCAGCATCTTGTTGTGCATCAAGCTGGTCATTAGCTTTTTCATGCACAGACTTCAATGCATCCATTCGTGCTTCCTGGTTGTTGCGATAAGCATCCATTGCAGCATTCATACGACGGTCGAAGTTCTGTGTTGCTTGGTCTGCGTATTCAGACATGGCACCCTTAATTCCAGTAACTGTCGCATCACCGAATGCTTGACTAGCAGCCTTAGTATCAGTAAACGTACCGGCCAATCTCTCCATAAACCCACGGGTATCTTTGGCAGCAGCGCCGGTCTTTTTGATTCCCTTGGATGCTTCCTCCAAAGCCTTACCGACACCACGAGCCTCTATCGCAGACAGCTCCTGAGCCTCAGCTAGAGATAATGTTTCACCCTTTAGATTCTTAGCATTTAGATACTGATAACGCTCTTTTTCGGTGATATTAATGGTTGCCTTAGCAAGCAACTCAGAAACAGACAACCGAGCTAGCTCGGAATCTTTTACATCCTTGATGACTTCTTCACCAGCCAATTCGGTGATAATCTTACGTTTCATGGCGGCGTCTAGCTTCTGCAAACGGACAAATTCAACATCCAAATCGTGAGAACCTTCACCCTTTGAGCGACGCTCCGAACGCTCGCGTTCAAGCTCAGCCATACGTTCTTCTAGTGGCCTGAACAAAGAATCCATAGCTTCCATGTTTTCAGACTGACTTAGCTTATTATCAAATGATGTCTTGATTGCCTGAGCCAACTTATCACCAGCAGTTTCAGCATGTTCTAACGAAGCCCTAGATACAGCAGTGAATGGGTCCATGATATTTTCTGAGAATCCCTTGTCGGTCATAACCTTCTTGGCATCCTCAATAGCTTGACGAGCTGCGGCCTGAGCCTGCTCCATCATACCCTTAGGGTCGAACTGTGCTTCATACTTAAGGACTAAAGCTTCAGCTTTATCTGCCTCTACCCCGGCGGCGCGCAGCGCCAATCGGACTGCCTCCTTGGCCTGTTCAGCATTTCCGCCAATATCTAGAGTCTTCAATCCTACATTTTGCATAGCGATTTCAAACTTCTCAGTTTCGCCGGTGGCTTCCTTGATTCTGTCAATAACGATTGGAACCTCAGCGCGCATAGAATTTACTCGGTCTTGAACATCAGATGCTTTTTTAGAAGTTGCATCTAGTGCACCTTCTTCTTTAGGAGTAAATCCTAGAATCTTACCCAATCCTTCTGATGAACCGGCCATATTCTCAACAGATTTACGGGCCTTATCAGCATGTGTTGAGATAACCTTCCAAGCAATAGCTCCGGCCGCTACTGCAGCCATAACAATTCCAACTGGACCAATCATTCCAATAATACCGGAACCAGCTAGACGAGTTGCCATTCCAAGCTTGCCCATTGACCCAGAAGCGCCACCAACAGATTTAGCGAATCCTCCAGCAGACCCTTTGACCTTCTCCATACCGCCTGCCCAACGACCAGAGATATTGTCTCCAATACCCTTCCAATTGACGCCACGTAGAGCCATTGCACCCTCAACCAATGCAGGTGCAACAAGTGCTGCCAACATTGCCATGTTCGCTACATTATCAACAGTTTCATTAGACGAAGCCGAGGAAGCAATCATGCCACCGGCCAGAACAGTACCAGAAAGAGCTGCATCTTTCATAAATCTGGACTGTTTTTCACTACCGGCTGCGGCGCGCTCGGATTCATCAGCGTTCTTAGCTTGTGATGCTGCTAGATTTCCAGGAATCCACAATCCAGAAGCAGTATTATTTCCTGTTTGACCTGGCCTTGCTCCACCTCCAGCCGAACCTGGTGCAATATTTGGCATTAATGCAGATTTACTAGCTACCGCTTGAGCCTGTGCATACTTCTGCATTTCAAGTGTTAGGTTCTGTAATGCACGAGTCTCAGAGATGAACCCAGCCTCGGCCAGACCAGCAGCTATTTGCGCAGCCTTTTGTTCCTTAGTAATTAGATTAAATTTAGTTGCTACACCAGTAATAGCAACACCAACTTTGATAAGGTTACCGGCAAAGTTGGCGAACAAACCAAGAAGCATGGTCAATGGACCAAATGCAGCGAAGAAAATAGCTACACCAGCGGCACCCTTTTTAACAGGGTCCGGTAGACTATTGAATAGTTTAATAATTTTCTGTACAATACTCATAACATCGGCACCCATAGCTAGGAATGGTTCGCCCATGTCTGCCAATTCTACTTTAATAGATTCAAGTGCTCTCTTGAATTGTCCAGATGCTGAATTTGCCTGACGCTCAAGCTCTTGTGCAGCTAGGGCAGCATTCTCTGATGCTGAATTGCTCATAAGGTCATAAGCCTTGCGTGCTTGTGAGCCAGATGCTTCTGCTGCTGGACCCATACCAAAGATTGTATCGGTTACACCCATCAATGCAGCGTTCATTCTGTTGTACTGATATGTACCGAATAGTTTTGCGATACCGCGTTGCTTGGTTAGGTCGTCAAGACCTTCAGTTGACTTAGCTAGTAATTGTAGGAACTTAAATAGGTTACCGCCGGATTTGTCTGACATTTCATTGATGTCAATACCAAGCTGACCAAAGTATTTAGATGCATCCTTGACAGGACTAAGAATTCTGGTTGTTGCAGATTTAAGAGCGTTCGCTCCTTCGGCTGCGTCGACCCCACGTTCCTTCATTGCAACCAGCATGACAGTCATTTCTTTGGCAGATACACCAAGACTTGCCATTGCGGCTGCTGCTCGTGGAGTTGCCTCTGCGATATCCTGAATGGATAGAGAGGTTGCGTTTTCTACCGCGTTCATATAGTTGAATGTCTCGGTCAGCTCTTTACCGCTCATCTTGAATGCGTTCTGCAATGCAATTGTAGTTGAAATAGCATCACCATAGTCTAGTTCACCCAGGGTAGCGATACGTACTGTTTCTAGTGTTGATTCTCTTAGTTCAGAACCGCGCTTTCCGGTAGCAGCCAATTCAGCCTCTACCTTTAAGGTGTCACTAATTGATGCACCATACTGCTCAGCGGCAGTCTTGGCCATAGTAAGAGAATCGGAGCGTAGTTGAGCTAGTTCTCGCTCTTTACCCATTTGGGTGGTTGCATAAGTATCATAAACTTTAGCAACACGTGTTAGTTGCTGGTCTGCCTGATATGCTAATACGCCCATACCGGCGGCCGCTGCTAGTACTGGAATGGTGAAACCAACCATCAACTGGCGGCCGGCCCACTGGGTATTCTTACCCCAGTTGACCATTTCTGTTGAAGCGGAACGGGCTTGTTCTCTGAACCAGCCTAGCCTGTTACTCGCTGTATCTACTTGCTTACTTATTTCGGTTGGAAATGAAAAGTCAATAACTTGCTTTCCACGAGAATCCATGAATGTTCTGGCAACCATTTGCTGTATTGCCAATTGCTCTTTATAAGCAGCACGAGAAAGCTTCTGTTGCTTGATGATATCCATCAAACCAAGCTTCTGCTTCTGTAACAAATCGGTGTAATTCGAAGTAGCAGAATTAACCTTGAGTTGTTCTACATGGAACATTCCAGTAGAAGACAAAGCCTGACGATACATCTGGCTAGAGCGCTGTAGCTCTCTGTTTACCTTGGCATAGCCTGTAGGGTCAACCGTACCTGCCTGGTTGACCTGGGCTGCCATTGCTGCGTTAACGCGAGCAATCTGTGCCTCTAGTTTTTGGAAGTCACCTCGTACCTGTGATAGGTTCGAACTACCAAAAATGCGTATATTCAAGTTGGTCATACTGTTATCTTCTCAGGCTTCATAATATATACTGCAAGAGCAAGTGATATATTATAGACTCTTAAAATTCTTTTGTGAATGCCAGTTTTGTAATGCACTCTTTTGCAATCACGATAATTACGAGATACGCCATCGACCTGCCTAGCATCGCGGGTAAAACCTATCGTAGCTTTAGTAAGCTTACGCCTGTAACATTTTTTATTCGTCATTTATTCTTCAATTTCGAAGTCAAGACCAAATTCGTCCATCTCGACTTCCTCTTTACTTTTTCCTTGCAGTTTCCCTTGTACCCTAGCAATAGACCTTTGGAACTTCTCTTTAGCATTATCTTCAGATTCCTTATCCAGGTCAATTCCTTTCAAGGATGCCAAAAATTTGTGATTTCTTGACTCTCGGTCTCTTTGTGCAGAGACTATTGCTTCTAATTCGTGGATGTTTAGAAAACTCTCTAACTCTTCTACGTTTTTCCAAGTACCGACCAATAATGCTTCGGTTACAAGGCTAGCCAGGTCTAACTCGTTCCATCCGCCGCTGGATTTGCCATCGAGTCCAGAGCTTCCAGTAGTTTTGGGTCATTTAGTTTAAGCCCACCACAAATCTCAAGGACCTTGAAAATAGTATCCATATCTAATACACCTTCAAGGTAGGTACGATATTGTTCTGATAGAGGGTCATCTTCTGTACCCCTCGTTGTCTCAAACTTGTTTGTTGTCTTAAAATGATTTTCCAATGCGATACCTGCACAGGTAACGAAAATTACGAAGCTATCTGTCTCAGTGTCGATATCTCCCATTTTTTCCCACGCAGCCATGAAGCGACGTAGTTGTCCGATTGGAAGCGGTCTCAAAGATACTTCAGTATCGTCTTGTAGAATAATATCTACAATATCATAAACTCGTGTAGCCATTAATATTCCTTTCACTCATTGTAATTTGATTATATCCGACGTTTCATTTTAACGCAATAAATGACAAGCCCCCGGGGTTACCGGGGGCTGCCAAAGTCAATTTTTGCCTATCAGACGTTCAAACGGTCACGAATAGAACCATACCTTGAGGTAGAGTCGTCTGGAAGCGCACGGAATGAAACCGGTACAACTGTTGGGTCGTTACGGCTCATTGAATGAGCGCTTGACTCAACTGACAGAACGCGGAATGCGTGGTATACACGCTCACCGTAGTTGTTGTCTGCTGCGTGCTCTGGTGAGTTTCCGATTGCAATAAGTCCGCGCTCAACTGGCGCAGCACCTAGAGAACCAGCTTCCATTGCAGCTTCACGCTCAAATGGACCAACGGATGATACTGTTGCGTCCAACTGACCCCAAGCAATTAGCAAGTTGTCAAGAGTAGCCTCTGCAAAGGTAGTTCTTAGTGATACGGTCATACCCTGCTTGAAAATCTTTGCAGCGTCAAGCAATTGGTCAACCTGTACATCAGCGTAATCTGGCTCGTAAGAAACCTCAAGACCCTCCTGAGTGTAACCAACATTCTTCCAGTTAGTTACTAATGTACCAACACCAGTGCTGGTAGAACCATCTGCTGTTGCTAAAGTTGTACGATACTTTGTACCGCCGACTAGCGCTGGCTTCGTGGTTCCTGATGGGCCTAGGTATACGTCAGCAGCACCGACTAGAATCTGCTTCTTGTTTCCCATGTTATATATTCACCTCCATTTTTAAGTGGTGGCACTTCCTCATTAATATAATATCTCACTTAAGGTTATAAAGCCAAATTACGGTGCTGTGTTTACTGTATATGTAGATATATAATTATATCTTATTGTAAGTGTACCGGCCTGTCTTCCGCCCTCTTGGTCGGCTGGGCTTGCGCCCTCGCCGAAAGCAATAGCAACAGAACCAAACCTCATCCCTCTGAATGCAGTCAATTGAGCAGGTTTTGATGACCATGTGTTGATGTCACGAGCGGTTTCATCTTTTCTTCCCAAAGTTTCGGTTAGAACCGTTTGAATCTGATTGATATCTGTTACAGTAGATAGACCAAAGTACCGCTTCGAATGGCCAAGTTGTCGCTAGTTGGGTCTTCAGCAAAACCATAAACCAAGAAAGGCTTATTGTACTGAGTGAATTCTGGTTCTTGAGATGCAGGAATAATAGGACGGAGACCACCGTAGTTTGATTCAATCATAGTGGTGTTAGCTTTTAACACTGCCCAAACATATCCATTCAACACATGCGGTGCCATAATTTTGGTATCCATCAGATTCTCCCTATATTGTCTCTAGCTGCGTCAGTGTACATTTCACGCTCTGCCAATTTCCTGGCCTTTTCAACGTTCATGCTGAATGACTTTGCTGTCATTCTGATTGGTCTTTGCCCAATTCTACGACCAATTGAATCTACTAATGTGTCTAATTTTCTATCAATCTTACGTTGTGTGTAATCACCAACAATGTGGTCACCTTCTGTTGACCACCAAGCAATCCAAAACTTAGAAAAGTTCCCGGCAGCGGTCTTTCCTGGTACAGTGTTGATTGGACCTTTAGTAAATATATAATTCCTTCCGTGTGCGCGAGCGCTAGGGTCCTTCGCTGATTCGTTGCCAAATGGCACAAACAACATATTGTCTCCACGTGGTCGAATAGTCACGGTCAGTCCGGCTTCCATGATGGCTGCTTTTCCAGTAAACACATATGGACCCTCAGTTAATCTGTTTAAAACTGTGCGTGGTACCCCGGTGCGGACAACAGTGGGCTTTGGAATCGGAACAACGCTAGGTTGAAAATTAAACGACGCCTGTAAGTCTCCGTTCATTCCGGTTAGATGGTGACGCCATAGCTTAGCCTCCTGAGAGTCTGGGTTCATACGTCTTGTGGTACGGCCTCTATTAATACCGGCCGTTCCCCATTCGAACATATGATTGATTGTTCCAGTTGCTAACGCATAGGCCGAAGCATCTTGGTCAAATCGGTCGGCTGCTCTTCCGTGAGCATGTCGTAACACAGCGTCAATATAGTCTCTATCTTCAAGAACCTTTGCTGCGCCTTGGATAGTTCCAATAACTCCGGCAAGTTCATTCATATTTACTTTATATTTAATCATTTGGAATATCAGCTCTATTCAATATTGCAAAATTCTCAACATGCCTACCAAATGGGTCAAATAGAGGAATAACACCATCCACTTCAAAAATGGTTGGTTTGAACACCCCGGCAGTTGGACCAAGCTCTTCTTCAATCCAGAAAATCTGACCGGTTTTGCCATGGCGAATATTTGTAATTCTATCTCTCTTGGATAGAATCTTGCTGGCAGGAAACCATAGCCTAACGGAGTCAATATTCTCGTAGATTTCGCCCCAAGCCTCTGTCGTGCCAGATGATTGGACCCCACCACTAACAACACCACGAGCTAAACATGACATTGAAAATGCTTGTGTACCGGCCGTGCCGGTATCGGAATCAATGGGAATCCATCTACGAATGATTTCTCCTGTCAACGGGTCCTGTTCAGATTTCCATGAACCTTCGACAGTTGGCGTAAATCCTGTAGCGGTCTGACGCAAAATGTCTGCCTTCATAGTAAAGCGTACCGACGTAATGCAAACAACCATTCTAGATTACCGCCCAGCCTCGCTTCAAGACATAATCATCAAGTAATTGGTCCGCCCTAACATTTCCAGTTTTGACATAAGCACCATTGTGGAACTGAAAATGCCAATCGGCAGACTTGATTGACTTCAGATATCGGTCCCTGTATGCCTGCTCTAGGCAAGCGTAATCATTGACGAGTAGTTTGGCTGCTTCTTTTATTGGCATCGGAATTGCTTGGTATCCCCAACCACCGACAATAATGAACGGATAGTCATCTTTCCATGTAGAAGACTTATTACCCCATGAAATAGATGAACCACGAGACTTCAACATACCGCCCGCGTAACCACCATCTGATGTGCGATAAGTTCCTTCAGTCCATGGACCTGGGTCATCCTCAGCACCAGCGAAATACAATTCATCAGGCTGGGGGTCAACACTTGTCGTTTCAGACCAGCGCTTTTTCAAATACCAACCATCAGCGATAATAATCGCTGCTCGTGGGTCAAGGTTGGAATACAAAGTTTTGTAAGTATCTAATCTAAATAGTCTTTCGGGCAAAGCCAGAGCAGTAGCACCTTCGCCTCGAATAGTCAATGTCTTCGTTCTGTTACCAAACACTTGACCAGTGAACGCTTGAATTACAAATCGTACCGCCGCCTCTAGGTCAACAATTTCCACATCAGTGGCCTCGGGAGCAATCGATAGAATCTCTCTTTTCGTAAGCAATGGAGTAATGACATCATAGGAATCAGTCTTGATTTGTGACCCCGCTACTGGCGCACTGAATGTCCAAACAACATCAACCGTGCATTCATTTAGAATATAGGGAAGTGTAGACTCCCAACGGTCATCAGTCAGGTTGGCTGTAGCTGTTAACGCACCCTGATTTACACCATCCTTCTTCCAGGTGGCGATGGTGGTCCATGATGCAGGAACATCAAGATAAACCTTGTTTACGCTTTCTTTCCATAGTTCCATAGTGTGATTATAACATAGCTGATTTATTAAGACCAACTACTTCCTGTCCTCCTTTTGACAGTAGGATTGACCCATTCTCCATCAACATAAACCTTCAAAATGCCTGTGTGCCAATCTCCTGAATGGTAAGCTTTGATTATTGTTTCTAGTGTATTTAGTGTACCGTCGTCATCTACCGATAATGAGATACCGTCAGACACCAAAATAACAACAAACTTGATAACCTCAGCCTCATCAGACATCGTCAAACCAATAGATTCAGTACCAGGGATTTCTTTCTGCAATACTGCAGAATCGCTTACAGCGATAGATGTTTGGTCAATTAAAGCCGATGACAATGCACTCTGAGAAAAATCAGATTCGGATAGTCCAGAGGAGTCTGTTCTGTTTAGTGACAATTGATGTACTGATACATCTAGCACTGCCAGTTGTGCACTATCTGATGTAGTCTTTGTAATCGTACCAGAAATTACAATCTCAGCAGATTCTGTCACCGCCAACGATGCAGAGTCTGTTCCTGGGAAATCAGATTGTTTATTGCCTGTTTCCGATACAGCTAGAGACATTGAATCAGTTACAGCAATCTGTTTAAAAACTGTAGATGATTCTGTAACTGCAAGACCAATAGATTCTGTACCGTCGATTGTCTTAGCAATCTCTGAACTGTCTGATACCGCCAAAAACGCGGTATCGGTAACATCAATGTATTTAACCAGCGATGCTGATTCACTGACCGCTAAACCAATTGATTCAGCACCTGGGAAACTCTTCTGGATGGCTGATGTCTCAGATACAATCAATGAAGAAGTATCTATTACAGAAACAGTTACACTCAGAGCATTTGTTTCTGTGGTGGCCAGAGATATAGAATCAGATGCAGACTTGGTTTCTAGTTGCTCAAGAGAAACACTTTCAGACACAGCCAAAGACATTGAATCTGTAGTACCGGAACTAATAGCAATAGCAGACACGTCGACAACTACTAATGAGCCGGTGTCGGTTACCGCACTAGATTTTGCAATAGATGACGTTTCACTGACGGATATAGAAACAGTATCGGTTACAGAATTAAAGGTTGTTATCGCTATTGTTTCTGAAACTGCAATTGATACCGCATCTGAGCCACCGATTGGTTCTTCATCTTCAGATTCTATCAATGATTTGACTACTAAATGAATTACAGCCATCTGTGTTGATGTTGCAAAAACACCACCACTAGCATTCGGAGAGCCTCCGGCTTCTGGGCGGTAGCTAACATGGATATAGTTTCTATCTTCTATTTCGGTGAATCCTGTAGGTGGAGTAGTGACCAGACCAGCATCAAAGTTAGTCAGCCCATGAATTAACATAGATGCTCCAGCAACATCTACAGCGGCTGGGGGTATTGCAGTACCAGAGCCCACAGTGTTGATACCAAAATCAGTAATAGGTTCACTAGCGATATCTGCACCAGACAGAAGAACACAAACAGATTGGGCCCAAATTTGTGTACCCCAGCTTATTGAATAGTTTCCTGTATCAGCACCAGTCAATATCTTTCTGGCAGCATAAAGCTTCATTGTTCCTACCGTCGCGGATGTGATTAAACTAAATCCAGATGGCCAAACAACAGTTGGGGTGGACCCAGAATCTAGTTTCAAGAT
>Ga0193742_1002741_pt1 | contig 10064 bp, 6 predicted proteins | sample L2c1metaG_FD_165511 | JGI IMG/M metagenome (GOLD analysis project Ga0193742, IMG submission 165511) | Soil microbial communities from a riparian zone of the East river system, Colorado, United States - L2c1 | ecosystem: Environmental > Terrestrial > Soil > Riparian zone | place: USA: East River... | reverse complement strand
CCTGCACAAAGCACCGGGCCAGGGATGGAAGCACTATTTTTTCGAGTTTTTAATGTTATTCCTTGCTGTGTTTGCTGGTTTTCTTGCCGAAAATCAAAGAGAGCATATTGTGGAGCATCGGCGGGAAAAAAAATTTGCGAGACGACTGATGTCCGATCTTCGGCAGGATTCGATATTCTTTGAAATCAGGATCAGGCTGCTTGAAGAAAGACAAAAAAACCATAAATGGTTTCTGAAAATTATGACTAACCCTGTACAAGCTACTGACTCGGCAGTAATGAGGGGATTTGTTCCGTTGCTGACGGGAACAAGTAATGACTACACCACAGCGACGTACAACCAGATGAAAACTTCAGGGAGCTTACGTTATATAGACAATGACAATCTTACAACATCATTGCAGAAATATTATGACGTTCTTTTGGCAAGTGCTTCCCGCGATTCTGAAGGGGCTGATAAATTCTTTACGGACTATATTATTTCTTATATGACAAAACACTTTCGGTTCCAGGACTTCAAGCCAGGCGATGGCTCGTCGATGCACATAAAACTCCTCAACCGGTCAGCTGACTCAGATCAGGAGTTGATCAATATTATGGGTGTATGGGCCGCCAACTGCGATACACAGCTCGATTTGCAAAGGCCGGCCCAGAAACAAATGTTAGAGTTACTTAAGCTGATCAAAAAAGAATATCATCTCGAGTAGAAAATTTATTGAAGTACATGCACATACCAATACTCCGCAAAGTCACCGGTTCATGTTTGAGTACGGGGTGAAGAGTATCTAATAATTATTTTAGCAATTCTGCCGGAATTGCATTAATTGACCTGATCATAATATTCTTATAATAAATTTCTGCGCCTTCAGATTGTATCTGTAGTTTACCTTTGATAAGCGGACGTGCCTGCCCGTTATCCATTTGCCGGGAATGATATAATACCATCATCACTTTTCCATTTATCATATGTATGCTTGTATCGCCGTGACAATAGAGATCAAGTGTGTTCCACTCACCGGAAGGCTTCTCGGCATCCAATCCTATCATGCAACGTCTTCCCACTTTACCGGTAGCACTGAAAGTATATAACTGTCCCGCAGGATTGTACACATATTCGCTGTCTGATTTTTTTATTGCCTTAACATCTTCCATACCACCTGCCACACCCCAATACTCGCCACAGTCTCCTTCCTGTATTTGAAATTCCTGGCTGCGCATCCATGCACCACCATCTGCTCCATGCTTACCCACGGCAAAGTATAGCAGCCCGCTGTCTTTTTTCTTTCCCTTTTTCTGCCCCCATGTTAAAGAGCCCCATTTAAACTTTAATTGCAAATGAAAATTGTCGTATTCTTTTACAGTTGAGATGCCCCCCCATTCCTGGCCTGAAATGCGGATAACTTTTTCTGCACCTTCATTAACTATACTGAAAACATGTTTGGGATCATTATTCAGCCCAACAGGTATATCACTCTGCTTTTTTCCTGCATCATCACGGGGAGGAGCCAGGTAAGTATCCCAGCCGCTAAGGTCTTTGCCATTAAACAATTGTGTCCAGTCATTCTTTTGATGAAATGGATTGATAAAACCCGATACCACTATGTACGGAAGCAAAAGAAACATGATCCATTTATACTGTTTCATTAAAAATTATTTTACTAAAATTAGAGCAATTAAATTCAACATGATGTATAAAAAAAATTGGTTATGACGCAATACAAATTTCCGGCTTTCAAAAGCGGTTGACTTGTCACTTGATATCTTTTAATCAAGTGAATTAGCTAAATCTGACGCCATTCTTTGTTTGTTTAATTCAAGCTGCCGATAATTGATCAGAGAAAATTAGCTTTAATAGTTATTTATTAATGTTTTCTATCATGATGACTGCTTCCTTATTTACCCAGCCTCTTTCCGGAAAATTAGCCGCCCATTCCAGAGGCGTCACATTTCTTGCCACATGCCAGCCTGGTTCATCACGCCAGTCGAGGAACTTTCTAACGTTTACCCTTGTGTTAAGATCGGCTCCGTGATCCAATAAACGTTGAAACATGTAAGCATCCCGCTGTCTGCCGTTTACATAGGCATCACTTACAATTGCATTGAATAACGGTGTATGTCCGCCAAAACCCTCTTTATCTATAACAGCTGGCGCATTTACATCGGCCCGTTGTTCCAATAACCAATCGAAGATTTCACGTTCGTCAAAATCAATTGAGAGGTGTAGCAGGGTGGTTCCATCAATGGGTGTACCGTGCAGGCCCGACCGGAGATCATCTGCACAACCGAGAGCGGGTGGATAAATTTCGCGTAAACTGAACCGCTGGTTTATTAATTCAGGGTTCCATTGAAAATGAACTTTAAGCCGGTCAAGATCGCCACAATGAAAAGCCATCATCGGAGTATCTGCCCATTTATATTTTCTTTTTTTGAATCGCTGTAAGATGGCGTGTTTGCTTTTAGGATTGCGACCATAAGTTTCCAATATCATGGCAAGCGGAGCTAACTTATTATTATTCTCATCCGTGAAAGAAACGCCGGCATCATCTAAAAATGCAAAGCCATGCTCATTCAGTGTTTCGCAGCTTCCCATAATGATACCGGGTGTCAATGCCGCCCCGTTTTCAAGCAACCATTGAGCTGTTTCAATATCTCCATGAAGGAGCGCACGGCCAAAAGCATGTTGAAAATCTTTTGCACCCAATGCTGCAATTGTTTTGACCATGTCGAGTTGGTCCATGTTAGCGGCATGACTCATGGGTGGCCCCCAGTTGCCGCTACTCACAGGCACATGCAATAAGTTTGGATATGCTGTAAGCAACTTTGTAACAGTTGCCGCATCTTTGGATCGAATGGCTTTATCTATCAACTCCGCAATTGTATTGCCGGTGATACGTTCCTTTAGTTGTGCCCAGGTGGAAAAACCGTATTCCCTTGCGATGACCAATTGCGCATCGCTTAATTTCAAGCGGGCACATAGGTCATCATCACTGAGTTTATTGAACCTGGAAAACTGACGACGTGCCCGGTCAAGGGCATCGATTGATTTTGTTTTGCACTGTTGAAGCAGTTCACGTGCCTGACGTTTAGGAATATCAAGATGAGGTTGTGCGGGCAAGCCGCGGGATACTGTAGACATAACTTTCTTCTTTTTAATATGCCATGTCCGCATAACGGCAAGAAGTTAAGTTGATAAATATGTGTTCGAAAACCACACCGGTGGGCTTTGCCCATTTCCGCGGACGGGATGCTTCCGGAAAGCGTTATAAAAATAGGAAATTTTTCGATAATGCCCGGGAGTGGATCGATTGCCATCTACCCCAACGAAGTTGTGCCATGTTCTGATTATTTCCACGCCTGACTGATTACAGCACTCATTGGAGCAATCATGGGAGCAGCTCCGAATTTTTCAGCGAGTTCTTTTTCGACCTTAATTTTTATCTCGTCTATCCAGGCAGGATTACGCTTTTTGATCTCCTCATAAATAAATCCTCCCTCTACAAGACCGTCTGCAGCTTCTTTTGCGGTTGTACTGACGGAAAAAAGTCCTACTTTTTCGACTGACATTTTTGAAAATCCGGCATTCTGTAATAATGGTGTTATGATAGCTTCATCACTCATCGAGGTCGCAAGATTATATGACTCAGGCAACGGGTCGTCCAAATATTTCTTTGCTATAGATCTGGAAGAATAGGACGCAGCGTTATTCTCCAACTTATCCCAGGTTGTAAATAAAAACAGGCCGCTGGGTTTTAGAACCCGATATGCCTCTGCAAATGCCTTCGGCCTATCAGGAACAAACATATACCCGAAGCAACAAACAATCAGGTCAATACTATTGTCGCTAAAAGGAAGTTGTTGGGCATCTATATTTTGCCAGTCGATATCAAGATGACTTAATTTCTTTTTGGCTACGGCTAACATATCCTCGCTGATATCTGAAGCGATTAGTTTCGCCGGGGGTGCAATACGTTCCCTGATATGGCGGGTAACACGACCTGTGCCGGCAGCGATTTCAAGTGCAATAGAAACCGCGGCGGGGTCAATTCGTTTTGCAACTTCTATGGCATATGGTTCAAAGAATAAAGGACCGTAAAATTGATCATAATGAGTGGCAGCTTCTCCCGGGGAATCATTGGACGGAACTTTAGTCGAAGTATCATTCATAAATTATTAAAGAAGAGTTTTGTGCTTCCGAGCGCGAATAGATAAAAATTGTGATTACGAAGAACAGTTTATTCATGGTTATAAAGGATATATTGAAAAGCGTTTTCAAGCGGGGAGGGAGGAAAACCATGTAAATATAGTCCTTCTGGAATAACAATGATCTTCCGCGCTAACCCGGAAAACGAGATGTATGCGCACTATTAATACTACTGTTTCGCAATTTTTATTGATTCGTCTCCTTTGCTTTTGCTTTGTTATACTCGATCAGGCACTCGTGAAGCGGTTTACCCTGGTTATGAATGCAATCACAAAATTCTAAGCAGGCTTTTGGATTACTATTGCCGGCACATCCATTTGTGCATTCAATCAGGGAATTACCAGGCCGAATGTCATACAGAAACTGGTTTATAACTATTACTGCAATTATCATCGCGAAAACACCCCCGAAAAAAAGAAAAGGAAATTTCTTACTCAACGGTTTTTTCCTTGCTGAGTAACCATCTTCTTTAACTTGTTTAAATGGTAAAATATATTTTATTCGGTTGTAGTCCCAGCATAATAAATATAAATTGGCCAGCACCATTAGTGTTGTGATACGAGTGCCTTCGAATCGGACAGCATAAGCCAGGATACAAATATTCAGGATAATGGGAAAATACATCAGTGCACCAAGAAGTGCCGTTCTCGGAATGAGTAACAAAAGAGCAATTATCAACTGCGAAATGCCGATAAATGTGTAGTAGTATTCTGTGGAGTATAGTGCCTCCAAATAGCGTCCCAGCGGATGATTAACGGATAAGCCGCTGGCGAACCGTTCTCCCATAACTTTTACAAACCCTGATGGAATAAATCCCAGAGCCAACACGATGCGACAAAAAACGGCAAAATAATGAAACCATTTATTTCCCTTTGCTTCAAAATATACATGGTTAAGCCTGCTTGATATACTCATTAAATAAAAGTTGAGTTGTTGGTCACGAATAATTTTGTGTTTTACCCCGTCTATTGTCCTTCCTTATAGCTTCGATGCCAGATTAAACTATGAATAAAAGTACTTTGAGTTACAAAGTAAATGTAAATAAGCTACATTTCAAAGCAGACAGGAGAATTTCTGCCGCTCCTCTTTTCTTCTGTAAACAGTCTGTTCATTGTGTATGGTGATAATTTTGTTCCAATTCCTTTTACATCCAAAAGCAGACAATTTGTTTTGAAATGGACTTATTGGTGGATATATAAACCTGTTCTTCTGCTATTCTTAAATATTTCTTAATGAACACTACACGTAACGGTAGCGCGAATGCAATAATTTTGAAAGAAAATAATTGTGCAAAGTGGCCTGATAGACGCGGATTTAATTGAGCGCTTTTCAAAAGGAGACAGAATAGCCTTCGGCGTAATTTACAATCATTACCATAAGGCAATAAAAACTAATATCTCAAAAGTTATCCTGGAACATGATATTGTTGAAGACATCTTACAGGATGTTTTTTTTAAACTTTGGGAAGCCCGGCATAGGTTTAATGACGTTCAGTCGTTGTCTGGCTGGTTATTCAGGGTAAGCTATAATACTTCCATCACATATATAAGAGGTATGCTTAAGGACCGGAAACACATCCGCTCCGGATTGCCGGATTCAATTGATATACCTGTTTACGATGACTCCACAAGAAATATCAACATGAAAGTAGGGCTTTTGCACGAGGCAATCAGATTATTGCCTCCCCGGAAAAAGCAGGTAATTGATTTGTGTAAATTTCAGGATAAGACCTATGCTGAAGCCGGATCAATTCTGGGAATCGAAAAAGATACTGTAAAAGAATATATGACCGCTTCATTGAAATTCATTAAGCGCTACATTCTTTCCAAAAACTTGTGAGAAGAACAGTTTTATGCTGTTCTTTTAATGTAATAAGATTGTCCGTAACAATTTGGTAACAGTTGTTCACCCCCCTTTATTTCTGTTTCTGCGTTTTTATAATAACCATGAGTAAAATTCTAACCTCTATACAAAAACTATGGAAAGGTAAATTATCTCCAAAGGAGGCAGCCGAATTAAACGAATTGCTCAGAAATGGGGATACTGAACTACGAAAAGAGTTAGAAAGTTCTTTCAATAAAACTTTAAGTCAGGAGCTAAATTCAGAGGAGCAAAGGCAAGCTTCGGAGATTTTTAATAAGCTGCTTGCGAAGATCAACAAGACTGGCGAAAGAAAAGCCAAAGTGATTTCAATAATAAGATTATCCATGACCCGGGCCGCAGCAGTGATAATACTTGGCTTTACAGCGGTACAAATATATCATATACCAAAAAAGCATTTTCATGCAGAAGGCTCTTCGATAAGCCGTCATATAAAAGAAATGACGTCATTAAAATCCATTACAAATAATACAAAGGATAAAATGGCGATCACGCTGGAAGATAGTTCTATAGTAACCTTATTTTCTCACAGCACTATATCCTACCGGGAAGGATTTGATGAGAATACCAGGAATATCAGCCTGGAAGGGATGGCTTATTTCAAAGTAGCAAAGGATGTAAACAAGCCTTTCATTGTATTATCCGGTGGTTTTACAACTACCGCTTTGGGAACGGCATTTTCAGTAGATACCAGGCAAACCGGCAAGGCAGAAATAAAGTTATATGAGGGTAAGGTTGTAGTGAGATCTGTTAATACAGATCATCTTAAAAAGGATGTTTATCTGGCACCCATGCAATCATTTACGGCCAATATTTCTGCCAGGAAATTTGTGGTTGGTGCCTTTAACACCCGCAAAAATCTGCCGGCAATCAGGAAGAATAATAATAGGTTCGTTGTGCTGGCTAATGAGGAATTGGATTTTTATAATGAGCCGCTGGATATTGTATTTGATAAACTGAATGAAAAATTTCACGCTAATATCAGGTATTCAAGGGATCAATTAAAGGGTCTGCATTTTACGGGTACCGTGTTCAAGACTGATAGTCTGAAAACCATCATAGCCATCATTTCCAGGATGAATGGATTAACCTTTGAACAACAAGGGACGCAAGTAATAGTTCACGGGAAACAGTAGCCTAAATTAAACCGGATAACTTCTAAAATACGCCACAAAGAGTGTAGTGGTAATTTATTGTCTAAACTTAAGAATCAAAAAATGTTACAATTTCCAAATTACTTAATGTGCAGGTTAATTTTCTTTTTGCTTTCATTAGTATTTTTTGAGAGTGCAATGGCTCAGAACAATTTGAGTTCTAATCCAATAGTTTCTGGTACTGTATTGTCAGATTCCGGAGAATCATTATCCGCAGTCAGCGTTAAAGTAAGCTTGTCGGAAGGGAAACAAGTGGCCAGTGCTATTTCAGATAAGAATGGCGCCTTTACAATTAACAATCTTAAGGAAGGGAATTTATATGATTTCGTATTCAGTTATGTTGGGTATGAATTGACAACTTTAAAGCGATTTAAAGTAAATGAGGGAAACGGCAATACTATATTGGTCAGGCTCAAACCCCAGTCTTCCATGCTCAATGATGTAGTAGTTACAGCTTTGAATATAAAACGTGACAGGAGAAATACAGGTTATCTGCTTGAAAGTTTAAAAGGGGATAGAGTCAGTGAGAACAAGACCGTAAATATAAAAAACGCGCTATCGGGTAAAATAGCAGGGCTTGATGTTGGCGCTACGGCAAATGGAGCAGCGGGTTCCAAAAGAGTAACTATACGCGGCATAGGTTCTATATCGGGAAACAACCAACCCCTCTGGGTAGTAGATGGTATTCCCGTAAATTCTTCAGCCATCGGCAATGCGACTCCGAGTGGTGGGGGAGGGATCGACTTCGGAGATGGCCTTACTTTTATTAATCCTGATGACATCGAAAGTATCAGTGTTCTGAAAGGAAACGCAGCTGCAGCCTTGTATGGCTCGCGTGCTTCTACAGGTGCGATATTAGTGACTACTAAATCCGGTAGTAAATTAGGTAAAAACAAATTTGAAGTTTCTTATAATGCAAGTTATACCATAGATCAGGTAAAGGACTTAACTGACTGGCAGTATGAGTACGGTCAGGGAATCGGTGGTAAGGCGCCGGTTTCACTGCAGCAAGTCCTGGCATCACCTGCGAATTGGGGAGCAAAATTAGATGGATCCGATGTGCTTCAGTTTGACAATAAATTAAGACCTTATGTGGCACAAAGGGATAATGTAAAGAATTTTTATAAAGACGGTTCAACGCTCTCAAATGCCCTTTCATTATCTGGCAGAACAGATAATACAAATTTCCGGGTATCGGCATCCAATTTATCCAATAAGGATATCATACCCAATTCTTCATTTAACAGGAACAGCTTTTCCTTTCATTCGGAAACAAAGTACGACAAGCTTACAGTTAATGCTGTTATAAATTATTCGATCGAGAAAGCAAAGAACCGGCAAAGGATAGGAGGCAATTATTCCAATGTTAACTATACCATTCTGAACCTCCCGACAAATGTGAACGTACTGGACATGCAACCGGGATATAATCCTTCCGGAGCTGAGATCGGTATTAATGACCAGGGGATCCCCACCAATCCATATTTCGTGACTAATAAGATAGTTGAACAGGACCAGAGAAGACGTGTCAATGGTTCGATAGAACTGAAATATGATTTCACAAAATGGTTGTTTGCAAAAGGCCGCGTGCTGGAAGATTACTTTAGTTATGAAGAGAAGGACTATACGCCTGATGGTGTAATATGGTCACCTAAGGGGGGAGGAATGAATGAGGACAGGCGGAATAATTCAGAAGAGAATTATGAACTGATCATCGGAACCAACAAACATAAATTGTTCAGCGATCTTAAAATAAGCGGTTTTGCGGGTGGCAATATATATAATAGTTTGTCGACATCTTCAAATGTAAATGGTACTGTTTTTATACTGGATAATATTTATACGATCAATAACCTGTCTGTAAAATATCCCTCCACGGGCTATTCCAGGCAGAAGATAAATTCTTTATTCTTCAGTTCTGAAATAGAATTCAGAGACCTGTTTATAAACGTTACAGGTCGTAAGGACTGGTTTTCAACTTTACCTTTGAATAATAATAGCCTGTATTACCCATCTGTATCGCTGAGTTATGTTCTGAATAACAGGCACTATCCTTCGTGGTTATCCTTTGCCAAAATAAGAGGCTCTTTTGCCCAGGTAAGTGGTGGAGCTTCGCCCTATCAGCTTAACCTGAACTATCGCCTGGACAGGGATAATTATAATGGAATAAGCCTTCAGAATATAAGTAATACCACTGTGCCCAATTCTCTACTTAAACCATTGCTTTCTACTGAATATGAAACTGGTCTGGATCTGGCATTCCTGAATAATAGAGCCACGCTCAATCTTACTTATTACAACAGGAGGACGAAACAGGATATAGTATCGACCAACATTTCAATAACATCCGGTTACAATGCAGCCATTGTGAATCTTGGCCAGATATCCAACAAGGGAATTGAAACCTCTCTTAAAGTAAATATGATCGAATCGAAAAATTTCAGTTGGGAAATGCTTGGGTTATTTTCCTTTAATAAAAACAAAGTAGAGAGCTTAGGACCCGGCACCACCAAACTACAACTGGCTCAATCAAAAACAGGAAATGCATTTATAAATATTGAAACCGGATCGCCATATGGGCAAATTGAAGGGTACAAGTATTCATTGAATAGCAAAGGGCAGGTGATCTACGACGCAAATGGCTTTCCGTTGAGTAATGGTGTTGTGAATGTACTGGGAAACGGCAATTACGATAAAATTGCCTCTTTAGGCAATACAATATCCTTCAGGGATTTCCATTTCTATTTCTTACTGGATTCCAAGTTTGGTGCTAAAATATATTCTGAAGTAAATTCCCTGGCAGTTGGTAACGGTACAAGTAAAAGCACG
>Ga0193742_1002740_pt1 | contig 10064 bp, 22 predicted proteins | sample L2c1metaG_FD_165511 | JGI IMG/M metagenome (GOLD analysis project Ga0193742, IMG submission 165511) | Soil microbial communities from a riparian zone of the East river system, Colorado, United States - L2c1 | ecosystem: Environmental > Terrestrial > Soil > Riparian zone | place: USA: East River... | reverse complement strand
GTTCATACCACGTTCACCTTGGAGGCTCCCAACGCCGGGGACCCGTTCAATAACACGGGCGGGCTGGACCGGCCGGAACAGATCATGACCCAGATCTCTGAGCTTTTGGAGGGACAGCCCAAGGGCTTGTCCGGCCGGGCTATCCGGGAAGCGGTCAACGGCCGGTCTGAGCGAATTGGCCTGGCGCTGGAACTCCTGATCAATGAGTCATACGTGGAAGTCCAGACGGGGGCCCGGCGGTCTCAGATCCACATTCTCAATAAGCCGTACGGACTGGAAGCCATGGAGGTTATCGGGGACGTACTGGAAACTGAGCCTGAGCCGGAGGTAGCGGGATGAGTGACCCAAGGTATGACTGGGTTCTTCCTTTGGAGGAAGGCCAGGGGGAATACGTGGCGATCACTGACATGGACACGGGAGAGACTGAATTCTTCCCCGTGGTCCGGGATATTCGGCCGGAGGTGGCAGGATGAATACGCCGGATGATTTGCCAGCAAGCCACGGCGGACACATGACACCGGGTCAAGATGAGCCGGTTACGGCGGCGGATATCGTGGACGTCATCCGCCTGGCGCTTGGGCGTATCCAGCTAGCCGCCAGTCTCGCGGGTAAGGGGCTGGCGGCTGGCGCGCGGGCTAGTCGGGATGAATATGTCCTGGACACTGAGTATGCCCATGTGGGTTGGCTCTGGGGTGAGACAGCCAGCCGCCCGTGGTGTGACGTGCCGGAGCCCGCCAGGGCGGCTCAAAGCCCGGAAATCTGGGGTGGTGGTAGCAAAGTGGGGGCTGAGTGGTTCCCAGTGGTTCCGCCCCAGGTCAAGGCCCATGTGGGGGAGATCATTTCAGGGTCTTGGAAACGGACATTCGGGGACAAGACCACCGTGAATTTCCATGATCTCGATTTCTTCCCCCACTTGAGTGGTTCCCAGTGGTTCCCAGTGGTTCCCGGAACCACTTCCGGTACCTGGAGATGGCCCCCAGTGAGTGGTTCCCGTTCTTATAGAGGGAACCACTGGGGGGCCACTCCGGGGGGTCAGGGACGCACTGCTCTACAGAGCAAGATCACGGGAACCACTCAGCCGGGCTCGTGGGTGTGGGAGCCGGTGAACAGGGATGTCTAACGGAATGGAACTCCCAGAGAGCGCTGTGGATGCGGTCACCCTGACCGTGTTCGGCACCCCGGCTCCCCAGGGATCCAAGGTCCCCATCCCGATCTACCGGGGACCCAAGGGCGGAGAACGGATCTTCACCGGCAAAGTCGTGGAGCTTGAGCAGAACCGCGTCCGGATTGACGCCTGGAGAGCGGAAGTCGAGAAGGTTGCCAAGGCGGCTCTCGTGGACCGCAATCAGAGATCGTTCACTGGACCCGTAGTCATGGGGCTGGGACTAACGCTCCGCCGTGGGAAGACGGTCGACCGGCCGCGTCCTTCCATTGCGCCGGACCTGGACAAGCTGGCGCGCTCCACTGGAGACGCCATTACGGACTCCGGGCTCTGGGGGGATGACGGACTGGTGGTGGCGTATAGCTGGCTGGAGAAGTGCTACGCCGGGGATCTCTGGCTAACCGGCCCGTTTGCTGGCACTCCGGCTCTGGACCAGCCGGGCGCGGTCATCATGATCTTGGCGCTGGACGTCCCGCCAGATCCCCCCAAACCCCCATGGAAGCGTCCGGCTCCGGCTGTGCTGCCCGCGCGCCTGGAGCCCGCTCCCGTACGCGGACGCCTCCAGGGACCCGTCCGGCCGTGTGAGCCGTCTCCGGCGCTCCTGGAGGCTCTCCGTGCGTCGGGGGCTGACCCGGACGCCGGTCCATGGGCTTGACACCCTGTTACACTCAATGATCAGGAAAGGGCAGGCAATGCCGGAGTAAACAGGACGATTACCAAGAGCGAAACCCCCAAGGGACACGGACAGCGGGAACGGGGTCTGGACCGAAATAAGGCAGGGTCCCGTTTCCGTCAAAACCAGGGAGTAAAAACAAAATGGATTCCCCCGATGAAGAACTGGACTTCACCCCTACCATGGAAATCTGTACCCATGAAGTGGGGACGCGGCTCACACTGGGAGTTGGGCCGGATGGCTCAAAGGCTGTTCTGACCTTCATTGGTCACGATGAGCACGGGTCAGAAATCGCGGTATCGGCTCACATGCCCGGCTGTGTACTGGACCAGCTCTCTGTCCGGCTCCAGGAATACCAGATGGCGGCATCCATGCCCGGCATCTCCGATCGAGTTTCACCAGGCATGTGGCGGCGGCTACGCGCGGCTGTTCTTGAGCCGCGTAACGGAGGAGACAACGGACATGGACACTAAGCCAGTATTCCCCGGACGTCCGGAAATGTCCGTGGACGCGTACCTGAGCCAGACGGAATTCTGGCTGGATGACAAGACGTGGACACTCGTCCCGATCGAGTCGCTGAGCCACCAGCGGCGGCTGTACGCGGCCAGAGCGCTGGCACGATGTGCCACGGCGCTTATCTCCCAGGTGGAGCGCCAGCGGGACGCGGACCAAGACCTGGCCGGGGTAATGACCCTGATCGGCCGGAATCCACGGGAATGGATGATGTCTACCCCGCTGTACGGAGCCATTGACAGGGACGAGCGCCAGACCGTCTCCACTGGAGTGGCTCAGGTCCATTTCAACAGTCCGCCGGGCTCGTGACGAACCTCCGGAAAAGCGGAGAACCCCCGGCACGGACTACCGGGGGTTCTCCTCATGCCGTCTCCACGTCCCAGAACCACCGGACGAGTGATAGTGGTTCTGATCAAGCGACGGAGCCACGCACGCTCAGGATTCTATCAGGGGAATCACTTTCTCAAGGTAAACGGCTAGTGCGGATGGTCCCTGGTCGTACGCCTTCATCAGGCCGTACGTCTGGTGTTCATCCAGATGGAACACGCGCACCATTCGTGACAGCACGGGAGCGGACGGCATGCGCTTTCCGTTTCTCAGGTAACTGGCGTAACTCTCGGTCACGCCAAGCGCTGTGCCGACTTCCGCGTGTGTCATCCGTCTGGTCATGTGATCAGTATGGGCTTACTGTGACACGGAGTCAAAGGGAGGCGTCCTGACATGGCGCGATTCACGGGAGAAGTGGGCATTGGTGACGTGATCGTTACGCGGGAGGGACCGTGGTACGTGAGCTGGCCTATCCGTATGGGTAGCGCATTGCTCGGGCTCCCGGCGTTCACCAATCACGCCATCATCGTCCACCACGTCAACCCGGACACCGGCCACTGGATGGGTATTGAGGGACGTCCCGGCGGAGTCGGCTGGGTGGACATCACGAGCCGCCTGGCGAACCCGATTACCAACGCCAATACCGAACAGCCCAAGACGGAGGAACAGCGCTACCTGGTGGCCAAGGCGGCGGAGGAACTCCTCAATCTCCCCTATGACTGGGCGGCCATCTTCCATGACTCCCTGGAGGCGGCCAGGCTCTGGGACCTTCTGAACAACCAGGAATGGGAAGACGGGGAACTCCCCGGCCACGTCGTATGTTCCGCTTACGCGGACTGGGCGTACGAGATGGTTGGACTACCAAATCCGGGAGGCAACAGGCTCACTCGATTTACCTTCCCAGCTCATTGGGACCGTTTCATGATGAAACGCGAATGGGAAACCCAGGAAAACGAAACGGAAAAGTGGAGGGAACTGAAATGAGTCTCCAGGACATCCATCGGAAGCCCATGGCTCACAAGGCCAAGGGGAAGAAGTTCCAGAAGAAGCACGCGGCCACCATCAAGGCGGCCAAGGTGAAGAATGGAAAGGACAAAGGATGACCACTGACCCTGGTCTCCCCCCGTATTCGGGACCGTGGGACGCTCAGCGCATTGAGGCATACCGGAACATGGCGCTTCTGGAACAGCCTCCCGTGATCGACGGTGTCCGGGACATCTCGCAAGCGCCGGACCTGTTCTCCGTCTGGCAGTCCAACAGGAATGCCGCACGCAGGGCGGCTCCGGGGACTCCCTACACGAACACGTCCATGGCTTTCCTGGTCCAGGCTCGTACGTATCTGGGCATGACGGAGAAGCCCGCCAATACGAATGACATCACGCGGGAGTACAACCGGCTCTATCGCATCGGAACCAACTCGTTCGCCTGGTGTGCAGCCATGGAAACCCTGGCGGCTCTCCACTCCGGCAACGAAATGCCGGTACTGGGTGGACACGGGAAAGCGTTCGCCTACGTCCCGGCCATGGCCGCCTGGTTCCAGTCCATTGGCCGCCTCCACTGGGGGTTGGCAAAGGAGCCCGGCCAGATCCAGTTCTTCCGCTGGGCCGGAGCCAAGAACACGACCATGTGCGATCACACGGGGATTGCGGAGTCCATCAACACGGCGGACAACACGGTCACGTTCCTGGAGGGCAACTCAGACGACAAAGACAGGCGAGTGGTCCGGGACAAGAAGTACGCGGCGTGCTACGGGGATCCCGATTTCCTCCCGGCGGACCCCAACCAGTTCCCCGGCCGGTATCTCTCGCTCAAGTCCCCCATGGTGCACGGCGGAGATGTCTCGTGGGTTCAGACCCATCTGAACTCCAAGCTGAACCCGGACATTCTGGTGGACGGCTGGTACGGCAAGGACACCAAGGCGGACGTCCTCACGTTCCAGAAGACGGACGGAAGACTTGACCATGATGGTGTCGTGGGACCGGCCACTTGGGCCGCTCTCGTGACCGCCTGAGCGGAGGAGAGAGCAATGGCGGAGCCGGTAGCCGTGACAGGTGACGTTCAGCCTAATGACCCTGACAGTCCCGATCTGGAGGGTTGTGAACGCGGCTCCGCCCATTGCCATTCCCGGCGGTCTCCGAACCAGGAAACCAGCCACACGGAAGCCGGACGTATTCGGGCATGTCATCGTCCGGCGGGCTGGGGGACCAAGCACGTGGGGGAAGGTCGGTGCAAGCTGCACGGCGGTAATTCCCCAACGTACGCCAAGCACATTACGGCGGAAAGGGCAAGAGCCGCTGTGGTTACCTATGGCCTTCCAATTGATATTGATCCGACTACGGCGCTTCTGGAGGAAGTGCAGCGAACGGCCGGTCATGTGCACTGGCTGGGTGAGCAAGTCCGGCGGCTCAGCGCGGATGATCTCGTCTGGGGAGTCGTGGAAGAGTCCCAGACCTACACGAGCGACGCGGACAGCAAGGGGCTAACGGCCGCTGACAGCGTCACCAAGCGACGCGCGGAACCCAACGCATACCTCAAGCTGTACCGGGAGGAACGGAAGCACCTGGCCGCCGTGAGCCGTGACGCCATCGCGGCCGGGGTCAGCGAACGAATCGTCAACGTGTTCAAGCAAGTGGGCCAGACTTATATCCAGCTCATTGACAGAGTCATGGAGCAAATGGATTTGTCGGATGCCCAGCGGAGCAAGCTCCCAATCCTCATGGTGCGGGAACTCACGTCCCTTACAGAGGGGGACACAGTGTACGGACAACTGGAAGAATGAGGAGAATGGGACATGAAGCGCATAGCCGATTATCTAGCCACCCTGATATTTCTGGGGGTATTCATCGGGGGAATGTGCTGGGCATTAGCCGCTAGCCTGGCTTGGCCAGCCGCCCTATCCGCCGTCATGGCGTACGCGGTGTATCGGAACCTCAAGAAACAAAGGAGACTGATACCCCGATGGAGCAAGTAAACGTGGACGCACTCATGAGACTGGCCAGGGCACTACTACCGCCCCAATTCATACTGGTGACCCGGCCGGAGAATGAGACCCAAACCAGGGAGGCGGTAGCGGAGAGCGAATACGCCGATCTAATCGAACTGGTCGTGGACACGAACATCCCAGAAGACAAGGTCATTCTGATCAGAAAGGACGCGTCATGGAAGATATGAGGGACGAGACGATAGAGGATGGCACGGAGCCGGAGACGGACAACCCGGCTGTGGACCTTGGCAACCCGGACATCCTTCACTTGGCCACGGTGTCCGCCACCATCGGGGAAGCTGGGCTAGTCCTCACCCTGGCCTGTTCATGTGGAATGGAGTTGGCCAGCGCTCCCGGCAAGCTGGGATTCAAGGCCATTAACACAGAGGTCTACCAGCATGGCATGGCGGTCATGTCCGCCCGGCTGGACAAGGCCATGGGCCCACTTATCAGGGCTCTGTTCGGGGACTCGTAATGGGCCAGCACGGGAGCACCAAGGATTTCAGTTGGGAGGACATGCCCAAGTCCCTCCGAGCTGTGGCACTGATAACCATCATTGGCATGACGGTTATCGTGTTCGCCATCGTGGTGTTTGGAGCGCTGTGGCTGTTCAATCTCCCACCATTCCCCGTACCCTGTCATGGGTGAGCCCGTCAAGGTCCCTCCCCATACCTTTGGGGACCCCTCTAATCCCCGGCTTTACAATCGCCATGAGCGTAGGAAGATGGCCAAGCTGAGACGCTTGAATGGTGGCAAGAAGAAACAGCGGACCAAGGCCCAGAAAAAGAAGCGCTGACCCCCAAGCGAAACGGACAAGTACAATGGCTCTCACAGTTGCCCAGCGCGCGGCCAACTACTACGCCCAGAAGTACCGGGGACTCCCTGGAGATGGAACGGACTGGCGAGAGAACCCGCCCCAGCTCACTGGCCCACAGCGGCGGAGGATCAAGCACAAGCGCGGCCACCAGATCAACGCCGTGGTCCGTGGCCGGATCCGGCGCGCTCAGCGTGGTTGACCAATAGTCAGGGACATGACACGGTGTCGGGGAATGAGTCGGACGGCTGGCATTGGACCGCCTGGAGGGAGACCTCATACCCGTCCAATAGCCAGGGCAATTGCGTATCTATTCGGCTAGGTATCTGGGAGGCTACCGAGCATGAACGGCAGGACGAGCAAGGGTGACGACGGAGTGACCTGGATCCGGCACCGGTCCGGCTCCCTGGTCAACGCGGCCGGAGAGCGGAAGGCCAGCGCCAGCGGGAGCAACCCCTACGGCAACTGTGTGGTGGTCCAGGCGGTGAACCCGCGCGCCTGACCCTGGACCACGAGAGAGCCCCCGGCCGCTACCCTCCGGCCGGGGGCTCTCTCCTATCTGGCTGGCTTACTCAGGTGGGTGGAAGGTGCTCAGCCGCCGGAGGTCTTCCAGCTCCCTGAGCCGGTCCGCTTCCGACGCGTCCATGATCTCCAGCTCCGTGGGTGGCCGGAGAGCGGCCGGGAGAATGGCGTAGAGAATACGTCCCACGTTCTCCGTGTCCATGGCCGCCGCGCCGTACAGAGAGATAGACGCGCGGAATCCCTGGCCCCACGTCTCCAGCCGGAGACGGTCCGGCCGGTACGCGTCGATATGGAACCCGTGATTGGTCGGTCCCTTGCCCGTGGAAATGAACCAGATAGCGCCAGTGCGCTCGTACCGGCCCTGGTCGTCATGGAGCCGGGCGGGCTCGTTCACGGTCAGCCGGGCGGGCTTGTCCACGAACGTCTCCACCATCTGGACCATGGCCCTGTAAAGCTCCAGGATCTCGTCCCTCATGCGTCTTTCCTCCAGATCTCCCGGCCACTCCGGGTGTCAGTGATATCCAGCCAGCGGGAACGCCGGACTGGTACCGGCCAGACGTACCAGGCTTCCACGGCGGCCGGTCCGCCTCCGGCTTCCACGAATGCGGAGCGCCAGTCCGGATGCATCATCGCGGTCCATTCCCAATCCAGCCATTTGACTGGCCGGGGAATGTCCAGGGAGATCCGGATCTCCGTCTTGTCGTACACGGATCCCCGGAGGCCATGGGGATGGCCGTTCAGTTCGGCCGTGTCGAGCAACCAGACGACGTCTGGCCCCCGGTGTGACCCCCAAGGCGGCATGTGGGTTACCGGGCTCCCCACGTTGCTCTCAGTGGGCTGGAGCATGCCAGCCCGGCGAATGTGGGGGAGATGGTGCGCGCTCGTGAAGTGGTAGAGCTTCATTCCGCTTTCTCCGGCGTATAGAAGTACGTGACATAGATCCCGTTGTACCTCTCCTCCCAGCCCATGATGTTTCGGATCTCCTGAGTCCAGAGATACCACTTGGTCCGGGTAACGCTGGCTTCCTCTCGTTCGCATTGCTCCCGGAGTTTCTTGGCGTTCTCCCAGACCTTGGCCATCTCGGTAATGCCGCGCTCCAGAATGGATTCCTGGCTCTCGTCTCCGTCGAAATCGTCTGGCATTTGCATTGCCAGTGTGTTGGACAAGTTGCACATGGCACACATGCCGTTGTCCATCCACTTATCCCGTGGGTTCTCATCGCATGAAACGCACAGTTGCCGGGTGGCCGGGCGGAGTACGGCGGCGGCCAGCTCACGGATACGCGCCTCTTGGCCAGGGTGGTCATCCGGCCGGGCGGCATCCAGTACTTCCGTGATCAGGTTCCAGTCATCCGCCGTGAGGCGGCTGGCCGGGCTCTCGTCCGTGGTCATGCTCTCGTCCTTTCCATATGGGGAGCCCCCGGCCGGGGATGGCCGGGGGCTCCGGGTCACACTTCCTGTCCAGCCCAGCGGTTCAGTGTGGCGGCCACATCATTGGCTTGGTGTTCCTGCTTGTAACCGGCCACGAACTTACGGCCGCCCTTGGGTCCTCTGCGCATCACTACCCAGATAGGTTCCGTCTTCCGGAGCGTGCGTGGCTCCACTGAGTACTCAGGTGTCATGCTCTCGTCCTTCCATCGGGGAAGCCCCCGGCCGGGGGTGGCCGGGGGCTCTCAGGCTCAGCCGTTCAGGAGAACGAACCCAGCCCGGTGGTAACAGGCGCGGCCGTGCTCTCCGGCCGGGCAAGGACAGGTGTACCGGGTGATGCCCTGGTACTTGGTGATGTCATCCGAACCCCAGCACGAGACCATGCCGGGCTCCGTGGTGAACCGGCCATCCGCGATGGCGGCCAGCGCCTTCCGAACGGTCTCCGGCTTGAACTCTGCCAGCGCGGCGGCCATCCGGCGGTCCAGCTTCCTGGCACACACCGGCCCAACCATCCGGGAGACGCTCCGCTTGGCGGTCAGCTTCCGGCCACAGCCGGGGTTCATGCACGGGGTGCTTTTGATCTTCATGCCGTTCCGTCCTCTGCCCTAACGGGTTTCTCTGTCCAACTAGCTCTATGATCTCATGAACGTGACATGGGGTCAAGCTAATCCAGGGGGTATTCTAGCGGCATCATGCTTGTGGACCCGGTAAGCACCATCGCGGCGGAAATGCTCAGGCATTACGAGCCCCCTCCGCCGCCTCCGCCACCCCGTTGGCCTACGCCGGGGGCTATGGCCAAGGTGCTAGACCCCACGACGGTCCAGACCCCAGCCTTGGACGTTATTGACCAGGCTCTGGTGGACTTTGAAACCGGGGACTGTGACCGGCTCATGATCTGGATGCCGCCACAAGAGGGAAAGTCGGTACGGGTATCCCAGCGGTATGTGGAATGGGCACTGGAACGGAATAAAGAACTCCGGTTCGCTATTGTGTCCTACGCGGACGAAATGGCCAGGCGCTGGGGCTCTGATATCAAGCTGGATGTGGAGACTCACAACGGCATGGAGAGCGCCATTGATCTGGGTATCAATCTCCGGATGGATTCAAAGGCGGCTGGCCGCTGGAAGATCACGGATCATCTCGGGGGTGTCTACTGTGTGGGCGTGGGTGGCGCGCTTACGGGCAAGGCTGTGGACCGGCTCATTATTGATGACCCCATTAAGGATCTGGAACAGGCACAGTCCAGCGTTTACCGGGAACGGGCCAAGAACTTCTGGAGAGCCGTTGCCGTTCCCCGGCTGGGGCCAGGCTCCAAATGCGTGATCATCCAAACCAGATGGCATGAAGATGACCTATCTGGCTGGCTACTCAGGGAGAAACTGGGCGGCCGGTGGAAGGTGATCCGGATCCCGGCCATCTCAGAAGATGAGAAAGACATTCTGGAACGGCCGCCCGGAACGCCCATGATCTCCGCTCGTGGCAACCGCGATTGGGAATCTATTCGGGCGGAAGTCGGGGAGTACGTATTTGCGGCTCTCTATCAGCAGAGACCAGCTCCGGCCGCCGGAGGTTTGTTCAAGCGGGCTCGTCTCCGTTACCATCACGCCATGCCGCCGGACGTCAACCGGCACGGACCCATGTCC
>Ga0193742_1002739_pt1 | contig 10065 bp, 14 predicted proteins | sample L2c1metaG_FD_165511 | JGI IMG/M metagenome (GOLD analysis project Ga0193742, IMG submission 165511) | Soil microbial communities from a riparian zone of the East river system, Colorado, United States - L2c1 | ecosystem: Environmental > Terrestrial > Soil > Riparian zone | place: USA: East River... | reverse complement strand
GGTCAGGTCACGTGGACTACGCCTCACGGCCCTGGTGGCCAGTCCGTAGAGGGCTGACCCGATGGCAGCGGAAGCGCGACGAGTGGCGTCTTGACGGCTCATGCTTGGAGCATAACCTATTTATATGAAAGCTTTATGTATCTCCCGCTGAGGGCTCCGCGCCGGACCATGCGTTGGTCAGGTCCTGGCCGTCACTTGGCGATGACCTTGACCAGTTCCGCGCCGACCTCGCGTACGTCGTCCATCTCGTTCTCCTTCATAGCGCCTGGCTCGTTCGCCGCGCCTGGTCGATGGCCTGCCGGAGAGTGTGGAGCCCTCGCGCCGCCTGGCTCTTCACCGTAGTCAAGTTGCGATAGCCGCCAACGTCAGAGGCCCCCTCAGCCAGCGGCCGTGGGGGCCTCTCAAAGTGCCTGAATCCCCACAGCACAAGGGCCGATGCTGTGGAACGAGGGCAGGTCAGTTCCGGCTAGAGAGCTGCGTGCGGAGATCCTCGACCTCTGCGAGCAGGGCCTTCACATGGCCGTTCATCATGGAGATCGCGGAACCGTCTTCGTCTGCCATGATCTCGAACGCGTCGGCAACCCAGTCCGCTCGGGTCCAGTCGGTGCGGTCCATCATGAGTACCTTGTCGCGATGCTGGTAGCGTCGCGTGATCTGGTCGTTCACCAGCGGCTCCTTTTGTCGTTCTTGTTGCGCCGTGACTCCATGCCCTTTTTCTTCGCAATCTCAGCTAGCCGCTTCTTCTCGGCTTTCTGGCGCATCTCTTTCTCATAGTTCTTGCGCTTGATTTCGGCCTTGCGCAGCGCCTTTTGAAGATCCGATTGCTTCTTAGCGGACTCCCGCTTAGCAACTTCCTTCTTCTTCTTCGGATCGCTGAACCAACCCATGATGCGGTCAACTCCTTCGGTATCGTACTCCTAGGCGGCTTTACGGCTCGGACTTGCAGGCGGCCCGTAGCGGGCCAGAACCAGACGGGCGGCGTCGCGGGTGAGAGTGACCACCACGAGTGGCCGACCGTCGCCCCCGACGACGGCCATCACGGAGGTTTCCCTCGGGTGGACATGCGCGGCGCGCAGAGCGGCGGTCAGAGCTTGTGCGGCAGCGTCCGCCTGCCGGTAGGCGCGTAGTAAGGCCCGGGTGTCCTCAGCTGTGACGTAGCGCAGTACGTCGCAGTGACCGTCGTTCATTGTTGGCCTCTCTGTGCAGGCCGTGGGCGCCGTGCCGCTTGATGGCAGCACGCCAACCCCCGGGGGTTAATATCTGTCCGGGGGTCCTGCGGGACTTCCAGCCGGGCCGCCCCTCTCCCTGCCAAGGGTTGAGCGGGGTGGCCCGGCCTCATTGCTGGCTTCCCTGCCATCAGCGGTGGTCTCTGAGAGGTGCCGACGACAGGAAAGGTCTTTGGGCTTTGCTGCGGTCGGCCGGTGTCGCAAGGTGTCGGACACCGACCGACGCAGCTTCTTGCGTGGGATTGATTCGCCAGGTCCTGCGAGGTGTTGTCGAATTAGGACAACCCTGGAAAGTCAATCCCGGTTGGAAGGCGGAACGGGCGCTGCGTGCAGGGGGCTGGACTCTTGCTCGCCCAAAGCGAAAAGCCACCTCAGAACGTCCGCTCCGCCGGTCAAATGGGTAGGTGGATCGATGAATCGGCCCGCCTGCTAGTGTTCGGCCTCACGGCGAAGGCGCAGGGCGAGCGCCCGCACGTCGGCCTTAGGGATGTGTGGCCCGTCCGCCTTTTCGAGGAGATGCTCAAGGCCGCTGGCAGAGATATCCAACGCCTCATCCCAGCCGCGTTCGTAGCCGCGTAACCATTGCCAGAAGATCGCGTGTTCGAATCGCCGGAGTGCCAGTCTTACTCTTGGCGTCCGCGTTGGCGGCATCACTTCTGGTACGGGCATGCGGAAAACTCCTCAGTAGGGATCAGCGATAAACACCGACTTGCCGATGGCATCGGCCAGGCAGTCGCGAATCGTGAGGGCGTGACCATGAATAGCAAGGTGCTCAATGCCCGGCACGATCACGGCCGCGCCGTCGACCAACGCCGCTTGCACCAAGGCTCCGAATGCCGCCCGGCATTGTTTCAACCTTCTCCTCGAACACTTTGCCTAGTCGATACCCAAGGCGGTCTGCGGTGCGTTGCATTCGCGCCCGGATGTCGGCCTTTTCTCGAGCCCCCATGAACAGGTGCTCCCGGAGATAGCCATGGATGAGCGGCAGTTCCCTTGCCGTTGCCGCCTGTTGGTCTAACACCTGCTCCATGACCTCTCCCCGTCGAACTGCTCCGTTGTGACTCACCACCGAGCATGACCGGGCGTTCACACGCCGTGAAGTTGCCCAATGTCTCCAGTCGGCGCTTGCCGTAGATTGGAGACAGCAGCGACGGGTGACGACAGAGACGGAAAGAAGGGTCGTGACTGGGGGCAATCCAGAGTTCGGCAGCTTGCTTGCTGGGGTCCGCCAGGCTCGCGGGCTGTCATTGGCCGACCTTGCGGGATCGACGTTCGTTTCGCGCGGTTGGATCAACAACGTTGAGGCCGGACGCCGCTGGCCTGATCGCGGGTGGGCCGAGCAAGTTGAGCGCGTACTGCTGACGGATGGCCGCCTCATCGCCGAGTGGGAGCGTGGCGAGCAGGCGCGGGCAGACGAAGCGAGCCTGACGAATCTGATTAAGCAGTCCGAGCGTGAGTCTCGACTGCTTCTGGCTGTACAGCCAGACGGCGTAGACCTTGATTTCCTGAACGAATCAGTCGCTGACTTAGCGGTTGCATACCTTGCCAGTGCTCCACAGCCAATGCTCGAAGAAGCCATGGCCTTGCGTCGAGAATTGATGAGGCGCCTCTCGCTTGGTGCGATGCGACCCAGCGAGATGGCCGACCTTTACGTTGCGCTGGGGCGAGTCTCAGGAATTCTGTCTTATGCGGCACTGGACTTGGGACACAACGACGCTGCAATGCTTCATGGGTCGGCCGCCTGGCAAATGGCCGATCTTGCCGGTGATAACGAGCTCAAGTCATGGACCCGGGGGACTCAGTCGTTAATTGCCAGATTCGATAAGCGGTACCAATTCGGTCAGGAACTCATTGCCGATGGGATGAAGTACGCCGGAAGCGGTACCTCTGAGGTCCGTCTAATCTGCGGAGCCGCACAATGCGCCGCTAATCTTGGTGATGGCCGAACAGCCTTTTCTCTGATCGAGCAGGCAAGCCGTGCTCGCGAACGCAGTAAGACGGACTCGATAGATGGCCTATTCGGATTCTCGCCCGCAAAACAGGCATACTATTCGGCATCATCGCTAATGTGGCTACCTGATCGCGCGGCACTAGGGACGGCCATCCAGAGCGCGACCCTTGCAATTGAGACATGGGAGACGGAAGCCCCCGAACATCGCTCACTGGACGATGAGGCGCTCGCGCATGTCTATTTGGCCACAGCCCGACTCAAATTGGGTGAGATCGAGGGGGCAATGGATGCCGCACGCCCGATCATGAAACTACCGGAGGAACGGCAGATTTCATGGATTCGGAACCGGATCGCTGACCTCGGGGACATACTCGAAGACAGCCACTTCAAAAATTCGCCTCTCGCCCAAAATGCAAGGGACGAACTGCGCTCATATCGCAGTTGAAACTTTTTGGGTGCCCCCCCCCACGCCGGCCACAAAGCCAAAGGCCCGGATTTCCTCGAACTTGAGGCAGTCTGGCCTTTTGGTGCTTCTATGCGGGGTCTGCGAGCAGGCTCGGCTTCAGATGTCGTAGCGTACTGGGGCTTCGTGGGGGTTGAAGGTGATCTCTTCAATGACGAGTGGACCTTCGTCGTGGATGGTGATTCGGCGGACGACGAGTAGGGCGGTCTGGGGCGGGACGCGGAGTGCGCTGGCGTCGTCTGGGGTGGCGTTGCGTGCGGTGATGTAGTGAGTGGTCGCGAGCTCTAGCCCGAGGTCCTGTGCTGCTTCTTGGACTTCAACAGCGGGAACGAATGGGTTGCTTCCGAGCCAGGGAATTGAAACTGCCGTCGCGAATGGCGGATATGTTTTGACCTGCATTCGCTTCCCGTCGGGGCCTTGTAGCAGTAGGTCTGTTCCGAATAGCGGGGTGTGCTCGGGGAGTCCATAGTTCGCGGCGATTTCCGCGTTGGCGTTGGTACGGAATGTCGTCGGTGCTTCTACTTCGGCCCATTCCACGTCATCGATGTCACGGACCGCAGGCGCGCTATGCGCGCGTTGTGCGGGCAGGTTCCGCCCGGCAGGCCGCGCGCGTCCTGCCTGTGCCGAGACGGATGTGCCTTTGCCGGGGATGTTCTCGATTAATCCCTCGGCCTCCAGTTCTCGGAGGGCGGCCCGAACGGTGATGCTGGATACGCCCTGCGCTGCCTCGATCTCGCGTTGCGAGGGCAGGGGTGCGCCGGGGGCGATTTCGCCGGATTGGATGATGCTGCGGATCGCGGCGGCCAGTAGGTAGGTCTTGGTCCGCTTCAGCTTCGGATCTGCGGCCTCGCTGGCGGGGCGCCCGGCCTGCTTGGTGGTCATGTCTCTGCTCCCTGTCTGACGGGGCCGCGCCGCTTGCAGCTTGTTGCAATACCGTTTCGTGGACTTCTGGTGGTTGGACGTTTGCGCTCCGAGGGCACGATGGAGGTGTGATCACGGTTGAGCAGGCGCGGAGGTTACGGAAGGCCGGTGCGTTGTGGGCTCCCGGTCCCGGTGACCGGTTCGTCGTACCGGACCGGGACATGGACGACGACGTGTTCGTCGTCAGCGACATGACCGTCGAGGTGCACGGCTATCCCGGTGGCAAGGTGATCGGCTTCAACGGCACGACCGAGTGGGCCATCGACAGCATCGAGCAGCGCGAGGTGGTCTGGCTGCCGCGCGAGGAGCAGCTCCGCAAGCTGCTCGGCACCCACTTCCAGCGCCTGGAGGCGGTCCCCGGCGGCTACGCCGTCGTACTGGCCAACGGCCGCTTCCCAGCCGAAGACGCCGAACAGGCCTACGCCGACGCGCTTCTCGCCCTGCTCAACGGCTGACTGTCCGGAACCGCCTGAACGGTGCACGGCCGGCCAGGTATGGACGAGGCCCCTCAGCAGCGTCCGTACCTGGCCGGCCTTGGCCGGTGGCACAACCTCCTCCTTCCAGTGATTTCGTTGCGGATTACCTGGGAGAAAAGTGCGGATTACCTGGGAGAGAAAGTTCAGCGGGCCAGGGCTGCCCGGAGCTCCGCGGCGCGGTGTGCCACGCGGTCGCGGGAGGCGGTACTGAAGCCCTGCGTCTGGAGCTCGAGGATCGCGGTCGCCTGTAGCTGGCTGACGCCGAGCAGCCGGCGGAGCTGGAACACGGCTGTCAACCGGTCGGACGCCGACTCGATCGTCCGCAGTACCTCGGTACGCCGCTCGAACGCGGTCAGCACACCCTCGTAGATCTCCAGCTGGGTGAACGCCGACCGGTCCGGCTCGTCCTGGACGGTCCGCTCATCCTTCGCGGCACCCCGGACGACCTGACGCCACAGCGCCGGTACGGTGTGGCGGCCGCGGGTCGAGCGGCGGGTGATCGGCTGGGCATATGTCATCGTCATCAGTTGCGCTCCTGATTCGGTGGTCGGTCAGCCGAGTTCGGCGACCGCACTGGATTCGCGTGGGGGGCACTTCTTGCCCGGAGTGGTGAGCGCCTCGAAGTGCCAGGGCTCGTTGTCGTAGCGGCGGCAGATGCCGAACTTCCAGCCGTTCGTGTTCAGCCAGGCCATCGCCGCCTGGGGCGCGATGTCGACGGCCTTGCCTTGTACGTGCGCGGACTTCTCCGGCGGCAGCACCCAGCGCGACGCCGCCTGGTAGGAGCCGTACTTCTCGATGGCTTCCTTGAACAGGCGGGCCTGCTTGGCGGCGCTGCGACGGCCGGAGTTGATCCGGATCGAGACGCCTTGGGTCTTCGCGGCGAGGGTGGCCTTCTTCAGCCGGGACCGCAGCTTCGAGGACAACCCCTCGATGCTCTCCTCCGAGTACTGCGTCTTCTCGTTCACGCGAGAGGACTTGGACGGCGTCGACGACGGTGTCTTCTTCGGCTTGGACGGCAGTGTCGGCTTCTCGGTCGGCGTCGCTGTCTTCACCGCAGTACTCGACCTGGCGGGCGGCGGAGGCGGCGAACCGTTCGGGCCGCCGGCGACCACGGGGTGCTTGTCCGCCGAGGACTCGAAGCCCAGCAACTCGATCACCTGGGCGTGCCAGATCAGCAGCGAGGCGACCACGGCCAGACCTGTCACGGACAGCAACCGCGCTCGCACCGAGAACGTGCGACGCGGCGGCAGGTCGTTGGTCATGGGGTACAGCCTCTCGGATCGGCGGGTTCGCCACATCGGTCCCAGGGACCGTCTCTGGCAGCCGGAAGTCGGACCTGGGTATGGGGTCCGACGCCCGGTCTCATCCAAAAGTTGGAGAGACTGCCCGTTCGGGCGCAGGAGCCGTAGATTGTCATGGACGACTACGCTCAGCAAGGTGATGGGGTATTGGCGGCGACTGTCTGCCTTGCAGCAGGACGTGCTGCTGGCGGCGCTTGTCGGCGTTGTCTGGTTCGCGGGCCTCACGCTGATCAACGGCAGTCAGCTGCGGCCGAAGAATCCGAGTGTTTCCGTCGTCACCGGGATGTTCCTGGTGCTGACCGTCGCCCTGGTCCGGCAGGCGCCGCGGGCGATGCTGCTCTTCGTGTCGGTGCTCTACCCACTCGTCTACGCCGCGGCGGAGACCGGTCTGGCTGAGCAACTCGGGCTCGGCTTCCTGAGCGCCCCCGCGATCAGCGACGCCGCGCTGCAGTCCGAGCTGCATCTCATCCCACTGCTGGTGGTCGGTTATCTCGCGGCAGCGAGCGGAGTACGCCGGTTCACCTGTCTGTTCTTCACCATGGGCAGCCTGGCGGCACTGATGATCGGCCTGCCCGCCGTGGTCGCGGTCGTGATGAGCCACGCCCCGCCGAACGTCTATCGGTACGGCGACCGCTACGCGAACCTGCCTCGCGACGTCTACAGCCTCTACGGCTACATCGACCTCTCGCTGTTCGTCTTCGCCGAAGCGCTGATCTGCGGCATGGTCCTGCTCGGGGCCAACGCGCTGCGCCGGCGGAAGAGCCTGCTCGTACTGGAGCAGCGCAACACGGCCTTGGTCCGGCTCCGCACGATCGAGGCGGAGCGCGCGGCGGCGGCCGAGCGGACCAGGATCGCCCGCGACCTGCACGATGTCGTCTCGCACCACATGAGCGCGGTCGTCATCCGCGCCCAGGCGGCCGATCGGGTCGCCGACCAGAAGCCCGAGGCGCTTCGGGAGGCGGTTCGCTGGATCGCCGCGAGCGGCCGGGAGGCACTCACCGCGATGCGGGAGACCGTGCGGGTGCTGAACAACGGCGTCCCAGGCTCCGGCGTCGAGATGACACCGGTACCAGGCCTGGCCGACGTCGCGCGAATGGGCGACCGGCTCAAAGCGGTCGGGATCAACGTCACCATGCAACTGCCGACCCGCAGCCGGCAGCTCACCTCAGCCACCGACCTGACGGCGGTACGGATCATTCAGGAAGCGCTGACCAATGTGATGGTGCATGCGAAGGCCACTGCCGCGCATGTGAGCTGGCAGAGTGGACCGCAGGGTGAGCTGCTCACCGTCGACGACAACGGCAGCGGCGGACCACCGCCGGTGAACGTGCTGGAAACCGCCAGGCGGACTGATCGGAATGCGCGAGCGCGCGCACGCGAGCGGCGGCACACTGACCGTCGCCGCCGGACCACTGGGTGGATGGAGAGTGCAGGCATGGTTGCCGCCGCAGAGGTGACGGAACAGATCCGCGTACTGGTCGTCGACGACCAGGGCGTGATCCGGATGGGGCTGGCGATGATCCTCGACCACGAGCCCGACCTGACCACGGTGGCGCAGGCCGGCGACGGCGAGGAAGCGCTGCGGATGATCACGCAGTACGACCCCGACGTCGTCCTGATGGACATCCGGATGCCGGTGATGGACGGACTTGAGGCGACCGAGCGGATCACCAGCGCCGCCAAGGAGTCCGGCCGCGAGCGGCCCGCCGTCCTGGTGCTGACGACCTTCGACGACGAGGCGTACGTGCTGAACGCAGTACGGGCCGGAGCGTCGGGCTTCTTGCTGAAGGACACCGATCCGGACCTGCTGGTGGCGGCGGTACGGGCGGTGCACCGGGGCGACTCGCTGGTCGACCCGGCCTCGACCCGGGTGCTGCTCGAGCGCTGTGTGGAGCTGGAGCGGCAGGTGGGCAGCGGCTCGGCCGACCAGGCGCCGGCTTCGGCGGGGCGCTGGACCGGGATGCTCGCGCAGCTGAGTGAGCGCGAGCGGGAGATCCTGGTCTGGATGGCGCGCGGCCTGTCGAACCGCGACCTGGCGACGAAGCTCTTCGTCAGCGAGACCACCATCAAGACCCACGTCAGCAGCGTGCTGTCCAAGCTCGGCCTGTCCAGCCGCGTGCAGGCCGTCGTCGTCGCCTACGAGGCAGGCGTCGTCCGGCCGGGCGAGGCCGAGGTCCGCTGGGAGGGCTGACCTCAGCTCAACAAGTACCAGCCGGCGGCCACGGCGGCGATGAGTACGACAACGGTCAGCAGCTGAGTAAGAATCGACGCTTGTCTGCGCCGTGGCAAGAAGTCCCCGGTCATACCTTCAAGCCTGCCTCGCAAAACCCCGCCACCCATCCTCCCCTGGGACGGTTCCGGCGTGACGCAAGTCGCCCCTGGACGCACCCCGAATCATCCCGAGGGATGACAACCGATCCCGATTGTTGCCCACGGCCCCTGTTCGGTCACTCAGCGAAGTACTCGGCGGCGACCTTCTTCGGGACGCACATCCGCCAGGCGTCCAGAACGAGTTCGCGCAGTTCCGTCTCGTCGAGGGCGGCGAGATTCACCTCGATCCACTGGTAACGCTCGTCGGCGCGGCTCGGTGGCAGGAACTTGCCCGGGTACGCCGCGATCGCGGCCTCGCGCTCCTCTTTCGGGAAAGCGATTCCCATCGTCTGTTCGTCCCGCGACAACGCCAGATAGACGATCCGGCCGATCCGGAACTTGATTCGGTCCCGGACTATGACCTCATAACTTCGCGGTAATCCTTCGGTCGCCGACCGGATATCCGCCAGATCAACCATGGGTAATTCCCTTCGGTTTGCGCAAACCACACCAGATATCACAGTCGTGTCCCAGCGACCTTACATCCCAGCCTCGGCACCGTCTGTCAGTGATTACGGCATTGCCCCGTGAGAGCGCTCACGCTAGCGTCCCGGAAATGAGGCAAATCACAGTGAGGAAAACAATCTCAGTCGCCGGAGCGACAATTTTCGGATTATCCGGAGCAATTCTGTCGACGCCCGCGGCAGAGGCCGCGGCGCCGCCCGCACAGCATTGTGTGGGGAGTCTGCAGCACGGCGGAACACAGTGCTTCGGCACGCTCGCCGAGGCGCTCGGCCAGGCACGGAAGCAACTTGCGGTCAAGGGTCCGTTGCAGGCCCAGGGCGAGGTCATCCAGGGCACGTTCTTCGACAATCGCGATTACGGCGGCGATTCCTACACGGTCGTCGGCGCCGGGCTGTGCGACGGGTCGGACGGCGTAATCAATTACCAATTCAATTTCCCGCCGGAATGGGTCAACCGGATCAGTTCGGTCCAGCCCTGGGCGAGTTGCAAGATCTGGCTCTACCCGGCGGCGGATCTCGGCGGTGACCGGGACGGCCCGTTCAAGGCGAACACCGGCTGGATCGGCACGATGCTCGACGACCGGACCGCCTCAGTCGGCTTCAGCTGATTCCTGCCCACTCAACAGTGAGGAAGTAGAGCCATGTCGAAACGCCTTGCCGCATTCACCATCGCCGCACTGCTTTGCGCGGCCACCACACTGACCGCCGCTCCCGCGTTCGGCGCCGACGGACCGACCGGCCGGGAGTTGCTGGACAAGTGTGACAACGGCACCGACACCTGCACCTTCCACCCGTACGGGCCGCCGGAGACGTTCCGCGGCGACGTGCACCAGGTCGGCGACTCCGTCTTCAACTGCACCGCCGACCTGCAGCGCTCGACCGTGAAGTGGTCC
>Ga0193742_1002737_pt1 | contig 10066 bp, 7 predicted proteins | sample L2c1metaG_FD_165511 | JGI IMG/M metagenome (GOLD analysis project Ga0193742, IMG submission 165511) | Soil microbial communities from a riparian zone of the East river system, Colorado, United States - L2c1 | ecosystem: Environmental > Terrestrial > Soil > Riparian zone | place: USA: East River... | reverse complement strand
CGGACAGCAGCAGATAACCGCCGTTCGAATAATCGTATTCGGTGCCGGGCTCGAACTTGGTGTCGGGCTGGCGGTAGACACCGGCGAGGCCCAACGCGCGCCCCGATTCGGAGAGCTTGTCATAACCTTCGAGGCCCAGCAGCGAGAGCGAATCACGCACGCCGCCGGTCATGTTGAGCAGCATCTGCACCGTGATCGGATGCGGATATTGCGGCAATTCGGGGAGGTAGGTGCGAATGTCCGCGTCGAGACGGATCTTGCCGGCCACCACCTGCTGCATCACCGCAACCGCAGTGAACTGCTTGGCGACCGATGCTGCGTAGAAACGGGTGTTCGACTGGATCCGCCGGCCATCCTCGATATCGGCGAAGCCGGCATTGACCATCTCGGCGGGCTGCCCGTTGCGGAATATGCCGACCGCGCAGCCCGGCTGCGGCGTGGCGGTGGGTACGGCGAGCGCCACCCTGATACGCTCGGCGGCGCCGGGATCGGCTTGGGCCTGACCCGTAATCAGAGCGAGCAGCGGCAGGACTGCGAAACGACGAACCATAGTACCTCTCCATCATGTGACGCCTGCCCCGAAGGACAGCCGCCGTTAGCGCTCAGAAGCTGATACGAAGACCGCCGATGAACTGCCGGCCGATCGTGTCGAACAGGCCGCGTGTGGTGCCGTAACCACCGGCGCCGGTGATCGGCGGGTCAGTGTCGAGCAGGTTCTGCACCGCCCAGAACAGCGCCGCCTTGCTGGCCTCGCCCTGCGGTCGGAAAATCGTCACTTCGCCTGACACGTCGAGATAGACGCGGCCCTTGACCCGCAATTGATCAAGATCCTTGGCGCTTAGCGAGCGATCGATAAAGCCACCGCCGACATAGCGGGCGCCGCCGCTCACTCGGAAGCCATCAGCTATGTAGCTGGCGTTGAAATTGGCCTTCCAGCGGGGGTTCCCACCCAGTGCCGCCACCGTCGGCTGCGCCATGTTGTCGTCGAGCCGGATCGCGGTGATACCGTCGTCGATCTCGGTCTTGATGAGATAATTGACGAGGGTTTGGATAGCGATACGATCGCGTCCCACGGGCAAAGAATATTGCAGCTCGAGGTCGATGCCGCGAGTCATCGCGCTGGCCAAATTGACCGGACCGCTAAACACTTCGGTGATGCGACCATTGACGTCGCGCGAGATGAAGCCGCACGCCGTCGGATTGGTGGTGAAGCATTGCTGCACGATTGCCGCGGGTGTGATCTGGATGATCGCGTCGTCGATGTTGATGTCGTAATAATCGACCGACAGACTGAGTCCGCGGATGAAACTCGGCGTCAGCACCACGCCCCCGGTGAGAGTGTCGGCGGCTTCGGGCTGCAGGCCCGGATTGCCCGCGGTCCGCGAAATTACCAGATAGCTCTGCCCGAGATAGCGCGGATCGAAATCGGTGACCGACAGGTTAGAGCTGCCGCTGCGCTGGAACAATTCAGCCAGCGATGGCGCGCGGATGTCGCGCGAGCGCGTCGCGCGCAGGCGGATCGTGTCGTTGATCGCATAGTCGAGGCCGGCCTTCCACGTCTCGACCGTGCCCGAGGTGCTGTAGTCGGTGATGCGGCCGGCGAGATCGAGGCTAAGCCGCTTGCCGAAGGGGGAGTCCGACAGCAGCGGGATCAGCAATTCGCCGAACGCTTCCTTGACATGGACTTCGCCGGCGTAGGGCAGGCTCGGCGCACCGAAAGCCCCGGCGATGGACTGCGCATCGTTGCCGGTTTCAAGATCCTGGTCGCGGTATTCGGCACCGAGCGCGAGCGAGATCGGGCCGGCCCAGGTCGAGAAAGGCGATCCGCGCACGGTGGCAGCAAACGTATTCTGGTGGATGTTGCTCGTCGATTCGGAGTTGCCGTTGACATATAACAGCGCTGGATCGGTGGAGCTGATGTTCCCGAGGATGTTGAGCGGAACGCAACCGTTGGTCGGATTGGTGATCGTAGAGCGGCAGATCGGATCGACTATGCTCGGCGTGCGCGGATCATCGATCGCATCGAGTGCCAGCGTGTAATTCGCGGTGATGCGTTGGTTGCGCGACTTGTTCTTGGTATAGTTGCGGCCATACGAATAATAGGCATCGACGTTCCAGCCCGGCGCGAACTCGCCGGTGATGCCCGTGGATACCTGCAAGGTGTCGATGTCGTAGCTGGTGCGTGCCCGCGAATGATCGAGATTGTTCTTCCCGACCGTGATCGTCGCGACGTTGTTCGCGGCCAAGGTCTGGCGCAGATCGGTAGGCAAGAAGACGTTGTCCGAGCGTAGCGCGTATTGGAAGCTCGACGGGATGCCGTCCTGCTCGGAGTTAAACTTATGGTACGACAGCTCGCCGAACACTTCGAAATTGTTAGCGACTTCCCAAGTCAGCCGTCCGAAACCGCTGTAGCGGGTGATCGGCGTGGCGCCGACCTGCTCGCCGACGCCGTTGAGTCCGTCGCCGCCCAGCATCGAGCCCGAGGTCACCATCGTCCCGAAATTGAAAGGGATCGCGCCGCCGGTCGGCGAGAATTGCACGCCCTTCAGATAGCCGGGCAGGTTGACGATGCTGTTGATTGTGGCCCCGTTGCCGGGGGTGAAAGTGGCGCCGGTGATGACGCCACCATAGGTGGCGTTGCTGCTGCGGAGGCCACTATCGACAACGAAGAAACGCGGCTGTTCGGGAGTGCCGAGACCGCCATTGCCCGCCAAAGGATTGGCGAGCTGGCCGGGGCCGCGTGCGCTCCACGTGCGATCAGACAGGCGGGTGATGCCGTTATTGTCCGAAAACTCACCGCCGACGACGAGGTGCAAGCGGTCGGTGACCCTGGTGCCGGCAGCAAGCGACACGAGAATCTGGCGATAGTCGCCCTCCTCCGCAGCACCGCCCTGAAAGGTGGCGCGGACGCCCTCGAGCTTCGAATTGATGCGCAAATTGACGACGCCGGCGACAGCATCAGCGCCATAAGCCGCCGAGGCGCCGCCAGTGACGATGTCGATCCGGTCGATCAGCGCCTGCGGGATCGCGTTAATACTGACGGCGCCCGTGGGATTGGTCGGCACATAGCGGCGGCCGTCGAGCAGCACCATGGTGCGCGCGAAGCCAAGGCCGCGCAGATCGAGGAAATTGCCGCCGATCTGCGGCCCCCCCGAATTGACTGCGCTGGTTGGCGTCAGCGTCGGACGCAGCGCGGGCATCTGGTTGATGACGTCGGCGATATTGGGAGCCGACACGCGCTCAATAGTATCTAGGCCGATCACCGTCACCGGCGTCGGCGTATTGAAGCCATTGCGCTGCACGAGCGAGCCGGTGACAACGATATCCTCACCCGCAGGCTCGGCCTGGTCTTGCTGGGGGTCGGGCTGAGGTTCGCCACCTGCTCCGTCTACTTCCTGCAGAACGGCGTCGGTTGCGGTCGCCTGTGCAAAAGCGGGTGTGCCGCCCAAGATCATTGCTGCACTCGCGAACAGCATTACACGCCGGCGGAATGCTGACGTTTGCAGCAAATCATTCGTTTGAGTTTGCATCATGCCACGCCCCCTTTGTTGCGTTGCAGCAACTTCACCCCGCAATATCGTTACGCATAGTGCGAATTGCGTGGCACATTCATAGCCTCCGGCTATCGACCAACTATCGGCTTACGGACGCGTTCAGCGCGCGTCATGCGAACCGCCGCAGGCAGAAGGGAAAACGTCCATGGAAACCATCGCTGAGCACATGGCTCAAGCCGGGATGGTGCTGCCTACGCAACGCCAAGCGCAGGGCAATTGCGTGCCCTTCGTCTTCGACGGATCGCATCCTTGGATTTCGGGCCAGTTCTCGCCGCTCAGACGGTGGCAGTCGATGTCCGAACGCCGACATGCTCAGGGAGCCGGTACGGATAAGCAATTCGCCCGATATCCAGCTGCTTGGGCAAGCCGCCGAAGCGCATGGCGAGAACATTGTCGAGCGCCTTTGCTGCGCATGCTGTTCGGAGGTCACCGGGCGGTAGACGAACTCGCGCGCCCCTGCCGGCTCGCCACTTAGCTTTTGCGCTCGGCGATCCTCATCGTCGTCAGCACCGTCGTGTGGGCGAGGCCATGAGAGTCCTCGAGCGCGTTAACGACGTCGCTTACGGTCGCCTTGCCGCGTGTCCGCAGCACCGATAGGATGCGGTGCTCGGCTTCGGTGGGTTGCGTGGATGGCAGTCGCGACATGGGCGAATTCCTGACGTGCTGCTGTTTTTCGGTCTATACTAGGCCCTATGGGGCGAGTGCTCATGCCATGACGGCGAGCATCTCGAAATAGAGCTTGAGGCCGTCGTCGGCGATAGCGTCGCGAAAGGTAACGTTGAACATCATCACGAAGCCGCTGCGGTCCTCCGGCCGAAACACCGCCACCGAGCCGATACCCGGATCGCCGCCATTGTGGCCGATGAGAGAGTTACCCGGTATCGGATCGGGGCTGCCGAAATATTGGTGCATCCGATCCCAGCCGAGCGCGCGCCCGTAGTGGACGGTCTCGAGCGCCATCGCCACTGTCTCGGCGGCGACAATCTTGGCCGTCTCGCTTCCGGGGACGGCACGCGTCCCGTTTCCGATACATATTGGCCCGCACGGCCATCTGACCGGAGATCGCAACGCCCCACCTGCCCCAGTTGGAGGTCAGGTAGTGGCGCCTGTCCGGGGTGAAACGGCCGACAAAGGGGGCAGCGCCCACATCGACGATGTCGCCCCGGAGGCGCAAGGCCGGCTCACCGTCGGTGTCTATGATCTCGAAGAAAGCCACCCGGCTGGAAGAAAGGAAATTCTCGATCATTGCGCCGCGGCACCGCGCGCGCGATAACCCCTTGGGCATTTCACGAGCTCCAATCGCATGCAGGCGTGAGGAGATGTTGGGCGGGGTGAGCGTGGACGGGTTTCATCGGACGCTCGCTGGAATGGCGGCGCTGGCGATTCTGCTATCGGCAAGCCCTCCCGCTGTGGCGGCCGATGGAAGGTGCATTGGCTTCTCTTCGGCCGGCGGCTCGCTTTCCCAGGTCCTGCGCGCCTATGCGCGCTCTGCCGGTATCCAGATCATCTTCGACGAGCGCTCCGTCAGCGATGTACGGATTTCTCGGCTTCGCCTGCAGGCGTGCCCCGAGGCAATGCTCCGCCAGCTCCTGCAGGGCACGGGCCTCTCCTTCTCTCGCGTCAGCGGCAACGTATATGTCGTCCGCGGAAGGCCGGGGCCGTCCTCGCATCCGGGATCGCAGACCGACGTGCCTCCAGTCGAAGAGATTGTCGTGACCGCGCGCAAGCGCGTCGAGCGGGCCATCGATGTGCCGATCGCGCTTGCTGCGCTTTCCGGCACCGCCGTGGAAAAGCGCGGTGCGCGCAATGTGGCGGATATGCTGCAGGACGTCCCGGGTGTCGGAGTTTACGACCAGGGAAACGGGATGTCCAAGATCACCATCCGAGGCGTTTCGACATCGCTGGGTGCGAACGAGAATGGCTATTATCTCGACGATCTTCCCTTCACGGGGGTCACGGTCCCGGTCAGCCCCGACGTTCGCGCCTGGGATCTCGATCGCGTCGAAGTCCTGCGGGGGCCGCAGGGCACACTGTTCGGCGAAGGCTCGATGGGTGGCACGGTGCGTATCCTTACCCAGGGCGCGGATCTCGATAAATGGGAAGTCAAGGCCAACGGCTTTCTCTCCATGACGCGCGGAGGCGGCACCAACCACGGCATCAAGGGAGCGCTCAACGTGCCCGTCGTGCCCGGCATGCTCGCGGTCCGGCTGGCGGGAACGCGGGAGCGTTTTGACGGCTGGATCGACGATAATTCGAACGGCATCCGCAATCTCAACGATCAGGCATTCGACACCTTCCGCGTCAAGGCGCGTTTCGATCCCGCCGACCGGCTTTCGATCACGGGCAGCTACTGGTCCTATGACGGCGAATTCCCGGGAGGAGGAGCGATCGCCGACGACCGTGGCCAGCCTCCTCGTTCGGGCCGTTTCGCCGTGGGCATGGCATATCGGCTCTATGGAGCGACCGCGCGCTATGACGTGGGCGCCGCCGAGCTATTCTATAGCTATTCGCACAACGGATTCGGCTTGTCGCAAGAGGGAGTGCTCCTTGGCGGCGATTTGAACGTCCATATCGCCATCGATGTGAGCGCGCACGAGCTCCGCCTCGCTTCGCAGGACGACGGGGCACTGCAATGGACGCTGGGCGGCTATCTGCGAAATGCCGATCGGCGGGACCGGCTGGAGTGGGATATCTTCGGCATCGACAATGTGGACTTCACGCACAGCACGGCGAAGGCGCTGTTCGGGGAAGTTTCCTACAGGCTGCCGTCGGTCCCGATCGATCTGACCGCCGGCCTTCGCTATTATGAAGAAACGCTTGGAGGCTTCGAGGCCAATTCGGAGCTCGTGACGCCCGACCAGGGCGGCGTTTTCAAGAGCGTCAATCCGCGCTTCAGCATCGCCTGGCATCCGCGAGCGGACACCACGATCTACGCTAGCGCCGCCAAGGGTTTCCGTGCGGGACAGTTGCAGCCCACCACGTCTATCGCAATCGGTCAGCAGTTCGGAATCCCGCTTTCCCCGGCGGTGGATCAAGATTCCATCTGGACTTATGAACTTGGCGGCAAGGCAAATTTGAAGGGCGGCCTGTTCGCGGTCGAGGCCGCCCTCTATTTCAGCAAGTGGAAGGACGTCGCGGTCCGCATTCCGATTTCCACGACCGGGCTCAACGGCCTGGTCAATTCGAACGGAACCGAGGCGAAGGGCGCCGAGCTCAGCGTCGTGCTGCGGCCGGCCGCCGGGCTGACGCTGGGCGCCAGTGGCGCCTATGTCGATGCGACCTTCAGCGGCTCCGTTCCCGGAACCGGCATTGTCGATGGCGCCGCGGTCGACGATGTCGCGAAGTTCACCGCCAATGCATCGGCCGACTATCGGGGCGAGATCGCCGGGGGCGTCTTCGGGACCGCGCGGATCGGCTGGCAGCATAGCAGCCCGCGGCGGTCCGTCCTATTCCCCGGTTATCGGCCGGGTGATACCATCGATCGTGTCGACGCCCGTATCGGCATCGAGTTCGACGCGCTGAGCCTAGCCCTCTTTGCCGACAATCTGACCAACGAGAATGGCGCGACCAGCTACCGCACGGCCGTGCCTCTCGCTTCCGGCGCAAACGACATCGCCGCCTATCGCCTCCGGCCGCGCACCTTGGGTATCGAACTCAATTTACGCTTTCCGCGCTGAGCGGACGATCCTGGACCACCATCGGCGGAATTGATGCCGCCCGGCTGCTCATGGCTTCCGCGCGATCATCAACTCGCCCGCCGAACGCTCCACGTTCAGTCCATGAAGGCTCGCGACACCTTCAGCAAAGCCTTCGGTATCGGCGGCATCGAACAGGCCCGTGATCCGGATCCCGGCGGGCACATTTTCTGCCACGGTTACGGGACGGGCGGCGTATCGATTGATGCGCGCGATCGCCGATGCCAAAGGTTCGTCGACAAACTCGAGCTGCCCGGCCTCCCAGCTCTGCATGCTCGGGACCTGGCTGCGCACTGGAACCTTGCCGGCTTCGCCAAAGGCCGGAAGAGTAAGCGCTTCACCCGGCTTCAGGGCCGCGATCGCCTTGTCGCGGCCCGTGCTGCGATCGAGAACGATCACCGAACCCTCATAGAGATTGATATTCACCGCATTGCCGAGCCGTTCGACGCTGAAGCTGGTTCCGGTCGCAACGACCGTCTTGTCGCCGGCCGTCACGGCAAACGGCCGTTCGGCCTTTACCACGGTGAAACCGGCCCGGCCTTCGAGGAGGGTCACTTCGCGCCGCGCGCCAGTCATCTTCACATTGACCTGGGTCGCGGCATCGAGCGACAGGCGCGAACCATCCTCCAGGGCGGCGACGCTCCGTTCGCCGCGCCCCGTCCGATACTCGGCAAGCGCAAGCTCAGTACCGGGGCGATCGCCAGTTCGACTTCCGGGGAGGCCGTATTGCCATGCGACCACGGAGACTATGGCAACGAGGATCGTGGCCGCAATGCCCCATCTTGCATAACGCCGCCCCGGAGGAGGTGGTTCGGCCTCGCGCCAGCGCCGGGCATTCGCGCGATGATAATCATCGAGCGCCTCTCTGCGCATGCGGACGAATTCGGGCTTGCTGGCGGAAAAGGCAGTGAGGTTCCAGATGCTCGCCTGCAGACGCAGGGCCTCGGCGTTCGCCGGGTCGTTCATCCACAGCGCGAATACTTCCTGCTCCTCGGCGGAAAGGTCCCCGTTTGCGTGGTTCATGCACCACATCGCGGCCTGCTCGTCGCGATCCATTGCGCTCTCATCCTGGACAAGTCTCATTGCTCGTCTCGCATCTTCTTGGCCAGCGTCGCCATGACTTTTGCTACCTGCTGCTTAACCGCGCTGGCACTGATACCAAAGGTTTCGCCAATTTCACTTTGTGACATATTCTCGAGCCGATACAGAAAGAAGATTGAACGGGTGCGCTCGGGCAGTTGCTCGAGAACCTCGATCAGATGAGCCACTTCCTCACGCCCTTGCAGTGCTCGCTCCGGGTCGATCTCGAACAGATCATGTCCTGCAAGAGCCTCCGACCTGGCGTGGCTGTTGCGTATTTTTTGCCTTCGCGCCCGGTCGATCAGCAGATTCTGGGCCGTGCGAAAAACATATCCGTCCTGCATCTGATCGCCGGTCACATCCGCAGCCATGACACGCACGAGCGTGTCATGGGCCAAGTCTTCCGCATCGGCGGAATCGGCGACCCGCCGCCGGAAGAAGGCAATAAGCGCCGGCCGCCATTTCCGGTAGAGTTCGGACAAGCCATATTGTTTCTCTTGATCGACCACCGGGCCTGTTCACACCTATCCTAGCTACCTGTGAATACGCACGAGGAGAGCCGAGAGGCAGTCTCATCGGGAAATAAGTGCGGGCTGGACCACGCATCTTTCCGCCCACCGACACAAAAATGTCAGATCGCGCTGTCCCGCGCGGACGCACGTCCGTTCTTACCTAGAGAAGCACAAAATCTGGGGGGATTAGACATGCACATATCCAAAATTCGACAAGCCATCATTTTCGGCCTGATGTCCTCGGTGGCGACGATCACGCCAGCGGTTGCACAGTCAACGGCGCCGAAGTCCGAAATTTCGGACGCCGAGCGCGACGGCGACATCGTCGTCACGGCCCGCAAGCGCGAAGAGCGCGCGATCGATGTGCCGATCGCGCTGACGGCCGTGTCGGGTGAGGCGCTTGAGGAGCGCGGCGCGCACAACCTGGCGGACTTTCTCCAGGAGGCCCCCGGCGTCGGGGTATATGACCAGGGCAATGGCATGTCGAAGATCACCATCCGCGGTATCTCGACCTCGCTGGGCGCGAACGAGAATGGATATTATCTCGACGACCTCCCTTTCACGGGCGTAACCGTGCCGCTCAGCCCAGACGTCAGGGCCTGGGACCTCGACCGCGTCGAAATTTTGCGTGGCCCGCAGGGCACGCTGTTCGGCGAGGGTTCGATGGGAGGGACAATCCGCGTCCTGACCAAGGGCGCGGACCTCAACAATTGGGAAGCCAAGGCCAATGGCTTCGTCTCGGGAACCGACGGCGGCGGCACCAACCGCGGCATCAAGGGCGCCTTCAACGCGCCGATCATCCCCGGCATGCTTGCCGTGCGGGTGGCCGGCACGCACGAACGTTATGACGGATGGGTCGACAACGACATAGCCGGCACGCGCGATCTCAACGATCAGACATTCGGCACCTTCCGAGCCAAGGTGCGTTTCGATCCCACCGACCGGCTCTCGATCACCGGGAACTACTGGTACTCCAACTCTTCCTTCCCCGGCGGCGGGTCGTCGGCCAACGACGATGGCCAGCAGTCCCGATCCGCGGTGCTCAGCGCGAAGGTGAAATACCGGCTCTATGGTGCTGCCGCGCGCTACGACCTTCGCGGGGCCGAACTGTTCTACGGCTACGCGCACAACAAGTTCGATCTCCCCACGGCTGGTGCCTTGCTCGGGGGAATCATCAACGCGGACATCGGCATCAAGGTCGACGCGCATGAACTGCGGCTCGCTT
>Ga0193742_1002736_pt1 | contig 10068 bp, 8 predicted proteins | sample L2c1metaG_FD_165511 | JGI IMG/M metagenome (GOLD analysis project Ga0193742, IMG submission 165511) | Soil microbial communities from a riparian zone of the East river system, Colorado, United States - L2c1 | ecosystem: Environmental > Terrestrial > Soil > Riparian zone | place: USA: East River... | reverse complement strand
TGCTGGAGGAAACCTTCCGCAAGGCCGGCTTCCGTGACGTTCACAGCAGGACCATCCCGGCGCCAGTTCGCACGAAGACCGCCGCCGAATGCGTACGCTTCGAGAAGGAATCGTTCGGGGCGCTGCATCAGATGCTCGCCGGCCTCGACGAAGCCGGGCGCGAAGCGGCGTGGCGGGAGATCGAGCAGGAACTTGGCGCCTTCGAGGGGAAGGCTGGTTTCGAAGGCCCCTGCGAGATGGTCGTCGCCGTCGGCGTCAAATAGGCAGTGAAAAGAAGATCGATATGCATGCAAGAATCGCTGTTATCCAGAAGCCGCCGGTGCTGCTCGACCGGGACGGCACCATCGGCAAGGCCATTGAGGCAATTTTCGTATTATTGGACGATGTCAGGCACGTCGGCCGGGCCCCGCCCCAACACGGTCTCCATATGCTCGAAGGGTTGCGCAAGGCGGGCGTGCCAGAGGGATAATCTATCATCAAGGTTGGTGTTCGGACGAATGGCTGGTCTTGCTGCAAGGGACGGTCACCCTGTCAGGGCGATTTCGGTGAGCCGTTTACATTCGCGGGAATGGCCGCTTCTGGCGCAAAGCAGCCGGTCGCTATCGTCAATGCGTGAGCGCTGGAGGCGCCCCGACGCCGCCCCTTCAACGAAGGGATGGGCGAAGGGCGCTAAGTCGCAATCCGAGGAATCGACTGACACCGGTGCGACGGGCGACCCGACCAACGACCGGACACAAAAAACCGGACCCATGTGCATCAGTCGTAGGCTTCTTGAGCCGTGTGCACATGGGGCCGGTCTGATCGTCGCCGCGTTTTCGGCCAGAGACATCTTGCGATGCGTCAAGCTCACCAGCGATGGTGGTCGCGATACCGCGGCGGCTTTGGCTTGCGGAAAACCGCGCGCTTACTTCTTCATCTTCTTGGTCTTCTTGGCGACTTTCTTGGTCGCCTTGGCAGTCTTCTTTGCTTTCTTCGCTTTTTTTGCCATGTCTTCCTCGTGGGGTTGGTTGCTTGACGAATGTGCGGACGCTGCGAACCAGCGCGCGCGCCATCAAGCTAACACGAAACTAGCAGAAACTATACCACCTTGGATTAACGCGCGTCCTTGAGCGTTGCAGTCTTACGATTATGAGTAGCGCAGACGTCCCGCCGACGCGCGGGCTACGCGATATCGGAGATGGTGGCGATGACGCTCCACGATTCGTCGACAGCCACCGGTGGCTGTTAGAGCTCGATCTGCTCGGCGATATTTAGAGCGTCATCTACCTCAATCCCGAGATATCGGACGGTGCTCTCCAACTTTGTATGGCCGAGGAGAAGTTGCACGGCGCGGAGGTTTCCGGTTTTGCGGTAAATCTGGGCGGCCTTCGTCCGCCTCATCGAATGCGTGCCATAAAAGGCTCGCTCCAAGCCGATGCTTTCGACCCAACGGTGCACCAGCCGAGCATATTGCCTAATTGATATGTGAGGGCTCGCATGAAGCCGACTTGGGAAGAGGTATCGAGAGCCGGCGGCCCGGAGCGATGGTAGCCAGGCTTCGACGGAATTCCTCGACTGCTCCGTGATCTCGAATTGGACTAGTCGACCAGTCTTCTTTTGTACGATCGTTGCTCGTTGCCGCACTCTTAATCCAGAGCAAATGTCGTCCAGCCGTAATTTGACCAGATCGGAAGCGCGCAGCTTGCTGTCGATTGCTAGATTAAAGATTGCAAGATCGCGCTTTGATCCTGCGATTTCTAACCGAACTCGAATCGACCATACATGCTTCGGTTCGAGAGGCTTCTTCTGGCCGACGAGCAATCCTTTGTTCCAAGGTTGACGACTGGGGCTGACGCGACGTACAGGCATGGAGGATCCTCCGCCATCCCGCCCACCGCGTCGCTCTCTCGTGAGTGGTTCATTCAATGACGAGCGACCATTTTTGCGCGTTTATGAAGGCGCGACAGGCCACTTCTGGCGCACAGCGGACGTCCAGCCGAGTGACGATGTTGGCGAAGAGCAACAATCAGATCTTAGATCGTTGCTCTTGTTTCATTCAAAGAGATTTCACACCTGCACATTCCGCGCTGTTGTCGCGGCCATTCAGGCCTTTGCCATGCGCTCGCGGACGGATTTGAAGCCGGAGACGAAGCGTGCCAGCGTGTCCGATGTCACTCCGCGCGGCAACATCACCTCGACCAACGAGAACTGGCCGCGCCGCTTGACGGCGCGATCGAGCGCGGCAGCGAGCTCACGGCGCGTGGTGACCCGTTCCCCCACGCCGCCGATCGGGGCCGCAATATCGGCAAAATGCCAATCATCGAGATCGTTGAAGTGCGATTCCGGCTGGAACACCCGCAGCATCTCCCAGCTCTTGTTGTTGAACACCACGACAATCGGATCGAGCCCGTAGCGGCGGCAATTGCCGAGCTCCCAGCCGGTCATTTGGAAGGCGCCGTCGCCCACCAGGATCAGAGGTCGCAATCCAGTGGCCGCGACACCGATGCCGGCGGGCACGCCAAAGCCCATGCCGGCATAGTAGCCGGGCGCGGCGAGCGCTGTGTTGTCGATTTCCATAGCGGTGAACAGGCAGTCGCCGATGTCCGATGTCATCGGCATCTTGCCATAGCGATCGAACAGGTCGTTGATCGCGGTCGCGACGTCTGACGGCGAGATCGGCGCGTCATCGGCCGGCAGGCCGTGCGGATAGACTGAGTGCTGCTTCAGCAGATGCGGCCGCGGCCCGCTCGGCTTGGCGCGCGCCTCCAACGCTTCGATCAGGTCGGCGAGCGGCATGTCGCGGAAGCAATGATAACCGATCTGCACCTCACGGCTCGAGGCCAGGATGGTACGGCGTGGATCGGGCGCGCGGTTGGAGAGCGCGAAATTGGTGTCGGAAAGAATGACGCCAAGCATCAGCACTAGATCGGCATCCTCGACCAGCCGGGTGATCGCGGGATCTCCGGCTGCGCCGAGATAGGTGCCGGCGACGACGTCGGGACTATGTTCGAGAAGTCCGCGCCCCATGAAGGTGGTCACCAGAGGGAGGTTGAGTTTGCGCGCAAGGGCAGCGATTTTGTCCTCGATGCCATAGCGCCGGATTTCGACGTCGACCACCACGACCGGCGCGCCGGCCGCTTCGATGCGCTCGAGTATCTCCTCGGCGCATTCGGCGAGCGCGCCCGCATCCGCATGCCGCGGCGATAGCGCCACGACGGGCTCTACCTCGGCTGCCACCATGTCGCGAGGAAATTCGAGATAGACGGGCAGCGACATTTCGCGGGCGCTGCGCAACACCCGCGCGATCTGCGCAGGTGCGGTTATGAGATCGGTCAGCACCGCCTGATCGCAGGTGATTTCCCTGAAGACGGCAAGCTGCGTATCGACTGTGCGCGCCTGGTGATGCAGCAGGAAGCCACTGGTTCGCTCGCGCGCGCCAGGCGCGCCCGCGATCACGACCACCGGCGAGCGCTCCGCATAGGCACCCGCGATCGAATTGACGATATTGAAGCCCCCGGCGCCATAGGTCACGACGGCAACGCCGAGGCCGCCGTGATAGCGCGCCGATGCATCCGCTGCGAAACCGACCGCCGGCTCATGGCTCAGCGTGAAACTCGGCAGGATGTTGCTTTCTTCGATGACCTTAAACAGCGGCAACACGAAATCGCCGGGAATGCCGAAAATCTCGCGGGCGCCGTGGTCCTTGAGCGCGTTGAGCAAAGCATGGGCAAGCGTGGCCATAGGAGCAGTCCCGGGAATAAGACGTTTCTGCATGATCACCCTCATTCTGTGATCCTGCAAGCGCTGGCCGCTCCTGTCCTGAGCGGCGCATCGTTCGTGCATGGCGAGTAAGTGAAGATTTTGAAGCCGCCGAGGTAAGAGACCGGCAAGCTTGTGGCCGCTACTGGCGCGAAGCGGACATTCACTAAAACATTCACGTCAGCTGAGCGTCGGAAGCAGATTCGCTCCGAGCTGCGCTGGGCGGCCGCGGAATTGCGCCCGCCCGCTCCCAATGCTGCCGAACGGAGCTGGCATCTGACCAGAATGACGCAGGGTGAGACGCGTTTGAGACAGCCACCCGTAAATCGCGTAACATTATGTGACGTCAGGGCGCCAACTGGCGTCGATTAGCATGGAGGGAGGCCATGGTTACGGCACTTTCGACGGCTGCCGATATTCCGCACAAACCGTTTTACACGCATCTCTATGTGCAGGTGCTTACAGCCATTGTGCTCGGTGTCCTGCTGGGCCATTTCTACCCGCACCTTGGCGAGGCCATGAAGCCGCTGGGCGACGGGTTTATCAAGTTGATCAAGATGCTCATCGCGCCGATCATCTTCTGCACCGTTGTGCACGGCATCGCCAGCATGGAGGATATGAAGAAGGTCGGCCGCGTCGGACTGAAGGCGCTCATCTATTTCGAGGTCCTCACCACGCTTGCGCTGATCGTTGGCTTGATCGTGGTCAATATCCTTCAGCCCGGTGTCGGCATGAACGTGGACGCCAGAACGATCGATACCAAGTCGATCCAGCTCTATACGACCAAGGCCGGGCAGCAGGGCACGGTCGAATTCCTTATGCACATCATCCCCAATACTGTGGTCGGGGCCTTCGCGGAAGGCGAGATCCTGCAGGTTCTGTTCTTCGCGATCCTGTTCGCTTTCGGATTGTTCATGTTGGGTGAGCGCGGGCGCCCCGTCCTCACCTTCATCGACATCGCCTCGCATGCTTTCTTCGGGATCGTCAGCATCATCATGAAAGCGGCGCCGATCGGCGCCTTCGGCGCGATGGCTTTCACGATCGGAAAGTATGGCGTGGGCACGCTGCTCTCGCTCGCGCAGTTGATGATTGCCTTCTATCTGACCTGCCTGATCTTCGTGCTCTTCGTGCTGGGCGCGGTTGCGTGGTTTGCAGGGTTCAACATCCTCAAGTTCATCAGGTACATCAAGGAAGAGTTGCTGATCGTTCTCGGCACCTCTTCATCCGAATCGGTGCTGCCGCGCATGATGGCGAAGCTCGAGAACCTGGGCTGCAAGCAGTCGGTCGTTGGCCTGGTGATCCCAACCGGTTACTCCTTCAACCTGGATGGTACCTGCATTTACCTGACCATGGCGGCGATCTTCCTGGCGCAGGCGACCAATACCGAGCTGACCATATGGCAGCAGCTCGGCATCATCGGCGTGCTTCTGCTGACCTCGAAGGGCGCGGCCGGCGTAACGGGGTCGGGTTTCATCGTGCTGGCAGCAACGCTCGCATCGGTTGGGACGATCCCGGTGGCGGGCATTGCGCTGATCCTCGGTGTCGATCGTTTCATGTCGGAGGCTCGCGCGTTGACCAATTTGGTCGGCAACGGCGTCGCGACGGTCGTTATTGCCAAATGGGAAGACGCGCTCGACGTGGATCGCATGCGCCGGACGCTCGATCACGAGACGGAACTCGAAGCCTCGGACCCGGAGGCCGCAATGGGTCCACCCGACCCGCTGCTGCCGCAGCCATCAACCTGAGAACAAGCATTGGGGGAGACCATGCAGATACCCCTGTTGGCCCGGATCGCGGCAATCGCCGCCACGCTCACCTTCTCGTCACTTGGCCGGGCCGCTGAACCTTATTGGCCCGATCACCTCACAATCGGTACCGCCTCGCCCGGCGGCACCTACTTCGTCTATGGCACGGGCCTCGCCCAAATCCTGACGCGCGCCCTTGATCTTCCCGTCGTCACCCGACCGACGGAAGGGCCGGCTGAAAATGTCGCGCTGCTGGAAGCGGGCGAGGCGGAACTCGGCTTCGTCACGATCGGCGTTGCGCTACAGGCCTGGAATTCAACAGGCGTTTGGACGGGCAAGTTACCCGCGCGCAAGATGCGCGCCATCTTTCCGATGTACGATACGCCGTTCCAATTCCTCGCGCTGCAGGACACCAACATCCGGACCGTAGCTGACATGGCCGGCAGGCGCATCGGTGCCGGCCCACGAGGCGGCACCTCGGCAATCTACTTTCCGGAAATTTTCAATGCTCTGAAAGTCTCGGCGAGCTTCGTCTATGGCGACTGGGCCGACTTGGCTTCCCAACTTCAGATGCGCTCGATCGACGTTCTAGCGGTCGCGGCCGGCGTGCCGTTTCCATCGTTCATTGAACTCGAATCCAAACACAGGGTTCGCTACATCGCGCTCTCCCCAGAGCACATCGCAGCGCTGCGGCTTGTAATGGCGGAGCTAACCAGCTCACGTGTGCCCGCCGGCACATATCCCTCACTGCTTCGCCATTATCAGACGGTCGGCCTTTACAATTTCGCTGTCGCGCACGCCGAGCTGCCCGACGATCTCGTCTACAACATCGTTCGGGTCGTCTTCGAGAAGCATGAAGAGTTGATGGAGGTGCATGCAGCGGCGGCCGCGACCGTTCCAGCCAATGTCGAGCGCAATACGTTCCTTCCCCTTCACCCTGGCGCCATTCGCTACTACAGCCAGATCGGACGGGCTGGACAGACCGACTAGTACCTAGCCACAGTGATTATGACTCTTTGGATGTGACGGGATAGGCGCGGCCCATTTTGGCGCGAGCTTTGTCGGTTGTGAACATCCAATTGATGCGGGCGCCGGCGGCGTTTCGTTGTCGTTCCCAGGCGTCGATTTCGCGGCGGAGCCAGTTTGGGTCGTCGATTCTGCGGTCCAGGCACTGGCCGCGGAGCACGCCGATTTCGATCTCGACCATGTTGAGCCAACTGGCATGCTTGGGGGTGTAGTGGAATTCGAGGCGGCGCAGAATCCGCCGAGCTTCGGCGGGCGCGAATGCCTCATAGAGGGAGCCGGCTGAGTGGGTCGACAGGTTGTCCTGCACGACGCGGATGCACGCGGCTTCGGGATAATGGACATCGACGAGTTCGCGCATGGAGTGGGCGTAGTCTTCTGCCGCCCGCCGCTCGGTGACCTTGACCTTGCGCCAGGGCCGATGCACGTCGATGCAGACGAAGAGATTGACGGTGCCGTTGCGGCGATATTCGCAATCGTAGCGTTCGAACTGGCCCGGCTCGGCCGGGATCGGCTGGCGAACCTCGCCGATCAGCTGGACCGGGCTCTCGTCGAAGCAGACCACCGGCCGGTCGGGATCAGGCGCTTCGGCATAGAGGTCGAGCACGTCTTCCATGCGGGCGACGTATTCGCCATCGACCTTTGGAATGCACCACATATCCTTGCGCCACGGCTTGAGGCCGTTTTCAGCCAACCGCCGGCGCACCGTCTCGCCTGACAGACTCTCGTGATCGGTGAGCTTGACCATCGCCCCGGCCAAAAGCTCCAGCGTCCAGCGAGCGCGTCCCTCCGGAGGACTCGCGCAGGCGGTTGCCACCAATAGCGCTTCCTCCTTGCCGGTGAGCTTGCGCTCCGCCCCAGGACGCGGCTCCTCGCTCAGCGCCCGCTCCAGATTGCCTTCCACGAAGCGCCGCTTGGTCCGGTACACAGTGGAACCGCTCACCGCTACCGTGCGGGCAATTTCTTCATCGCTGCAGCCGGCATCGGCCGCCAGCAATATCTGGGCGCGCTTGAGTTTGCGGGCGGCCCGTTTGCCCTTGCTCAACATCGCGGTGAGTTCACTGCGTTCGACTTGGCTCAATTCGACCCGATAACGTACATTCATCTCGACCTCCTTGTCGGAGGACCGGGACGAATCGACAAATGAATCAAAAATCAGGCGCCGACCACCACCTCGGCGCTCGAGGCTTCACCGAAAAGCAAGGGCAGTACCTGGCCTTCATCTACACCTACGCGCACATGTTCCGTCGCCCGCCGGCCGAGGCCGACATGCAGCGTCACTTTCAAGTCACCTCGCCCTCGGTGCACCAGATGATCGTCACCCTCGAACGAAACGGCTTCATTCGCCGCCAACCAGGCGTCGCACGAAGCATCCAAATCCTCGTCGCTCCGAAAGACCTGCCCATCCTAAATTGGCTCGGAATCAACCAGTCAGAACCACTGTGACGAGGTACTAGGTACCGCCGGACCCCGCACTGGCCGGTCGTCACACCTGATAACCCAGTCGCTGGGCGGACACCCGACGAACACCGGGATCCGCCCGCATGTGGGCGCAACTCCGCCGTTGACGATCGGCGACACCCTATTGCTTTGCAGTGACGGCCTGACGGACATGGTCGCAGACAACGTTGTAGCGTCGACGCTCGACAGAATCCAGGACCTAGAAAAATGCGTTTCCACGCTGTTGGATTTGGCTCTCGCCAACGGCGGACGCGATAATATTTCCATTATCGCCGTTCGACCACAAACCGAATGAGAGATGGTGCCTCAGGTCAGAAAGTGTTGTGGGCCGATCAACCAGAAAGTTGGTCGTGGATAACCAACTATGCCCTCGGAAACCGGAACCCAGGCTAAGACTCGCGGGTCGACGTGCCGCTTTAGAACATGTATCGCCCACTGTCATCATGACCGAGCAGCTATTCGCCGAGAGGACGTGTATTAGAATGTCGACAGTATATCCCGTGCATCGCCGGTAAGAATCCGACCAAGGAGACGGCGAGAAGAAGACGGCCGCCAGGCCGCAGCGCAAGTCGGCCTGAGCTCGGCTACACAGGACATCATCGCGGAAGGTGGCCGGGGGTTGTCTCAGGCGGAGCATTCGCGCAAGATCGGCACACGAACGAAGAATGGATCCTGGACCGTGAACCCGGTGAGACCGATCAGGAGGATCGCGAAGCGGTCGGAGGCGATTATTCCCCGGCTGCAAGGTGCCCCGGGGAAGGAACGCCGGAACCGAATGCCGTCCCGCTTCCCGACAAGTCCGAATGAAGGTCGCCTGGTGTATTCACCCGGCCTTGCGTCTTACCGGATGGAGAGCCATGCCCGCCAGGCGGAGAACTGACTACCACCGATGCGCCGTCGCTAAAGGATTTCTCGTTCGGCCAGATCCAGAACTCCATCAATACACTCCTGGTGAGGTATGGATCGAAGCTGCCGGAGATCGAGTGCGAGTAGCTTCCATAACGACGATCACCGGGAGCTGCGCATGCGCCTTTACCGGGGGATAGCCGTTCCTGAAGCGTCGGTGGACGCGACCATCGCGGCCACCCGCGAGAACGGCCTGCTTGTCGAAGGCCGGTTCTGGAGCGGCCTGGTCGACGCCGATCTCAGGCCGCGGTTGGAGCTACTCTGGCTTTCACCTGACCTCTCCACGGAGCTCACCAGGCCGATTGGCGAGCCGCACGGTCCGTCGGATCTGTGCCTGCGCGAGGGAGCGGGATGCCCTGTACTACGCTTGCCGCCACAATCGGACGAGTGAGGATGGGGCTTCGATCCTCATCATCTGCGACGTCGATCAGCGCGACATCGTCATCGACGGGCGGGATTTCCTCGCGACCGTCTTCCACGCAAGCCGAGAGGTGCTTGGAAAGCTGTTTGGCCCTGCGGTACTTCGCTATGCCGACCGTGCCTGGTCGACGCCAAACGATAATGAGCGCATCGCCGTCTGCGATCTGGCGCGGCAGGACCACGACGTCATCGCGGCTCACTCGGCCAACGAGCTTGTGATCGGCGGTCGCTATCGCACCCGGTTCTCTTCGGCGTTCATGGTACGGGCGCCGGTCCCCGCGGAGCGCGTCGTCTCAGTCGAGCGCGTCGATCATCACGGCTACGTCCTGCCGGATATAGACATCACCCTGGATCGAGCGTTGGGGCGTTAGCGCAGTCCGTGCGCACCGAGCGAGTCGCTCCGGTGCCGACAATGGACGCAGTTAACCGGATTCGCCGGTACTTTCCACATATCGTTCACCGGTTTGAAAATCAATTTTCGAAAGTCAACAGCTCGGTCGTAGCGCGTCGACTCTCGTGTCGTCAGCAGTCGAGAATTTGACGCCGTGAATACTTGAGGAGGCCCGAAAAGCCGCGCACGGGCATGCGCAGTCAACGAGATCTCAGTTACAGCCAAAAGCATCCCCTCCGGCAGCTTGCGGGCTTACAATGTTCACTGTATGTTCCAATCGTCCGCGCGTCGAATCTCGTTTCTCCAAACCAAACCGCTAATGCCCAGTCAAATTGTCATCACGGAGAAAACCAGTCAGGCAAAAGACGTTCGCGCTGCCTTCGG
>Ga0193742_1002734_pt1 | contig 10076 bp, 10 predicted proteins | sample L2c1metaG_FD_165511 | JGI IMG/M metagenome (GOLD analysis project Ga0193742, IMG submission 165511) | Soil microbial communities from a riparian zone of the East river system, Colorado, United States - L2c1 | ecosystem: Environmental > Terrestrial > Soil > Riparian zone | place: USA: East River... | reverse complement strand
GTGTTTTGTTGTTGGGGGCGGCGAAGTTGGGGGTGGGGCCCCAGGTGTCGCAGGTTTTGGCGTATTTGCCGCTGCCTCCGCAGACGATGCCGCTGCCGTCGCCGTTCATGCAGCCGTAGACTCCGTTTTTGTTGGGAGGGAAGTAGACTCCGCCGCCGCCGCAGCCCTTCTTGACGGTGGAGGGGCCGTGGCCGCTGGTGGAGATGGTTTTGGCGTGCGCGGGCTGGGCGAGGGCGAGGATGCCGACGAGGACGACAGGGGGTACCAGGACGTGGATCTTCATGGGAAGTTCCTCCGTGGTGATGTCGTAGTGCGTGGCCGAATTGCGGAAGGGTACGCCTGGGGAGGGTTGGTGGGCAAGGGCCCCGGCGTGCGCCGCTCTTGCGGCTCGACGGATTTTGTAGGGGAGGTGGAAAAGACGGATCCGTCGTTCCGGCTTTGCCTTCACTCAGCCTTCGGCAGAGTGGAGCCCACTCATGTCGCGATAAGACCGAGCTATGAATGGGGCACCCGATGGGGATGCTCGATTTTGATGTATGGGCCACCCGCCACCCGATGTGGTGGCTCGATTGATCTATGGGCCACCTGCCTGATGGACAGCTTCGGAGTGGAGGACGGCATATGGCGTTTACGGATGCTTCGGCTGTACCGGGGCCGTGGACGTTGGCTCTGGTGGGAGCGGGGATGTTGAGGATCTGGCTGGTTCGGTCGCGGGTTGAACCGCAGGCAGGCTAAAGGAGGGCGTGTAGTTTGCCGGGACCGAGGGCTCGGCTCACCTCGCGGTAGGCGAAGAGAGGGATGAAGGCACAAAGGACGATGATGGAGCGCGCTGTAATCTCCTCAAGGTCGAGTTTGTGGAGGACGGTGCCGTTGGGCAGGTGATGGTAGATGCGCATGACGACCTCCTCGAGGAGATGGAAGGCGAAGACGAGGACGGTGTAGAGGGTGCTCTTGATAAGGACGAACAGGTAGAGGGACCGCGATTCTATGCGGCGGCCGAGACTTATCATCTCGCCGGTGAGGATGACTTTGGCGATGACGAAAGCTTTGATGATGGCGAAGGTGAAGGTGATCTCGGAATCATGGCCGTACTTACTGAAGGATAGCTGGGTGTAGGCGGAGATGGCGCAGAAGAGCACGGCCAGGTAGGCGGACATGATGAAGAAGTCTTTGAGTTCCTGAGTGACACGCTGCTTGAAGGAGGGTCTTGCCGTGGCTGAGTTGATGGCGGTCATAGGACGCCTTTCTGGATTCCAGAATATGGTTCGCTTGAGGCCCCGCAGTGAAGGGATTCTACTGCTTTGTTCGGTCGCTCGTGCAATCTGGACTGGAGTTGGGTGCCCATCTTCGCCGCGGTCTTATCGCGCCTAAGGTGGGTTATCGTGCGGAGCGCGGTCCGTCTTTCAGGGGGGTGTGGAGAGGGTCGGGATTTCGCTGCTGCGAAAATTGCCCACCTTAGCCGCCTTCGGCGTCGAAGATGGGGCACCCGGCGCCATGAATGGGGCACCCGATGGGGATGCTCGATTTTGATGTATTGGCAACCCGCCCCGTCATGAAAGGGGGCACCCGGGCCTGAGACGAGGGATGCGAGGGGCCGTTTTCGAGACGGTGGAGATTTCCGCGGGCGATGTGGGGTTGCAAAGATGTAGAGGTGGAGTTATAGTCGTTAATCGATATATCGATAAACGATATATCGATCATCGATGATGATATGCCTGGGATGGTGATATGCCTAAAAAGATTCTTGATCCTTTACCTTCGGCTGCTTTTCAGATCCTGCTCGCCCTAGTGGACGGGGATTCGCATGGCTATGCGATTATGCGGCTCGTCGCAGAACAGACCTCGGGGTGCATGCGGCTTGGTCCCGGGACTTTGTACAGCTCCCTCCAGAGTCTTCTGGAGGCCGCATGCATTGAAGAGGTCGATTGCAAGGGCGCGGATCGACGCCGTTGCTACCGGATGACGGTCGCGGGCCGCAAACGTGTTCGCGAAGAGGTGGAGCGGCTTGAGGAGCTGGTGCGGGTCGCTCGATCGAAGAGACTTCTGGAGGGCGAGTATGTCTGAGAAGGTCTATCTTCTGCTGTTGCATCTCTATCCCCGGCAGTTTCGCCAGACGTACGGTGAAGAGGCGATGCAGCTCTTTCGGGATCGTCTCCAAGATGAGACAGGAGTCTTCCGGCGCATACGACTGTGGCTCGATCTCCTGCTCGATCTTGGAGCTCTTCACGTTCGCGGGTATCACGAGGCAACTCTCGTGGGCGCTGCGGCGGAGGGAGGTTCGGGGAAGATTCCGTCGTTTGCGAGCCTGGAAGGACGGGCGCTTGAGGCTCGATTCCTCCTGTGGGGTGGCGTTCTGTCGTTGATCCTCTGCAGTTCGGCTCTGTTCACCTTGCAGCAGGGAGGCCGCCTGCACTTTGCGCAGGAGGGGCCCGGTCCGAACGCGGTATTTTCACCACCGAAGATGAATCCGAAGATCGTGTTCTCTTATGAGCCGCGTCGGACATCGAAGGGCTCGCTGGTTCGATTGCACGCGGTGGTGAGCGCCGACGGAGATGGTCCGAAGCCGACGGGAAAGGTGAACTTTCTTCACGGCTGGGATATTTTTGTTGCCGGTACGCTGGTGAATGGTTCGGTCACGGTCGAGGCGAAGGTGCCCAGGGGCAAGACGCTGCCGTTGAATGCTCTTTATGTTGGAGACTCGAACTACCATTCTGCGAGTTCAGTGGAGAAGGCTCAGTAAGCGGATCTTCACTACCCCGGCGACCCGGGAACTCACACAAACATCTTGCCTTTTGAAGGGGGCAGAGTTAGTTTCATACGGTTCCCCTTGATTCAATTTCTGCCCCGGATGGTTTTTCGAACGTGAAACGTGTGTTTGCAACCCTCGTTTGTCTTCTCGCGGCCTCAAATTCGGCCTTTGCTCAACAAGTCACTCCATCGTCTTCGTCGCCTGCCGAGGCTGCGTCTTCTGTGAACGTGACGCACATTGTTCCCGGGTCAAAGTTATTTATCGAGCCCATGGGCGGCTTTGATACCTATCTTTCAGCAGCGATCCTGAAGAAGAAAGTGCCTGTGATGGTTGTCGATGACCGGAGCAAGGCTGACTTCATTGTGGCCGGTAGTTCTCATGTAGAGAAGGCAGGATGGGCGAAGACGATTTTTGTCTCTCCCGCTCCTCATGCGGAGGCCAGTATCACGATCAAGGACGTGCATAACGGGAGCCTGGTCTTCGCTTATAACGTCGATAAGTTAAATGCCGCGCGTGCCAATCAGAGCACTGCGGAGGCTTGTGCCAAGCATTTGAAAGAGGCGATCGAAGAGAAGCAATACAGATCTCATTTCCCGGTGGATCTTGCTGTCGCACCATGCACCCATTCTGTGTTTAAGCGTATGGGCCACCCGGCGGTCCGGGGCTTCAGGTGCGGGTCGTGCGCCGGTTGAAGAAGAGCGCGCGGAACTCCTCCTCGCCAAGTACGCGATGCAACTCCCTGAAGGCGAAGAGGGGGATGAAGGCGCAGAGGATGATGATCGAGCGGGCGGCCAGCTCTTCGAAGTCGAGGTTGTGGAGGACGGTTCCGGCGGGCTGATGGTGGATGAGGCGTTTTACGAACTCCTCGACGAGGTGGAAGAGGAAGACGAGCAGGGCGAAGAGGAGGGATTTGAGGAGGACGGACTGGTAGAGGGGCCTGGTTTCGACGCGCTTGCCGAGGCGGACCATCTCCCCGAGGAGGATGACCTTGGCGATGATGAGGGCGTTGAGGATGGCGAAGGTGAAGTTGAGGGGATCGGCGCCGTACTTTTTGGATATGAGGTAGGTGTAGACGGCGATGGCGCAAAAGAGAACGGCAAGATAGCAGGCGATGAGGGCAAAGTCCTTGAGCTCGTGTGTGGCTCTTTGTTTGAAGCCGGGTGCAACGGGTTTGTCGCTGGTCATGGGAGCCCTCCTGTTCTCTTGCGCTTGGGCCCGGCGTGGGGATGATTCTACTGTGTTTCGGGTTTGCTGGTGTGGGGAAGATAGCTGAAGATGGCGTCGTGTCTGGATTTAATGTGAGGGCTGCCGCTCTCACCTATCTTGTAGCTCTGTCCATGTCTTTGTTAGAGATTTTCGCTGCCGCGAAGATTGCCTACCTTAGCTGCTTCGCGTCGGAGATGGGGCACCCGTCCAGGAGAAGGATCAGTAGTTGGCGCTAGCGTAGTTGTGTCTTCGCTTCTGCGAAAATGTCCCATTCATCGCGATGAATGGGCGCCCAGCGTATTGGTTGAATTTGAGTTGTGTGCCACCCGTCCCCCAACTGCCCCTGCCGACTGGGGATTTCCCTAGTAGCCGTGTGCGCAGTGTATCGGTACGGTGAGGCGGACGATAAACACCTGACCTTTCTCCGCCTTCACATTTTTTTGCTGATGGAGGAGATGACTTTGAATCCCCGGTTTGTTTGGTACTCGATGAGTATCCCGACCTTTGCGAATCACGCGGGGCGCAGCCCATCCGCGTAGCGCACAACCCAACACTCGCGCCAGATTTTGAGAACGCTGGCGTGTAGAGGCGAGAAACCTAGCCGAGGTGGAATCCCACCTTGAGCCAACAGCGAAAAGAGAGAGGAATTCTACTTATGAATACGAGCCGGAAAACCATTGTAGTAAGTCTGATGGCGCTGTTCTCCATAGCATCCGCATCGGCATTTGGCGCGAGTGGCGACGAAGCCAAGGCCCAAGGAATGATCATTTCCCGCACCGGGGAAACCTTAATCGTGAGCGACCAGGGGACGAAGGTCACGGTAGTCCTCACCGATGACACCGTAACCAAAGACGACAAGGGACTGTTCGGTCTGGATAAGGAGCACTTATCCAGTATTGTGCTGATACCCGGACTGAAGATTAAGGTCGATGGAACGTCCGATGACCAGGGTCGCATTGTAGCTAAGACGATAACCACCGATGGCGACGACCTGGAATCCGCCGAGATGATCCAGGCTGGCTTGCATCCCACCGCACAGCAGGTGTCTGCGAACGTGCAGCGACTATCGTCCCACAGTCAATCTATCGCAGCCAATCAGCAGGGTATCGCAGGCAACCAGCAGGGTATCGCAAGCAACCAGAAGTTTATCGCAACCAACCAAGCGGGCATCGAACGGAACATGAAAGACATTGACGAGAACACTCAGCGCTTTACCGCGTTGAGCGAATATGACGTCAAGGCCGAAGCGACCGTGAAATTCAACCTTGGTAGCTCGCAGATCTCGTCAGCGGACCTGGAACAACTCAAGCAGCTGGCGCAAACCGCAACCGGCTTCACGGGTTACATCATCGAGGTGGTGGGTTATGCCGACTCGAGTGGTAGCGCTGTGAAGAACGAAAAATTGAGCGAGGATCGCGCCAAACGGGTGGTCTCTTATTTGTACCAACAATGCAACGTGCCGGTGCGCCATATTATCGCGCCTGCAGCCATGGGCGAGTACCAACCAACGGCAGCGAATGAGACCAAGTCCGGGCGGGCCGAGAACCGGCGGGTTGAGATCAAGGTTATGGTGAACAAAGGCATCGCCGGTCAATAGCGCTGTTACGAAGCGGCTCTGTGGCGGGTTAGGCAGATGTGGGCCGCCCGTCCCATCCATCCTGCGGGCTCCCACGAAATAGCTATTGTGCAGGAGGCAGGCGGAGCCTAAAGTTCGGAGGCTCCCCTATCTAACATTGCAAGGATTGCCGTGATTCTTCGTTCGTTTACTGCCTGCACGTTGGTGTGTCTTCTTGCCTTTTCAGAATCTCTAACCGCTCAACAGACTCCAGCTTCTCCATCCCCACAACCAGTTGCCACGAAACCCGTTGAAGCGGCAGCTGCACCTCCGCGTCCGGTTGTTCCGAACACTTTGATGGATGGAACAGCGATCAAGGTGCGTCTGGCGGAGACGATCTCGTCGGCGGATGCCAAGACCGGTCAGCAGGTGCCGTTTGAGGCGACGGAAGAGGTGGTGATGCAGGGTGTCACGGTGATTCCGAAGGGCGCGCAGGCGTTGGCGACGGTTACAGAGGCGCAGTCCAAGAGGAGCATGGGGCGGGGCGGCAAGCTGAATGTGAACATCGACAGCGTGCGACTGGCAGACGGCGAGAAGGCGCAGCTTCGCGCTGTGAAGGACAGCAAGGGTGGCGGCCACGTGGGCGCGATGACCGGAGCGATGGTGGCGACGGCTATCGTCTTCTTCCCGGCGGCCCCTCTGTTTCTGTTCATAAAGGGCAAGGACATCACGATTCCAAAGGGAACCGAGGTAACGGCCTTTGTGCAGGGAGACATGAAGCTGGACATGGCGAAGTTCGTTGCTGCTCCGGTTGGACCGACGGCTGCTCCTGCAACTGTGATGGCGAGCGTGTCGGTGGAGTCGAATGTGACCGGCGCCGATATCGAAGTGGATGGAAACTTTGTAGGGAGCGCGCCTTCGAAGGTGGAGGTTACTCCCGGCTCACACGCGATCACTGTGAAGAAGAAGGGTTATCAGAGCTGGACGCGGACGATGAACGTCTCGGGGACCGGTGCGAAGGTGAATGCTGATCTGGAGCAGGAAGTGGCTGGGACAAAGTGATCGGGATCGCGCTTCGGCGCGATTGCCCCAGCGGCATGGGTGGATTTTACTTTGTCTGGACTCTTCTTCCGGAGTGGAGAGTAACCCACCTTAGTCGCGGTCTTATCGCGACTAAGGTGGGTTATCGTGCGGAGCGCGATCCGTCTTTTCAGGGTGGGGGGATGGTCAGGATTTTCGCTGCCGCGAAAATTGCCCACCTTAGCCGCCTTCGGCGTCGAAGATGGGGCACCCGATTGTGGTGGGTTGGTCAGATGTGGGCCACCCGTCCAGAGTGGAGCCCACTCACCCGATGGGTGGTGGTTGATTTGATGTGTGGGCCACCCGCTTCTTTACTTAGACTGCAGAGCAAAGATTTGGGACACCAATGACATCCCATTGATGATTTGAGCGGGTCGCTATTTGTCTCGTCACCGTGTCAACTATCTCAGGTTGGCATTGTTTGGCTTCGAGCAAAATCATTACGGGACCATTCGTTGCAATCAGATCAGGTGAGAGAACCGGATGCGCAGTCAAATCTTGCGTATGATCCGTTGACGAATCGTAAGACCAAAGCATGTCAATGTATTTCGCGTGAGTCTTTTCAAAGTGTTCAAACGCCATCGCTCGATTTAGTTTGCCAGTATCAAATCGTGGAAAACGACGAAGATCAACGACAACGTGAGGGCGCACAGCGTTCAAAGTTTCTACAAACTCGGAGTCTGAGATTTTTGAGAACGTGACAAAAACGATTATCCGTTTATCACTAGTCGGGAACAGAGAAATTTGCGCAGGGAGTTTGTTCCGGAGATCATCGGCAATACTATGACGTTCTTTGGGTATTACAAGATGAAGTCCGGCTGGTTTCTTCGCAGATTCCGTGGGATTACTCATCTCTAGTCACTTCCTCTTCCATTTGCCGATAATCGAGCTTGCTTAAGTAGTACGGGCTGCCCCATTCGGGATCGCTGACTTGATAGCTGCCAGTATGATCGTTTTTGAGGTCCCTGTCTTTTAAAAATGCGCGATAGTAAAACTGAGGCGAAACACCCGAGAACGGTCTAAATAACACTGAGTTGCCACCTCTGGTGGGTGCAATCCATCTATCAGCAACGACTTCGATCGAATCATCGTGAAGTTTTCGAGCGAGGCTTTTAGGGTACGGTTCGATATATTGCACTTCATCGACACCTGCACTAACGATGTGCCTAGCGCAATAATGGCACGGAAAGGTCGTAACGAACAGCCTAGTCCCGATGGTTGAAGATCCGGTCCGACCTGCAGTTAAAAGGGCATCCATTTCTGCGTGAACGGCTCGACTAAATTCCAGAAGGCCACCGACTCGGGTTGAGCGGAAGGCTATTCGCAATGTAGCCTTCTCTTGTTCCGATGCACTTTTTCCGTCCGTCGCTGCTTTTACTAGTTCTTCAACAAGATCATTCTGTTCTCTGGTGTTGCTGCAGAACCTATCAGAAGGTTTGCCTCTCATAGCGCATCGTGCCTCTTCTACATAGGACGATTGTCCGTCAGAACGTTCGGTTATCTGAGTAGATTCCCCGTATACCCCTCCACCCGCTCGGGGGACTTCGTTCGTACCTGTTGAGATCAGAGCTCCGCCCGCATCTATGAGCGCGGCACCGACCTGACGAGATAAGCAGGCACTCTGCATCTTGGCCGCATACGCATGATGCATTGCAGTCTCCTCAGGCGAGGGCCGTGTAACCTCTGCATGAGTGATGATCTTTACTAAGCGACCTAGCCTTTCAATGACATCCCAGCTTTTGGGACTCTTTCCGGCTCTAGGTAATCTTTCGACGGTGTTGTCTAAGAAGTAGTCAGCTAGATGAAAAGTATCTGCAACTTTCTGCCCATATTTTTTGTCCGACTTTGCGTCACGCTTCATGAATTCGGACATCTGAATTGAATTGGCATCCGGGAACTTTGCACGTAGCCGCTCTTGTCGAATTTCTTCTTCGCATGCGATTCCTATCAAGACAAAGGCGTCATCATAAATCCGTCTCAAAAGATGGACTTCAGCAGGATGTCTGAGGGCATCAACAATATACGCTCTGCGTTTTGAAATACCCGCGGTAGGATTAGCACCACCACTCTGCAAAGCAATTTGCATTGGTGGGGTTCTTATGGCTTTTATTTTTGAGATCAATCCTTTGGCAACTGCTGCATAGTCATGTTTGCCTGACTTGAGAAGTGTTTCCCGCATCTTGTCGCCGCAATCCTGAAGAAGTTCCGTCGCCTCCATCGATTTGTCGTCGGTGGACTTCAAAGAGAACTTGTTACCCTCCGCCCATTCATAGAGCACCGTACGTGCTTTTATAATATGAGCCTCAAAAGGACCCCCCGGCAATTTCTCATCTGTTAAAGCCTCTTCCAAAGCGCTAGCGATCAGACTAGTGCCAGATCCAACATGACCAACAACGGCAAAGATCAATTCGTTAGCCGCGTTGTTGCTGAGGACTAAGTTAGGGTCAACAGGATTCTGTCCAGACGGAAAAACCGTCTGATTGAGGATAGTTAAAGGCGATGCGATCTCAGGTACCTTTAGTCAGTAAGAAATCAATTGTAGGAACCGTGGATAAGCATATACGTCCCTATCCAAATTGACGATTTCTTACTGCAGCAGCATTCCCGTCTCCGGTTCTGACTTCGATTCGTCCGGTGGGATGACTACGGCTGCGGCTACCTTGTCATCGGTTTCCAGGTTGAGGAGTTTGACTCCCTGGGTGGAGCGGCCTGCGGCTCGGATGCTTCCGGTGTCGATGCGGATGATCTTCCCGAACTGGGAGATGGCCATCAGCTCGCTGGTGTCGTCGACGAGCTGGACGGAGGAGACCTTGCCGGTCTTGGTCGTCGTCTTCATGTTGATGACGCCGGAGCCTCCGCGGTTGGTGAGGCGATACTCCTCGACGTTGGTGCGCTTGCCGAAGCCGTTCTCGGTTACGGAGAGGATGAGGCAGGGGCTGAGACCGAGCTTCTCGTCGAGGGCGTCGCGCTTCTGGTAGGCCTCGTCGCGCTTGCGGCGGGCGGCCTTGACCTTGTCGTCCTCTTTTTCTCCACCGTTGGCGGCGTCGCGGGCCTTTTGCAGGGCGTCGTTGGCGGTGTCGATCTCGGCGCGGACCCTGGCGAGGTCCTTGACGAGGTTGGTCTCGACGGCGAGCTCGTCGCGGCGCTTGGCGCGGTACTCGGCGGAGGGAGTGACGGCGACGCCGATGACGTAGTCGCCCTTGCGGAGGGTGATTCCCTTGTTTCCGGCGGCGTTGCGGCCCATGGGGCGGAGGCCTCCGGACTTTTCGGCGTCGTAGGCTTCGGAGAAGCGGACGGCCATGCCGTCGTGGGTTCCGAGGAAGACGACGTCGTCGCCACCGGTGACGCGGGCGGCGATGAGCTCGTCGTCCTTGTCGATGGAGATGGCGATGATGCCGCGAGCCATGACGTTGGAGAAGTCGGGCAGCGGGGTCTTTTTGACGGTGCCGTTGCGGGTGGCGAAGAGGATGAAGCGGCCCACTTCGG
>Ga0193742_1002733_pt1 | contig 10076 bp, 10 predicted proteins | sample L2c1metaG_FD_165511 | JGI IMG/M metagenome (GOLD analysis project Ga0193742, IMG submission 165511) | Soil microbial communities from a riparian zone of the East river system, Colorado, United States - L2c1 | ecosystem: Environmental > Terrestrial > Soil > Riparian zone | place: USA: East River... | reverse complement strand
CCATAGATAGATTTTTTGTTTTTCTCAAGATTTATCTATGGGAAACATGCTTTCTTTGTTTCAAACAAAGAAAGAAACACTTATCATGTTTCAAAAAGATAAATTTTGAGAAAAACAAAAAATTTATTTATGGGAAACCTGAAAGAAACACATAATGTGTTTCTCGGATTTTTCTTTCAGAAACACTTTTTGTGTTTCCATGGGAAAAACCCTTTGGAAATCACAAAATGTGTCTCTTAATGGGTTTTTCTGGGGGAAACACCACCCGGCGCCAGCAGTGGAGGCTAACATATAAAATATGTGATAAGGTATTGAAAAAATGTATATTTAAAATTCCGGAAATTTTTATATGTAGGATAACATAAAAAAAATCAAGTAAGATATACAAAAAATAATTATTTTAAATTTAGGAGAGTTTTATATTTGAAATATTTGACACAATTAAAAGCCCCTAAGCACTATATTTAAAATATAAAGCAAGGTAAAAAGTATTCCTTTATCCTGTCAAGCATTCCAAATATAGAACTGTCCTAAATTTTAAATATCCAATTTTCGTATATCTTACATCATATTTTATATGTTATCCTGCTTAACTTGAATATAAAATATAAAAATTTCACATATTTTATGTGTTAGCCTCAGTGCGGGAATTTCCTGAATTTTAAATTTTAGAAACTCTTGCTATGAGTCCAGCATTTTAAATACTCAGCAGAGTGTAAAACACCCTTTCAGTGAAAATGTTCATATCACTAGAAAGGAGTTTTATAGCTATTAGAATATTTTAAATATGTATTTCTTCTGCAGCTTGTTCAATGTTATAAATTACAAAGTATTTTATATCAAGTATTTTATTTAAAATATTTGATTTGCTGTGGGACTCAAATTAAAAGCAGCTTTTAATCCTGATCCTCCCAAAGTGTAGGTGGCCTGAAAATCTTTAAACTTTCAATTTTGTGCATATATTTGCTAATCACATCCAACAAATACCATCTACATCAGCAAACTCTGATTTTTGACATAGTGAGTTATAGCAAGTCATAGTAAGTTATAGCATGGGTCCCTATCTCTGTGAGTTTGCTGATGTAGGTGGATCAAGCAACACTCAAGGGGACACAACTGGATTTGGTTCAATCTGCTTATCTGGGTTTCACAGTCAGCTGTCCTGCACACTAAAAAATGAGTGCCGCTCCTTCAAAAACCTTCAACCCGGTAGAGTAGTGGGCTTTGCCCTCTCACTGCTGGCACTAGGTGGTGTTTCCTTGGAAGAAACCTATTTTTAGACATGTTTTGTAATCACCAAACAGTTTTTCTCATGGAAACATGAAAAATTTATCCAGCACTTTAAGTTTTTATCAAGGAAACACTTAAAGTGGTGGATAATCTTTTTATGTTTCTATGAGAAAAACTGTTTGGAAATCACAAAACCTGTCTATAAATAGGTTTTCCCAAGGGAAACACCACCTGGTGCCAGCAGTGTCTCCTCCAGCCATTATCCATCATGTGACCTCCTGTAGACAGTCATCCATGTTTGTAGCTAGAGAGATATCACATCTTGCATTATCTGAGCCAGCTATTGCTTAGGACTTGGCTTCTCACATCTCTTGGCCTTTCCGCTGGTCCAGGACCTTCCTAGTCTGAAAGCTGTTATCATTACAGGGTCAAGGTCTGTAAACCTATGCTGAAAGCGAACCACACTGACTGGATCAAGTGGCATCGGCCTCACAAGTTTGCAGTATTTACTGAGACTGGGGGGGAAGCTTTGTGCCATTGAGTGTAGTCAATGTCGTCAGGTCCTTCATATATCACGGAAAGGTCTACATGGCTGTTCTGGACAAAGCCCAAACAAAAGAAGGCCTTGAGCATGTAGAGAGAGAAAGGCACAAACCCAGTCTTGGTGAGATGGTCTGGCATGAACTCAACCTGAAGGATCTTCATACTGCCAAAGCCTCTGCACATGAAGAAGGAGAGCAGGCTGAATGTTCTGAGTTAGTTCTGTCACTTTCTTTCCCCCATAGTACTCAGAATCATCTAGTCAACAATGCTGCATTCTCAAGACAGAACAAGCCACTGGTAATGAGTGTTGGGTTTAATAACAGTGCCAGCAACATAGATGATCAGTCACAGAAACATAGGAAAAGAGAGGAATCATTGTCACCCTGAGCCCCACACTGTTCCAAAAGAATATGCATAATTGCGGGGTAAATTACAGAAACATTGAGATCACCAAGTGAAATTTCTGTTGACACTTTTAGAGGCAAACCAGTGGCAAACGGCTGGTAGCCGTCATTTGCAGAAAAGCTCAACAAACAAAAAAAAAGAGAAATACTCATTATTGTTGCCCCGAATGGTTCGTTGCATCATCGATGTTTCATCCTTTTCTATGGGCTCGAAATCAACAGTATCTTGCAAGTTGGTTTATTTAAAAGGACGTCAGGCCCCGGAACGATGATACATAGTAGTAGTAGATAAAAGTGTTGTACTTATTTGGCAACATGGTCTATCGAAAATCTACCCGATTATTTTCTTAATCAGAATGCCACACAAACGCGCGAAGAGAACAATACGTGAACAGGCCCGCAAGGAAAGGTAAGTATCATGCTTGACCTTGTCGTGAAACCAGGTCTTTCAGTTATCTCAATATACTCTTTTTTTGTTGATCATGGCAGGGGGTCAGAATTAGCACCTGGGAAAGACTCTTTAAGAAATGAGGCCATTCCGAAGTCAGCAGCGCGTGTTCTCAATGCGCAAGCGGTCAGAGATGCATGGAATATGAAGAAGCGAAAACACGAGGATGGGAGTGGAGATGGACCTGGAGGGAAGAGACGAAAAACTACTGAACGGATAGCTAGGAGCGGGAATAAGGAGAAATCTAGAAATTTGAAAGCAATGTCTCTGACTATCCAACCAGGGGAGTCAATCCAGCATTTCAATAGGTCTGTCATTGCTATCTATCATTCATCGACATTCCTCTAACTCAGATCTTTATATGTAGGAGAGTAGAAGATGATTTGAGGCCTCTTGTAAAGTCTGCCGTTCAGGCATCGTTAGTTGTTACACGCAATAAGGCAAAAACAGCGAAGGAAGCCCACGCAGAGGCGAAGAAGGCGAAGAATACTAGTAGAAAAACTAAAGAAGTTCAATCCACGGAAGAAACCAGTCGCGATGCATCCCCTCCTCCACCGATAGACAAACACGCTGGTCGTCCAAAAGAATTCCAATTGACATCTTCCTCAGTCCCTCGAAGGTTGAACGACATCGCGAAAGCACCCCCGGAATTCAAAAAAATTCCTCGTGGCACCTCTTTTGCCATCACCGCGAAAGCGGATGGTGTTTTATCTATGTCGCAGAAGTTGATGATGGATCAAGAAAGAACGAGAGCTATTGCTCGCTACAGGGAGCTGAAGGCAGACAGAAAGCAAGCTGGAGATCGCGGTGACAAGGAGTTTGTGGAGGACGAATGATGTCAGAATCCACCATTGCTTTTGATAATGGACGTGAGTTATTCACCCGAAACCACTACTACATAGGATCGAACCAACACTTCAAAATTTTGTGTCAAGGGGTTTCATAAATTGACATGTACGTTTAGATCTTCATTTGTTGCCATGAATATGAATCCATCTCTCCATCTCGTAGATGATCATTTACAAATATGGGTTGTCGCTGCTTTGAAGGGTCATGAGTATAAATCGCCATTATTTCTGCCCTTATTGTTAGGAAAGCTTTTTCCAGATGCATCCTTTTGATCGCAGTCGTCGTGTTCGAGAGCAAGACGTTAGAATGCTCAGGCTTATGTCCCTTCACGTAACCGAAGATATCCCGCGCCTCAAAGGTACTAAGCCCTACCAAACCGAACTCTTCTCCTGATCTCCTCGGCTTTGGATAATTATTATATCCAAAGCTCTTTGACTCGTCTTAAACCGATACGGGAATACCTTGCTATAATAACCTACCATTCAGTCGACTCATTCGTGTTGCTTGTCTTCATTGCGTGGGGATTTATATTTCTGCTTTTAATAAAGCTGATCCGACGTCGACGCCAGCTTCTGCACTCCGGTCAACCACTTCCTCTAATTGCTTTAATCCGACGGTTCCGCAGCCTTTCGCTCACTTTCCTAGCCTTGCCTTCTGGTTCTTGCATTCGAAACGCACTCCGAGTTACGGGCTTGCCCACTGCGCTATCAGGATGCCGCCAACTTTCCGATCTCGTCGAGCCTCCGCTTCTCATTGAAGTGTAAGTGCGTCTGAATTTGGGCCCGGCATTCGCAAATTCAGATAAAAATTACAAGGAACCCTCATACGACGGAGGTGTCAATCCAGACCAGGATAAATCCAACACCGTAGTATATCCATATCTTCAACCCCGAATAAGCAAAATATGACAAACTTAGGTCATTTTGAATCTGAAAGTTTTTAAAACCCACGAGGCTCTCAAGAAGGTTGCGTATAGCCTAAAACATTCCCGTGTGCGAGCATCGCGCGCCATGCGATTTCAACAAGTACACGGTTCAATATTCAATTTTGACTTCTTCCTTTGTCCTGTTCAACATTCGGACCGATTCTACGTTCGAGGTACGCATGCTGCATCAAATTTGAAGAACTGTGATACTTAAGTTACTGATAAGTTATAACGACACGACTCGCATCAAGCTCAAGGTTTATATTCCTATCTGATAGCACCCACAGCCGTCGATACTGCGACCGAAGATGGATATATATACGGTCCAGTGGTAACTTGGCTCTCCCAACGAGTCGATCACCAATAACCAATAATTGCAAATCCCGCACAATTTCCAAGCCTTCCATTCACTGATGGTCATTGTATCCCGGCGGATATATCATTATGCTCAAACATATTATCAAATTTTTCGGCTTGAAACTTGAAAGCTTGATCCCTCGTGGTTCCAAACAATATGATGCGCATCTGGCTTTTGCCATCATCCGGTTATTCACTTTGCTTGGACAGTAGACACGACAGTCGGTCGGATTGACACTTACACTTCGAGTTGTGTAATAATATCCTCGGAAGTGTCAAAAAATGCATTCAGGGATGGTAGGTCGGGTTCATCCTCTCGGTAATCAACTGGAACATGTTATTCTGATTCGAAGTTCTTATCCAATTCCTAGTACTACTAGTCTACTATGGTTTATTCTAGGATGCCTTGAAGGTGCGCGTCCATGAGATGTGACTTGAAACTCACTTTATTCAGGTGCATTGACAAAAATTAGTCATTCCTCTCACTACGACGACGAAGGAACGCACGTCACATCCTATACTTCCTTGTCTACCGCTAGTACCCGTCTGCTCATCCGCTATTGGCGGCGGAGCGCCGCTCTCCATCCGACCAAAATCAGGTGTCGAATACATATAAAGTCGCTATCCACCTATCTTAAGTATTATTATCTGCATGCTCTATCCTCGACATAGATGCCTGGAATCTAAATTTAAAGGCGACTGATACTTGGCTCTCCTTTTGTCCTTCCGCCCTTCCGCCCTCTCCTTCCTATCACTACGATACAGATCCACATTTCTCAAAATGTCTGATGTGGAAAAGCACCCCGTTACTATATGCATACACATTGGCGACGACTCCTCTCTAGACCCTCTCCGTGGAGTCTACATCGGTCCACCCCCAACGGTCCTCGACGTGCCTCCAGATACAAACCATTCACACAAGTTCCCCGAAGGTGGCCTCAAAGCTCACTTGACTGTCCTAGGCGCTTTCATTGCGCTCGCCTGTACCTTTGGCCAATTAAGTGCGTTTGGCACGTTCCAAGCCTGGTATGCTTCACACCAACTGCGACACATGCCCGCATCTACGATATCTTGGATCGGATCCCTCCAGCTTTGGATATTCTTCTTCACGGTACGTTTTTAATTTCGATCTCTTTCATAAGTCCATTTTCCAAATGAACTCACTGCTCGGTTTTTATTGAACGATCCGAATATCTAGGGTGCTCCCATTGGACGTTTATTCGATGCATATGGACCGACCGGGTTAATGATTGCGGGGACTCTTTGTTGTCTCGCGGGCACGATGACTACTAGCGTCTGCACGAAGTATTATCAATACATCTTATCTCAAGGTGTATTGTTTGGGTTAGGTGTTGGCCTTCTGTACGTTCATTTTGAATCATCATTGACCTTCGCCGTGTGACCACCACTTGCCTTCTATTATCAGATTTTATCCATCACTCTCAAGCATATCAACTCACTTCTCCAAATATCGCGCTACAGCTCTTGGGATTGCTGTGGCCGGATCTAGTGTCGGTGCGTAGTTGCAGCTTTTTTATCATGCCCGTTCTTTACTAAAGTAATCGATTGTTTTTTGTTTCCAGGCGGCGTAGTATATCCCATCATACTCCAATTTCTCTTCGCCAAAGTTGGCTTCGGATGGGGCGTTCGAATTTCGGGCCTTGCCAGTGGCGTAATATGTGTAGCAGCTACTTTGATGGTCTCAAGCCTCTTCGGTCAAAAAAAACCGGGTCCTTACTTTGACATCAAGACTATCGCCGATGTACGTTTTGCTCTCTTGGGGACAGGTAGCGCCCTCGTTGCTCTCGGTGAGTCATAACCCAAGAAATTCCTTTACTTGAGAATTAATTTCCCATCTGAACCCACCCAGGTCTATTCATCCCATTTTTCTACGTTGTGGATTACGCAAAGCACCTTTCCATCTCAGACCACATGGCCTTCTACGCCCTGGCTGTAATGAACGCCGGCGGAGTTCTAGGTCGAATATTACCTGCCTATCTATCCGACAGCATCGGTCGCTACAATCTCCTCATCCCATCCTCATTCCTTGCTGGTCTCTCATGTCTCGTCTGCTGGCTATTTGCAAAGTCGCTCGTTTCTTTAATGTTGTTTTCTTCTATTTATGGATTCTTTGGCGGCGCTTTCGTCTCGCTCGTTACTCCATGCGTGGCGCAGATCTCGGATATAGGACAGATTGGTACCAGAATCGGCATGTTGTATAGTATTATTTCTTTTCCGTGAGTCGACTCTCTTTCCCTTCATTTTTATTCTGTCACTGGGTCTTGCAGCCAGTCGCTGCACCGAGCCATTAATGTTTTTTTTTTTAAAGAAAATCCGCCCAATCATCCCCGGTTATGTCCCTTACTAACTATTTTTACTCCAGAACACTCCTCGGCGGCCCTGCAGCAGGCGCCCTACTCGCCCGTAATCACGGATCTTTCACTTCCATGATTGTTTTCTCAGGTTCAACTATGATAGCTGGATCTTTCTTCATTCTCGCCTCCAAACTTACCAAAGATGGCGTGTTTGCGCGTGTGTAGCTATAGTCAACTGAAATCCCTCCTCACTAGACTTCGGTCCCAAGCCAACAAAAAAAAAAAGAAGGAAAAAAAGAAAAGAAGAAAGGACCTATATATATTGACTTTTGATTGATCTTTTGTATTGATTATCATTACTTCACTTATAGAAATAACTGAAACTTGGACATATCCTGTATCGATCATAATTTATTTGCTCAGTTGGCGATGAACGTGCAGATTTTGTTTTCGATTGTATAGAAAGCAGATATTCGAGGTAAACAAATGCAGCCCTTCAGAACCTCGGCTCGGGGGATTGTCAAGTTGGAAAGCGAGTGGTAGGTAATAAAAGAAAGAAAGAAAACTGAAAAGGCAGAGTAATGGATCTGTAAGAGCGGGTAAGGTAACGTTTTGCTTGATGCTAAAAAGATCCCAGATAACGGGGAGCAAGGAAGAAAAGAGGGGTTGTCTAGAAGGTCTCCTCTTCATCAACGGACGCAACAGCGTCAGGAACCTCGAATCCTTCCTACAAAATTTCAAATGATAATTGGAAAGGGTAGAAATGCAAGTCAGAAAAGGAGTTTGATTGGGAGAAAAAAAGGCGGGAGGGAATGACGAACCTCGGTCGAGTATAAAATCTTCTGAATCTCTCGTAGCGTATGATCATCCTTGCCATCGTTTTCTAGGACTTCCATCTGTGCTTGTACCAGAATCTCAATATCCCTCAACTATTAGGGGGTCGATCCATCAAACACAAATAAAAAGCAATTCATTGTTTCCAGTTCCATACCTTTTCAAAGTAGAAGTCACGTTCTTTCTCAAGACCTTCCAGATGTGTCGACAACTCTTTGACCTGCGCCTGTAATTGTGAAACAGCTTCATTGGACTGTGCAGATCCGGATCGGATTCCGCCAACTGGAGTTCGTCCACCAGCTCTACCACCAGCAACACCTAGAGCAGCCGAAGAAACTGGAGTAGAAAGAGGAGCAACGGTGGCTGGTTCCATAGGCACGCCTTTCCGTCGTGCGACCGCGTCATAGGCATGACCTCCATAATTCGAGTCCCAGAAACGTTTCATCCACTGCAAGAACTCCAAATTGTCCCTACGATAAATGATAAGGTCGATCTTTCGTCGATCCGTTTTGACAAAATCAAATATGGTGGGGGAGGTACATACTGCATTTTACACTTGACGAGCTTCTCAACGGGTATAGGCTGAAAAACACATAATCAAAAGGCAAGTAATAATAATAATTTGGGAACTGGTAAGAGACGAAAAAAGTTTCAAAAGGATACCTTGTCGATCTTCTTGGCTTTGAAGACATTCTGCATAACTTTGTAATTCGCCAGATATTCGTATTCATGCTTTGCGTTCATCTTGACACGGTTCATAGGCAGATCGCCTAGGGTAAGAAGGGGTACAAGATAAACATGAATGAGTTGATGTTCATCAGAAGGAGTGGCGAGGATGCGATGGGAATAAAATACCGTAGATGGAGTCCAGTATTTGGCAATAGGCACCACCAGCTCCGCATTGCTCGATTTTTGTGTAATTTATTTGCAGGAGCTCGTTGAGCCATGCGAGGAGATCCGTTCTTGAGGCCGTCATGGTCGTTCGTGGGAGAAAAGGGAACTGGGAAACAGAAAATTTGTTGGGTCAGGGCAAGGGTCACCCCCATCCACGCGTTATCAAGGACCCTAAGTTAGGGTTTATATCCTTCCTTGTTCCCTTCCACAACATCTACGCGTATAGATTTTATTTTAACGCGTTTTTGGGATCATTGGATACTTGTGTGAGTTCAAGAATTCAGTTATATTTTCATCAGATCCGAACGAACTAGTTCTATTATCGCCTAGTGTATGCATTTGTGAAATTCTTTGAAAAATGCGTTCGTGTGGTATGGTTATGAAGATTTGGACTAATGAAGACTACAGAAATGTTGGCATTATCTCCAGAACTATGTGGAAGGATCGTTCAAGTAGCAAGTAACAGGCGCCAAGATCTTCTTGCCCTATGTTTAACTTGTAAAGCCTTTCAACGAGAAGCAGAGGTCAGAATCTACACACAACTCGTCTTCACAGAACCAGAAAAGGTTCTACGGGCATGTGATACAGTGATCAATAACGAACGTCTCGCTATTTGCGTCCGTACATTCTGGTTTAACCAGGATACACGTCGTTCTCCTCCCAACCTCGGCCAACCATTCTGGTCTGCATTACAGGCAGCTCTTATTGTCATGCCAAATATCGAAAGTCTACTACTATGCGATAACAGCTACGCCAATAGTTGGATCTTGGACAATCCAAGGATCCAATTCCGTCTTCGAGAAGCAAAACTTCGATTAACATGGGATGCCCATCTTATCAGATTCCTAGAAAATCAAACCTCTTTACGTTCATTGCACCTATACGACCCTGTAGAAGAAGTCATCACAGGTGTCCTTCCACCAAACGCTGTACCCGATCTCCAAACTTTCGATGGCTCGCTCATGATCGGCATCCAATTTCTGCCTTCCAGCATCTCTCATATACAACTCATCGTTGACTGCGACCCGGATCAATTCCTCGATATTCTAGCCCGTTTTGGGATTGTCCGCAAGACGCTTCGTGCGCTTAGCTTGCTAGACATCCCAGAAGAAGCCGCGCTAGGAGCATTAAAGATTATCTCAGAGGTCTTACCCGATATACGATACCTCGGTTTACTGCCTTATCCCATTACTAACGTGAGTTTCTCTTTTTCTCCTTTTTTTGTTGATTGCTCGATCTCAAAAAAAAAAAAAAAAACTAATAAGGAAATCGTCAAG
>Ga0193742_1002731_pt1 | contig 10087 bp, 12 predicted proteins | sample L2c1metaG_FD_165511 | JGI IMG/M metagenome (GOLD analysis project Ga0193742, IMG submission 165511) | Soil microbial communities from a riparian zone of the East river system, Colorado, United States - L2c1 | ecosystem: Environmental > Terrestrial > Soil > Riparian zone | place: USA: East River... | reverse complement strand
GCATATCTCAACATTTTGGTAAGTGGCCAAGCCTTAGGCCCCGGCTTCAGGCCCTGGTGCGTATACAGACATATTTTCAGTGGTTTGTGGACCTCAAATTCTTTTAAACTGTCCTATATTGCTCTTAGGTTGTTATACTAGTGAAATATTCACCCAATAATGGTAAAGGAACACGTTATGCGTGTTTTTGGAACTGCTGATGATGCTTTTACAGCTTGCCGGCTCACGGCATGTCACATGAACAAAGCCGTGGCCTAACCCAAGGCTTGGGCCGGCTTCGGCTTTTCAGGGCCTGTCCCTAAGGCTTGGGCTTAGATTTTGTCAGGCCGAGCCGAGCCGAGCCGGGCCTGCACATCACTAATAATGTGGTCCGTTGAGATGAACAAAACATCTGCCTTGTTGTATTTAGCTCTCTTCTGTGGTGGTGATGATAAGACCGATTGGCAGGTGCGGCAAAAACATGGTTATGCGGTGGGCACAGGTAGCAAAACGGAATTGTAAAGGCTGTTCACTGCATTGGGTTTGAAATTATATTACAAAGCTCACAGATATTTTGTGAGTCACTGACTTGTCACTACCCATCAAGACCCCAACCGCTATATTTAGTCCATCAAACGAAACTGACAAGCAGAGACAGACCTGAGCCTGCTCGCCAACCGTACGCATGCATATTCCATCATGGTGGTTACATCTTTATCAAATGGATATTCTCTGCGTATAGCCTCCGCAGACCTTTTTTTGAAAGTCAATGTTTCAGCGGGCATCGGGCGATGGTTAACAACTGATCGGCGGACCTTTCACCACGAGAAATTGCATGTGGGATGGCATCGTAATCCTTGGCAGTTTTGTCGAAATGATCTTTGTTTGCATGAGCGACATCATGGTGATGAAACTCTTGATGTCCGGTGTGCTCGTGAAAGTGGTGGTTGTGTTGTGTGCTCATCTTTTCAAGTACGGGTTGTTGGGATATTGTGCTAGCTACTCGTTAATAAGGTAACCGCGCGGAGCCTACGTAAGTAGCTGAATCAAGATGGTCTCGTTTTGGTGGCATGAATATCATTTGCGGTCACTTTGTCAGGACAGAAGGCAGGTGGAACGAGTCATGTTATACTTACTAATATTAATTTACAATTGCTGCATAAAGAAGCCATTACCCCACAGTCTTACGGTCAGTCAACTCGCTGTGCTAAGGGTTTTGTTCCTTTTGCGAGGAAGAGCCGGAAATCCTTATCATGCTTTTTGACAGGAATCGCAGGCTCCAGATAGAAAGAATGTAGCCCTGCATTGGCAAAAGTCGTTCGCATATCATCCTCCGTAAAACCAGCCTTATGAGCAACGATGTGATGGACATGATCAGGGAAGATTGACTCGGGGTCTGCGTCGGCACAGTTCGTTTTTAAGATATCTACCACCAATAATACCCCACCAGGCTTCAAAAAGAAGGCCAGAGTACGAGTAACATCCTCGATGGATTCAAAATGGTGGTAAGCCGACCCGCACTGTTGATCATATATTACTTTTAAGTTCAGCTGGTTAAAAAAAAATAAGGTAGGTTGAGGAATCTATCTACTCACGGTTACAACATCGAACTTCAGACCATCAAGTTCCTCGTCTCTACCTTCGAGTTCGGCACAGACAGCCCTCATCTCTTCCGGTAGAATCCCTTGATTTAATACCGTCTGGTTGTAACGATCAACCATGCTTTGACTAATGTCAACTCCAACAATCGATTTGGCATATGGAGCGAGTTCCCTAGATATCAAGCCTAAAAAGAAGCGACGCCCGGCATTTGAGTTCAACGACCCGGAAATGAAAGGCAATTCATAGACATAAAGGAAAAATGTAAACTCGAGGCCAAACTTAAGACTCTAACCTGTACCACAAGCAAAATCCATGACCATTGTTGAATCTTCATCAAAAGGATAATGTTTTCGTATGGCTTGTGCTGATCTATGTAATATGTATGTAAGATATTTTAAAAAACGATGTTTTCAATTAAGATTCATTGATGCAGACCTTTTTGCAAGCTCGATGATTTTAGGATGACCATCGTAAGTCAAGGCGGGATCATTGAAGTAATTTTTATTTGCAGATGCATAGGTTGTGAGATCAGAGCTGGTAGGTGTTTCTTTGAAGCTTGAGGACATCACGTTACGACCGTGACAAAGGTATTTTGGTAAAGCTGCAAGTAGTCTCCTAGCGTGCAGCTCATCTGGGACTATTTTAGCTTTACTGGCGCACCATCTGGAAACTGAAAACAATATTGGGTTCGAGAAGGATATGCTACTACGAGGGTCATTTGAATAACCCACACACACCCCTTTTTACAATAAAGGTTACTCGGCTCTGCGCCAAGCCTCCATCATCCAATGACCTCTTCACCCGCGTCTTCGTCCATGCGCACCTTCTACGAGAGTTCAAACTCTCAGACCTCCGAGTCTGATTGTGATACACTTGAGTCGACATTAACTCTGGTCGATCCACCTCCTCCTCGTGCCTTCTTTTTCAACCAAAGTAACATGAACAATGCCACTTTATACTCGTGTGCTAGACCCGCCTATGAAATAAAATCGACCGACACGCTCTCTCGCACTGATCTGTTTGATTTGGATGAGCAAAAAATCGTCGCTTCGATTAAAAGGCGACAAATCCTTCCTGATGTCGTTGTGTTCGCTCATCGTAATAACAAACCTACCAGAGTCAACAAGTGGTTGAAACATCGTAAGGTTCCTTTTGGACAGACGTAAGTAACCTTTTTTTTTTTTTTTCTAAAGGCGCTTAATTGATTTGAATTTATGCTTATTATTATGCAGTCCCTATGTTAACCTTGAAACATTGGTTGGTACATTTATTTGGAGATTAGAAGTAGCAGGATCACACCGTTTCGCCGTACGTCTTGTTAAGCTTGTCGTGCTTCTCTGGTTTAACGCAAAGTTTGTTACTTCTCCGTCTCAAGTTGTATATCGAAGGTCAAGGTCAAGATGACAGTCCAATTGCCTACTCCAGATCCATACTTGACCCTTCAACGATTGGTCTAATAGTCATGCCTGGCTTGGATGATGTTCTCGTGGAAATAATCACATCCTTTCTGGTCTTAGAAAACAAGTTTCGAATGGAGAAGGCAGACATAGAGCTGTTACACATAGCCCTTAGTGGTTTCGTCATGACGATTGGATAGGCGTCTCTGTAGGTATCCGACGGTACATACTAGCTCGCATTTCATTTTATTTCATACCGCATTTCGTAAGGCTTTTTTTTTATCCAAGTGTTTTATTTTTACGACACCTTCGTGTCAGTATGTAATACCATTACTTTCTCCTGGACCGACCGACCATCAAACCAGAACACTTCCGGTATTGTCTGATGAGCAACAAATAAATAAAAGTCTGATCGGAAGCTCAGCCTTTGAATAACTCACTGTCCACCAAGGAATTTCTTTGCCGCTCCCTTCAGCGCCCTCAACAAGGCTCTCCTGCATTCCATCTGTTAATCTCCACCACTCCTGAGTTTCTGGATCTTCAGCGATTTTCTTCATATCAGCTTCATAATCATCGCCCGTGTATTTGAAATTGGCAATCAAGAGTCGGAGCGGTGCATAGTGGTGTATAGAATAATCCATGACATTTGCACGTTCTAGGGCGGCAAGAACTCCTGGCCATACTGCTGCATGGAGTTTTATGTATTCATCCACGGCAGATGGCTTGAGCTGGATTCCTTGGTTAGATATGATTGGATGGGTTTGATGTACTTACTTTGATAACCTGGCATATTCTCTTTGCGGACATAATTTGCCAGAGAGGGTGAGAGTTATAATCGAGAAGTGAGAAACGCTTCTCCGGCCGGTCGAGAGTCTGCCGTTTATTCCAGACCTCACTCCGACAGAACAAATTCTGAGAACAAATCTCGCCTTATGCAGCTCTCGCGATCAGACTCCGAGTCAGTGCTTTCCGGCAGCTGTGTACACATCGACCTGTAGATTGCAATATTAATCGCTGGCCGACAAATAAACCGGCATTGAGACGCCCTCGCTGCAACGGGCGGTGTCAGCCTATTATTGCAGCTGATACCAGTGTTACACGTTTCATGATGCCAGTGGAATGTTGTTCTGAGTTTCAATTTCACAGGAATCCTCCTTTTGAGCTCCGCCCAACGCAACAACTGTGCAATATCCCTGCCTCCACCTCATTCTTAGCACATACCTACTCATATTTACGATGACTGAAGGCAGCAACTACGATTATCTTTTCAAGGTAAACTTTCAATCAACACAAAAACAACAGAACCTGGATCACAACGTCCTCGTTTTCCATAGGTCGTCCTCATTGGTGACTCTGGTGTCGGGAAGTCGTACGTTTCTTGGTCGTTTTGTTTCCAAGTGTTGTACTAAGCGTTTGGTATTTATTAGTAACTGTACGTGCCAACAACAAAAAGGTCGCATTTGAGCTTGGCGCCATTGACACATGTCGAATATCTGATTTTTACAGTGCTTTCGCGATTCACACGTAACGAGTTCAACCTTGAATCAAAGTCAACTATCGGTGTAGAATTTGCCACGAGGTCTATTAACGTGGATGGAAAGACCGTGAAGGCTCAGATTTGGGACACAGGTAAGCCTTAATATGCAGGGCTAGCACATGTGACGAGGCGTCCATTGCCTCGGCCCCTCTGCGGTTCTGCCAGCATACTCCTTCGACTCTAGTCATACTGACACCGGTTTGTTATTAACAGCGGGTCAAGAACGTTATCGGGCCATTACATCCGCGTCAGTCCAATTTTGCGAAGTGATTGACCTCATCATTGATTATTTCCTCATTAGTTATTACCGTGGAGCCGTTGGTGCTCTGCTGGTTTACGATATCGCCAAGCATGCTACCTACGTTAACGTAACACGGTGGTTGAAGGAACTACGAGACCATGCTGACTCGAATATCGTTATCATGCTCGTCGGAAATAAGAGTGATTTGAAGCACCTGAGAGCAGTGCCTACTGATGAAGCAAAGACATTTTCAGGCAAGTGTTCGATGGCGCTCCGCTCTCCATTTCGTGAGTTGACATGACATGCCTTTTATAGCTGAAAATGGATTGTCATTCATTGAGACATCGGCGCTGGACGCCTCCAATGTAGAAGTTGCTTTCCAAAATATCCTTACCGGCATGTTTTGCCCTTGCCCTTATCATCAAACTTTCTTTTTGACAAAAGACATTTAGACATCTATCGTATTGTATCGAGCAAATCCCTCGAATCATCTACTTCCAACATTGAGCCTCCCAAATCGAGCATCAACGTGGGACCCAGCGTGGATTCGAGCGCTAATCAGGGCAGCAAATGTTGCTGATTTGGCTCTTTTACATGGTTGGCCCTTAGACAGGCGGTGTGTGGTGGATAGTACGGCAGACACGCGTTATTGAGGCTCACCTTTCCAAGGGCAAGTTCTCAGGATGTATAAGTACCATAGCTATTTCTTCCGACTCTTTTCTTGTTTCACATATAATATCATGGCTCTCATCTTTTTTTGATCTTGAAAGAAGGGGACCAGAGTCCTCCCGAAACGGAGGTCAGGGTTTCTGTGACTCACTTTGTAACATAATAACCCACAATGTCAACATGTCAACACCCGCTCCGTGTCAACAATGCACTTGCAGGAAATACAGTTACGGGACCCTGTGTGTCAAGGTACATCAATGTCAAGCGCGGTAAGATCCAGTCACTTTCTGTATACTTCGCAGGAATTTGCCGGAGAAAGTTGCCATGCGAGCGTCTAAAGCTAAGTTGTTCCATTTATCAATGGCTAAGGGTACCAAGGGTTTACTCTTAAACTTTCCCCCCTTCCCCTCGAAGCCAAAAAGCAATCGATTGATAATTCAGTGAACTCGTGGTAAGCACGTCTTGCCATGCGCTCAGCAGCTGGTGCATACCTACTCAAGCACCTAGGCCAGGTTGCCTTCCACGTAGGCTTACCTCGTGGCCAAAGAATGCCAACCTCCCATGGAGAACTGTTGAAAACGGAACTCGATTCACAATTTCAATCCGCAGTTAAAGTGGATATGATTCCAGAAAGTTCGACTTCGCTGACAGAATTCCACCGTGTCGGCATCCTCGACCTTCCCAACGAGATCATTATCTTCATCCTGGAAGACCTAGAAGACGATGAGCTCTTCTCCCTGTCTCTTCTCTCCCGACAGTTGCATCACCTTGCTTTACCTATCTACCTCTCGCGGAACGGCATCAGCTCACGGCCTAGTTCTCAGTTACTTCTATTCGATGATCGGTCGAACTCTGTCCTGAAAGCTTTAAATGCAGCCCTTTTCTCGCCAGCATTAAACTCCCTCCTATGCACCCTCCTTTGCCATAAGCATCTTGATGATTTATTTCGTCAGATACTGATGCTAAATCGTCTCGTCGGGAAAGTGTCGACGTTACACGAAGCAAGTATCAACTTTGACAAGGTCAGCCAACTTGTCTCTGCGAAAGAAGAAATTGAAATGTCTCGACTGTTCGGAGACATTGAAGATCCTGCTCATGGATTGACGCAGGAATTTGGGAGGGAGCTGACGGTTATGATGGAGTCCATCCTTGCGAGCGGATGTCATGCCTTCACCATTTCTCACTCTGGGGCACATTTACCTCCATCGGACGAGACAAAGGCTGCGATTTTGGCCAATTTTTATGGACTCCAATTCATCAAGAAGAAGGTTTCTAGATTATTCCGACCTTTGTCATCCATGTTTCCGAGGTTGTATTCTACCACCACCAACACCCTTAAAACTTTCCACCTTCATTCGCCAATCGCAATCCATCCTCATCTTTGTCGCTGGACGATCAACACTCTCAACAATTCTAATCTCACATCGCTGTCAATCTCTCAAAACCGTTCTACAGAATCAAGCGTTTGGTCCTTGGTCCTGCCATGCATAACGATCCCATCTTTATCTCATTTATCCATCGACCTGTGTTCGATAAAAACTGGCGATTTGTTCAAATTTCTTCGCCGACATCCCCTTATACAAAACTTATTTTTGGGAAGGAATATCCTTTTACCCAACCCCTCTCAATCTCTCAAGAAAAATGCGCTGAAACATCTCAGTCAATTGACAGCGCACCCTAAATGGCTAGCCCATCTTCTTACGCCACAAGGATCTTTCCCGTCGCTTTCTTGCGTTCGTATCCTTTGGCGTATCCAAAATAAGCAACATTTCAGTTTCATTGCGCTGAATAGCTTACTCGAACCAGTTGCTCGTCGCCTTGGATCGATAGAAGGGCTCCACCTCACGCTCTCCTTTGGATCCATCTCGTCTGATTGGATGGTCCCAAGTTCAATAACCTCCGTCATGGACGGTTCAAACACACCTCCACTCACTTGCGTTACTCATCTCGAACTTCACATTGGGACGTATTCCCTTCCCCTTGCTGTGGCCACCAGATTACCAAAATGGCTCGCTGAATTTCCGGCTCTTGCACGTTTGAAGGTTATGACGATGTCGGAGGCTGGACCGTTTTGTGCTTCGGAGAAAACTTTTTTCGTACGCTCCGTTTTGGCGTCTTGTCCTAAACTTGACTGTGTGGAGTTTGGGGTTCGAAGTTAGGTGGCGTAGTGGGGAGGGGTGACGCCAGAAACTTTCGACACCAAAAAAAAAAAAGAAAAAAGAACTTTCTTCAACAAGTAACAAAGTAGAAGAAATGTTCAAAAATACTATACAACTTAGAAGTATACGTACTTAGTGGCGTTTTTTTTTTGACGTCCTTTGGAGAACTCTCGTAATTATTATGTGCAACGAGTTCCAGTACAATGTGCTCAACATTTGCAAGGTACCATTACTTCAGAACCAGTGTCACCACGCCTTGTGGGTAAACTAACGTAGCTTAAACATAAGAGGAATGAAGTTGGCTGCGCGGTCTTGGCAATTGTGCGAAACGGGCCGATCAAACGGGGGTGGCCACTTTGTTCAAAGGCTGTCCTTTGTCTTTTACGCTTGGCACCTCTTCTCTTTTCTAACTTCGAACCAAGGCCGTTGATACCAAAAACCTTCCCCCCTCCCCCTATTTCACCCGCCTCTTCGCGTGCCTTTTCTCGGCGTTGGAAATAATGCCACACGTTGATGTTGTTGCCCCCCAGCTTCGGCTTCGTGACTTTCAAACTCAAGTTACGCCTAACGATACCCAGAAAATTACCTTGATTGTTGCTGGAGTGTACATCATTGTTATTGCGATCTTATGGTGCGTTTTTTTAAAAAAAAAATTCCCATGCAAAAGTTTGGGAGCACTGAAAGGTATATATATATATCAAAATCTTTGAAGGCATGTTCCATATCTTAAGCTCATCAGTCAGTTAGGTTTTCCTTTTGTTATAAACAAAAAAACTTAACGCTTAAACCAATTAGTATACCCGTTCAAGTAAGATAGGGCGCCTTACTCAATCATTCAGAAGTATCGCCTTTTAACTTCTTTTTTAGGTTGTTGACTGTTGGATTTCATGAAGTGCGTGCAAATGATTCACCTATAACATAAACTTTACAAAGGATGCTTATGATTGAACAGATGAGCCACGCCTTTGTCGGCGTCCTCACCTGTGCTAAAATCCACTCTATCGAGCTTGATCGTATGTCTGCACATTGAAACGATTCAACCTCTTTTTTTTTCCTGACAATAATTCAATTTTTTTTAGCGGACGAGGGAGGCGCAACAGTGATGTCTGGAGGAATACCCTGGTTAACCCTTCCAGCAGGCTACTTGGGTTCATCATTCATTGGAGCTTGCTTGATTACATGTGGATTCAATACCAATGCGAGCAAGGTTGCATCGATCGTGCTTGCTGTTTTCTTCCTGTTTACGCTTTGGTGGGCACGGAAAAACTGGCTGTATGTGTGTTCCCTTGCGACATTGATTTCTTGCAAGTCTATCAGAAGCTAATTGCAAAAACCCACCATGTAGAACATGGGTCCTTATTCTTGGAATGACTGGTTTAATCGTTCTCTTCTGGTTTGTTGGCGGAGGCGTTGCTCTTAGATATTTCGTGAGTACACAGGCTTTTAACCTATCCTTCTCCATCTTCCTTACTTTGTCTTCTATCAGGTACTCTTTATCGGGGTCATGTCATGTATGTATGTCTTATGGGACGTAGTTGGTCAGTCAGAGAAATGGAATATCAGTTCAAAAGAACCTACATCCTAAATTACCCCTGTTTTTCTAGATGACACATTGGCTCGGAAAGTCAACACCTCAGACGCCTCAGAATTTGCCCGTATCTGTGGATGTTGCCCATCAAGAGGTAGGTTCTCGCACCTCTCTCACACACACAAACGACGTCCCCATCACTCACTTTCTTTTTTTTGTTGCTCAGTTTGGGGTTTCATCTGGCTCGTCCAGGCGATCATATATTTTGCTCTTGGTATAATTGTTGGCCTCGTCGCATTCAAAGCAAGTCTTTCTGATTCTCTCTCTCTCTTTCTCTCTTTTGTCCTAACCTCTTTTGAACCTTGCTAACTCGTTTTTTTATAAAAATTATTTAGGAAAATCTTGAACAACAGAAGAGTGATTCAGCGCATTTCCTTCCTGTTCCAGGATCCAAGAGTGGTGCACTTTCTCTGGCACCCAATTCTTTGGTTTTGCCCGCTCTCGCGGTATTGCTCACCGCCATGGGCTTATTGTAAAATCTGAATTTTTTTTTTTGCAAAAGTTGGCTTATTTGCCTTCTTTGATGGACATTTAAGGACTTTTTTGAATAATGATAATATTGCACGTACTACATATATATATATATACCTACGCCAGTTGCCACGTCTGCCGCTCACGCCGAGCACTATTGAATCTAACTACTTTGAATTACCCTATTTGTACTCAATTTTGTTTGGAGAAAGTAAATGTGACCTTTACGCGCTTCATCCGCCCCCGATCTTTTCGAAATCAGTGCTCAACCCCACCTTGCACTTCTTCAAAGAGTCAAAATCGTGATACAGGTGGTGCTAATCTCCCCCCCCCTCTTTTGTAGTTGGATGGCAGCGCTGGGTTAACAGAAAATTAAAGGTATTCCGTCGACTCCTCTCTATACCCCATACTTGGGTCACACAGTTCTGTTGAATTAGAAATGTT
>Ga0193742_1002730_pt1 | contig 10088 bp, 10 predicted proteins | sample L2c1metaG_FD_165511 | JGI IMG/M metagenome (GOLD analysis project Ga0193742, IMG submission 165511) | Soil microbial communities from a riparian zone of the East river system, Colorado, United States - L2c1 | ecosystem: Environmental > Terrestrial > Soil > Riparian zone | place: USA: East River... | reverse complement strand
CCATCAGCTGATGGGAGACACGTCGACGTCTGATGCGGCGGTGGTGGTCGGGTCGGGGCCCAACGGGCTGACGGCCGCGGTGGTGCTGGCGCAGGCCGGGCTGTCGGTGACCGTGTTGGAGGCGGCCGAGACCATCGGCGGCGGTACCCGCTCGGCGGAGCTGACCGTGCCGGGCGTCCTGCACGACATCTGCTCGGCGGTCCACCCGTTCGGCGCGGCGTCGCCGGTCTTCCGGTCGCTGCCGCTGGAGCGGCACGGGCTGGAGTGGCGCTGGCCCGAGGTCGACCTGGTCCACCCGCTCGACGGCGGCCGGGCCGGGGTGTTCCTCCGCTCGATCGACGAGACGGCCGCCGGCCTGGGCGACGACGGGCCGGCCTGGCGCCAGGTGTTCGGCCGGGCGTCGGCGGCCTTCCCGGACCTGGCCGACGACATCCTCCGCCCCCTCGTCCACGTGCCCCGGCACCCCGTGGGCCTGGTGAGCTTCGGCCTCCGGGCACTGCTACCGGCGACGTGGCTGGCCCGGCGCTTCCGCACCGACGAGGCCCGTGCCCTGTTCGCCGGCATCGCCGCGCACGTCATCCACCCGCTCAGCCGGCCCGCCACCGCCGCGGGCGGGATCATGCTGACCGCGTCCGGGCACCACGTGGGCTGGCCCGTCGCCGCCGGTGGGTCCCAGGCGGTGACGACGGCGTTGGCGGGACTGCTGGCCGAGCTGGGCGGCACCGTCGAGACGGGCGTGCGCGTGACGTCGCTGGCCGACCTGCCCCCGGCGAGGCTGAAGCTGTTCGACACCTCGCCGTCGGGCCTGCTGGCCATCGCCGGCGACGCCCTACCGGAGCGCACCCGCCGCGCCCTGCGCCGCTGGCGCTACGGCCCGGCGTCGTTCAAGCTCGACCTCGCCGTCGAGGGCGGCGTGCCGTGGACCGCCGAGGCCGCCCGCCGGGCCGGCACCGTCCACGTCGGTGGCCCGATCGGCGAGATCGCCGTGGCCGAGGCCGAGGTCCACCGGGGACGCCTGCCGGAGCGGCCGTTCGTGCTGGTGGCCCAGCAGTACCTGGCCGACCCGGCGCGCTCGGCCGGCGACGTCCACCCGGTCTGGGCCTACGCCCACGTGCCCCGGGGCTACGACAGCGATGTCACCGAGCCGATCCTGCGCCAGCTCGAGCGCTTCGCCCCCGGGGTGCGGGAGCGGATCGTGGGGCAGCACGTGATGTCGCCCGCCGACTTCGCCGGCTACAACGCCAACTACGTCGGCGGCGACATCTCCACCGGTGCCAACACCCTGCGCCAGCTGGTGTTCCGGCCCCGGGTGGCGCTCGACCCCTACGCCACGGGCCTCCCCGGGGTGTACCTGTGCTCGGCCGCCACGCCCCCCGGCGCCGGCGTCCACGGCATGTGCGGCTACCACGCCGCCCGCTCGGCCCTGCGTTCCCTCGGCGTCGAGCCGAAACTTGTGCCGTAGCGCACGGAAACCGTGCGCTACGGCCCACGTTTCGCCGGGGTCAGCTCCGGAACGGAACGGGCCGTCGCCAAGGCGAAGAAAAAGTGCGATTCCGGTTGGGTTTTCGCGGTGTCCTGCGATGAGACAGGTGATGAGCGAGAGCACGACACGGCGCTGCATCGGCGTCACCGTTCGGACGCCGGCGGGGGCGAGCAGCGCCTTCGGCGTGGAGCCCGACGATGTGAGCGCCGCACTGGTGGAGCGGGCCATCGGCTGGTTCGTCGGCCGGGGGCAGCTGGAGCCGGGCGACTTCCGCCTCGGCCTACTGCGAGGTGCTGCCATCGTCGACCTGCCGCCCCGAGCCGAGCTGGTCCACGCCGGCGTCACCGAGGGCGACGTGCTGCACCTCCTCACCAACGAGCCCCAGGTCGACGGGGCGTGGTGACGTTGGTCGTGCCCGGCTTCGTGCTCGACGAGGTGCGGCAGCACCTGGAGGAGGCCGGTGTCGGCGGGGCCGAGGCGGCCGGGTTCCTCGTCGCCGGGCCGGACCGGGTGGCCCGGCACGCCATCTTCCCCGACCAGCGGGCCGGCGGCGCGCCGTGCCCGTGGGTGCAGGTGACCGAGCAGGGCAAGTGCGAGCTGGCGGTGGCGCTGGGCGACGACGAGACCTACGCCGCCCGGATCCACAGCCACCCGGGCGATGCCTCCCACAGCGCCCGCGACGACCGCAACCCGGCGTTGCGCTTCGAGGGGGCGCTGTCGATCGTCGTGCCCTACTTCGGCCTGGGCCTCCGCTCCGGTCTCCGGACGTGCGGGGTGTTCGTCCGCCGGGCCCGTCGCTGGGTCGAGCTGCGCCCCGGCGCTCCCCGTGACGAGGTGATCCGTGTCACCGAGTGACGTGGAGGTGGCGGTGCGGGTCGACCCCGGCGCCCCGGCGGCCGAGCGGTGGGCGGCCGCGGCGCTGGCGTCGATGTGCGCCCGGGTGGTGGGAAACGTCGTCACGCCGTCGGTGCCGCTGCCCCGGCCCAACCCGTGGGGTGCCCGGACGCTGGCGGCCGTGACCGGGGTGAGTCGCTTCGGTCGACGGGGACGCAGCCGTCGGACCCGGCGGATCAACGTCGGCATGGTGCCCCACGTCCCCGAGGCCGACCTCTACCTGGGCGGCGACGACTGGACCGCGGTCGTCTCCCGCCGGGGACCGGTGCCGGTGGGCCGCTGCCGGCTCGGGGGCCTGGGCCTGCAGGCCGCGACGGCGCTGGCGTTCGGCGAGCTGCTGAAGGACCTCGGCGTCGGCGTCCACACCGTGCCGGTCGACGGCGAGCTGACCTGGAGCCTGCTTGACGGCCGCGTCGCGACCGCGACCGCCGCCACGACGACGACCACGACGTTCGAGATCGGGGGAGCCGGCGCCGACCGCCCGACCCCACCGACCGTGGCGCTGCTCGGCGCCGGGTCGGTGGGGTCGAGCGCGGCGGCGCTCCTGTCGCTCACCGGGATCACCGGGACGATCGACGTGGTCGACCCCGACCGCTTCGTCCCCGCCCGCAACGCCTACCGCTGCCCGGGCGTGCCGGTGGCCGAGCGGGGCGCCAAGGCCGACTGGGCGGCCCGGGTGCTGGCCGCCGCCGGGTGGGACGCCGCCGCCCACCGCAGCACGATCGCCGACTGGGTCGACGCCCGCGGCACCCCCGGCTTCCCGGGCATCGCCCTGGTGAGCGTCGACAACGTGGACGGCCGCCGCGAGTCCGGCGAGCTCATGGCCGCCACCACCGTGAGCGCCGGCGTGGCGGGCCTCGCGCTCCACGTCCAGCGCCACCAGGCCGTGGACGACTTCGCCTGCCCGTACTGTGACCTCGTGGACGTGGGGCGTTGGCGGAGCCAGGGGCGGACGTACGCCCGGTTCGGGCTGACGGCGCCGCGGCTCCAGGCCCTGCTCGACGGCGAGACCCTCACCGTGGACGACGTCGCCACCGCCATCTGGACCGGCGCCGTCGGCCCCGACGCCATGGGGCACCTGGTGGGCGGTCGCCTGGTCGACATGATGCGGGTGCCGTCGTCGGGACGACCGGTGGCCGACGGGCCGGAGGACGAGGCCGTGTCGGCCCCGCACGTGTCGTGGCTGGCGGGCACGCTGCTGGCGGCCGAGGTCGTCAAGGCGGCGGTGGGCCTCCCCGGCCTCGACCGGCGGGTGGAGCTCGACCTCACCGGGGTGCCGCTGGGCGGCTGGCGTCGCCCGGCCAGGAACCCGTCGGGCCGCTGCCCGTGCACCAACCCGGCGAGGCGCGACCTGGCCCGAGCCCTGTATGGCACATGAGCGAGCGTCCGTCCGCAGCGAGGCTCACCGAGCGAGGCCCGGCGACCAGAGCGAGCGTGGCCCGAGCGGCCCGGTGCCGCAGGCGCCATGAGCGGGAAGCATGAGCGAGCGCCACGACGACGACCGGTGTGCCCGGCTGTACCGCGACTGCAAGGTGGCATCGGTGGGCTACGCCCGGCGGCTGCTGGCGTCGTCGGACGGGCGGAACCGGCACCTGGCGGCGTTCGACGCCGAGGAGTTCTACGACGCCGCCTGGGTGACCTACTACGAGCGCCGCGAGTACCTGGATGCCGACCGCGACCACGTGGCCTGCCTCAACGCCCTGATCCTGAGCCGCGTGCGCGACGAGCACCGGCGCTCCCGGGCCCAGAAGCGCCGTGCCCCCGGTCAGCCGGTGGCGTTCGAGGAGGCGGTGTCGGCTCCCGCCACGGCGACGGCGGAGACCGGCGACGTGGTGGCCGACCGCGACGAGCTGCGGCGCCTGCTCGCCAGGGTCACCAGCCCGGCCGACCTGCGGGCGCTGCTCGACCACGACTTCCGCGGGTTGAGCTACGCCGAGATCGGCCGCCGCGAGGGCATCACCGCCGAGGCCGCCCGTCGCCGCGCCCAGCGGGCCTCCCGCCAGGCCCGAACGGAGGACCCCGATGACTGACGACAGCCCCGACGTCGACATGGGGCCGCTGGTGGAGAGCGAGTTCGCCGTGCGGCACGGCATCGTCGGCGCCAGCCCCGACGTGGTGGTCGACGGCCCGCTGGTGCGCCGGGCCCGGGAGGCCGCCGGCCTCACCACCACCGACGTCGCCCTGGCCATGACCCGCCGCGGCTACCCGACCGACGCGGCCGCCGTCGCCGTCGCCGAGGACGCCCCGGCCCAGCGCATGCGGCCCCGGGAGGCGCGCCTGCTGGCGGCCCTGCTCGACCTGTCCCTGGCCGCCGTGGAGGCCCGCCCCCAGCCGTGGCCGGCGCAGTCGGCCGACGTCACGTCGCTCCGAGCCGCCGGCGTCGAGACCGTGGTGCTCGGCGACGACGTGGTGGTCCGCACCGGGAGCGGCAGCCACCTCGGGCTGCTGCGCTGTGCCGGCGACGCGTCGCTGCTCGACGCCCGCACCTACCGGATGGCGGCGGCCGCCCTGCTCAACGGCGCCTGGGCCCACCTGGCCGGGGCACTGCTGGTGACCGCGGCGCCGCCCCACCACGCCCTCGCCGTCGACGCTCTCGACTGCGTCACCCGCGCCCACGCCCCGACCGGCCTGTCGGGCTTCAGCCGCCTGGCCGACCCCGAGCCGCTGGCGTCGGCCGTGCGCGCCTACGACCGGGCCTACGCGATCAACTGGACCGACCCCGAGCCGCTCGACGCCCTGCTCGGTGCGGGCCCGACGGTCATCGCGAGCGGCGACCTCGGCGAGCGGGATGCCCTGGCCGCGGCCGCCCACGAGGTCGCGGAGCAGGCCCGCCGCGCCCGCCAGCCGGGCAAGCAGGCGGGCTACGAGGCGGCGGCGACCTGGCTGCGCTCGCTCGACGGCGCCGCCCTGGTCGCCGCGCTGGAGGAGTTCGCCGGGCTGTCGCCGCAGGAGGCCCGGGAGCGACTGGACCCGGAGGTGTCGCCGTGATCACACGGGTGCTGCTGCGCAACTGGCGTGGCTACGAGAAGCTGAGCCTCGACTTCGGTCCGGGCCTCACCTTCGTCATCGCCGACAACGGGGTGGGCAAGACCAGCCTGGTGAACGGTGTGGCGTGGGCGATCTTCGGCGCCGAGTCGGGGGTCGACGGCGAGGCCGCCATCCGGGCCGGCACCGACGAGACGTCGGCCGAGGTCGACGTGGTGCTGGGCGACGTGACCGTGTCGCTCACCCGCACCCTGCGCCGCCGGCCTGCCCGGGGCCGCAGCCGCCAGACGCTCGACGTCGCCATCGGCGGTGCGACCGCCGGAGCCGACGGTGCCGCCCTGCGCCGGCTGCTGGGCGACACGGCCGGCGTCCCGCTGGAGATCGTCCCCCAGCTCATGTTCGTCCCCGAGATGCGGCTGACCCACGAGGGCGAGCTGTTCGCCGACGTGCAGGAGCACCTGGCCGCGCTGCTCGGCATCGACGACCTGCGGCGGGCGGCCCGCACCCTGCGGGCGGTGCAGGGCGACGCCGGGCGCGACCTGCGGGCGCTCCAGCAGGTGGCCCGTCTCGACGAGGCGGCGGTGGCGGCGCTGTCCACCGGGGCCGACGACATCCGCACCGAGGTGGAGCACCTCGACGCCGCCCTGGTCGCCGACGGCGAGCAGCGCTCCCAGCTCGACCGGGTCGCCCGCGCCCTGGGCGACTGGGCCGTCCACGACCAGCGCGTCGCCCGCCACGAGGCCCGCCTCGAGGAGCTGGCCGCCGAGCTGCGCAGCGTCGGCATCGAGCCCGAACCCGACGAGGTGGCCGAGGCCGCCGGCCGGGTGACCGCCGAGGCCCGCGACCTCCAGGACGACCTGGTCGCCGCCCAGACCGAGACGACCCTGGTGGAGGGGCTGGTCGAGCAGCTGCAGGCCGCCGATGCCGTGTGCCCGGTGTGCCTGCAGTCGCTCGACGAGCCGACCGCCACCCACGCCGCCGGCCAGCACCGCACCCGCCTGGCCGAGCTGGCGGAGCGGCAGGTCGACACCGAGCGCCGGCGCCGGGCCGTCGACGCCGCCGCCGACAAGCTCCGTGCCATCGCCGACGACCTCGCCCGCCAGCGCCCACCGGAGCCGCCCGAGAGCCCCCGCCCCGAGGTCGCCGAGCCGGAGCTGCAGGCGCAGCTCGCCGAGCTCGACGGCCGGCGAGCCGAGATGCTCGCCCGGCGGGGGGCTCTCGGGGAACGGCTCGTCCAGGTCGAGCGCGCCCTGGACGAGGCCCGGCGCACCCGCGAGGCCGACGCGGCGGTCACCGGGACCCACGCCGTGGCGGCGTCGTCGGAGGCGTTGGCCAAGCTGGCCGAGGCCGAGGCCGACGCCCGCACCGAGCGGGCGCTGGAGCCGATCAGCCAGGCCATCGCCGCCCGCTGGGCCGAGTTCTTCGTCGGCTCGCCGAGCCGGCCCCGCCTGGCCGGCGGCGGCAGCATCGAGCTGGGGCAGGGCGAGGTGACGATCCCGTACGGGTCGTTCAGCGGGGGAGAGAAGACGCTGGCGTCGCTGCTGACCCGGCTGCTGTTCGTGACCGCCGCGACCGGCCTGCGCTCGATGTGGCTGGACGAGCCGCTGGAGCACCTCGACCCGGCGAACCGCACCCGGGTGGCCCGTCTGCTGGCCCAGGTCACCCAGCCCGGCAGCCACATGCGCCAGCTGGTGGTCACCACCTACGAGGAGGGCCTGGCCCGCAGCATGGTCGGCCGCCACGACGCCACCGACGTGGTCTACGTGTCGACCGACGCCCTCCTCTGACAGCCCGAAACCGAAATTGCGTGGCTGGTGGCTGCTCTACGACCGCCAGCCACGCAATTTCGCATGTATGCCTTGACGGCTATATAGCCATAGAGGCATACTGGAGGGCGTGAACACCCCGGCGTTCGAGGTCCTGGCCGAACCCAACCGTCGTCGCATCCTCGACCTGCTGCGCGAGGCCGAGCGACCGGTCGGTGACCTGGTCGCGGCGCTCGACGTCAGCCAGCCCACCGTGTCGAAGCACCTGCGGGTGCTGCGCGACGCCGGCATGGTGGAGGCCCGGTCCGACGCCCAACGTCGGCTCTACCGGATCCGCCCGGAGCCGCTGCGCGAGGTCGACGACTGGCTCGCCCCCTACCGGGTGCTGTGGGCCTCCCGTCTCGACGACCTCGCCCGTCACCTCGACGACATGCCCGACTAGGACGAAGGAGTCCTCATGCCCACAGAACCCCTCGGTCAGCTGGAGGCCGTCGGCGACCGCTGGCAGCTGCGCTTCACCCGTCACCTGCCCCACCCGCCCGAGAAGGTGTGGCGTGCCGTCACCGAGCCCGAGCACCTGGTCGCCTGGTTCCCCACCACCATCGACGGTGAGCGGGCCGCCGGCGCCGAGCTGCGCTTCGCCTTCCCCCACGACGGGGCGCCCGACATGCACGGCGAGATGCTGGCCTACGACCCACCCAAGGTGATGGAGCTGCGCTGGGGCGACGACGACGTCCTGCGCATCGAGCTGGAGCCCGTCGACGGTGGCCGCGGGACCGTGCTCACCCTGTCGGACGTCTTCGTGGAGCTGGGCAAGGCCGCCCGCGACGCCGCCGGCTGGCACGGCTGCCTCTTCGTCCTCGCCGACGTCCTCGACGGCAAGCCGACGACGCTGGAGGACGACGACGGCCGCTGGCAGGAGCTCGCCCCGGTCTACCGGGAAGCGTTGGGCCCCGAGGCCTCCACCATCGGCCCGCCCGACTGGCACCCCGAGGGCCAGTAACCCGAACCCGAAATTGCGTGGCTGGTGGCTGCTCTACGACCGCCAGCCACGCAATTTCGCCGTTACTTGGCGGCGGCGGAGGCGAACTTGCGGGAGGCCAGCCAGGCGAACACCACGGTGATGCCGACGGCCCACGCCAGGGCGATCCACGGGTCGTTGCCGGCGTCGCGGCCGTTGTAGAGCGCCCGGGTGGCGTTGGTGACGATCGTGAACGGGTTGGCGTCGGCGACCGGCTGCAGCCAGCCCGGCATGCTCGATGGGTCGACGAAGGCCGACGACACGAACGTCAGCGGGAACATCCAGATGAACCCGGCCGAGTTGGCCGCCTCCACCGAGCCCACCGACAGGCCCATCCACGCCTGCACCCAGCTGAACGCGTACGAGAAGAGGAAGAGCAGGACGGTAGCGAGTGCCGCCTCGGCCAGCGTGCCCTCGAAGCGGAAGCCGATGGCGAACGCCACCGCCAGCATCACCGCGAAGGTGAGCACGTTGCGGGCCACGTCCGACATCGTGCGCCCTATGAGCACGGCCGACGGGTACATCGGCAGCGAGCGGAGCCGGTCGATGATGCCCTTGGAGAGGTCCTCGGCCACGCCGACGCCGGTGAACGCCGAGTTGAACAGCACCGTCTGGGCGAAGATGCCCGGCATCAGGAACTGGTTGTAGTCGTCGTACCCCGGCACCTGGATCGACCCGCCGAACACGTAGGCGAACAGCAGGACGAACATCACGGGCTGGATCGTGGCGAACACCAGCAGCTCGGGGCTGCGGGGCAGGGCCCGCAGGTGGCGCAGCGCCTCGGTCCAGCTGTCGCGCAGCAGCCACACCGGCCCGGACGGCAGCTCGACCTCGTCGGACGGCCGGCCCAACGCTTCGTCGACGGTCACGGCCATCAGCTCGCCTTCCTCTCGGTCGCCCCGGACTCCTCGTCGTCGGGGATCCCGTCGCCGTCCTCGTCGGTGGCCGCGTGGCCGGTGAGCGAGAAGAACACGTCGTCGAGCGTCGAGCGCCGCACGCCGACGTCGCGGATGCCGACCTTCTCGTCGTCGAGCTGGCGGACGATCTCGGGCACCAGCCCGTCGACGTTCCACACGGGGATGATCACCTTGCGGTCGCCGTCGACGTGGCTCTCGCCGCAGGCCCGGGGGGCGAGCAGCTCGACCACCCGTGCGCTGTCGGCCGGGTCCTCGAGGAGGACCTCGACCTGGTCGCCGCCCGTCTGGGCCTTCAGTTCGGCGGCCGTGCCCCGGGCGATCACGACGCCCTTGTCGATCACGGCGATCTCGTCGGCCAGGCGGTCGGCCTCGTCGAGGTACTGGGTGGTGAGCAGCGTGGTGGTGCCGCTCTGCACGAGCTGCTCGATGAGCGCCCACACCTCGATGCGGCTGCGGGGGTCGAGCCCGGTGGTGGGCTCGTCGAGGAACAGCACCGACGGGCGGGCGATGAGGCTCATGGCGATGTCGAGGCGCCGCCGCATGCCGCCGGAGTAGCCGCTGACCACCCGGTCGCCGGCGAACTCCAGCGTGAAGCTCTCCAGCAGCTCGCCGGCGCGCTTGCGGGCCTCGGCGTTGCCCAGGTGGAACAGCCGGCCGACGTGCTCGAGGTTCTCGAAGCCGGTGAGGCGCTCGTCGACCGCCGCGTACTGCCCGGTGAGGCCGATGCGGGCCCGGGCCCGGCGGGGCTCCTTCACCACGTCGATGCCGTCGATGACGGCGCGCCCCTCGTCGGGCTTGAGCAGGGTGGTGAGGATGCGCACCGCAGTGGTCTTGCCGGCGCCGTTGGGGCCGAGGACCCCGAGCACCTTGGCACGCTCGATCTCCAGGTCGACCCCGCGGAGGGCTTCGGTCTTGCCGAACCGTTTCACGAGTCCTTCGGCGACGACGGCTTTGGTCACGGACGCGGACCTTACCGGTCACCGATGAGTCTCCCGACGCGGCGCGGTCACACTCCCTGTACG
>Ga0193742_1002728_pt1 | contig 10091 bp, 10 predicted proteins | sample L2c1metaG_FD_165511 | JGI IMG/M metagenome (GOLD analysis project Ga0193742, IMG submission 165511) | Soil microbial communities from a riparian zone of the East river system, Colorado, United States - L2c1 | ecosystem: Environmental > Terrestrial > Soil > Riparian zone | place: USA: East River... | reverse complement strand
GTGCCGTGAACCCGCCATCGACCGGTAGCGCGACGCCTGTGACGAAGCTCGCCTCGCCGGACACCAGCCACAGCACCGCGTCGGCCACTTCACCCGGCTGCACCAGCCGCCCCATCGGCACGGCCGCCACGATCTTCGCCTCATTCGCCTCGGCCTCCGCCGGATCGCCGCTGCGGCCCGTAAAGCCTACCTTCATCGGCGTGTCGGCCAGACCGGGGCATACCACGTTGACGCGGATATTGTCGGGAGCGAAGGCCAGCGCGAGCGACTTGGTCAGCCCGACCACGCCCCATTTCGCGGCCGAGTAGATCGGGCTCATCATCGATCCGACAAGGCCGGAAATGGAGGCGGTGAACACGATCGCTCCGCCACCTCGCGCGCGCATATGCGCCGCCACCCGCCCCGCACCCAGCGCCGCCGAGGTAATGTTGAGCGCGATCGCCTTGTCATAGGCGGCCATGTCGAGAATCTCGACCGACGCCGGCCCCGGCATGCCGGCATGCGCCCACAATATGTCGGCCCCGCCCAGCGCCGCGACCGCCTCGTCGATGCTGCCGGTCGCGCCTTCGGGCATCGAGAGATCGGCGCAGATTGCCGTCACCTTGTCCGCGCCAAACTCGGCTATCAGCGCGTCGAGCGCGTCGGGGTTGATGTCGATCGCGGCGACCCGCGCGCCTTCGCGCACGAAACGCTCCACCCCGGCGCGGCCCATGCCGGACGCGGCGGCGGTGACGATGGCGAGCTTGCCGTTCAGACGCATGGAATCTTCCTCAGCTGGCGAAAGGATCGGCGAATGCGCCGGTGGTGGAGATGATGGTGGTCTTGGTTTCGAGGTAGGAATCGAGCGCTTCGACCCCGTTCTCGCGGCCCCAGCCGCTGGCCTTCACGCCGCCATAGGGCGTGGACCAGCGGATGTAGCGATAGGTGTTGACCCACACCATGCCGGCTTCGATCCGCGCGGCGACACGGTGCGCGCGGCCGGTGTCGCCGGTCCACAGGCCGGCCGCGAGGCCGTAAGGGGTGGAATTGGCGATCGCGATCGCCTCCTCCTCGCCGTCGAACGGGATGATCGCCGCGACGGGACCGAAAATCTCCTCCTGCGCGATCCGCATCCCCGCGGAGACGCCAGCGAACACGGTCGGCTCCACGAAAAAGCCGTTCGCCAGGCCATCGCGCTCGATCCGCGCGCCGCCGGTCACCAGCTCCGCACCCTCCTCGCGCCCTATCGCGACATAGGACAGCGTCTTGGCAAGCTGCTCCCGATGCGCCTGCGGCCCCATGTGCGTCGCGGGGTCGAGCGGCATGCCGACACGCACACGTCCCGCGCGTTCGCGGAACCCCTCGACCACGCGGTCATACACCGGGCGCTCGACCAGCACGCGGCTGCCGAGCGCGCAGCTCTGCCCGCACAATGCCCAGGCGGACCCGGTTGCGGCATTCAACGCCTGATCGATGTCGGCGTCGGCGAAGATGATGTGGGGCGCCTTGCCGCCCAGCTCGAATGTGCAGCGGGTGAGCGTGTCCGCACCGGTCTTGAGGACCGTCTTGGCGGTAGCACCCTCCCCGGTGAAGCTGATCTTGGCGACGTCGGGATGCGCCACCAGCCGCGCGCCTGCCGTCGGCCCGTCGCCCGGCACGACATTGATCACACCGGGCGGGAATCCCGCCTCCTCGAACAACCGCGCTAGCGCCAGCGACGAGGCGGGGGTCTGCTCGGCGGGCTTCAGCACCACCGTGCAACCCGCGGCGAGCGCAGGTCCCAGCTTCCACGCCGCCGCCATCAGCGGCACGTTCCAGGGAGTGATCGCGCCCACCACGCCGACCGGCATGCGCGTGGTGAAAGCATGGACACTGTCATCCATCGGGATTGTTCGCCCACCCATCTTGTCGGCGAGCGAGGCGAACCAGTGATAATATTGCGCATGCAGCCCGATATCGCCGCGCGACTCTCGGATGGCGCGGCCATTGTCCTGCGATTCAATCCGCGCCAGCGCTTCTACCTGCGTCGCATAAAGATCGGCAAATTTCCGTAGCAGCGCCGCTCGCTCCCAAGGCGGCATTTTGCGCCACGGCCCTTCGAATGCCTCGCGTGCTGCCGCTACGGCCCGGTCTATATCCCGCACGCCGCCATAGGCGACATCGCCCCATGGTTCACCCGTCGCCGGATCGATGCTGGGCCGCACGCCGCCATCGATCGGCGCAACCCACCCGCCGCCGATAAACAACTGGTCAAATCGAAAATCCGTCAGCATCCCGACTCCATATAATTTCTGATTATGGACATAATTGTCTCTGTATGGAAATAAGAAGTCAACATGATCGTTGGGAGAGACGGATAATGCTGCCGCTATTGGAGGGGATTCGCATTATCGAGGTCGGCGCGGTGGTACTCGGTCCCTACGCTGGCCAGTTGCTTGCCGACCTCGGGGCGGAGGTGATCAAGGTTGAACCGCTCGAAGGCGACATCGCCCGCGACGCTCATCCTCAGGGGACAAGCGGCGGGGCACTGTTCGTCAACAACAACCGCAACAAGCGGATGCTCGCAATTGACCTCAAGACACCCGAAGGCCGCACTGCGCTGGGAAAGCTGATCGAAACCGCCGATGTGCTATTCCACAATATGCGCGTCGATGCCGCCGACCGGCTCGGCCTCGGCTTCGATGCGGCCGTGGCAATCAACCCGCGCATCATCCATTGCGCCGCGATCGGTTTCGGCCAGCGCGGCCCCTATCGCGACCGCCCCGCCTTCGACGACATTATCCAGGCGGCGAGCGGAATCGCGGGTCTTGCGACCGCAAGCGGCGGCGATCCGCGTTTCGTGCCCACCATTCTTGCCGACAAGGTCGCCGCGTTGCATGCGGTCTACGGCATCCTTGCCGCGCTAGTCGCGCGCGCCAACGGGCGACAGGGCGCGATCAAGGTCGAGGTCCCGATGTTTGAAGCGCTCGCCGCCTTCGTCCTCAACGAGCATCTGGCGGGGGCGACTTTCGCCGCCGATGGGCAGATCGGCTACCCGCGCCTGCTCTCGCCCAACCGCCGCCCGTTCCGCACCGCTGATGGCTGGATCGCGGTACTCCCCTATACTAGCCGGCAATGGCGCGCCTTTCTTGCCGAGATCGGTCGGGATGATGTCGTGGCGCAGGACTGGTTCCAAGATCCCCGCATCCGACCAAGCCGCATCGAGGAGCTCTACGCGATCGTCGCGGGCGCCCTTCCCGCCCGCACGACCGCGGAGTGGATGACCACCCTCTCCGCAAACGACGTGCCCTGTTCGGAGGTTGCCGGGCTGGACGATCTGCTCACCGACCCGCATCTCGACGAAATTGGCTTTTTCGACGTGCCGGAGGGCTTCCCCGATGGCATCGTTCGCGCCCTGCCCCAGCCGGTATTGTTCGACGGTATCGTGCCGGTCCCCGACACTTCGCCCGGTGTGCTGGGTGCCGACAGTCGCTCAGTGTTGCGCGACTGCGGCCATGACGATACGGAGATCGAGGCGTTGATCGTTGCCCGCATCATCCACGCCGACAGCTGAATTCAGCCAAGATGATCGTGAATGAAGCTGGCGCCGTCCTGAAGACCCTTACGCGCCAGGGCGGACACAGACATCGCCTCCGGGAAGCTGTGCGTTGGGGCCGCGATACGTCTTGCTGTGCGCCGCCAATATCGCCACGTATTTCCGCGCAGCCGCCGACGTTGCCATGGCGCTCATGCGCCGCGCGGTCGAGCATCTCGCCGCCGAGAAGGCCGACATCGTCATCCCCGACTACAGCACGACGCTCGGCGAGATGGCGAAGCGGCTGAGTGCAATCGCGCAAGGGTTGGTCGCGATCGCCGACAAGCCCGCGGTGCAGCTCACCCCGGAGGGACTGGCGGGCGCGGATCGAGGCGGCGGCGGAGAAATCCCGCGCCAACGATAAGGCGACGCTCAGAGAGGCGCGGGAGGCGCATCAGGAAGCGGCCCGGATCATCCACGGGTTGGTTGGGGCAGTCCGCGGGACCGGCGAGCAGCGCAAGCGTCTGATATGGGCAGCGAGCGGCGGCCTGGCGGCGGGTTGCCTGCTGTGGTCGATCCTTCCCGGCGTCGTCCTTCGCGCCTTGCCGGATAGCTGGCATATGCCGGAGAGCATGGCCGCGCATATTATCGGCGAGCCGACCCTGTGGGAAGCGGGAGTCCGGATGATGCGCGCTGATAGCGTGGAAGCGTGGCAGGCCCTTGCAGATGCCGCCGAGATGCTGCGCGACAACCGCGAGACCCTCGATGCGTGCGAACAAGCCGCCAGTGAAGCTAAAGGACCGGTGCGATGCTCGATCAAGATTGGGCGGTAGCATCCCACGCAGTTGTTTGAGCGGCCCCCACCGCCGTCCGACCAGCCGTATCGCTCTTCTCTAACAAGCCGCCAACGGCCTGCCCTGCCCGTTGCGCGCGGTTGCATGGCTGGTCCAGCCCCAATCGGTCCGGATTTGTGGCTAATTTTTCATGTTATCGCCTATTAATAGACGTTGGATTCCCAATGATCCGAAAGTTATGATGATAGCAAAGAAGATGATAACAATTAGAATCCATCGATTTGCGCAATCCCACCCCCAGCCCAAATCCATTGAACAGTCAACGGAAGAAACCAGTAGCGTGACAAACGATATAGCCGCAATTATACCGGACACTACTCTGATTAGTCTCCCAACAATACGGATATAAGAATGATTTGACATAACTATTATTTCCTATTTGCGTTAGCCGCATCCCAAGGTTGGTGTTGCATATGTGGCTGTCCAAGCTCGACCATACCCTGCATAGGCGCCCATCCCGATTCCAGGCCCCATTTTTGGGGCGGAGTAAGAACCGCTTGCCTCAGAGACCGTTTGAGAATGGTTGAAGCGGCGGCGGGGACGTGATTCAAGCTTGGGATGTGGACCCGAGCGAGCCGTGGCCGGATGGCTGGATTTGAGAAGCGAGCAAAGCGCTACCCGACAGACCTGACGGACGAGGAGTGGCTGTTCATCCAGCCGTTCCTGCCGGCGGTGTCGAAGCGCGGGCGCAAGCCCGCGACCGACCTTCGCGAGGTGCTCGACGCGCTGCGCTACCTTGCCCGGACTGGCGGCGGCTGGCGGATGCTGCCGAACGACTTCCCACCCTGGCAAACGGTCTACTGGTGGTTTCGTCGTTTCGTGCGCCGACTGCTATTCCAGACTATCCATGATGTGACGCTGATGCTCGATCGCGAGCGGGAGGGTCGCGAGCAAAGCCCGACCGCGGCCGTTGTCGACAGCCAGTCGATCAAGGCGCCAGCCGCGGAACAGCGCGGGTTCGACGCCGGCAAGAAGGTGGTCGGCCGCAAGCGCCATATCGCCGTCGATACCGATGGGGGGCTGCTCATGGTCAACCTCACCACCGCCGACATCTCCGACAGCGCCGGCGCCCAGCACATCGTCGCTGCGATCCGCAAGCGCTGGCCCTGGCTCAAGCATCTCTTCGCCGACGGCGCCTATGATCGCACCCGCCTCATGGACGCCGCCACCTATCGCGACTTCGTCCTCGAGATCGTCCGCCGGACCGACAAGGAGCCCGGCTTCAAGGTTCTGCCCAGACGCTGGGTCGTCGAGCGCACCTTCGGCTGGATGACCCGCTGGAAGCGCCTCGTCCGCGACTATGAGCAGCGGATCGACGTCTCCGAGGCCATGATCCATGTCGCACTCGGAAGCCTCATGCTCCGTAGAATCGTTCATCCATGAGCATTCTCAAACGGACTCTCAGAACCGTCGTCAGGCAGCGTTACGCTAACGCCTCCTGATGGCCCCCAGCCTGCCATCGCTTCAGCATATCCAGAACTACTTGTGCCGGTTTGCGTTGGGCTATTCGCGACATTCGCGCCGCCTGAAACTCCTGCACCAAGGTAAGCGCCTAAGCCCAATGTTCCAGTCGCTTGACCTGAAAGTCCCAATTGCATCCCGCGCCATCCTCCATTCCCAAATCTTCCCGCGGGCTTCGAAAAGGTAACACTAACGCTGAGGGAGGCTCCCGGGGAAATAAAAGAAAGGTTTATGCCTGCGCTCCCGCTGAGTTGGACATAGTTTCCCTTTGGGCATTGAGACGTATTTTGCGGCGTTGGTAACGCCGTTCCCACGCTGCGCTGATTTACTGGCGCTTTTTGAAACAGAGCTAGCATTACAGTTGCATAATTGATGGAACTCTGAATCAATAGGTCTCCATGGTAGGGAGGCTGTGGATGACGGGTGCATCGATCGAAACGACGCTGGAGCTATGGGCTTCCTCATTGCGGGACGTGAAGGGCCGCATGCGTGGTCTGTTCACGCAGAAGCGCGTTGCGGCGTCGGCGAACCTGTTCCTGGACGGCTTGCTTGGTGACGAGCGGCGCAAGACAGGTTGGATGCGTGCCGAGGCCGCGGGGGATCCCGGTCCGTGGCGGCAACAAGCTATTTTGGGCCGAGGGCGTTGGGACGCGGATGAACTCCGCGACATCGTACGAGAATATGTGGTCGAGAATCTTGCGAGCGATGAGGCGGTTCTGGTCATCGACGAGACCGGCTTCCTCAAGCAGGGCAAGGCATCTTGTGGCGTCGCGCGTCAATATACCGGATCAGCTGGCAAGATCACGAACTGCCAGATTGGTGTCTTTGCCGCCTATGTCTCCCATCATGGTCACGCGTTCATCGATCGCGCATTGTATCTGCCGAAGAGCTGGACTGGCGATCCTGCGCGACTTGCTGCCACCCACGTCCCTGAAACCGTTGCCTTCGCCACCAAACCGGCTCTGGCGGTCCAAATGATACGGCGGGCGCTGGCAGTCGACGTACCCTTTTCGTGGGTCGCGGCGGACGCGGTGTATGGCGTCGGAGACGTTGAACAGGCCTTACGCAAGGCCTGCAAAGGTTACGTTCTTGGCGTGAAATCGGATCACCACTTTGGCTCATGGTCAGGCAAGCCCCAGGTCGCTGGCAAGGCGGAAGAGATCGCACGGGGGGACTGTCAGTAATTTTGTGCGCGAGGCCATAGGATGGAACAGGAAGGACCATCGATATGGCGATCGACAAAGACGTGCTGGACCAGCTGCTGGCTGGTCGTGATCCACAGGAGCTGTTTGCCAAGGACGGGTTGCTCGACGAGTTGAAGAAGGCGCTGTCGGAGCGGATGCTGTCGGCCGAGTTGGACGATCATCTCGAGAGCGAAGGCGCCGAAGGCGCAATCAATCGGCGCAACGGCTCGTCGCGCAAGACGATGCTGACGGGGACGTCGAAGGTGACGTTGGACATCCCGCGTGACCGGGCGGGGACGTTCGATCCCAAGCTGATCGCTAGATACCAGCGGCGGTTCCCGGACTTCGACGACAAGATCGTGTCGATGTACGCGCGCGGGATGACGGTGCGCGAGATCCGCGGGCACCTCGAGGAGCTGTACGGCATCGACGTCTCGCCCGATCTGATCTCGACGATCACCGATGCCGTCCTGGAAGCCGTTGCCGAATGGCAGGGTCGGCCGCTCGACGCCTGCTATCCGCTGGTTTTCTTCGACGCGATCCGGGTCAAGATCCGCGACGAGGGCTTCGTTCGGAACAAGGCGGTGTACATCGCGCTCGGCATCCTGCCCGACGGCACCAAGGAGATTCTCGGCATCTGGATCGAGCAAACCGAGGGCGCCAAGTTCTGGCTGCGGGTCATGAACGAGCTCAAGAACCGTGGCGTCGCCGACATCCTGATCGCGGTGGTCGATGGCCTGAAGGGCTTTCCGGACGCGATCAATGCCGCCTTCCCCGAGACGATCGTCCAGACCTGCATCGTTCACCTGCTGCGCAACTCAATGAGCTTTGCGTCGTGGAAGGATCGCAAGCCGATCGCCCAGGCGCTCAGGGGCGTCTATCGCGCCGAGACGGCCGAGGCCGGCCTGGCTGCGCTCGACGCCTTCGAGCAGGGCCATTGGGGCAAGCGGCACCCCGCGATCGCCCAGAGCTGGCGGCGCCACTGGGACCAGGTCATCCCGTTCTTCGCCTTCCCCGAAGGCGTGCGCCGGATCATCTACACGACGAATGCGATCGAGGCGCTGAACTCGAAGCTCCGCCGCGCCGTCCGGACACGAGGGCACTTCCCGGGTGACGACGCCGCGATGAAACTGCTATACCTCGTCCTCAACAACGCGGCCCAGGAATGGAAGCGGCCACCGCGCGAGTGGTCCGAGGCAAAGACCCAGTTCGCCGTGATCTTCGGCGAAAGGTTCGTCATCTGATGACGATAACCGGCCTCGCGCACAAAATTACTGACAGTCCCACACCGCGGCGCCGGGACATGGCAATCCGCACTGGCTGCCGTGGTCGCGCGTCGTCTGCAACGCAGGCCAATTGACCTTCTGGCCGTCTTTCACACAGCGTGCGCAGATCAGGTATTTCCCGACCGCCTTCAGGCTCTGATCGCGGCTCTTGCGCTCGAACAGCCACCACAGCGCGACACCATCGATAACCTTGGAATGGCCGCAGATGCACGTCGCGCGAAGGTTGTATTGCATGACCGCAAGCTCGGCGAGGCAGCTGGCATCCATGTCGCCGTTGCGGAGGTATTTGACCACATCACTCGACCAGCAGCAGCGGGTCGCCCAGCGATGCTTCGACCTGTGCGGGATCGACTTTCCATGCCGCGGCCAGTCCGTTCAGCTCGGCGCGGGTCAAGCGATCGCCTCGTGCGATCGCGGCTAGACGGCCCATTGGTACACCGCTGAGACGGCTGAGCTTTTCCAGGTGAACCCCAGCCTGCATTATCCAGGCGTCCAACCAGTGACCGCCGGTAGCGATGTTATGTGCGACAGGATGGCCCGGCCCCCACGCCGGCCATGTCTTCTCGATCCGCCGCTCGCCCTTGCGACGCATCAGAGCAGTTCCAGCTGTTCGGCTCGATCAGCCAGCACGCACCGCGCCTGAAGCGCCGCATCGACCGCCTGGCGATAATGGACCGTGCCGTACCGTTCGGCCTCATCGAAGCTCAGCGGCGACCATTCCTCACCCGGATAGCAGGCGTCGTAGATCGCGCGCGCAGCCGCGCTCAGTTGCAGATCCCGCTGCATTCCCGTCTCCATCAATGTCGAATCACCGCCGCGAGGGCGAGGTGGCTATGTAGAACGAAAACGGAACATGAGGCAATCAGCCTGCCGCATGATCTCCCTCAATTCGATGGACCGGGGTTCGTGCTATCCAAGGTCGATGGGTGGCAAGAGCATAGTAGAGCGCGCGTTCGAAATTGCGCGGGCGGGCGGTGTCTCCAAAGTGGAGGACATACGGCGCCAGTTGGTCGCTGAGCGGTTCTCAGAGGTTGACCAGCATCTATCCGGGCCTTCTCTTGTGAGGCAGCTTAGTGATGCAGTTCGCCAGGCTCGGTCGACAAAGGGCGGCTAGGCGTGCTTCAAAGAGCGCGTGGGAAGCCGACGAAGCACGATGCGGGGGGAAGCCGGAATGAGCTGCTGCCGGTTCCGCGGACACCGAGTTAGGCTACATTAGCCAGCTTCTCGAAGTCCATGGGGCTGAGATACCCCAGGGTCGAGTGCCTGCGCGTGGGATTATAGAAGCGCTCGATGTAATCGAACACGTCCTCCCTTGCCTGGTTGCGCGTGCGGTAGGTTTTGCGCGCGATCCGTTCGGTCTTCAGCGAGGAGAAGAAGCTCTCCATCGCAGCGTTGTCCCAGACGTTGCCGGACCGGCTCATCGAGCAGGTGACGCCGTTGTCGGCCATCAACCGCCGGAACTGTTCGCTGGTATATTGGCTGCCCTGGTCCGAGTGATGCAGCAGCGCATCGGGCTTTCCGCGTCGCCAGATCGCCATCACCAGCGCGTCGGTGACGAGCTGTGCCGTCATCGTGTCGCTCATCGACCAGCCGACCACGCGCCGGGAGAACAGGTCGATCACCGCGGCCGCGTACAGCCATCCTTCGGCGGTCCAGATGTAGGTGAAGTCGGCCACCCACTTCTGGTTCGGCGCGTCAGCGCTGAACTGCCGATCGAGAACATTGCCGGCGATGATCGATCGCTCGCCATCGTCCTTGGGCAGCCCGCGGCGCCGCGGGCGCGCCATCAGCCCGTGCAGGCGCATCAACCGTC